>FSSH01000420.1_pt1 | contig 21997 bp, 19 predicted proteins | sample 1166101 | NCBI WGS metagenome assembly FSSH01 (sample SAMEA32972668, study PRJEB13176) | freshwater metagenome | biome: Drinking water system; feature: Biomass in drinking water that filtered by 0.45 um membrane; material: drinking water | place: USA | collected 2012-12-20 | depth 0 m | reverse complement strand
ACTTTTCAGGGGAGCAGGTCACCAAGATTGCTTACCAAAAGCCACCAGTCCGGAATCGGCCCAACGCCAGTCATTCGTACATAGATAATCTTCTCGTACGTTCTCGTGGACTCGGCCCAGATCCTGGCGTTGCGCCCTACAAATTCCGCGCGGAATCAAAAATTATCGCGTGAGCGTCGCGCTGTCAGGTGGCCCGATTTTCCGATCTTCAACACGCCCGTTTTGCCCAGGCTACGGACATGCACCAATCGTCTGCGCAGATCGATTCATTCGTGCCGGTGAACAAATATGCTGATAGCGGACAATAGTGCCACGACTATGTTAGTCTTCATTTACAAATCACGGGCACAAGTTCTTCCGTGAGATATTCAAACTTCAATTCCACGAATGCGATAATAACTGCACATAAATCAGTCAGTCGCCCATATTCGTCCCAATGTCTTCAAGACTAAGCTAGAGAGACTGACTTTATACTTGACATTTGCTCGGTTTCGAAGTAGGATTGCCCCTGCTTCTGCCGATTAGGCACGGCGCACCGGGTTGTCGTCCAGACCCCTCGTCGCCAGCCTCGTCAGCAGCGTCGAGCATCGCATTCGGCCGGAGGTCGATAGCTACGCTCATGCGCATGCCAGACCCGAACTCGCCCGGGCTCCAGCAGCGCAGTTCATGCCCACAGCAATGCAAAAAAACCGCCGACGGGGTCGGCGTTTCCCGCCCACCAAATGCGGCGTGCGCCCGCACGCCCTTACCTCAAGGATTACGCCCATGACCTATGAAGACCGTGCCCGGATGATCGTCGATCGGGTTCGCGCACGCGACGCCCAGTTCGGGCGTGCCACGACCACGACTGTGACCGCCTCGAGCACCGGACGCGCTGCCCGCCGGATCAGCGATGATCCGCGCTGGACGGCATTGATCGTGCCCTCACAACTGCCCGCTGCCGTTACCGACGGCGCCGAAGCGTCTGACCGCAAGCCCGATTGGGATTTGTTTCAGCTATGGGTCTATGACGACCTCAAGGTCACCGCCCATCTGCGCGACGACGAGCTCGGGCTCCGCATGTACAAGCCTGGCCCGTGGGAAAAGATCTTCCTGCTTTTCGATCTGCCAGGTGCGGTCGCTCTTCTTCCGGGCGGTCATCCGCGCGCGCCAATGCCGGGCAATAGCGATCGGCACTGACGCCGGTCACATGCCACACAGCCCCCCCGCCGATCGGCGCGGCCACATTTATCCCAACACCGCCGCGCGCTCAGGCTGCCGCGTTTCGGTGCCCCGAATTCGCAGCCCAGGAACGCATCATGCAATCAAAATCCGAACGAGCGAGCGCCATTGCTCGCGTCGTCCTCCGCGCCGGCGAGGACTATGCCCGCATCCATGCCCGTGGCCGTGAGGGCCTGCGCAACTGCGTTGAGCTCACGCGCAACGGTTGGAGCGCCCGCCTGCATTTCACTGAACTCGCGAGCCTGCTGGCACTGCTTGGTCCTGCTCCCACTGAAACACCCGAGGCCGGAGACTGGAATCAGCTCGACTTGCGGATTGGCAATCAGCAAAAGCTCAGCGTGCGCTTTCGCGGCCATGAAATGGTGCCGGAAATGTATGCGCCAGGGGCCTGGGAGCGTCAGTTCGGCGTCGAGCCAGGCGACGATAGCGAGATCCTGCTGCCGTCCGCGCCCCGGTCAGTCCTGCTATAGGGCTGACAGGACCGGCTGGTTGCTCGGACTTCTAAAAATAGATGACATATCATTCAAGATTGACTTATTAAACATGATATGTCATGCAAAATCATGTCCCGCGCTTCTCGAGCCGCCAGCGGCCTGCCGCCGCAAAGTCTTCGCGCCATCCGGCAGCTGGGCAAGGACGTGGCGCTTGCGCGTCGCCGGCGGAAATTACCGCAGCGGCTGATGGCCGAACGCATGCTCGTCTCGGTCCAAACACTCCAGCGGCTCGAAGCCGGCGACCCGACGGTGGGGCTTGCCGTCCTCGCCAGCGCGCTGTTGGTGTTTGGCATGACCGCCCGGCTTGGCGCACTTGTGGCGCCCGATAGCGATAGCGCTGCGATGAGCGAAGACATTGCGCGCTTGCCTCGGACGACGCACGCGCCAAGCAGCGACGAGTTGGACTTCTAAAGGTCATGCCAACCGTCCGCAGCTATGTGTTCGTCCATTTAGCCGATGGCCCGGTCCCGGCCGGGTTGCTGGTCATGACCGATGAACCCCGCAACAGATTTGCGACCTTCGCTTATGGCAGGCGCTATCTCGAACGGCCCGACCGCATTCCGGTCGATCCGGTCAGCCTGCCGCTGCACAGTGCCGTTGTCGAACAAACCTACCGGACCGAGGAAGGGTTTGCGGTATTTGGCGGCATCCGCGATGCGGCGCCCGACGGCTGGGGCCAGTATCTCATGTACAAGGCGATGGGCGACAGGCTGCCGAGCGATGTCGATCTCATCCTGGCCTCAGGCGACAACCGCGTTGGCGCGCTTGCCTTTGGACCGACGCCCGTAAAGCCTGAACGCATCACGCCGTGGGGGGAGGGTGACATGCCCGGCGAGCAGTTCAGCCTGGCCGAGCTCGCCGAAGCGGCCGAGCGCGCCCAGCATGTCGATGAACTCGACGAGAATCTGCGGCAACTGCTCACCGCCGGCTCATCGCTTGGTGGTGCACGGCCAAAGGCGGCAACCGCGATCGGCAACCAGCCCTGGATCGCCAAGTTCCAGGCGCGCACTGACAGCTATCCCGAATGCCGCGTCGAGCTGGCGACCATGCGGCTTGCCGCCGAATGCGGCCTCGACGTGCCAGAGCTGGGGTTCGAGCACGTTCTTGGCCGTGACATTTATCTGATCGAGCGGTTCGATCGCATCCCGCACGGCAACTACATGGAGCGAATGCCGTTCGCTTCGGGATTGACCATGCTTGCCGCACACGAAAGCGAGGTCAGCGCCTATAGCTATGCCGATCTGGCAGGCGTGATCCGTCAGCACAGCACGAAGGTTCGCGCCGACCTCCATGAGCTGTTTGGCCGCATGATCTTCAACATCCTCGTCACCAACGACGATGATCATTTGCGCAACCATGGGTTCCTGATGGCAGGTGGTGGCTGGCGCTTGTCGCCGCTCTATGATGTTGTCCCCAAACCCCAGGTCGGGCTTGAGCGCCGCCTGGTGCTCGGCGTTGGGCCACAGGGGCGCAGCGCAACGCTTGAAAATGCGCTGGCTGGTTCGGCCGCATTCGATTTGTCACCCGCTGATGCCGGGCTGATCATCGACCGGCTCTGCAAAATCGTCGCGGCGCGGTGGGAAGCCTTGTTCGGCGAGGCCGGTATCGGGCCTGCCGATCGCGGGCGTTTTGCGACCTGCTTTCGGCTGGCGGATCGCGGTTAGGTCAGGGGTCGCGCCAGCCTGAACGACTACCCAAACTTTGCAGATCCGGCGTGCGCGCGTGCGGCGGCTCGGAACGCCGTGACTGGCGTACCTGCCGGACCGCTTCCCCGCCCGGCGGCCGCCGGTCGGCTTTCAGGCGGGCGCTGGGCAGCGTTCGGCTGCAAATGGCGAAAAGGGGGTGGAAAGCAGAACGGCCGCGTTTGGGGGCACAGATGATGTTCCCAGCCGTTCGTTCATATCATTCGATTGGCGGCTACGCGCCCAAATTCTAGTCGTTCCGCGTGCTGATCAGCCTACCCGAAATCTGCCGTTGGTTTGGGATCGAGGGGACAGCCCGACAAAGGCCGAGTGCCCACACGATTCGGGCCGACAGCAAAGCCGATCGCCGTCACTCATAGAAGTCGCCCTGGACGGGGATGATCGAATGTGTCAGCGGCAGAGGTGACCGGACGATCTGTGGGCGGGATCTTAATTACGCTTACCCCAAATGACAGCAGCAGTTCGGACACCGATTATGGACCACTAGCTGCCATCAAGGATCTGAACTGCGCGAAACGCCGAGTAACCGAGCGCATTTCAAACAGGCGCCCCGCTTGCTGGACCTTCGCGGCGAGGAGGCCCGCCAGTGTGGCTGAGGCGTTACAGAATGCGGACTCTGTCGTGATTTGCACCCCCCTCCATATGACGGACTCCACTCGCTCCTTGAGATCGGTATCGAAAAGGCCAGCTGGAGCAGGCGATCAGGATTGCCGGTCAAATGTTCCGATTGTTCATTTCACGACGACGATTCCAGCGGGTTTGCGCACGACTACGTAGGCTCTGGTTGCAGGGTCGAGCGCATAATAGGTGTTGTTGACGTAGTAATAGGTCGAGCCCTGCCAAACCACTGCCCTGTAGCCCGCTGGCAATATGGTGAGCCGGGCGCCGACCGGCGCCGCAACGACGACATATCCGCCGCCGACGCTCGTGTAATAGATCCCGGAATGGTAATAGTATGGGCTGCCGGCAACCACCACGCGCGTATAAGATGTCGGCAGTACGTTCACGCGATAGCCCACCGGGCGCGCTGCATAATATCCGCGCCAATTGTCTTGGGCAAAATCGGCGCGGGCGTCTGTTCGATCATTGGCGATGTCGGTGCGGGCATCTGTTCGATCATTCGCGATGTCGCTGCGCGATTCGATCCGTTTGTCAGCGGTGTCCGATCGCGTGGTCTGGCGTTGAGACTGTTTGTCCGTCCGCGATGTCTGGCGCTGCGACTGGGCGCCCGTGCGCGAGGTTTGACGGCTGGCCTGGTTGCCCTGGCGCGCCTGCCGGTCGGCAAATCCCAATCCTTTAATCAGTTCGCCGGACGGCTGGGTCCTCGCTGTGCCCGCAGCCGGCAGCGCGCAAGCCAGCGCCGCTGCGCCGACCATCATAAGCGTTCTTTTCACACTTGTTCTCCTTGTTGCTTCGACTCGGGCACATCGCCCGACTCGTGAGTGGATGGGCCCATATTTAATATAGTACATTACACGGCGATGAATGAGGCGATGGAAGGCCTGCACGCCGGGCGCGATCGACGCGGTTGACCAACGGCCAAGACAGGGCGCGCCACGAGATCCGCCATCGTCAAGCAAGCCCCGTCCTGCTGAATGGTGCGAAGACCGCCAGCTAGCGCGGACTGTGCAGCCGGAAGCATGACGAGTTGATTGGGTTAGTTGCCCTGCGGCAGCGCCTGTACCTGCTGGGATTCAGTTCAGATGGAGCCAAAAATGCCGGAACTCGAGAACCGCAGCGCAGCGTGCCCACGTCCGCTAACGGCGGACGGTCAGAAGGCCGCTATTCACAGGCCCGGCTGGGCTGAAACCCGCAGGGGCTAGTCGAGTTTTGCGGAAACATAACTGGCAAGGGTCGTTGCCGCTTCGCGGACGGCGGACTCGACTGTGACTTGCAATCCCGACTCGAGCTGACGAGCATAATCCGCTGCTTGCACGAGAGATATCGAAAATGCTTGGCGTAGACGCGCGTTCACCACGTCCTGGGGAACATCCGGCATACAATCGACCACCTGGGCGCGCAACAAGATGAGGCTGGGCATGCCGAATTTGGTGACCAATTCGAGCAGATTGAAGCGCGGATCGGACGAAACCTGGAGGCAGAAACTGACGTAGAGCCGTCCTTCCTCGTCAAGGCAGGACTCCATAAACGGGGCAATTGCTGCGGCGATCAGTGCAACAAGGCGGCGCGCCGGATCGGATTCGACGACCCTGCTGAGACGCAGTGCACGTTCCTGCTCGATCGCACCGTAACGCTGGGTGAAAACCTCCTTGATCAGTTCTTCCACGTTGCCGAAGTGGTAGTGCACCGCGCTCGGATTGCGCGCACCAGCGGCGCGGGTGATGTCCTTGACGGAGACCGTCCCCAAGCCTCGCTCGGCGATGAGACGCTGGGCGGACTGAAGCAGGGCAGTTCGCGTATCTTGGTGTGCGGATCGGGACATATCTCTCGTATTTAATATTGCGCATTAATGCAGCCCATGGAATACCACACTCTCCGGTTGCGCGCCAAGGATAGAAGATCGCGCGTTTGGCCTGCAACCGCCACTGACAGGCGAGGAGAGCGAATGCGTGTACAATCAATCTGATACGCTTGCATCTGCGCACTCGTCCAATCTACCTAGATCAACCCATCCTGCACGGCGGGAAGGCGCGCCGCCGCCGCTAGGTGTGCTCTCAGTAAGACGTTCCGCCAAATTGGAGATTCTGCATTCGCCTTATTTGCGGATGCCAGTTTTGCAGCAATACGCTGCGTATATTGTGGTGTGAGAGGTTCAAGAATGCTTGGCTACGATCTTTACTGGTCTTTTCGGTCACCATATTCATATCTGATTGTACCTCGGCTTCTGGAAATTCAGAGCACCTATGACGTCGCTTGCAACGTCCGTCCGGTTTACCCCTTGGCGGTAAGGACGCCGGAGTTCTTCGACGGACGTGATCCCCTCTGGACGCCTTATCTTTTACGCGACACGACCCGTCAGGCCGAGTTTCTCGGCTTACCCTACCGATGGCCCCGGCCCGATCCCGTCCGCATGGTGGCCGGGGACTATCGAGTTGAACAACCGTATATTCATCGGCTCACGCACCTTGGGGTTGCCGCAGCTGAACGGGGCCGAGGGCTGCCCTTCCTGCGAGAAGTCAGTCACATTATCTGGTCGGGCGAGGTCAACGACTGGCACGTAGGCGATCATTTGCGACAAGCGACCGTACGCGCGGGCCTCGACTATGACGAATTGTCGCAAGCTGCCGACCAGGATGCCGAGCGTTACCGCGCGGTGGTCGAGCAGAACCAGCGCGATCAACGGGAAGCCGGGCATTGGGGTGTTCCAATGATGGTATTCGGGGGCGAGCCGTTCTTCGGACAAGATCGTGTCGATCAGCTCGTCTGGCGAATGGAGCAGCAAGGGCTGTCCCGCGCCAAATAATATGCCTTCTGCGTCCTAACCCGATCTCTGCTGGCTGCCGATCAGATCAGCACTGGATGGCGCAGATCGTACCTTTATTGGGTCGATCGGGTTGGCACGATGGCTTGCGATGATCGCAATCAACCCGTGCGCGCAGAACCGCAAGATGCTTCGGGTCTTCGGCTACCCTGAAGGCAGTACCCTATTATCGCCCTCTTCGGATCAAAACGACCTGCGCAACGTCACCCCGAAGGTGCGGGGCTGGTTGGGTGCGCCATTGATCGTGCCCGCCTGTGCCAAGGCGGGCGAGGCGAAAACGATATATTTGTCGTCGAACAGATTGCGCGCCCATAGCGAGACGCCAAACCCGCTTGCCGTCTTGATTCCGACCGACATGTTCACGAGATTCTGCTCGCGTGAGTAGCCGGCGGCTGCAAGGGTGGCTGCTTCATTCGGATCATCGAGAAACGGCGAATTGCCGATATGCTGCCAGTCACCCCGTACGAATGCATCGAGACGGCCAATCGAGAAATTATAGTTCGAGCCAAGCGTGAACTGCGTTTTGGCAATGCCTTGCGGCTGCTGTCCCGAGATGTCGATGCCCGGTCCGAAATTGGGGAAGCTATCATAAACCGGATCGAGGAACGTCGCACCCCCGGTGAAGAACAGCCCGTCGAGCGGGCTCCAGCGGAAGTCGACTTCGACGCCAAAGGTCGATTGCTTGGCCGCATTGGCGAACACGAAACCGTTTTGCGTGAACACGGTGGTCTGGAAGTTTTTCAGGGTCTGGTTGAAGACCGTGGCGGTAAAGGCGAAGTTCTTGAATGTGCCCTTGATCCCCAGCTCATAGACCTCGGCATCCTCCGGCGCGGCGAGGCGCGTTCCGGGTGCAAGGTTCGTCGTATATAGCCCGGCGCTCGTGACCGGCGAAGGCGGCGTCGCCCGCAGAACCTGCTGCGTGACCGGATCGATCACCCGATTACCAGTGACGAGGATCGCGGATGGTGGCCTGCTCTGGCGCGACAGGTTCCATGAACTCGCCTTGAAGCCCGTCGCATAGGACGCATAGACGTTGAGCTGGTCGGTCAGCTTGTAGGCGAGGCGGGCCGTGAAATCGGTGCTGTTGTCGCGCGAACGACCGTCTTCCACCGCATTGGGGAAGTTGAGGAACGGCGGGAAAAATTGCAGTGCCCGTAGTTGGTTGAACGGATTGGCGGTACCGAGTGCGGTCGCCAGTGCCTGTTGCTGAATCTGCGCGTAGATTGCCGGGTTGGTGGCACGGAACGGCCCCACCGAAGCCGGATTCTGCAAATTTATGCCGCGCTGCGCCAACAAGGTTCTGAGCGTTGCGGTGTAGCCGAGCTGATCGAGATTAGCGGCAGCCAGGGCGTCGGTGCTGAGCGCGTTGACCGAGACATCCTTTCGATCTTCGGTATGGCTGATCCCAAAGGTGGCGGTCAGGCGGCTGGTGAGGTGGAGGTCGATATTGCCAAAGATTGACCAGGCGCTGTTGTCCTGACTGCTCCGATCCGAAATCCCCTGCCCCGGCGCGGCGAAAGTCCCGGCTGGCACCCCGGCGAACGTCTCGAATGTGGCAACCTGCGTGGGGTTGCCGAGCAGCGCGCCCAGATAGGGCCGGTAATCAGCACCGTAGAACAGATCATTACTGGATTGCAGCCGCTCATCGAAATAATAGCCTCCGATCATCCAGTCGATCAGCTTTCCCGTCCCGTTCGACTGCAGCCGGAGTTCCTGGGTGAAGGTTTTGATCTGCGATTGCGCCGTGTTGGTTGAGAATAGTCTCAGGCTCGTCGCATCGGGATCGAATTGAGAATCGACGTCATTGCGGCGATAGGCCGTGATACTGGTGAGCGCCGCGAAGCCGAAATCGATATCACCCTGAAGGGATGCGCCGTAGTTCTTGATCCGGTTGCTGGGGACGATGTCGTAGGACACGTTGTAGGAGAACGGGTCTTCCGAAACGAAGCGCCCACCCAGAGCCCGTATGCTGGCCCCGGTCGGGCCCTCGACCAGGTTGGTGAGAATGCAGCAATTTTCGTCGATCCTGTCGTAGTCGGCGATCAGGCGAAAGCTGACACTGGACGAAGGTTGCCACAGGATATCGCCGCGAATACCCCATCGATCGCGATCGTTGTAACGGTCTCCCGTGCCGAGGTCCTCGACATAGCCGCCGCGCCGATTGAGACTACCGCCAAATGCGACTGCCAACGAGTTGGTGACTGGGCCGGTCACATAGGCCTCGAAACGATGCAGACCAAAGTTGCCGAAGCTGCTTTCGACATGGCCGTCCCGCTCAAACTTCGGCTTGCGCGTGGTCACCGAGATCACGCCCACCGACGCGTTCTTGCCGAACAGGGTCGATTGGGGGCCGCGCAGGACTTCGACGCGCTCGAGGTTCGGCAAGTCGGAAATCGCGGCAGCCGAACGCGAACGATAAACCCCGTCGATGAAGACCCCGACCGAAGGCTCGAGCCCGATGGCGTTCTGGCCGTTGCCGAAACCGCGAATGAGAAAATTGGTGTTGCCCGACGTCTGACCCTGCCGGATCGCGAGCGAGGGAACCAGTGTCTGGAGGTCGAGAAGGTCTTGGATCTCGGCCCGCTCGATTTCCTGAGCCTCCACCACGGAAACTGCGACCGGGGTGTCCTGCAGCGTTTCCTCGCGCTTGTTCGCGGTCACCACGATGTCCGCAACGCGCGGCGACGACAATGCAGGGTCTTCCTGATCGACCGCGGCCTGATCTTGTGCGAATGCCGGTGAGCCTACTCCCAGCAACAATATCGGCAGTGCTGTGCCTGCGGAAAATACCATCTTCAGCCGCTGCGCGAGACGCTGCTCGGTTATCTTTTTCACGATTCCCCTCCGATCGGGCAGCGTCGGATTCCGGTCCCGAATTACTGCGTTGCATTAATGCTAAACATTATTTGCAATTTCGCAAGTGAAATTAGGCGCGCAATGCGGAAGCTTCGCGCTGGATGCACTGGGCAGCATTAGGGGTACCCTGAACCATGGCCGTGGGGCGCTCTACAGCTTGGCCTTCGCGAAAAATTCGGAGACGGGGCAGGTCAACGTGAGCAGCCGGGCCAAAGCCCTAATTTGGCCAGATCACATATTCATCACCCGGCACAGCCTTTTGGCCCTCGGTCTTATCGACTAGCACCGGGCTGGCGATCTTGTAGGGATAGAGCGGCTTTACCGAACCCTTGTGATGGGCAGCCAGCAATTGCCTGAGTTCGGCGACCTTGCCCGGCAGCTTTCCGGCGAGATTGTTCTTCTCGGTGGGATCGGCAGCAAGGTCGAAGAGCCAGGTCTTTTTGCGCGTGCCGTCGATCTGGAGCTTCCAGTCGCCCGCGCGCACGACTTGATAGGCGCCCGATTGCCAGAAGATCGCATTGTTGGGGCGTGAGAACGCGCCGGTTCCGGTCGCGAGCGGTAGCAGGTTGCGGCCGTCGATGATTCTGTCCTTGGGAAGTGGTACGCCGGTCGCCGATGCCAAGGTCGGCAGGACATCGATATGCGCAACCGGCGTTTGGATTCGTGTGCCGGGATTGATGCGCTGCGGCCAACGCACGAACATGGGCACGCGGATGCCGCCTTCGAACAGCGTGATCTTCCAGCCGCGATAGGGCGCGTTGATACCGGGCAGGCCGACATAACCTGCTCCGCCATTATCGCTGCTGAGCACGACGATGGTGTTGTCGGCAAGGCCTTCCTGGTCGAGCTTCGCCATGATCCGTCCGACGCTGCGATCCAGCGCGCGCACCATGGCGGCATAGACCCGCAGGCGATGCGGCTTGATGTCGCCGACCGCTTCGAAGTCTTGCCGTGTTGCCTGAAGCGGCGTGTGGACACCCCAATGGGCCATGTAGAGGAAGAACGGTCGGTTGCGGTTGGCTTCGATGACCTTGAGCGATTGGTCGGTCCACCAATCGGTGATGTAGCCGCCCGGTTCGAAGGGTTTGCTGCCATTGAACGTTGCGGCGTATTGCAGCTTCGCCCAGAAGAACTTGTCGATCGGGTCGAAATCGAGCTTGGCATTGACGACGTTAGGATCGTCTTCCCTGAGATACATTCCGTTATGCATGTTCAGGCTCTCGTCGAAGCCCTGCGCATTGGCCTTGAATTCGGGCGCCTCGCCGAGATGCCATTTGCCGATATGGACGGTATGATAGCCCTTGCTCTTCAACAGCTCAGCAATGGTGATTTCCGAACCCGGAAGCCCCTGGTTCTTGAAAGGCATTGCCTTTTCGTCGAACTCGGGATTGAACTTGGTCTGCGGCATTGCCCCGCGATCCATGCCTGCTGCGAAGATCGGCAGCGCCTTGGCCATGCCATCGGGGATCGGCGTGAATTCAAAACCGGTGCGGGTCGGATAGCGCCCCGTCATCAGCATGGCGCGCGACGGGGCACATGTCGACGTACCGGAATAGGCCTGATTGAAGATTGCACCCTGGCTTGCAAGCTTGTCGATGTTCGGGGTGGGCACTCTGCCCCCGGCGACTCCGCCGCCAAAGGTGGTGAGGTCGTTGTAGCCGAAATCGTCGAACAGGATGAACACCACATTGGGCGGCCGCTGCGAGACGGGCGTGTCGGCTTGGCTCGGCCCCTGATCCCACACAACTTCCCGATTGGGCGCGACATATTCCTTGGTCGCTTCGATGCGGCGCATCAGCAGCGCAGTCATGATCGCATTGCGGTTCAACCAGCCGATGGCCGCTGCGACGATGATCAGTCCGAGAACGGCGTACAGGATCTTTCTTAGCATTGAGGCCCCCAGCGCGCTGGTTTCAACAACCAACAATTAATGCAATCAATTATCGCCGACAAGCGGCGGCATTCAGCCCTGATGGATCGTCACTTACTGAAGGCAAGACCAGAATAAGTGCCAGATCGACGCCATGCATCGATATGCCCGAAATATCCCTCCGCGCCGCCCGGATGACCCTGCGACTGCCGGAATTCCTTGCTCCAGCCCTGACCTTCGTTGTTCCAGAAACCGGGCGTGCAGTCGGTCGACGCGATCAGTGACCCGCCCCCGGTGAGGATCAAGTCAACCCATTGAGAGACTGCCTCCTCGGTTGGCTCGATCTTGGCATAGCCTTCACGCTCGGCATGCGCGATCACCTGCGCCACTGTCTTGGCGTGATCGACGATGTTGTGCGGGATGTTGGTCACCATATTGGCGGCCTGATTCATCTGCACCATGAAGGCGTTGGGAAAGCCGGGAACGTGCAGACCGTGCAGCGTGCGCAGACCATCAGCCCAGTATTGCGACAATAGCTGACCGTCGCGGCCCTTGATGTCGAAACCCGTTTTCATCTGAAAATTGGCGCCGAATTCGAAGCCCGATGCATAGACGATGCAGTCGACCTCGTAATGCTTGCCGCCCACCATCAGTCCGGTTTCGGTAATGCGCTCGACCCCCATGCCATCGGTGTCGACCAGCGTGGTGTTGGGCAAATTGAAGGCATCGAGATATTCGTCGCTGAAGCACGGGCGCTTGCAGAGCTGCGAATACCAAGCCTTCAGGTGCTGCGCAGCTTCCGGATCCTTCACGACCGCATCGACCCTTGCTCGGATTTCCTCCATCTTCTCGATGTCGGCGTCCTCAATGGCTGCCTGGACTTTGTCCGGATTCATCTGCCGCAGAGGACGCCCCATTGCCCCTGCGATGCGCGTCGCCAGCTTTGCTGCCCACATCGGCCGACCACCCAGCACTTTTTCGCGGATGCGGCGCGAGATCGCAGTCCAACCATCGTCGATCAGGTCTTCGGACGGCAGACCGCGTCCCACATTCTCGACGAAATTGTCCATCCAGCGTTTCTGCCAGCCCGGCTTGGCAATATTCGCAAACCATTGCGGATCGATCCGATGGTTGCCGCGCACGTCGACCGAGGACGGGGTGCGCTGGAAAACGAACAGTTGGCCTGCCGTCTTCGCTACCTGGGGGATGCACTGGACCCCGGTGGCGCCGGTGCCGATCACCGCAACGCGCTTGTCTTTGAGCTTGTCCATCGGCGCACCGAGGGCGTCGCCGCCGGTGTAGCCGTAATCCCACCGGCTGGTGTGGAACTGCTTACCCTTGAAATCCTCGATCCCCGGGATCCCCGGCAGCTTGGCGACATGCAACGGGCCGGTTCCCATGCCGAGATACTTCGCGGTAAAATCGTCGCCGCGATTGGTGGTGATCCGCCACAACCGGGTATCGTCCTGCCATTCCACGGAATCGATTTCGGTATGGAACAGGGCCTTGTCATACAGGCCGTAATGCTTTGCGATCCGTTCGCAATGGCCAAGAATTTCGTGGCCGGGAACATATTTCTCGCTCGGCATATAGCCGGTTTCCTCGAGCAGCGGCAGATAGATCATTGCCGCGGTATCGCAGCGCACGCCGGGATAGCGGTTCCAGTACCAGGTACCGCCGACCCCGCCGGCCTTGTCGATCAGCCGGACGCTGTCGATCCCCGACTCCTTGAGCCGCGCCCCCGTGACCAGGCCGGACATGCCTGCGCCGATAAAGGCGAAGGTGACATGGTCAGTAACCGGCTCGCGAGGAACGAAAGGCGTGTGCGGATCGACCGCCAATCCCTCGAACTTGCCTGAAAGTCGCTGATATTGCTCGTTGCCTTCGGGCCGCAGACGTTTGGAGCGTTCGGTCGCATATTTTTGCTTGATGGCTGCCTTGTCGAGAACGGTCGTCATTGCTGTGGGCCTCTCGCTTGCGGATCACGACGAAAGGCACCTGCCTGCGCGCTTGCGTCCGATTCGTGCGGATTGGGTAATCGCGATCTAATGTTATGCATTAAGTAAGCGCAAGGCTCGAAGGTGGCAAGTCCCTAGTGCTCAGCCTTCGCCGCACAGGAAGCCGTTCGCCAAGGGGATCGGCACGCGCGGTAACGCTGCGCCGTAGTGCGCTAATCGTTGGCTGCTACGCTTTCCTGCGGCTCGCCTTGGCGGACCGCGCCCAGCACCCCCAGCACCGCTTCGGCAATAACTTCGGGAACTTCCTCCTGCAGGAAATGCCCGGCCGGTGTTTCGGTCACCCTTGCTTGCGGAAAGTTCTCGAGCATTGCCGGCACAGCCTTGCCCAGGATCGGATCATTGGTTCCCCAGACGATCTCGACCGGCACGTCGAGCGATCGCACATAAGGAACAAGCTCGCGCATAACCGGGGTGCTGGGATGACCGGGCCCATCGGGCACCATCCGCATCAACGCCAGCGGCGCCTTGTGATTGCCGCTTTCGCGCACCGGGCGGGCATACAGCTCCTTGACCGCTTGCGGCATCGAGGCGGGATCGTGCTGCGGACGATGCAGGCCCCTGAAGATGGCGTTGCGGACATTCCCCAGGAATTCGCCGACAATCGGCGTTTTCATAAGGTCATGAACTTTGGAAAGCCGAGTCTTGACCTCAGTCACGCGGATCGCGGTGTTCATGATGACGATGCCCTTGACCATGCCGGGCGACAGCGCCAGCGCACCGATGCCGACGGGGCCGCCCCAGTCCTGCCCGACATAGATTAGTTGCTCAAGCCGGAGCTGCTTCAGCGCCGCGTTGATCCAGCGATTGTGATTGGCCGCCGTGTGCATACTGACCGGCACCTTGGACGAAAAGCCAAGCCCGACCAGGGTAGGCATGATCACGCGCACCCTGTCGAGCGGCAGGTGTTCGACCACCTTGCGATAGAGGAACCCCGAGGTCGGATTGCCGTGCTGCATGAAGATCGGATAGCCTTCGCCAACTTCGAGAACGTGCACCTTGATGCCGGGTTCAACCTCGATCAGGTAGCTCTTATAGCCCGAGGTCACGAACTTCTGCGCATAGTCGGGCAGGGGAAAGCCTTCGAATGTACCCGAGGCTGTGCTGACCCGGCCCGATCCCACTGGGGTCACGATCGCACCGTCCCGGGTGATCGCGAACGCGCCCGCTACCGCTGCTACGCCCAGCGCGCCGATACCGATCAGAATTGCCTCAACCATGCCTTACTCCCGTTCAATGATCTCAACTTTGTGCCCGCCGCGCCCTTACCGACTGGAGTCGGGCGTTTGCCGCGCGGCGAGGTAAAGCAAGCCTGTAAAGGCCAGTTCCGGCAGGAAGCGCTCGGGATGAAGCGGCGCGCCGTGAAGGAGTGTCGCGGCAATGCGTCCCAGCGCGAAAAAGCCGAACAGCATCATCGGCGGGTAAAACCAGCTGCGTTCCTTGCGGATCAGCCCGAGCAGCAGGCACACCGATATCGTCAGCGCCCAACTGGCCGAGTGTCCGACAAACGAGCTTAGCCCAAGCCCGGTGTCGGGAAACTCATAGCCGAAAAACGCCGCTGCCCGATCGGGGTTGGTCATCGACCTGATCCCCAGGAACCCAAACAGGATGCCCAGCAATAACGGCGGCACGCGAACTGCCATGCTCAGAATCTTAGCCATCACATTTCCAGCTTCTTGCACTCAACGCCTAGTCGGGAACTCAAGAATTAATATGTGGCATTACGGCGCGTCGGGCAATGGCTAAAATCCCAGAAAGTGCGCAATCCATCGGGCAAAGACCGCGCATCCCGGGCCAGCGCTCCCTGCGAAATTAATGCGCACACGGCAATCACGTCTTGCTGTTGTAATATATTACATTAATATGAGGCATCAGCCGCCATTTTCGCGCGACGACGGCCCTTTGCAGAACAAACGGAGCATGATGATGATCAAGAATAGCGCCCGCATCCTTGCCGCAGCCGCCTTGGCCTGTGCTTGTTTCCCGGCCACGGCTCAACAGCCCACCGCGGCGCAAATCGAACGACTTCGCGACACTCTCACCAAATCCGATGCCAACGGCAACGGCAAGGTCACCCGCTGGGAATATGACGCGTATCGCGCCGACATTTTCGCGAGGCTCGATCGCAACGGCAACGGCGTGGTGAGCGAGGAAGACGCACCGCGGATCCGGCTTGCGAGGCGCAAATTTGCCGAAAAGCTGGAACAGGTTCTGGCGATGGCCGACAAGAACGGCGACGGACGGCTGACGCGCGCCGAATGGGAAAGGCCCGAGCGCGACATCTTCGCATTGGTCGATCAGGATGAGGACGGCGTCATCATCCTCGCCGACCTGCCAACGCCGTGATCAATCGTTGTGCCCTTCCCGGCCCATCAAAAGATATGCGATGACTAAGACGATACTGATCACCGGTGCCGGGACGGGCATAGGCAAGGATGCCGCCAAACGCCTCCTGGCACGAGGGCACACCGTTTACGTCACGACATACTCGGAGTCCGAAGTCTCCGCTTTACAGATTGAGCTGGGATCGTCGGCGCGTGTGTTCAAGTTGGACATCACGAAGGCCGCGGACCGCGAAAAGATCGCTAACTTGGAACTCGACGTACTTATCAACAACGCCGCACAAAACCTGTCCGGATCGCTGGCAGATGTTAAAATTGACCGGGTTCGGCGCCTGTTCGAGGTCAATCTGTTCTCCTCACTGGAGATGACGCAAATCGCTATCCGCCGCATGATCGCCCGCGGCGGCGGGACGGTCATTTTCATGAGCTCGATCGTGGGTCGCATCCCCGAGCCGTTCGTGATGCCCTACTCGATGACCAAATTCGCCATCTCAGCCGCAGCTGCTGGCCTGCGCGAAGAGATGAAGGTGCTCGGCAAAGGCATCCATGTTTCAGTCGTCGAACCGGGTCCGTACAATACCGGCTTCAACCAGCAACTCATGAGTAGCCAGTTCGAGGCGATTGAGAAAGAGGGATCGATCTTCTCACAAGCGCAAGTCGAGGCTCGGAGAAAGGCGAGCGACAGAAGACTGCGGTTGCTTGAGGTCGGGTCGACCGACACGATCGTGCGAAAAATCGTAAGCGCGGCGGAAGCCCGCAAGCCCAGGTTACGGTACGTGGCGCCTTGGACCTTTGCGGTCTTAGTCCGGCTGCTGCGCATTGCTGGTATCTGAAGCAACAAGACTCTGGTGGGAGCGAGCGAGCAATGCGCAAAGTCTGGACAATTGGGGCAGGCCTCTCGGCGGTGGCTTTCATTTTGGTGGGGCTTGGTTGGCTATGGGCGCCGGGTCTGGTTTCGGCATGGCTGCGAATGCCGCTGCTGGAGGGCGATGGACTGAGCACCCAAATCGGGGATCTTGCCGCCTTCTTCCTGACCATGGGAGGAGCGATCTTGATCGCACTCCGCACCAATCGGTCGGTTTGGCTCTACCCCCCGATCATGATGCTGCTATTCGCTGCGACAGGCCGCGTAATCGCCTGGTTAGGGCACGGGGCGGCCTTGGCTCTCGACATGATCCTGGTCGAGGCGGTCGTTGCCGGCTCGTTGTTCGTGCTGGCGCGAAAGATGGGCGCCGATGAATTTAAACCCCGGGTCGCGTCCTGAGCGGACAGGTCAGTATCCTAGCAGCGGTAGATCGGATCCTTGCGGCTTTCCCGCCATAGTGAGTGCCTGCGCGGCGGATCACGGGACGCGCCGGATCATCTGCCGACGCGCCCCGATTGTTTCAGCACTTATTTGTAGCGCGCATCCAGCTGCGCCTTGAGCTGGGCGAAGGTCACATAACCGTCCTTGTCGGTGTCGATCGTAGAGAAGTTTGCAACGACACGGGTCATCCCGCCGTCCTTGGCTTCCTGCAAGCTGAGCTTGCCATCGCCATTCTTGTCAGAAGATTTGAACTTCGACGTCAGCTGCGACAACGCCATGTCATACATCTGGGCGTGCGCTGCAGGGGGCAGGGCCAAGGTCGCGGCCGCCAAGGCGGCCATCCGGAACATCGTCTTCATCAGTCATTCTCCTTTGTGGGGGGGCAGGGTTTGGGGTGGGATTGTGGCAACGGCGGGTCAGCCGGTGCCCCTTATCAACCGAGTCCGGTCGATCATCTTGCTGCCAGCGGGCAGCGAGAACATCATGCCGTCCTCACCAACCACGATCGGGCCGGAAAAGCGGCTTTTGGCATCGCCAAGAAAGGCGGCGTAGAGCCATCGGCTCGGCAAGGGCGGTACAAGATGGCTAAGGACCAGCATCCCAGCACCGGCGGTCTGCGCGCTGTCGGCCGCTTCTTCCGGCGTGGTGTGATAATCCTGAATGTCATGGAAGATTTTCGCGGCGCTAGCCTGGCCATTCGCCGCCGCGCTGGCTTCCATTTTCTGGAGCAGTTTGGGATCCAGCGCCTCGTGAATGAGGATGTCGACGCCCTTGCAGACGGCTTCGAGATTGGACGATTTCTTGGTGTCACCACTGATGCACAGCGACCGCCCCTTGTAGTCGAAGCGGTAACCGACCGAGGGCTTGATCGGATCGTGGTTGACCGTGAAGGCGGTGATCTTCAGGCCGTCACGCTCCAGAACGGTTGTCGCCGGGCCGGCCATGTCGAACGGGCGCGCAATGCCGCCCGCGCCGCTCGGCGGGACCACCCGGGGGCCGTGATGCGCGATGCGATAGGTGTTGTCGGTCGCATAGGCGGCATTGAAACCGGCAACGATCGCTTCGACGCCCTTCGGACCATAGACCGGAAGCGGCGCGTTGCTCGATCCGCGGGTCCAGTGAAAGAGCATCAGCGGGCCGAAGCCGTCGATATGGTCGGAATGGAAATGGGTAAGCAGCAGCCCGTCGGCCTTGCCGGGGCTGATGCCCATGACATTGAGCGTCTCCGCCGCGCCCTCGCCGATGTCGACCACATACATCTGCTTGCCGGCGATCACGACGTTGCATGGACCTGCGCGGTCGAGATTGGGCATGGGCGAGCCCGTGCCGCACAGCCCGACATGCAGACCATCATCCAGCCTGGCGATAGAGTCGACGCCCATGCGCTGCGCGGTGCCGCGCTCGAACAACCACGCGCCGATGCGCGCCTGAAAAGCGTAAGCAGCGCCAGCCCCGATGAGGACGAGAGCGAGTGCCGCCAATCCGATACGTTTGAACCAGGTCACAATCAGGCTCCTTCCATTCGGGCAGTGCGCCAGCGTTGATCCGGTGATAGCGCGGCGAACTAATACCATGCATTAACGAACGATCAAGAACGATAGAAAATCGTACAGGTCACTAGACGGCCAGAGGCGGCCAAGGCCCGGACCTTGCCGCAGCGGCGATCAAGCGGCGGTTCGGGGAAAAGATCGGCGCAGCCCCTTGAAAAGACGCCAGACGACAAGCCCGGTGAGCATCACCATCCCTGCCATCACACCATAGAGCCACGGATAGTTTTCGAGCATGTGACTGATATTGTTCTGGGCAGTCTGCGCTGCGGAATCGTAACCTTCTGGCATCGCTAGCACGCCCATGTGCGCGGCGTAGGCATCATATTCCGCCACCATTGCGGTCAGGAGCTGGGGGCGCGCGATGGCGAGATTGGTGGATTCGCCGGGATCGCCGGCCACATCGAACAGCCGCCAGCGGCCATCGCCAAGCGGAAGCACGCTGCGGGTGATCTTGAAATCGCCCTTGTAGAGCGCGGTGTTGCCCGAAACCTCGATCACCCGCACCTCGTCCTTGGCATAGGTACTGGTCGCCTTCCCGGTGAGGACCGGAAGCAGGCTTCGTCCGGTGATCGGCCGGGCTCCCTTGGCGGTATCGCCGACCGGCGCGCCGATCCATTCGAGCAGCGTCGGGGCGATGTCGGTCATCATGGCGGGTGTGTCGATGCGCGTGGCCGCGATGCCCGGACCAGCGATGACCAGCGGCACGCGCACCCCGCCTTCGGTGGCGTAAAATTTGAACCAGGCCCCTGGCGTTGCGGTCGCCGCCGCCCATTCGGGGCCGATGAAGCCCCAACTCCGGCGCCCGCCCATGCCGTTGAGCCCGACATGATATCCAACCACGCGGTGCCACGCCCTCAGCAAGTGGTTGTCGTCGCCGCGTGATGGCTCGGGACCGTTGTCGGACGCGAAGACGAAGATCGTGTTGTCATACTGACCGCTGGCCTTGAGGTGCGCGATCAGTCGGCCGACATTGCGGTCCATCGTCTCGAGCATCGCGGCCTGCACCTCCATCCGCGCGGCATAGAGCACGCGGTCCTCGTCGCTGAGGTCGGTCCAGTGGCGATAACCGGGCGGCAGGTCCGCCATGGCCGCGCCTGGCGGCACAAGCCCCAGCGCCTCGGCCCGCCTTTGCCGCTCGCGCCGCAGAACGTCCCAGCCCGCATCATAACGGCCTTTGTATTTTGCGATTACACCCGCCGGCGCCTGCACCGGAATATGGATCGCCTGAAACGGGAGATAGGCAAAGAACGGCTTGGATTTGTCAGTCGTCCGCAGATAGTCGATCATCTTGTCGACGATGAATTTCGAGGAATAGAAGTCGTCGGGCAAATCGGCCTCGACGCCGTCCTCGTACCAGGGCGCGTCCTTGTAATAGGGGATGTAGGGCCGCTTTTCCCAATTGTCCGCCCCCGATGCTGCGAGGGCGAAGGACCGGTCGAAACCATGGGCCTGCGGCATCGCTTGGGCCTTTTCCCCGAGGTGCCATTTGCCGACCATCAGCGTGCGATAGCCAATTCCCCGCAAGCGATCAGCTAGCGTGAGCACGCCAGGTTCGAGCGCCATCGAATAGCCCGGCTTGCCGCGCTGCTCGCGTGGCAGCACTTCGGGGATCGTCGCGAAGCCGGTGAGGTGGTTGTCCATCCCGGTCAGGAGCATGGCGCGCGAAGGCGAGCACAGCGGCGAGGCACGGAACTGGGTGAACGTCGCGCCGCGGGCGGCGAGAGCATCGATATTCGGCGTGTGCGCCTCCCCACCATAGGCACCGAAGTCCATCAGGCCGGCATCATCGGCGAGGATCACCACGATGTTTGGGCGCTGCAAGGAAGGCGACGCAGTCTTGGCCTTGGCGCCATCTCCCTCCTTGACCGACATGCACGATACGATCGCCAATAGGCCGATCGCGAATGTGATGCAGGCTTTCCGCATTGCTACCCCGCGCGTTCAATCCGGAGCCCTGTTTATCAGATCGCGCCGAATTCCATCCGGCTAGCTGGCTCATTGACGGGTCTAATGGCATACATTACACTTATATGCGAGTAGTGTTTCGCTTTTTGCGCAGGGTTGCGTCATCCGACACGCCGCAGGGGAGCCTGGAGATGATCCGCAAGGCCGCGCTTTTCATGCCCCTTGCGCTGGTGCTCGGAAGCTGTTCGGAAGCTGCCAATCCCAAGGCGTCGGCGCCGATCTGCACGGGGATCGCGCAGCGCAAGATGCTCTGGGTCAAGGGCGGCACCTTCGTGATGGGAGAGGCTGCCCGCTACCGTGAAGAGGGACCTGCTCGACAGGTCAATGTTGACGGGTTCTGGATTTCCGAAACTGAGGTCACCAACGCGCAGTTTGCTGAATTCGTCAAGGCAACCGGCTACCGTACTGAGGCGGAACGCGATCCACCGCAGATCGCCGGGGCGCCGTCCGAAATGCTCAAGCCCGGCTCGGCAGTGTTCCGCGTTCCAACGGCCGACAATCCCAATTGGTGGCACTGGGTTCCCGGTGCCGATTGGCGGCACCCGAATGGCCCCAGAAGCTCGATCGCAGGCCGCGAAAACGATCCTGTGGTGCAGATTACCTATAACGATGCGTTGGCCTATGCCCGCTGGGCCGGACTGAGCCTGCCGACCGAGGAGCAATGGGAATTCGCCGCCCGCGCTGGCGCTGCCGCAGTCCTGGAGCCGGTGGATGCGGAAGGGAAACCTCAGGCGAATTACTACCAGGGCGCGTTCCCGGCTCGCAACATGGGCACCGACGGCTACACCTCGCGCGCGCCGGTCGGTTGCTTCCAACCCAATGCCTACGGGCTTTACGACATGATCGGAAATGTCTGGGAGTGGACCAGCAGCGAACCGCGGGAAGGCACACCGGCCAAAGTGATCAAGGGCGGTTCATTCCTCTGCGCCGCAAACTACTGCGCCCGCTACCGCGCTGCCGCACGCCAGTTCCAGGAACGCGATCTCGGCACTGACCATATCGGGTTTCGGGTCGTCCAGCCCTAGGTTCCAAGCCGAACCGGAACCTGGCTTGGCGAAGACTGGCGGTGTCCGCCAATCGAGACGATTCTTGGCACCTATGAACGGAACTGGGGCGAATTGCCGACTGCCAATAATGGCGGCCCATCGAAATGGCTGATGGGCCGTCGAGATCAAGTTTCCGCCTTCTCAGCTAGTATAAGCGCGTCCGCGCTGACCTGCTCCCCAGATTGTC
>FSSH01000222.1_pt2 | contig 22007 bp, 16 predicted proteins | sample 1166101 | NCBI WGS metagenome assembly FSSH01 (sample SAMEA32972668, study PRJEB13176) | freshwater metagenome | biome: Drinking water system; feature: Biomass in drinking water that filtered by 0.45 um membrane; material: drinking water | place: USA | collected 2012-12-20 | depth 0 m | reverse complement strand
ACATATATAAGTCGAAGTTTGGCGGCGAATGGTTCTCGGCTCAGGAGAAGTGGTGCCTCAGTGATACTGAGATCCTGAAAGCGATTGCCTGCGAGCACCCGAAGTTTATCCTCGGCACCAGGGCCGCCAAAGCCAGCCGGTTTGCCGTCCTTGATATAGATGCCGGCAGCAAGTACCACAATAGCAAATCGCTCGAAAAGCTCGTAGCTACACTATCTGCGGCCGGTCTAAGGGAGTCGCGGCTTTACCGCTCGAGCTTTTCTGGTGGCTGGCACCTGTATATATTTTTTGAAGAGCCAATAAGCTCCAAAGACTTGAGACGCCAGCTGGTCAGGCTTCTGGAGCTTTCGGGCTTTGTCGTCGCCAAGGGTGTACTGGAAGTTTTCCCTTACCCAGGTGAGAGGTCACTGGGCAATGGCATCAGGTTGCCGCTGCAAGAAGGCTTTGCCTTCCTGGACCTGGCCACCCAGGAGGTCCAGTATGAAAGAGAGGAGCTTTCCCCAACCAAGGCCCTGGAGACTTTCATCGACCATCTAAACGGCTGCGCCAATAGCTGGCATGACTTCCACCGGACGAGGGCGTATGTGGAACGGCTGACTGAAAGTCAGGAGCAGATAACTGCAACTATCCAGGAGAAGTCCATCAGCCTGGGCGTCGTACTGCCTTTTAAGCGTCTTTCTAACGGTGCCCCAGATAGCGGTGCTTCCGATATCGTTTCGGGGGTGTTCCAGGCTCTTCCACCGGGGATAATCTCTGAGAACTGGGTGCGCGGCCGCTCTTACTACCAGACCGGGCTGACCGGGCCGTCGCAGAGGGCCGACGCCCTGGTCTGCTTATCCCACTACCTGTTCTATGGCGACCCCGAAAATGGACTCTTGCCTCTTGGATATGGTTACGACCAGGAGCGACGGTTCGCTATCGAGAAGATTCTTGAACTGAAGCACAACGGACAGAGCCGGGAAATTGCTCGTGGCTCCGGTGACGCAAAGGAGCAGATTGAACGCGTGGCCGCCTGGCTGCCTCCGCGGCTACGTGGCAGCGCCGAGCCAAAGAGGTACCAGAACAAAACTCCCATTGCCTGGCAGAGAAATAGTGCCAATCTGAAGGCCGATGCCAGGGCAAGAATTACGGCGGCCGTGGCCGAGTTCGAGCGCGACAGTGTCGCCTTCAGCAACAGGGATCTGGCCGCCAAGGCCAAGTGCAGTACCGACACTTTATATAAGCACCAGGACCTCTGGAAGGACACCCAAGGCAAATTGCGGTCCGGACAGCCCCGCTTGGCAGCCGATCCAGGTGAATATAACGTTGTGGTGGGGGCGGATTCACAACAATCCAGCCCCCACGCACAATCTAACTTTCAGGTTATGCCCCCAGGCCGCCTTGCTGCTCGCCGGATAGTCGATGAACTAAAAATGCGGCAGTTGCGCCATGAGAAGCACCTCAAAAAAGACAGGCAGAGCCAGGGCAACGTGGCATCCGATAGCTGGCAAGAAAGGGTTCGCTCAATAACGCCGGCAGATTTTTCTATGCTGGGCGTGAAGGAGATCAGGAAACTGCTCGCAGTTTATCTCGCCGCTTTGCCTACCTCGCCTGATGAGGAGGCTCAGATATGGCTGACCCAGCTGATAGTGGCGGCGAGGTCCGTCCTGTCCGCTATGCAGCTTTCGCGCGCTGCAGGACCTTTACTGCCATCAACTGATTCCAGATAGCGCCGGTTGTCGGTCATGGCAATTTGAGCTCCGTGTCTATTTGTAAAGTAGACGCTACAGATTTTTGCAACATAAATGTGACATTGCACGATATTTGCACAGCGTCCGCATGTATCGCTCTATTGCATAGACGCAGCAACTGCGGGCATTCTGCCTTTAAGTCCACTAACTGTGATTTGACTTTCAATGTGATCAGACCAGTCAAATGATGCAAACAGCGTGAAATGTGACACCGTGAAATTAGTACGAGCGGCCGCATCTAGGGCAGGACGGACCCATCGGAGGACCCTCCAGCTTTGTATAGCTTTCACGGATTTCACGCTGTTTGTTTAAATCTGAATTCTCGTACTGCTTAAATAATCTATCAAACTCTAGACGCTCTGCCAGGCTTAGCTTTGAGTAGGCTACCATTAACGTTCTTGCTGTTTCGTTCATTTAATATCTCCCACATGTCTCACAACTTGTCCGGCTCATTGAATCAGGCACTTTCTTGCACTTCACGCATTTTCGCTGTCCCTTAAATAGACTTGCCCGATAGAAGTAAATCATTTCCTTTGGCTTGATATTATGCATCCGGTCCTGCGCTCTTCTAGCGTTATCTTTGGTGATCAAAACAGTCATTTCATGTTTTAAATCTGTTGGCGGATTGTCTGATGTTTGCGCCAAGTCTTGAAATTGACTGGAAATTTCAAAATTGTCTTTCGCTGAATCTATCGCATACATTAGCTCTGAAGGCCAACCTTCCGTAATTGAATAAAGGGTTGCTATTACTTGTAATACGCCTACCGCACTAGCAATATAGATGACCGATGGCAAAACCAATATTTTTAACTCGCTTAGTGCTACCGCACCAACCAATATGGGCAAAAACAGACCAAAGAAAGACAGCAAATTTAAACGCTTAGTAAGTTCTGTAGCGCGTTTTTGAAAGAGCTCACCCGTTCCATAAGCATAATTTCGGCGGGTCCAAAGCTCTTCATATATTGAGTCTAACGCGTCGGGCTTGATTGCTTTTGATATGACTTCGTCGGCGCTTGCTGTGCTCGGGAGTTGGGGATTTTGGTTACTCAAGTCAATGTGCCTTTATGCCTAATTTCGACACAAGTATAGCTATCCAAAAATGGAAAATCTCCATATCGATGGATCTGTCTGTCCGGTCGCCACCAATCATCGGGCTACTTGTCAGGCGGCAGTTTGCACGACAGATTCTTTCCAAGCCACTCTTCTAGGTCTGGCCACCAAATTTTTTCCACATCAGAATCACTTTCCCGAGTCCGTGCCCCCCTGTTTTCAATAAATTTCCTATCAGATGGAACTCCGGTTCTTGGACCCCAATACGCTTGAAGCCGTAAAGTCTTTGGCACAAAGGGATTCTCAGACAAACAGTCAGCATTGCAGTCAATTAGTTCATTGCCAACCAGTACCCAATCATGGCCATCAGGTTGCCACTTGAAAATAGTATTGCCTTTAGTGTCATAGTAAGAAACCGTTCCTGTAACAACGCGTGCTGAATGACCAATTTTCTTTAATGCTCGACAAAGCAAGTCAGCAAACTGTCGACACATATCGGAACGCCCGGTGTGATTCTCATCCACAAGCTCGGCGATTTTATCGATCAATTTTTGTCGCTCAATGTTCGTCATGATTGTCGACTTATCAAGGAAAGCATTGGATGGCTTAGGGCGTTCACCTGCTGCTTTTTGTCGCCTAATTTCCAATGTCATTGCGCGAATTTTTGGCTCTAGCCTCAAAACCTCTTCCAGATCCAGATCATAGGGGTGAATTTCTCGCATACTTTCCTCGATGTTCCTTCTAGAACCTGCTATCGAATATTAATCAAACTATGATTATACTCAGTCCATCAATGACGCTAGGAAATCGTATGTCAGATTCCGGACGGGTATCTAAGTTCAAAACTAGAGTCCACCTAGATCTGGTTTCCGCTTGAACAATAGGAAGCATAGCGCTTCAGGCGCTACCATGAGTCCCTTCGAATGCTCTGATCTCCTCCAGTTCATCGTTACTTGCATACTCTGCTAACTGAAATAATTCTCTCTCAATGATGAATGGATCGACATTGAGCAGAGCCGCTATATCAGCCAGCGAGAGTACTTTGTCTCTGGATAGCTCGCGAATCTTCCGCAGAACGGATGATGGATATTTTGCAAGACCAGATTCATCATTGGCTTTGCTTTCGAATAACCAACTGTTCATTCCAATTTGCTTTGCTAATGACCTGGGGCTAAGTTTCTGCCAGCTGTCTCTCTGGTCTGCATTAATATACTGTTCGAAGAGTAACCTATTCAGCATAAATGCATAACTTACTTTGTAGTAGCTTGCCAGTCTGACAACGTCGGACTCTGTAAGATTATTTACTAGGCCACTGGCTTCGATAACCTGCCGGAGTCCTTTCCTGGGAATAAGAAGATTCGCCGCAAAAGCATCTGCAAACTGTTCCCTACTAGACTTCTCTCCTGTAATACTAACGATGCAATTGGCCGCTCCATAGTGGAAAAGTGCATGTGCATATTCATGGGCAAGCGTGAACATTTGTCTCCCTCTGGAGGTCTCTGTATTTACAAGAATGCAGTAGCCCAGCGACGGATGATTGTAAAAAGCACCAGAAATTCCATTTCGGTCAATGTTGCCCAATCTTGCCTTGCATACAAGAATCTCGTGTTCATCTAAAAATGTGAACAGGTCTGGAAGCGCGAAAGCTCCTAAGTCATAGTAATCTCGTACTTCTAAGCTGAGTTTCGAACTGCTCCGAATGTCTGAAAAATCAGGGCCATAATCAAGCTTTCTAGGAGGTTTTGAAGATTTCTTGCCTATGTTAACAATCTGACTCCAATTGTCCAAGAACCTCAGCCAGTCTTCTATTTCTGTTTGGGCCGCCAACTCAGAGTTCTGGCTCCCCCTGAGCAAAATTGGGCTCTGGGATAGTTTGGAGCCTGACTCAGAGGTTGTCCCCTTCAGATAGCCAAGTTCCACGTTGAATATCATGCTTAGCTGTTCTAACTGCTTGTCAGATGGACGACGAGACCCAACCTCCCACATTGAAACCAGCTCTCTTTGAATTTTTAACATCCCGGCAACCTGGAGTTGAGTCCAGTCCCGTTCTTTTCGAAGTACAACCAGCTTTTCGTTTAGTTGCATTTGCTACCACATCATCCTAGTAAATTTAATCTGTTCCGCGTTTTGATTATATACAAAAAGTCTGGAGAAGTCCAGTAGTGCATTACTTTGCTGTCAACTGTTCCGCCTTGCTATTGCTTTAAAATGAGGTTGTGATATCGTTATTCTCGTGGAGGGCTATTTTTCATATTCGTGTGAAAGAGGTCCTTCATGAGTAAGAGGGCAAAATCAAATGGCCGACAAACTCAAACCTGGCAGTACAACCCCCAAAAGTGGGCAGTATGGAGTCGTTGGACCTCGTGGCGGTAAGACCGGCACAGAAGTGACAGCGGTGAAAGGCGAGCCTCTCCCGCCTACTCCCAAGCCTGGCATGGGGTACGTGCTCAACGATCAGACAAAGCATAAATCCGGAAAATAGCTGCAACGCAAAGCGGCAATCTGCAAGGGATGCAAATTGCCTCTTTACTCTTTCAATTGCAATTATTTACTCCCGGAATCGCTGAGTCAAGTGAGTGGTAGCTAGAAGAGGTGGCTTTCTCATCAGAGGATTCCACCTTTTCCCCCTTTTGAGGCTTCTGGTTGCCTACTCTTGGCTCTCCAAACTGCTCCAACTCTAAAAGTTATCCTTAATCTTACGTTCATTGTCATAGTAGAACGTTCTTTCTTTCTGATACTGGTTGCAAATTGTGAAAAGCATGGCACAATGTCATTAACCGGAGCATAAGCCATGAAACAGAACAAGAAGAAAGCCCAATTTCAGAAAGCTACTAAAGCAGCTAGCGCAACTTGCCAGGCTGGCAGGTATGTAGTTTATGCTGGTCAGCAGAGCCTTTCCTCAGAGAAAGTTACATACCAACCTGGAAGTCTTTTAGAACCAAGTGCCGGCGTTGTGCCAACAGTAGAGCTTTCCAAGCGTGCCGCAAAAAAAATCTCTTAAGGCAACGTCCACTAAGAAACGTGAACTCGTTTTGCTTGATACTGGACCACTTGTTGGTCTGTATAACAAAAGGGATGATTGGCACGCTCGCTGCAATGCTTTCTTTAAGCAAGACATTGGCTATGACTACTTGCTCACACAGGCTGTCATTTGCGAAGTCGTTTTTCATATTCAGAAGGACGAACATGTGCAAGCCGCTTCCAAAGCCGTTATACACTTCCTGGGTCTCATTGATGGCAATAAACTACAGGTCCATGAACTAGAGTCTGGATATGTCCTCCGAATCAAACAACTTAGAGAGAAATACGAGGACAAGAAACTAGATTTTGCAGACCTTTCATTGGTTCTTGCGGCAGAAGATCGTCAAATTGACCAGGTGGTGACTCTGGACCGCAAAGACTTTGGCTTCTTGAAATTCAAGTCTGGAAGTGGGAGAAAACAGGAGCAAGGATTTAGAATCATCCTTCCAGAGCCAACCTAGGCAGTTTTTCAAAAGCGATGCTCATCGGTGCTTATCAATTTTGCTAGTCCGAAAGGGAACGGTTTCGGGCTGGCTGTTTTTGGCTGTCCAAAAGTAGGCTTTTGCGGTTTCGGATGCCGGGTATAATCCGTACACCAATTTTGGACGGATAAAATGCCACGAGTTTTTGCTTACTGTAGAGTTTCGACCACTGACCAGAGCCCTAAAAATCAGGTTCTTGAGATAAAGGCGGCGGGCTTCAAGGTTGAAAGTCGCCGGCTCATAGAGGAAAACATCAGCGGCTCAGTGGCGGCGACGGAGCGCCCGGGCTTCATGAAGCTGGTGGATAGGATGGAGAAAGGCGACGTACTGGTGGTGACCAAGCTTGATCGCCTGGGGCGCAATGCCATGGATGTGCGGGCCACGGTAGAACTTCTGGCCGGACATGGCGTGAGGGTTCATTGCCTGGCTCTTGGAGGGGTGGATTTGACCAGCGCGGCAGGGAAGATGACCATGCAGGTGATCGCCGCCGTTGCGGAGTTCGAGAAGGACCTCCTGGTTGAGAGAACCAAATCTGGGATAGTGAGGGCTAGGGCCGCCGGCAAGCAGTTTGGTCGGCCACCGTCGTTGGACCAGGCGGAGCGCAAGGCAGTTCTGAGAAGATTGCGTGCCGGTGTTTCTATTGCCGAAGTTGCCCGGGAGTTCAATACATCCAGGCAGACGATTTTGCGGGTGCGGGACGCGGTGCTTGGCAGCTAGCAAAAACTGTCCGCCGAGGGCCAAGTCTGTTGTCTCCATCCGTGTCACTTCCCAACCCTCTACCAGTGGCAGTTGAGCTTATGATAGAAATAAGCAGCATTGAGTACCTCCAATTCTCCCCCGAAGAACTGGCCGCAAACATTGTTGACTACGTTGTGAGTAACCCTTGCCTGGAAAAACATAGTCTTTCCAGGATTTGCTCGCCGGATGCGGTCTTCTTGTATTTCTTCCGGGAGACCGTATAAAAACCAGGTCAGAAACCCTAGCCCAAGCAAGACTGACGGAAAAAGTTTAACAAATTTTGCTCGTGACAGTTTCATTTCCAAAACTCCGCCCCTACTCTCAATATATGCCACTTTTTGTCTTTGAGCAATACTGTGGTAGATTGGGATTCGTTCTTATGGACAAGGCTTTATGCCTGAAGCGATATTGCCATTGGGTCCTCTATCCCAACAACTCTTACAGTCTGCGCTCATTTCATAGAGATTGCCATTTTCTATCGCGAATAGATTCCCGCTATCATTTATTGCCCATCGAGTGTATTTTTTTGGCAAGAAATCTCCCTTCTGTGTGCTGAACCCAGAATTCGGACCGGTCGGTGTACCTAAACCCTTGGGTATGCCTACTGGTATTCCCATGACTTGAGTTTGCCAGCCTTTGGCTCCTAGAACATGTGTCATTCCAACATTGGCATAACCAGGTTCAGCATAAATTGGGCCTGACTCCGAAAGCCCTGTTTGTCGCTCTCCAAAGTTAACTTTTCCATTCGAACTGATGTTAAACGCTATGCCCATTTCTTTGTATTTCTGCTTGGACGTTTCCGAGAGTTCCTTGAGCTTACTGCGGATTTGACAACATATCTTGGGATCAAAGTGGAAGAGACCACTCGGGTCTATAAGAAGTGTTGGAGCATTTCTACAGTACAGGAACAGATTCACACTGCTCGTCTCTTCAATAGGATCTCTATTAAGCCATCGGCCTAAACTGGCGGAGTAGGCCCGCCTCTGTGTCAGATTGAGTCCGCTGGCACTATGTAAGTAGTAGTGTCCGAATTGGTTTGATGGCATTTCGGAACCGATAATGTTATCCCGACGCCCAAACAAGTCAAAGCTAAACTCACCAACAGTGACCCCAGACGCAGTGACTACCTCACGAGTGGAATCGAGATGGTCAAGTGCGTAATAAAGCGCTACACCTGAGTTCTCCCCATAGGCAAAGAACTTATCGACAGCACTGCTGGAGTCATTGCGTTCCTCGCAGCGCTCAACGTCACAATTGACGAAATTCTTGGAAGCTGTAGATGAACCACCGGACACTTCAACTATCTGACTAATTAGACCTAATGCCTCGTATGCAACTGCAGAATAATTCCCGATCCCGGGATAATTTATCTTTTCCACGGAGCCGTGAGAGAGTCCGCCGTTAAGCGCAGACCTGGCCGGACTTTGCAGACGCGACCTTCTTGCCGGCACTCGCCGGTGTCGCCTCAGTGTAGGCAAGTTGCTCAAAAATCGATTTGCTGCGTCTTCTGTTTTCATCGAACGGTTCCATTAGGCTCAGCCACACTGAGACTCATACGCTCTCCAAGGCGCTAGAATCCAGAGTTCGGGCTCCCATGACACTATATGCCCCTTCCGGGTTGATTCAACCGCACAGGACATCAGAGGTTCTGCTAGCGGCGCCTTAAAGCCTAGAATTTCAGCCGAGACACAACTTCAGAAGCTCTTTACTTATTCGCTGCATTGGCTCTCGAAGTCTCTCCGTGTCGACAACCAAATACCCGAAAGTGCTATCGTTCTTGCCGGAATGATTGGCAAGCTTCTTCAGAATTACATACGAGAGTGCTAGCCTCTCGGCCAATGTTAGGAAAGTACGGCGCAAGTCATGCAACGTGAACCTACATCCAGACTTAGCACCTACTGCTCGAACAATTTGATCGCAATCAACGAGGTAGCCCTTCTTGCCTCGCCCGGGAAATACATATTCAGATTCCCTGCGCTCCAGGTAACGCCGCGTCAGTAACAGATTTAGAAAGTCGCTTAGTGGCAGCCGATGCTCCCTGCCATTCTTTGCAATCTCGGCGCGAACAGTAAGAACCTCTGTATCAAAATCCACATCTGCCCATCTCAGCGTGGCTGCCTCATTTCGCCTGAGACCAGTAAATAACAGGAGCAGAAGGTAGTCCCTAACAGTCTGCTGCTTCAGCGATTTAACTGTCTTGAACCATTCCGATAGTTTGTGATCCGGCAATAAAGTCTGGCGTCTTCTCTGCATGTACCAGCGACGATTGTGGGAAAGCCTCTTCACAGGATTGACGAGAATTATCGGCTTTCCGTCAACCTCATAGTTTGCTGCCGCGAAATTGATGAGACTGCCGAGCAGGTGCATAACCGTGTTGGCCTGAGCCTCACCGGAGGTACCCTGCCTAGTAGTCCGCCGTAGCTGAATGTGGCGCTGTTCAACCATTTCTCTAGTGATTGACACGATAGGCAGATCCAGCCAATCACCAAGGCAGCGAGGCACCATATAGCGGTAAGCCCTGACGGAATTAGCTCTCAAATTGTGAACCAAGAGGTACTGCTCCAGCACATCTTGCAACGTGACACTGATTACTCTCCGGCGCTTCTTCTCAAGCAGAGGATCTTTGCCGGCTGCCATCAACGATAAGAGGCGCCTGGCCTTCTTTCGCGCTGCAGCCGGAGTAAGTGCACCGTCTCTGCCAAGGGTCAGCCTTCGCGAAACACCATTAACTCGCCCTTCTACAATGTATGTCTTACTACCTGGGGTTACTCGAAGACCAAACCCAGGCAGCTGCTCGTCTCTAAATATGCGCTGTCCTCGCTCCGGGAATGCAATGCTCTTGACGAATAGCTTTGTTAGTCTCGCCATCTAGGCTTCCTCCATAATTATGGGGTACTTTGTAAAGTCGTGTCGTCACTATGTCGACAACTGAATTCAAAAAGTGCTCAGAAGAATGGCATAACGTCTTGCTTACAGGGAACTGCCCGTTTTCAAACCGAACTTAAGTTCTCGCGCAAAGAAATAGCCAAGCTTCGAACGCCGCGCGGTGGTGAGGCTGTATAGTCCTTTACAGGACTGGGTTATAGCGGACCTGGTAGAGAACATCTACTCCGAAAGTGGAGGACCAAGGTAGAGATTTCAAACAGGAACCTGCTGACAGGGACTGTAAGGCACTTCTAATGGCTCGTCTGAGTGAATCTAACTCAAGTCAAATTTCACCCCTGTTAAATTGCCTTCTGAAGAGAATGACGGCAACCGTCTGGCCTCTCGGAGCTAGAGCTTCACCAATGGCTCAGTTCTATCAGACTAACAACTGCTTCGAGTGTGCCGCCGTCACAACCAGCATGGTTCCTGCACTATAGCAATGCCGAACCAGCTTGCGCACTGGGAATTATCCCGGACGGCAGCTTGGTTTAAGTAGTGAATTAAAGCTTCGAGATTAAGACGATTCAAGTTGACCCAACTTATTATCGAACAACAACCCAATTTCAGAGGTTTGCGTATTGGTATGAATTGGCCGGTGCCATTAGCCCTTCTCACTAGTAATCCCGGTCTTGAGCGACTCCTGAAAGTTATTGCCCGGTGATAAGCCCCTTCTGCGCTGGCATTCTCAGTCTGCTGGGCGCAGCTTCACTATTCCTTGTGATCTAGAAGCTTGATCTCATTTGGCATTGATGAGCTAATGGAGATAGGTTCCTTTAGCTCAAACCAGGAGACATCCTCGTCTCTTGACAGATGTCGTCGGTTCTTGATTGAAACCAACCTCCAACGGGCTCATAGCTGTAATTGACCGTGCTGTTGTCGGCGTAAACTTTGCTCGTAAGCCGCCCTTGAATATCGTTATGCCACTTGGTTTTCTTTCCGTTGCCGTCGGTAAGCTCTGACTTGCTATCAACGGAGGCCAAGTCAGAGACTCTCTTTCGTAGGAACCGATAGCGGTGGGTCCGGGGATCGGCTCCAGTCATATTGAACGACCTCATGTCGCACTATCGTGAAAAGTCACACCGGCGTAACAAAAGCCCTATGTGGAACCGGGCACTTCTAAATTGCAAAGCGAGGCTGGCAGAGACTCTACAATACAATCCTGGTTCCCCAGCAGCTTCTCTAACTGTTGATGGCTACCGATTGCAAATTTAGAATAAGTTATCTCATTGAAACCATGCGGTCCAATTCCAACCACTGCATCTGGAATTAGATTTACCTGCCTAACCCCCTCAAAATGGACCAGGTATCTAGTTCCATCAAAGGCAACTGTACTGGACAAACCCTGAGCTGTTCCAAACATCTCCGCTTCGCTCCAATCCGGCGAAAGAAACTCAAAAACAACAACTTCCTCCAGAATTAGTGGTCTCGAATGCTCCGACGTTAAAGAGTAGATTATATGAGCACTCTGCCACCACAGTTCTTCAGATTGCTTCGCTTCTAAACTGTTCTCTTGAACAGTCAAGATCTCCTTCCTCATAATTCTGAGGCGCTTGTCTTGATTAAGATATAGCACTGGGAGCGCTTTTGATTGTTGAACGAACAGAGACGCATCTTCTGGATTGGTCGGCTCGAATAAGGAGCGAGACACAACCGTGCCAGTCTTAATACGATTTACCGTAAGCTTCTCTATAGACCTAAGACCTGCTGCTACCAAACGACCCTTTACTCCTCCAACATATAGAGGTGAATTCCAAACAGCAGCCTTCTCTTCAGCAAAGCTGACTGACCGACTCTTAGCTTCACTAAAAGAACCAGCCTCGACAAGGTACAGGTTCTCATCGAACATTATCGGGAACTTTCTGTCGTCATCAGCATACTTGTAAATTTCAATGGATTTAGCGCAGTACCAAGTCATCAAATTCCTCTCCTAGTAGTGACTTTCTCGCTTTTGCTTATTAATACAGCCCATCGCTTTGCCCCAAGAGGTGTACTTATTTCTGAGTTCTCCCTTCGGTGTGCTTGCGATCAAGCACCTGATCCACTTGCAAGGATCAAATTCCAAACCTTCCGAAGCGGCTTTACTTTTTGCTTCTTTCAGTTTCTCCTGGTATTCATTCCCCAGTATGTTCTCCTGATAGACATTCTCCTTTATCGAACTCCCAACCAAGGTACCTAGACGTCCTCCAATTTCGTGTGCCAAATATGCAGCTGCAGCATATGCTGCCCCTGCCAGGTAAGGCGCATATGGCGCCAGACCGAGAACGACCGCAAACCGTCCACTAGGGTCTCGATAATTCACTGGATTATTCTCGACATACCGATAGAGGTTAACTCCTTCAACCTCTTCGTCTGGCTCTCGACTCAGCCAAGTACCAGTCACGGGATTCAGGAACCTACGAAGAGCAACGATCAGTCCACTTCGGTCATGATAAAGCAGCCCGGTAAACTGAAAATCTGGAACAAAATTACCCTTAATTAGCTCACCCCGTCCATAACAATCGTAGATTATTTCAGAATCAACTGCGCCAAGAGTGTTTGTTACTTCTCTGATTGAACTCAAATGATCGGTAGAGAAAAAATGGCTCGACCCGTCAAACTGTCCTCCATCGAAACACTTACTTACAACCGTTCCCGAGCCATCTCTAATCTCTTTACATTTCTCGTCGCACCAGACGAGCTGCCTTGCCAATCCGAGAACACCGGCCTCAATTTCATTAACTGTTGCAACGCGACCAAGACAATCATGTCTCAAATTGCTGCTATTTCCGATCCCGGGGTAATTTATCTTTATCAGCCGATTCTCGGCATCCCACTCATAAGTATTGGTGCCGTCGCTGGTCATGTTGCCGTTGGCGTCGAAGGTCGGTGTGGCGCTCGGTGAACCGATTGTGGAAATTTGATGGGTGTCGGTTTTGGTTGTACCGGCGCCATCGGTTCCGCTCACGGGCACTGCGTTATTGCCGCTGCTTAGATTTGCATTGCCGGAGAACGCTTGCGTCCACTCCAGATTTGCCGGTGAGCCATTTACTGTCGCTGCCGTCAGTGCTTTGTTGGCACTGCCCTGGAAGCGTGTGGCTCCCCCTGCTCCAATGCTGGTTAGCTCATTCAGGTTGTTGTATCCGTACTGAGTCGCGGCTGTAGCTGGGGCAAGAGCCAGAGTTGCAGTCGCTCCCCCACTTGTTGCCTTGCTGTAGGTGGTGGCGTTGATTGAAGCGGAAGAAATATTGACCACGGTCGACACGGCTGCGGCGGAGACTCCAATGCCGGTCAAACTGCTGTCTGTATTGAGCATTGCCGCTATGCCGGTGGCAACAGAAGCGAGCGTGTCGCCAGACTGCACTGTATACGTGTTGGCTTTGGAACCGCCGGAAAGTCCTGCGTCAAAGACAGTGACGGTCAAGGTGTCCCCTGCCGTTATCGTGCCTCCTACTGCAGCAGTCTGCACTCCATTTGGCGGAATATTGAGAGCGACTACTTCTGTGGTAGTGCTGTTGGTAGAGGCTCTGTAAGTGGTTTCGTTGAGAGAATTGGAGTTGAGAGTGATGACCTGGTCTGAGGCAGTGGCGCTGACTGCAATCGCTTGCAAGTTGGCGTTGGCATTGATTGCCGAGGCCATAGCCGCAGCTATGCTTGCCGGAGTGTCGCCTGCTTGCACGGTATAGGCTATTGCCTGGAGCCCGCCGGTCAGACCGGAGTCATAGGCTGTCAGGGTTATTACGTCTCCGGCTGTGACTGTGCCGGAAATGGCGGCAGTCTGAGGACCGTTCTGATTTATCGAGAGAGTTATCGTCTCAGTGGCGCCGTTACTCTTTGACTGCGAGTACGTTGTGGCGTTTTGAGAGTTCGACTTTATCGTTATCGCCGTGCCGACAGAAGTGGCGCTCACACCGATGGCAGCCAGGCTGCTGTCTGCATTTATCGCGCTCGTTAGCCCGGCGGCGATGGTCGTTAGAGTGTCGGCAGCAAGAACGGTATAGGGAACTGCTTTCAACCCACCAGCCAGAGCCTGGTCTCTGAATGTAATGGTGAGCACGTCACCGGTTCGCTTGGTGCCGCCGATGACCGCGTTTTCTACGAAGTTATCGGTGACGCCAAGGGCAATAGTCTCCGTGGCTCCTCCACTGGTCGACTGTTGGTAGGTTGTAATGTTCGGAGAAGCCGACTTGATATTGACGATCTGACCATTTGCGGCGGCGTTCACCCCAATCGGCTGCAGAGCGGGGGTGGCGGTGATAGCCGCAGCAAGCCCGGCGGCGGCTGTTGCCAGAGTGTCGCCACCCTGCACAACGTAGTTGACAGCCTGTTGCCCACCGGAAAGTGCCGAGTCGGAGACAGTAATCGTGAGGGTGTCACCAACGGTGATGGTGCCCCCGAGCCGGGCTCTGGTGACCGTGCTTGTCTGAACTGCCGTTCTATTGGCGCCGGGGTCGTAGCCGTAATACCACTGCTTGAGGTAATTGGGGTTGGGATTGCCGCTGCTTGCCTGCGCTTGGGTCAATTGACCAGCCTGGTCGTAGCCGAGGCTGTAGCAGAGGCTGCTGTTGTTTTGAATCTGCTGCCACTGCTTAATTTGATCGGCGGGGTCATAGCGGTAGCCGAACTGGGAAATGGTGTTGCCGCCTGGTCCCAGGTTTCTGATCTGCTGCAAGCGCTCGTCTTCATCAGTGGGGTACCAGTCGAAATTGGTCACTTGCCCGTTCGGGTAGTTTATCGAAGCCAGCCTGGTGACTCCTTTGGAAACCCCGGCATTGTCGTCCACATATTTGTAATTAAATGTGCCGAGGGCGTTAACTTCAGAAGTCACCCTGCTCATGGGATCGTAAGCCCAGGTGATTGAATTGGCGGCGCCGTTAATCGACCGATTCACGGTTCTGCCCAGGGCATCGTAAAGATAGGTAATATCAGAGTTTGGAATCACGTCATTGTGAACCAGTTGCAGCATGCCACCACCGGTAGTGGGAGGTCCGTAAGCGTTTGTTATATAGGGGTTGTAGGTATAAGAATAAGTGCCCCAGTCGCTTTTGTTTATACCGGTTAGTCTCTTAAAGTTAAGGTCCCAGGCGTAAGTGACGCCCCCGGTGGGATGCACGGGGTTGGCATAGCCGACTTTAAGCGGAGTGTTGTCAGGGTTGAAATAATAGCGGGTAATTTGAGAAAGCGCGTCGGTTCTAGACCGCAACCAGCCTGCAAAGGGCTCGTAGCTGTAATTTACCGTGCTGTTGTCGGCGTAAACCTTGCTCGTCAGCCGCCCCTGAATATCGTGATGCCACTTGGTTTTGTTGCCGTTGCCGTCTGTAAGTTCAGCCAGGGAGCCGCATGTGCACCATTTGTACTGGGTCTTCCTGCCCAGGGGGTCGACCTCTAAGACCTTCTGGTCGAGAGAATCGTATGCGCTCTGGGTGGTTCTGCCAATGCGGTCCTTTTGAAGAACCGGGTCGAGCCTGTCCCAGATTGTTTGCTCGAAGGTGCCGTCGGGATAAGTCGTTCTGGTCTGCCGGTTCATGGCATCGTAGCTGAAAACCAGCCTGTAGCCCGTAGAAGACCGACTTGAGCGAAGTCGTCCGAATCCATCATAGGTCATGGTCGTGACATCTCGATTGCCGGGCATGGGACCGTCAATCTTGGTCAAGAAGCCATAGGTATTTGCCCCCAGGGCGATGGTTGCAGTAGAACCCCCACTGGTGCTCTGCCCGTAAGTTGTAACGTTGACCGAGGTCGACTTCAGGGTAATCACGGCGCCGGCCGATGTGGCCGTCACGCCCACTGCCGCAAGAGCGCTGTCGCCATTCACCGCGGCTGTAAGACCGGTGGCTATTGAAGTGAGGGTGTCGGTTCCAAGAACTGCGTAGTTTACGGATTTTTGACCACCAGCCAGACCGGCATCAAATGCGGTCAGGGTGAGCACATCACCGGCAGTCACCGTACCACCTATTGTGGCTGAAGAGGTGCCGGTGTAGGTCATCGCAGTGACATTGCCATTCGCGTCGGTGATCGTCAGAGGCTGCTGCAGGCTGTTATATGTGTAATGTGTCTGCCGTCCGGAGCCGTCGATGTAGACGGTGGGCTGGTGGAAGGCATTGTATTCCCAGTGCCCGAGGAGGAAATTGTCGCTTCCTTGAATTTCTCTTGCTTCCAAAAGGTCGATATTGTTCGCTGCATAGCTATAGCTGAACTTCCTGCCCAGGGGGTCGATCATCTGGGTGGGGTTCCCAATGGCATTGCGTTGGTACTCGGTGACTTGCGAGCCGCTGGTTCTGACATTTGAGAGACCAAAGACTGTGGTGAAAGTGCCGGTCCATGTGCCAACCTGCCAGAGCTGGTTGTTTGGATTGTAGGAAACGAGATTGATATCGTCGCCAGAGACGCTTGCTGTGGCGTTGAAAGCCTGAACTACTGAGTCTGCGTTCAACTGTGTGGCGAAATCGTTGAGAATGGAATTGTAGGTGTCACCGGTTGCGACCGTGTGAAAATATCTCTGCCCCGAGCCGCTTTGTGGGTAAGGAGTGGCGACATACAGATAAAGCACGTCTCCGTTGGTCAGAGGTCCGCTCATGGTCGCCTTGGCGCTCTGCCTGCTAGGTGAGAGCACCTTGCAGGTTTCAGTCGCCCCTGCTGATACCCCGGCCACGTAGCTGAAGACACCGCTTTGATCTGAATGCAGTGCCACAGTCGGCCCAATGGCCGTAGCCACTACTCCTATCCCTTGCAGGGTAGCATTGGTATTAACTATGCCAGCCAGGCTGCCAGCTATCGATGTGGTGGTGTCGCCGCTTTGAACGGTGTAGGCGCCCACGTACTGGCTTTCGACGCCAAGGTAGACGATGTCTCCCGCTGTGATGGTGCCGCCGACAGTGGCTACCACGGTGGGATTTCCGAGGCTCCTGGTGATGCTCAAGGGCCTGTTGCTGTTGCCCTGGAAGTTTGGCCCGTAGGGGCTTGGATAGGTGAAATAGATGGGGCTCTGGCTTTCCAGAGGATGAATCTCCCACTGCTTCACCGGTCCTTCAAAACCGGTCTGGAGATTGAAAGTGAACTTGGTCTGCTCGCAGTGCGTGTAAATCTTGTTCGCCGGATCGGCGGGATAGAGCTGGGTAGCGTGCCTATCCCAGAAGTATGTGGTCTTTGCTTCATTGAGCCAGTTCTCGATAACAGACGAGGTGCCGTCCGGAAAGGTGCAACGCAGCCCTTGAGCCGGTATACCGCCCACCACGCCCGGAACATATTGATAGAAACTTGTCGTGCCGTAAGGCGAGTTCAGCTGCGTGATGAAGCTGGATGTGTTGTCATAGGCAAATTGCGACTTCAAGTTGATCACATCCGTGATCGAAAGCAGATTGGTCGCGCTTGGGTCATAAGCAAGAGAGCAACTGCGTCCGAATGGGTCGGTCACTCCGGAAATCATGTAAAAGCCGGGATTGCCAGGCGTGTTGGAGAGATAAGAGACGCTGGAAACCTGGCCGATGGCATCAGTGATAGAGACTATCCTGAAGTCTGAATCGTACTGAATCTGGCAAGACAGCCCCTGCGGATCTTTCATCTCTGTCATGAAAATGCGCGGCGGAGAGCTACTGTCAGCCTGGTTGAAGGTCTCAACCGAGCCATCCGGCAAGCGTCTTTCATAGACACCGCCACCCATAGCTACAAGCTGTGCTTGAGATTCCAGTGCCGGAGGATATAGCCCAGAAACCACATCTGGTGTGTACTGCTCACTGCCGCCACCGACTACGCGGACTAAAGCGACCGAGCTTATCGGGTCGACAGTCAGGTAAGAAAGCCAGTTAAAAGTCCAGTTCTGCCCCATGTTGCTAAAAGCGTAGGTACTCGGCTGGTTGGCCTCGAGGTGGTTGTAGTTAAACCTGAAATCCATGCCAGGTCCCACTGGTGGTTGATAGCTGAGCGGGATGTCTGCAATATTGAGAGTAGCAGCCACTGTGAAGGCAGAAGCAGCGGCCATACCCTTACAGCCGCACTCAATAGAGCTTATGCAAGTTTTCTCCGTGGCTACGGTTTTGGCATTGGGGTCGACCTTAGAAGACTCTCCCTTACCCCATACATTCTTTGCTTCTTCGTCGCTGACAGCAGTCCAGCCGGTAGGCAGCTTCTCGGTGGCCGGGATGAGGAAATAGCCGTCACTCTGGGAATCTATAGCTTTTTGAGAAATTGATAGGTAGGACGCATTGTCAAAAGTAGGGTCTTTGAGCACGTAGTGACCGTTCTTAGCAGATACAAGAGCACCAAAGTGATCGAGTCGCCAGTGCACCACAGAAGGTGTCACAATAGCCGCGCCAGGTGCTCTTTTGGCAGCCTGAAGCTTGAGCCCGGACTTTTCCGCCAGCTCTTTCACCATGGCTAGATTGGTACCTTGCCTGGTTGACCGGGTCTTCTCAATTTCAGCGGGAAGTCCACTGCCAGGTTTGAGGGCATTCAAGACATTGAAAACGGCGTAGGGTCCACACTTGAAGGCCAGACCAGGTGCTGTCTTCATGCCGCCGAGACCTTGCCTGGCGTCGTTTATTTTCTGCTCGTCAGAACCCCAGATGGGTCTGTTCTTAATGGCTGCCAGAAGCTTTTCAAGCTCAGCCATGCGCCCTACTCTGCCGTTTGCTTTGATTAAATTGGCAATGGAATGATTAGCTACGGCTTGCTGCAATTTTCCGCGTTCATTTTTCGATTGCTCAAAGCTTGCCTGCCAGCGCTCCATCGCATCTGATAGAAAGCCGGTCTGATAAAGAAGGTCGGCGATATTGCTGTTCAGAGAAGCCGTCCAGCGAGACTTTGGAAACTTCGAGACAAACTCTGTGAGAGCGGAAAGGTCCTCAAAATCGTTCTTGGCCTTGAATTTCTTGATTGCCTCGACTAAAGCCAGGTTCTCGCCCTGTACGGCTGAACTGGTCATTGGGGTCAAAGGCTCAAGGAAGACACGGGCACGCTCTATTTCAACATCGGTTGGAGAAGCAGAGAACTTGAGATCGTGCTTGATGAGTTTTACTTTCTTGGGTCCGGTCTTCACGCCGTGAACCGGTTTAGCGTCAGCCGGTAGGACCTCGTCGACAATACGCTCTTCGTCGATTGCAATGGTGCCGGCCAGCGCCGGAAGGGGTAGAGGCGCCAGCACAGTGATAGTAGACAGCAAGGCGGCTGAGAATGCTCTGAACCACCGCTTCCGTAGAGTGCTTTGACCGCGAAGAGAGGCTGATTTGGCAGTATGTCTTGGATTCATGAACAGTTCCGTCTCGGGATGAGGAAGGCTTTTGTAAGGGCGGTCTGAGGGTCTACACTGGGCGGTCTACTTCGGAATTGCTGTGGTTGGAAGCTGCAAGTTCAATTGCAAGGGAGGTGTCGTGGACGGATTTGCCGCAGGCCACTTTGTAGAATCGAGGTTGTAGATGGCGGTGGTGACGGCACTGCGAACACCGTTTACTACAGCGATTGCTTTCAATGTCTGACTGAAAGAAATGTTTATCGGGCCCTGGTAGAGAGGGCTCGTAGAGGGACTGGGGTTGGTTCCATCGAGCGAAAAGTACACATCTGCCCCTCCAACAGAGGCTATAGCCACCGCAGTAGGTTCGGAGAGTGTGCCGGTACCGACACTGAAAATTGGCTTTGGAGTGCTCGCTGCAGTGAGGAGCTGATACCGAGAAGCTAGATATGCTTCTATGGCCGCTTGCTCCGAGGGCGTTACCGTCCTTGAATAAACTAAAAGCTCAGCCAAATGCCCCCGCCAGAAACCGGAAGAGGTGCTACTGGTGCCGATATAGTTCAGTGTTCTGGCAGTGTTGAGCAGATTCTGCACTGTGCCTGTGCCCGAAGGGGTGCTATTCACCGTTATGCTGGCAGAGCCAAGCCCGTTATGAACAGCATCAAGACTTTGAAAATCATTGAGGCTAAGGGCGCTGGTACTTGTGGTCACCGAGCTTGCCGTAGTGCCACTGAAAGCATTGAACTGAGCCTGGGTGTTGTTAATCGTCAGGCTCACCAGATCGCTTGGTCCGGTATTGCCGGTGGCGAACATGGTACCGGCAGTAGTGCCAATGGGCTTGAAGACGGCGAAGCAAGCGAACCCCGAAGTCAGATCGGTGAGACCCGATGTGAGGTTTAAGAAGTGAGAGGTGCCGTTGAAATTGACAGCTGGAAACTCGTTTATGGCACTGTTTATTATTATGGGGCGATTGGCGTTGGTGTTTTGAACAGCATCGTTGGCATTTGCTGAACCGGAAAGATCACTCCACCGGCTGACGCGAGTTCCACTGAGAACCAGTCCGAAGTCGCTTTTGAGCCAGAGTGAAAGCCCATTGCGCGGTACCGGCAGGGAATTGGGATCGCTTTGTATGTTGGCGGTAGTGACTGTGGAGTCAACGCCTGAAAGGTTAGCGATGGCCTTAATGGTCATGGGATTACTAAGAGTGACTGGGCCGGTGTAGGTGAGGCTTGGCGCGCTTCCGTCTATGGAGTAAAGTATGGTGGCTCCAGGCTCAGCGGTGATAGTGGCTGTCGACTGATAGGTCGAGTAAACACCGGTAGCCGGTGTGATGACTGGTGGGTCTGTAGCCTGGGCGGCCGAGCATGCTGACAGGAATATCGCTAAGTTCCAAGTGAGGCGGGCTAGTTGCCAGCGTAGTGATTCTGGGGAAAAGTGGCGGGAGAGTTTTTCGTTGTTCACGAAAGAGAACCTCATTCTCAGAAAGGCGAGCGAAGCCAACCTGGTACGACCAGGTGAAAACAGATGTTAGAAGGCTAGGTGCAAGGCTGTTATGCCAAACACCAATCAAAAATCAACCACCACCAGAAGTTTGTCTCTCAGACCGGCAAGAAGCGCCGGTCGTAAGCACAAACTAGTCTCTTGCTTCCGGGATTCCTTGGAAAGTTCTACTAAAGGGCGAGCGGAAACAGATCAATGCACAGAGTCAGGTGGATTGGTCACGAGGAGGCGCTGTTGCGATAGCAGTCACTAAGTTCAGTCAGAATACTCGCAGGCTGATGTGCTTGTCTATATGCGATGAGGGTGATTATAAATACTTAAGGGGGGGGCGCTTTGAGTGCTCGAAAGTGACTCTGAGTATGGTATTCGCCTGACATGGAGTCTAATAATATCCATAAGCCAATTCTGCCAAGAAGTAGAGGCTGCATGTTCTCACGTGAACACTGAAAATGTGGTCTGGAGTTACGCTTTAGATTATTTCTTCTCCTTCTCCGCCTTTTTGATAGTCGATGAAGTACCGGCGCCAATGGGCAACATGCTTATTTTAGTGCCTTGCTCGAAGTTGAAGAGCCGGACAGGAGAAGAGATTGAGATTTGCGTTTCTTCGAGGTCTTTGACTTTCTGAGCAAGAGCGATAGTGAAGTCGTTCTGCTTACCAAGGAACTCGGAGCACGTAGCAAGGCAGCCAGCGAGGATATTTTTTGCTTCGGCGAGTTCGCCTTTTTGGATGTGACAGGAAGCGAGCTTTTGTCCAAGGATGACAGAGTCGAGACTGGGAGTTTGCTTATCACCATTGGAGAGGGAATAGGCGCATTTGAATTCGTTGATAGCCTCATCGAGGCGGCCCTGAGCAAAAAGGATGTCACCCCAGTGCTCAACGGTGGAAATTAGGCGGGGGTCATCGGGAGGGAATGAGTAAGCGCAATCGAGGGCGTGGCGGATCAGAACCTCGGCAACCTGGAGGTTGTTTTTGAGGAAGGCGGCTTCGGCAAAAGCGCAATAGAGTTCCCAGTCAGTGGCATTATTCATGGAAGTACCTCAAGGAGGAACCGAAAGAAAAGCCTCCGGAGCAATGGAGGCTTTTCCCTAGCTTTTGGCGTCGTGTGAATCTCTAAGAGATATGATTCACGAAAATAATGACAAACTAACGGTCAGGAGAGAAATAGGCAGATTAAATCCCTGGCAGCAGGTGGCAGAAAGGGAATCGAGCTCCTTCGACAAAGAGACCGCCCAGAATAAACTGCGGCGGTCTTTAAGCTATCGTCTGACAGTCCGCTTGCGAGGACTCGATATTTCTACTGCGTCAGTCAGGATCGGCAGTTAGCGGGCGAGTTGCTACAGTTTCGGGTCTGCGCAGACCTG
>FSSH01001913.1_pt2 | contig 22045 bp, 23 predicted proteins | sample 1166101 | NCBI WGS metagenome assembly FSSH01 (sample SAMEA32972668, study PRJEB13176) | freshwater metagenome | biome: Drinking water system; feature: Biomass in drinking water that filtered by 0.45 um membrane; material: drinking water | place: USA | collected 2012-12-20 | depth 0 m | reverse complement strand
TTCCTAGTCCCCCAGCCAAAAACTCTTTCCTGCGCCGTACTCTCAGGCCGACGTCTTCGTTTCGTACCGCGCTGGGGGATCGTCTAGCGGTAGGACGCCGGCCTTTGGAGCCGGCTACCTAGGTTCGATTCCTAGTCCCCCAGCCATTTGCTCCAACTCAGGTCATGGAAGTGCGTGATCCGCTCAATCACACGACGACGATTGCCTACAATGCCGTCGGCCAACCGAGCAGCGTGACCGATCCACTGAACCATAGTTCGACCTTCGAGTACGACGCCGTCGGCAATCTCATCGCGAGCACCGATCCGGTCGGCAACAAGATCCAGCAGAGCTACGATGCGGTCAGTCGGCTCACCGCCCTCATCGATCCACGGGGCAAGACGACGCAGTTTGACTACGACCCTGTGAATCAGGTTTCGCAGATCACCGACGCCCTCAGCGGCGTGACCGGCTTCACCTACGATCCCAATGGCAATCTGCTCACCGTCACCGATGCCAAGAACCAGACCACGACCTATACCTATGACAACATGGATCGTCTGGCGACGAGGAAAGATGCGCTAAATCGGACCGAGAGCTACCAGTACGATCTGGCAAGTAATCTCACGCGCTTCACGGATCGGAAGAATCAGATCACGAACTTCCAGTACGACCCGCTCGACCGGCGCACGCTGACGAGCTATGCCAACGGTACCAGCGTGGCCGTCGCCTACGATGCGGTGGGGAATGTGACCAAGCTGACAGACAGTGCCACTGGCGCCATCGACTGGACATACGATGTGCTGGATCGTGTCACCCAGGAAGTAGCCCCGCAAGGGATCGTAAGCTATACCTACGATGCGATCAGCCGCCGCCTCACGATGCGGGCGAACGCGCAGCAGCCGGTCACCTATAGCTATGACGCGAATTCTCAACTGTCCCAAGTTACACAGGGCACGCTCTCAGCGACCTTGACGCATGACGCGTTAGGCCGGCGCACGCAATTGCAGCGATCCAACGGGGTCACGACGACGTACAACTATGATCCCGCCTCACGGCTTCTCGGGATCACACATGCCAAGGGGACGACTACACTGGAGCAGCTCACGCAGGGCTTTGACCCAGCGGACAACAAAAACCAAGTCACCCAGCTGATTCAGACGGCCACGGCACTGCCGCCCGCCATCACGGCGGCGTACAACGCGGTGAATGCACAGATCCAATTCAACAGTGGGACACTGGGGTATGACCCGAACGGCAATCTGACCAATGACGGGACGAACACCTATGTGTGGGATGCGCGGGATCGGTTGATCGGTATCAGCGGCGGGACCAGTGCGACGTTCAGCTACGATGCGTTGGACCGCCGCATCGCCAAGACCATCAACGGGGCGACCTCAACCTTTCTCTACGATGGTGCCGATATGGTCGCGGAATCCGGTGCGTCGAATGCCAGCTATCTCAGCACGCTGAATATCGACGAACCGATTGTTCGGCAAACCTCTACGGGCAACGAGTACTACCACACGAACGACCTGGGCTCGACCATTGCGCTCAGTAATGATGCGGGTGCGGTCATCACGCACTACACCTACAGTCCATTCGGGACCACCACCGTCACGGGGTCTTCGACGAATCCGTTCCAATTCACCGGACGAGAGAACGATGGCAACGGCCTCTACTACTACCGCGCGCGGTATTACAGCCCGTCACACAGCCGGTTTCTAAGCGAAGATCCGCTGGAGTTTGACGCCGGTGATTCCAATCTGTATGCCTACGTCTTCAACAGCCCGACGAACTTCGTCGATCCGACCGGAGAAAGTGCTCGGTCGGCCGCCGTGAAGTGCGCCCTTGGCGCGGCCAAGGCAATGATCAAGATCGCGGGGATCAATCTGGCTTTTCCTAAGCCGGATGTCGATCCCGCGAGTCTGATGGATGCGGCGCAGGGCTGTGTGGGTGGGGGAGGCAATAAGGCAGTGGTGCCTCCAATCTCTTCGAAGAAACAGGCAAGTCATGTTCCTGGCACACCTGGAAATAAAAATCGCATCAAACAAGGAAAAGCGACATCGAGCTTCTTTGGTGCACAAAGTGGGATGCAGTTAACCCAGCAAGCTTGGGCAAAAGGGCTACCAGTAAACAAGTCTGGCACTATCCGAGAACATGATTTTGGCTTCTCTGTCGGGACAGGTCCTGACGGTGGCATGCAAACACGCGTTCGAGTTCACCAAGATTCGCAAGGTCGTATACATGGCCATCCATCGGGCCCACAGAGGTATTAATACCCATGGAAGATACACAACGGTTACTCAATGTCATTCAGCGCAAGTACAAATCATTTGAGGAGCCGGAGTTTTGGTTTGTAAGTAAGATGATATCTTCCCAGCCATATGCTCCGATGGTTAGTCATCTTCAAAAACTATTCACCGTGCAAGAAACCACCGATCCCAATGACGATGTAAGTTTCGTCTATACCTTGTCGAAATCAAGGAGGGAGTGGCTTCTCCAGCTATCAATGGTTGACCGGTATGCCGTCGTTCTTAGAGGGCTGGACCCTGTGGGGTGCACGTTTGTTTCATGGGATTCGCCTACTCCAGAAGAACAAGCTCTCCGTGAGTTGTTGCAGGTCCACCACTTTACCATCCTGGATCAACAAACGCTTGAGCAACCTTGCCCACTAAAGATGCATAACACCGATCCTGAGAACATGTGCATCTACCAAGCGCTATTCTCCGATGTAGATGTGCTTCCCTGGGAAACGGCGAAGAGACACGAAGAGAAGAAAGAGAAGTAGGGACAGGCGTAATTTTTATGATGGCCGTAGCTGAACTAGAATTGATAAGTGTCGAGCGATGTGGCGATGCGACTGACCGCCTCACGATGCGGGCCAATGCCCAGCCGCCGGTGACCTATGGGTATGATGCCAATTCTCAACTCTCCCAAGTCATCCAGGGCACGCTCTCAGCGACCTTGACGCATGACGCGTTAGAAGAAGAAAAGGCAGGGAAGAAAAGGGGACAGGCTACTTTTCAGAGGATTTTCGTGGTCGTCCGCGCTGGCGCAGGGTCGATTCCAGGCCCAAGGCGGTGGCGATCACCGCTTGCCAGTCTGCTGTCCCGAAGGGCTGTTGCCGATTCACGCAGGTGCGTAGGGCGGTGAGTTCATGATCGACGAGCGGCTGATCGATCCACGAAAGCCAGTCACTGGGAGTCGCAACGGGAATGGGGTCGGACAGATGCGGGAATCGCACGCTCGACCAAGGCCAGTCCATCGCGTGTGCGACCAGCCCCGCGCGGACAGTGAGGTTTCCCGCGACACTTCGCGGACGGACTTTGTGAGACCTCCCGCCTCAGCGCCGCATCGTGACCTAAAGTCCGTTCCCGTCTGAGCGAAGGGCTTTGTGCCCTGTTCGCTTCGCATCGAAGGTCCCGAATGCCCGACATGCTGCAGTGGCTGTTGATTCGCGGGTGACAGTAAGGCCTGATGTGGAACTTGTGCGTTCATGTATGAAACTCGGTACTGGCTGGGGGCAACTCTCATGCAAACCTGAGACCCAGGCATCTTGAGGGTGAGCAAGCGGAGCATGGTTAAGGCGCGGTGACTTTGAGACCAGGGAGTTTCCCGGCGATGCGGCGGAACTCCAACACGTTATTGGTGATCACCGTGGCGCCGATTTCTCTCGCAGTAAGGGCAACGAGTACATCATTCATCGGCCCGAGGCGGTCGTTCAACCCAGAGGCGTTTCCATGCATCACTCGAAAGAGTCGTCCGGCATGGTCAAGAGTCGAGGGGGTGAGGCCGAGGGTGCGCCCGGCTTGAAAGGCTTGTTGAATCCGGTCAACGGCTTTTTTCCGTTTGGGCGTGTTCGCGCCGAGCCGGAGTTCCAGCAGCGCGACAGCCGAGATGAAACGCAGGACGGTCCCATGGCCACCGAAGACCCATTCTGTGTGGATGTCTGCGCGTAAGAAATCAATGAGGATATTGGTGTCGAGGAGAACCTTTCCGCCTATTGGTAGGGCCATGGTTTGTCATCACCCTTCAAGATCCCCTTCAGCGGTCGCAACGCTTTGCTCAGCCTCTGTTCCTCGATCAGCAACGACAGGGCTTTGTCGATCGCTTCTTGTTCAGACGCAACTCCGAAATAGCGCTTCGCGGCGTCAATCTTCCGCTGATCCAGCACGAGATGTTTATGCTTCAGCGCAACCCCCATAATCCCTCCCTATGTACATAGCCTGTACATGGACTATAAACGGATGCCCGCAGAAATGGCAAGGACTACTCTTCGTGTCCGGTGGCAGCAGTTCATGGTGTTCCGGCTGGTGGCTATTGTGGACGCGCGAGGCAGATTCAGGACGCCATCAACGGCTTCACCGGCGGCACTTACGATCCCAACGGCAATCTCCTCACGGTCACGGATGCGAAGAATCAAACGACCATGTACACATATGACTCTATGCTGGCCAGCCAGGCTGGGGTTCCGAAGGGTTGTTGCCGATTCACGCAGGTGCGCAGGGCGGTGAGTTCATGATCGACGAGCAGCTGATTAATCCACACGAGAGCCGGTCTCTGCCTCTGAACATGTGACACTCATCTTGTGCTCTTAAAAGGTCCGTAGGTACACCACGCTGCTGTCGCCCTTATTGGGATCACGCTTCAACACCGCAAAGGCCGTTTTGGTCGACTCGTTGACGGTGATGGATAGTCGGGCGGAAAAGTATTCGCTCTTTACATCGTAGGCATCAGGAGAGGCCCGCAGTTTCGCGCCGATCGCCTGAAAGCTTCCAATCCGATCGAGATCCACTTTGGTCTTATAGGGCCGGCCTTGCACGATTTCCATCGCGATGGATTGAGTAATTTCGGGGTCGAGCGCTTGGATGACCAGAGGATCCGCCGTGTTCAGATTGATCGGCGCCCCGCCTTCCTGCGGATATACGGTCACGTAGCGCGATAGCCGGTCCACGATGTCCGGCGCAAAGCCCTTCACCAAGCGTAGGTCGCCCAGTGATGGAAGCGCGGCGTTGGCGGCGCGATAGGCCGGTTTCTGGGATTGGTAGTGCAAACTTTCAGCGCCGGCCGGTTGGGGAATGTCGTCCTGATCGATCCAATCGACAAGGGCTTCAACCAAATCCGGGTTGATTTGGAGCGCCTCGAACAGCCGTTTGACCCGCTGGATCTTCGTCTTTTTCTGAAGCTCGTCTCCCGTGTTTGCCGCCAGGTCGTTGAGATTGAGCTTGCCGCGCTCGTCTTGGATCTGGGCGCTCAGCAGTCCGTCGCCGATCGCATAGTTCTTGATAGGCATCGCCCACAGGTCGGCGGGCCCGTCGTACTGCTCACCGGTTTTCTTGTCTCGCAGCGTGTCTTGCTGCAAGACCGCCCGCGCGGCCTGCACACCGGCACGTGTCAGCATGGTCGCTTTGAAGTTGTCACGGAATGCCGCGGCTTCGCGGTACTCGCGGCGCGCTTCTGCGTCGAATTCCAGAATAAGCGCGACGAGGAGGGTCAAGATCAGGAGCGAGAGCAGCAGTGCCACGCCCCGTTCATCAGCCTTTCGCATAGCTCAAAATCCGGACCGTCGCATCAAGAAAGGTAGGATTGTCGAATTTGGGACGGATCTGAAGATGTCGGACATGAAGCTCATATGGGGCTTGATCGATTGCCGCGAGCAAGGCCAGTAATTCGGGTAGTTGCACTCCTTCGAGTCGAAGATCCACAGCAGTTTCCTGATAGCCCTGCGGCAACGACTGTACTTGCGGTTGCATGCCGGTGATCCAATCCCGCACGCGGGCCTTGGTCGCTGCGTCTTCCAGAAATGTGAGGAGCGAGAATTGGCCGTCGGGCGACGGCATGCGGCTCTCGACTTGGGCCAAGCGATCCCGCTTCGCCACGTATTCCCGACTCAGGAGCGCCAATTCCTTGATGTCTTTTTCCTTCCGGGCAGCCTGTCGCTCCAGCCGGTCGAATGTGGCGAGGAAAGGATCGACGACCAGCACGAACAGCAGGCTGAGGCCGACGATGATCCCGCCTGCCAGCACGATCGTCCGTTCCCGCGAGGACATCTGTTGCCATCGTTCTCGCATAGTCTGCATCATGGCTGGCGCACCGTGACCGTCATTCGAAAGACCACCTGGTTGGGCGAAGCCCCCACGCGGGTTTCTGTCACTGCGGCCTCTTCAAATTGTGCACTCGACAGGAAGGCTTGTTTGATTTTTTCCACTGCGTCGAATGAGGTGGTTTCTCCTTCCATGAGAATCGTCCCGCCTTCTACGGTCAGCTCGCGGACCTTCACAGGCGTTCCACCCGGCAACTGTTTGACGAAGGCCGAGAGGGTGGGAAGGGCTTTCCCGTGCTCGCCATCGACGATGTCCAACACCTTGTCGATTGTTCCTATCCGATATCGAGCCTGGTCAAGCTCATCCCCTGGTGCCGCACCGGCTCCAAAGGATCGCTCGAAGTGTTGTTGCAAGGTTGCCTTCAGACTGTCTACTCGGCGGTCCTGCAACAGCAGATGGGTTGTGAAATCTGCCGCAGCCAGCAGTCCGATGACCAGCGCTGCGACGACCGCCAAACGGCGGTCTTGTGGGGACAGATCGGACTTCAGCGCTGCGTCATCCGTGACACCCTTGAGATCGAGCGCGAGCCCTATTGGGGAAGGTTTGAACCGCCAGCGTGGCTTGATGATCTTGGGGTGAATAGCGAGTCCGAAGGCGATCGAGAACGCGCGCGGGCTGTTCGCGCCGAATCCCTGCCGTGGCCCGACGGGATAGAGTCCCAATTTGCGGGCGATGAATCCACCGATCTCCCGAAGCTTGGATCCGCCTCCCGACACCCAGCAGTGAGTCAGCCGTCCGCGCTCGGCTCCTTCATAGGCCTGCAACGTCACGCGGAGTTCTTTCAACAACGGCTCCAGCCAGGCATCGACTTGCTCGATCGCCATTGACCGCTTAAGCCGCTCTGCATCGGCAAAGCTACAGGCTTCCCGAATGGCCAAGGCGTGGGTGAGGTGGTTTCCGCCCCAGAGGATCGTCCGCAGCACGACCGGCCGCCCTTCATGCACTAAACAAAGCGTGGTCTTGGATGCGCCGACGTCGATGATGGCAAGGTCGTGAGGAACTGCTGCGTTTTCTTCCCGCAAATATTGCGTGACGGAGAAGAGTGCCATCGCATCGACATTGATGGCCGACGGTTCTACGTCGGCTTGCGCCAAAAATCGGAGATGCTCGGCCACCTTATCCTTTGGTGCGGCGGTCACCAGCACGTCCGAGCCCTTGCTGTCGCGGGGCGTCCCATCAGGGGTCTGCCCGGGCGGCAGGATGAGGCTGCCGATTGCCAAGTCTTCCAGCGGCATCGGCACGAGATTCTCGACTTCGAATGGAACGACTTGTGCCAGTTTCGTGGAGTCCTTGAAGGGAAAGGAGAGGGTTCTGACAAAGAGGTCCTGGCAGGGGATAGCGGTGACGAGCCGGTCTGTCGCATAGAGGCCGTGCTGCCAAAGAAATCCGCGCAGCGACTGCACACGCCGGGCCGGCTCCAAATCTTCCGGACGGGCGAACGGCATCGGATGCTGGAAGTAGTCGATCGATTCGCGCCCGCTCAATCGGCGGCGGAAACGAACGGCTTTCAAGCCGGTCTGTCCGATATCAAGCCCGACGCATTCTGTAACGATCGCCATCAATCCGCCTTCTTAGTTCCAAGGTTCAAGTTACAGGGTACAAGGTTCTCGTGGGAGCAAACAACTCCGATGTACCGGCGCCTTGCCTCTTGGACCTTGCACCTTTCCTGCTACTTTACAACGCGATCCTTGCTTGTGCCACTGTCCCCGCTATTTTTACCGTGATGGGGCTTCCCGGGGGAAGGGGGAGCAGGCCCAATGTGTTTGCTTTTGATGCATAACCTTCGCCGGGGACGATGGTGACGCGTAAGGCTAATCGGCTGTCCTGTATCGGCTGCTGCACGGTAATTGTCCCATCTCCGGTGAATGATCCATCAGGTCCTTCGCCTTTCAGTCCGGTGACTTCACACAGGCTATCTTTGCAGACCAGTTCAGCGGATGCCTGGTTGAAGGCGAGTGACAGTGTACGCCCGTTTCCAACGGGAATGTGGTCGATGGTCAAATCCGTAGCTTCGGCTTTCCAGGTTCCTTCCCCCTTGATCGTGCCGTCTGCTGCACGGGCTTGTTCCACCCGATGGGTGAAATTTCCGTTCAACATGCCGTGGCCGACATATGGGCGAATGATCTTTGAGAGATCGACCTGTTGGAACCGCCCTGCTACGGAGACAGGTTCTGCCAAGGAAAAAGACGCGGCGGTGAATGTTCCTTTGGCGAGCCCTCCCCCTGTCGAAGCCTCCCCCAGGTGGATCACGACATCGAGCCCGAGCCCGCCGAACAGCGCGTGCATAATTCCTACATCGGCCTGCAGGGAGGCGAGTTGAATCGGTGTCCAGTCAGATTTGGCCAACGTCACATTCCGCCACTCGATCCCCAGCGGCAGTCCTACCGTCCAATTTCCAACCCGTATGTCCATACCGGTTGCCCGATTCAGCTCTGCAACGATCCTTTTGTGCAGCGCTTCATACGGGAAGGTCGCCGCCAGGCAAAGGATCAGCAGGCAGACACCGCCTCCGATCCAGGCCAAGGTCTCCCGCCACTCTCCCGGCCATTTCAGCGTCATCATGATGCTCCGATGGTGATCCATTCCCGTACGGTCCAGGGATCCGCGTTGGGGGGTTGGAACGTCACTTCCAGGAGCAGCACCTTCGGCATCTTGTCGTTCGTCCGCCACTCGTCGGTCCAGATCCGGCTCTGTCCGTCGTAATACCGTACGTTAAATCCTCTCACGCGATCAGCCAATTCCACCTGATCAAGGGCTTCATCTGTGAGGCTGTAACGATTACGCCGTACGAACCGGATCAACCGATCACGTTCGCGGGTGTAGACCACCCTCACGGTCTCACTTTCTTTAAGGGCCGCGTTTGCCATGCCTTCGCTCATGGCGAGAAAGGCCAGGGTATCGGCCGGCTGTCCTTCCTGTGTGCCGTTCATCCCTACCCAGGGAAATGTCTTGTCGTGTTGGCTGAGCGATAGTTCCTCAGCCATGACGCGGAGCACTCTTCTGACGGTCTGCTCTCGTTCCGCCCGTTCGCGCCCGGCATCCATCGCCTGGGTCGTCGTGACGAGCGATCCAAAGACCATCGCCCCGATGACGGCCAGCAGCGCAATGGCGACCAGCACCTCAATCAGCGTGAATCCCGTTTGGGTGCTAAAAGGCGAGTCCGGAAACGACATAGGTGCTCACTTCCACGGTTTCGACGAATGCGCCTCGCGGCCAGGAGACCTGGATGCGAACCTCCCGAATCAATTCGAGCGGAGTCGGCGCAATCGTGCGCTTCCAGCGATAACCGGCGCCTCGATCGGCGGGCTTGGCCGGCGGCTGGGCTCCGAGCGGCATATTGGAGAAATCTCCGGCGGCTTCTCCGATAGGATAGACGCCTGTCAGTTCCGTCTCGATCAGCTTTTCTTGCGCCAGTAAAGTCGCAGCGGTCAGTTCGCCGGCTCTCGCATGCAGATCGAGATCAAAATTGCGGAGACCGAGGAGGATAGGCAGGGCAATTGCCAGCAAGGCAATCGCCAGCAGTACTTCGAGCAGCGTGAATCCGCTCGCGTCGGCTGCTGTATGCTGGCCCGGTCTCCTCATGTTCACACCCGGTGTCCTTGGAATCTGGCGGTTCACGGCGATTAGGCTCCGGCGGGGTGCAGTAACGTTCGTACCCGGTCTGGAATCAGTTTGTTGCGCAAAAGATCAATCCGTTCTTCGCTGGTTCGTATGGCGCCGGTAAAAGAATCGATGGTCAGCACAAGCAGATTGTTGCTTCGATCGGTGAGATAGACCGTCACCGGATCGATGCGCCCATTCGGAAAAAACGAAAGATCGATCCGGCCGTAGGTGCGTTTGTCCTGTCTCACGGAAATTTCTGAAAACCGGATCGTCTCCGGAAGCGACCGTGGCGTCGCCCAGGCAGCATCGAGCGGGAGTTTCTCTTCCTTGCCGTCCACCACTCTGGCCCAGTATGTTCCCTGATCGAGGTCCAGGTACAGCTTCACGGGCTTTTGGCCTGTTGAGGCCAATCCTTGGAGGGTACGGAGCGTTCCGATGAACTTGCGTCCGGTGGAACTTAAGTCTTCGCCGATGACGACACGAGGGAGTACGATGGCAAGGACACCGGCCAGCAGAAACAGAACAATAAGCATCTCGATCAATGTGAATCCGGAGGAAGACAGTGAGTAGCGAGTAGTGAGCGGCGAGTGGCAAGTGGCAAGTGGCAAGTGGGCGTGAGGCGTCAGGCGTGAGGCATCGTCAGACGTCCGAGCCGAATGCCGAATGGCGAATGACGGATGACTCATGACCAGGGATGTCCTATTCCTTCTCGAGATTCCAGTTGGTGATGTCGGCATTGATCCCTTCGCCGCCGACTTCGCCATCGGTGCCCAGCGAGGTGATTTCATAGTCTCCCTTCTTGCTGGGGCTTAGATACTTATAGGTGTTGCCCCAGGGATCTTCAGGGAGGTTCGGTAGATACCCGCCGACTTTCCATTTCTTGGGAACCACACCGACGGACGGTTTTTCGATCAGTGCCTTGAGCCCCTGTTCCGTTGAGGGATAGACTCCGTTGTCCAGCTTGTAGAGTTGCAGGGCGCCCTCGATATTCCTGATCTGTACCTTGGCTGCCGTGCGTTTGGCATCGTCTGTCCGGCCCATAATACGGGGGACGACCAACGCGGCCAGAATGGCCAGAATGGCCACGACGACCATGATTTCAATGAATGTGAAGCCTTGTTGCGCGCTGAAACGACGGTGTGACGGGTGAGTCGTGACGTGTGATGGGTGAAGGCTGGCAGTCCCCGGCCTCCTTCTCCATAGCATAACAGTGCGCCTGTTGTTGAGTTGTTCTCGTTCGCTCATTGAATGCCTCCCTGTTCCTTGCCGCCGATCACTTCGTCACCCTTCACAGATCACTGTCTTATCGAACCATTTGGCCCATTTCAAAGATGGGCAAGAGAATTGCCACGACAATAAAAAAGACGATGATGCCCATGGCAAGAATCATGACGGGCTCCAGAAGCGACGTCAACCGGGTAATGACCCGTTCCACTTCCCCGTCGTAAATCTGGCTGACCCGGCGCAGCATTTCTTCCATGTCGCCGCTTCGTTCGCCCACGGCGATCATATGGGTGACCAGGGCGGGAAATTCGCCGCTCCGTTTCAATGGATCGGCGATGGTTTCACCTTCGCGGATGTTTTGCCTGGCCCCCTCGACGGTTTCCTCAAGCACCCGATTGTTCATGACGCGCTTGGACACATCCAAAGCGTCCAGAAGTTGAACGCCGCTGGCCAGCATCGTCGCCAGCGTGCCGGTGAGCCGCGAGATCGACACCATGCGGGCTACATCTCCGATCAACGGCAGGCGAAGCGTCACACGATCCGCGACCATCCGTCCCTTTTCTGTATGGATGAAGCGGCGTATGAAGAATATGCAGGCGGCAGCGAAGCCGACGAGCAACAGCCAGTAGTCCGCGAAGAATTGGCTGATCGACATCAAGACGACGGTCGGCCAGGGTAAGGCCTGCTTCATGCTGGTGAAGACCGCCGTAATTTTCGGCACGACGAAGGCCATCAAGAAGAACAGGACCGAGACGCCGACGAAAAGCATGAGAGCGGGATAGAGTGTGGCGTTGGTCACTTTGGCTTTGAGCGCCAGTTGCTTTTCCAGGAATTCCGCCAGCCTGAATAGAATTTGATCCAAGGCGCCGCTGGTCTCGCCGGCCCGCACCATATGCACATAGATCGGAGAAAAGTCTTTGCCGTATGTTTCCAGGACGACGCTTAACGCCTTGCCTCCTCTGACTTCTTCGCGAATCTCGGCCAGGAGCGCTTTGGTGGGTTTCTTCTCAGCCTGCTCGACTAAGACACCGAGCGCCTCGACCAACGGAAGCCCGGCGACTAAGAGCGTCGCAAATTGTCTGGTCAGCAATGCGAGGTCGTGGGCGCTGAGTGTTGCAGAACGGCCGGTTCTGAGGGTGGTTTTGGTCTGGCCCCCTTCGTGCTGTCGCGCCGAAGGCTGCCCCTGCTCCACGACGTCGGTCGGAAACACTCCTTCTTTCCGGAGCTTCAGACGCGCGACCTTGACGTTTTCCGCGTCCACAATTCCAGTTGCAGACCCGCCGTCGTTCCGGTAGCCGCGGTATTGATAGACAGGCATCGTCAGACTTCGATCTCTTGCTGAGTAATCCGCATCACTTCTTCCATCGTCGTATGGCCCTGGATGACGCACTCAGCGCCTTCTTGCTTCAGTGTCACCATGCCATGGGCGATGGCCGCCTGCTTGATGACCGACGAATCCGCTTTCGTTCCAATAAGGCGACGGATTTCATCGTCGAGCACCATCAGCTCAAAAATGCCGGTGCGCCCGCGATAGCCGGTTTGGGAACAGGCCGCGCAGCCTGCTCCACGATACAGCGTCTGCTTGGTTCCCGGCGGAAGGTCCAGGCGGTTCAGCTCGTCTGCGCTCGCCTGGTAGGGCCGCTTGCAGTCCGCGCAAATTTTCCTCAGCAGCCGTTGAGCCAGCACAGCCACGACCGAGGAGGCGACGAGGAACGGTTCGATCCCCATATCGATCAGACGGGTTGCGGCGCTGGCGGCATCGTTCGTGTGAAGCGTGGAAAAGACGAGGTGTCCGGTGAGGGAGGCATGGATGGCGATCTCCGCTGTTTCACGGTCGCGGATTTCTCCGATCATGATGACGTCGGGATCCTGCCGGAGAATAGACCGCAAGCCTGCCGCAAACGACAGATTGATTTTCGGGTTCACCTGCATCTGGCCGATGCCAAGAAGCTGGTATTCGACCGGATCCTCGACGGTGATGATGTTTTTGTCCGGCGCATTGATGTGGCTGAGCGCGGCATAGAGAGTCGTGGTCTTGCCGCTGCCGGTTGGGCCTGTCACAAGAATGATGCCGTGAGCAAGTTGGATCAGCTGATGGATTACCGAGAGCCGTTCCCCGGCGAAGCCCATTTCAGACAAGTTCAATAGCCGATTCTCTTTCTCCAGCAAACGGAGCACCACCCGCTCGCCGTGAGACGTCGGGAGGACGGAGACACGGAGATCGACGTCTTTCCCCGAGGTCCGGATCGCGAACCGGCCGTCCTGCGGGAGGCGCTTCTCGGCGATATTCAAACCGGCCATAATTTTTAGACGCGCAATGATGCTTGCCTGCAGATGTTTCGGCGGGGTCAACACGGGGTAGAGCACGCCGTCGATCCGGTACCGCACAACTAACCCGCGCTCGAACGATTCGAAATGGATGTCGCTGGCACGCTGCCGGACCGCTTGGAACAAGACCGAATTCACCAATCGAATGATCGGCGCTTCATCAGTCGCATCCAACAAGTCCTGCGGCTCATCCAGCTCATGAGCCAGCTGATCGAGGCTCTCGCTGGCGGCGATGTCCTCCATGACTTCTTCGGCGCCGGTCGGGCTGGCGATCTCGTCATAGGCGCGGTTTAGGCAGGCGAGCAGGGAGACGCCGGTCGTCAGGACCGGTGTGACAGGTGTGCCGAGCAACAGCCGGAGATCGTCGAAAGCGACCGTCTCCAGCGGGTCGGTCGAGGCGACAAGGATCGTTCCCTTTTCATGACGGAGGGGAAGGACACGGTATCGCCGGCAAAAGGCGATGGGGACCTTCTTAATCAGTTCGTGATCGATCGCGGTCGATTCCAGCTGCGGAATCCAGGGGAGATCAAATTGGAGGGCCAGCCCTTCCAGCAGTTCTTCTTCACGCAGTAACCTCAAGTGCAAGAGCACCTCGCCCAACCGGCCTCCCTTCTCCCGCTGGTAAGCCAGGGCCTCATCGAGTTTTGCATTTCCCAGATTGAATCTGTCGCCCAGGATGCGTCCCAGGAGAGGCCTGCCGTAACTCGAAGGGAGCTGGTTATTCGGAACGAGCTCTGACAATGTTCTGTACCTCTATTGTTCTTCGTCGGGCGTTCCAATTCGAAACATTGAGTGCCAATGCTGGCGATTTCCAACCATACTCTTCATTCCAAGGGCCTGGCAAGACTGCTCGCGAGTGGCGGCGACGGAAACAGCCCGAATGTTAACGCCATATTTACGACAGATTTCATCCGTGTTAAAAAGTATTCGTATTTCTTCCTGTGGGCTTCGGATGCGGGGAGAGTGCCGCTGTAGCACCGAAGAGACGAAGGAGTATCGGATGGCACCCGGAGCGGCTCAGCGTAGTTCGTAGGTGACCGTAGATGGCTGGTTGTTCCGGACCATGTCGAGTTTCACGACACGCTCGCTTTTCAATTGTTGGAGCAGGTTCAACATCGTGCCGGGATCACGGATATCGACGCCGTTCACCCGCTGCAAGATATCCCCGGTTTGGATGCCGATCTTTTCATAGAAGCTGGCCGGAGCCATGTAATCGATGCGAAATCCGTTGACGGCGCCGTTGACCATGTGCGGCATCGCTCTGGCTTGCGTCATGAGCTTCGGCAGATCGTTCATGGCCAGCTCAACTTCCCGACGGTCGATCACTTTGCGAAGGGGAGCGCCCGGTACTTGCGGGGAGGGCGTTGAGGGGGATACGGTGGCGTTATTGCCGGGGATGGCCGGCCTTTCCGTCAGTCCCAGCTCAAGCCATTCTTCGAGATTGCCCTGGCGTATCAACATTCCATCGCGTTGAATGTCGGCGACCTCTCCCAAACCGGGAATCTGTTCGTGCAGACGATACAAGGCTTGTTTTTTTGAAGCCTGTTCTTCGACGATCGCGAACACGCCTCGCTTGTCGCCCATGACGATTCCGATCAGCCGGATTTGTGCGGCGGCGCCCAGTGAGGCCCGAACTGCTGTGCCGGCTTGTTCACCTTGGCTCCTCACCTCTTGAGGAGTGGCAGGCAGCAGGAAAAGTCCGCTGGAGCGGATGTCATCCGCGTAGCGAGTCGGCGCAAACGAGACGGGAAGCGCCGGTCCTGTACCGCTTGATTGGGCGGAATTCTCCGGCGCGAGATACAACGCGTCGGCGATAAATGCGTTGATGGAGTGGGCGATAAGAAACCCGCTCACGGCGACACACACCAGTATGCTGATACGCCGTACTTGTTGAGCAGACATTTTCGCCAAGGAATGCGCTCCGGTTCAAAAGGCTTTTGTCATAGTACCTGTTCACGATATCTGCTTGCAAATAAAGGGTGATTTGGCGACGCCGGAGACATATTATTGAGAGCAGGGAGTAATTGGTTCTCCTTGATGGAAGGATCGTTGGGGAGACCACATGGGCTAGGGAGGTCCGGTATGGATTGTTTGCTGATCCGCCATGGCATCGCGGTCGAACCTGAAGAGTGGCAGGGGTCGGAGGAGAACCGCCCCTTGACGGAGAAAGGAAAGAAACGGGTGCTTCGGACCGCTGCCGGACTGGCGGCATTGGACTGCAAGCCGACCCATTTACTCAGCAGCCCGTTCACTCGCGCGTATGACACGGCCAGGCTGTTGCGCACCGTGGTCTGCCCGTCCCTGAAAGTGACGACGTGCGACGAGTTGGCGGTCGGCTCTACGCCGGAGCGGATCGTCGCGCTCATTCGGTCGCTTCCTATGGAATCGACCCTTCTTTGTGTCGGGCATGAGCCGCTGCTCGGTGAAGCGGCTGCCCTGTTGCTGTGCGGAAAACCCATGACGAACTTTCCCATGAAGAAGGCGGGGGCGGCGCTGATCCATTTTCCAGACATGGTGAAGCCGGGACAAGGACTGCTCCAATGGTGGCTTGAACCGATGCAGTTACGAGTCCTGGGGAGGGGAAAGAAGTCAGTTGCGGACATGGACGAGCGGGGATAGGTGCCGTCGCCTCATGTCACGGCACCCGTTTCGCACTGACCGGTTCCAGGTCTTCTGTCCGCTTGGAGTTTTGCAACACGGGTAGAATGTGTCCCCGGAGTTCTTCTTGAATCTCCTCCGGAGATTTGCGCGCGTCGACGACGTTGAAGTGAAACTCCTCCGCCATCGTGTCGAATTCCTTGATCAGCAGTGATTGGTATTTTTTGAAGCTGTCGTAGAGATCGGCGCCCAGCCGAAGGTCCATTCCGGACTCCCAGTAGTTCATCCCGGTGGTTTCGATCACCCGCAGCGCCAAGGTTTCCACGTCGATGCGCAGGTAGCAGACCAGGTCCGGAATCAACGCAAACCCGAAGACGTTTCGAATCCAATTCCGGTCTCCGCTCCGGACGAAGTCTCGCGCGAAGGCGGTGTAGATGTACCGATCGGCGAGCACGACAAATCCGGATCGGAGCGCTGGAATAATCTGGTGTTCCAGGCGGTCGGCGAAATCGGTCGCGTACAGCAGGCTGAGCGACCAGTGATCCAGAATGTTGCCGGCCTTGGCGGCCTCGATCGTTTTGGACATGAGATTCGATCTTGTCCATCCGGTCGTGATGACGCCGTAGCCCTGCACCTCCAGCCACTCTTGCAGCATTTCGAGATGCGTGGACCGGCCGACGCCGTCGGTGCCTTCGATGGCAATGAGTTTCCCTTTCAGGTCACTCGGATTTAGGTATGTCAAACCGTCGCCAAAATAGCGTGCGTCGGCCATAGGTGCCTCGTCTGGGTTTGTAGCCACGGAGCGCATCTTCCACCAGCGCCCGCATGTGTTCTTGTTGCGCTTCGATATCCTGAGTTGCATCCATCGTCAGCAGGCCGAACTCATCGACGATCTTGTCATATTCGGCCAGGATCTGAGACTGAAACATTCTGAAACTTTCCGTCACATCAGGGCTGAGATTCATGTCCATGCCGGCTTCGTAGTATTTGAATTGTCCGCGTGTTCCCCGCAAGAGCCGGGAGATGGCCGTTTCGATGGGTATTTTGTAATAGAAGGCCATGTCGGGCTTGATCGCGAACGCATACAGTTTGCGCACCCAATCCCGGGAGACGCCTCGCACGACGTCGCGTGCAAACGCTGTGTACATATAGCGGTCGGCCAAGACGAGCATGCCGGCTTTCAGGGGAGGAAGAATGTGATGATAGAGCCGGCTGGCGAAATCCGTCGCATGGAGCAAACTGAACGTTGTCGGCGTGAGGCTTTTGGTTTTCTTGCCCCGTTTTGTAGTGTCTTTGACCAGATCTGATGAATTCCACTCCGTAAAAAATACCTTGTGGCCTTTGGACTCCAGCCACTTGTGCAGGAGCAGCAGCTGCGTGCTCTTCCCGGACCCGTCGATGCCTTCGACGATGATCAGTTTTCCGGGGTAGGGGTGGGACGGGGATTTGGCATACCCATGGTCGGTCATGATTGAGCAGCCTCCTGCGGCACTTCGCAGAACCGGACACGCCGGCGGAAGGCCTGTTCAAATAAGTCGGCGCGATTCTTCGCCGCCCAGAGTTCCATTTCAGCATCGCCCGACACCGTCGCTTCGATGCTCACGGTCGTACCGATCTTTACGTTCACGGTCTGAACGGTTGAGAAATGGGTGCGATCGAGTGCATCCGCAATCCGCAACAAGGCGGACAGGATTTTCACGATGCGCTTCAAGCGGGGAGCCAACTCTCCAAATCCCTGATGCTTCAGCGTCGGCATCGCCCGGCGGTGATAGCGGGCGACGTTGGCTACTACCTCGATTTCATCCGCCGTCAAACCGCCCAGATCGCTGTGTTTGATCAGGTAGTATGCGTGCTTATGATGCTGCCGGGGATTAATCAGATAGCCGATATCGTGCAGCAGCGCGGCATACTCAAGCCAGGTACGCTCCTGCTGCCCCAGTCCATGCAGCCGCTTGGTTTGATCGAATAAGCGGAGTGCCAGCGCGGCCACATGCAGCGAATGTACTTCCGGCGTCTGGCAGCGGCGAGCCAGTCCGATCACATTTCGCCGGCGCACATCGGGAATCTCGTTTTCGGCTTTCAAACCTTCCCGGTGCCGCGCGATAAAGTCATAGATCATGCCCTCGCGAATAGCCTTATCGCACAGCGTCATCTCAGTGAGGCCAGCGAGTTCCAGCAGGCGTCGGAGTACGACGGCGGCAGGCAGCAGGGTATCGACACGCTTCGGGTCTAGACCGGGAATCGCTAATCGCGTCTTCAGTGGAGATTGAGCCAATTCCAATTCCAGCAGGCGGAGGTCTTTCAGCGAAACCGTGGCCAGATTGTGTTGCGGCAACGGCCGTCCGGTCTGCTTGATATGGATTATTTGGGCCAGATTGCCGGCCATGCCGGAGGTGGCTATCAGCGAGTCGAACTTTTTCACGGCACACGACTCGATGGCCGTCTTCAGCTGGCCGGTTACGGCGTCTTCGAGCGCGCGCATCATCGGGGCCGACGGCGGGGTGTTCGGGAGATATTGCTCCGCGAGGCGAATCGCCCCCAGTTTGAGGCTCTTGGCGTGAATCATCCGGTCTCGATTCCCCAGGATCAGTTCGACAGACCCGCCGCCGACATCGACGACCAGGGTCGGTTTGTCCGCAAGCGCGATGCTGTTCTTCACACCCAGAAAAATCAGCCGGGCTTCCTCGGTTCCGCTGATCACCCGCACCCGCACTCCCGCCTGTTCCTCAACCAGGTTGATAAAGTCGCCGCCGTTCCGCGCCTCACGCACGGCGCTCGTGGCGACCGCTATGGTCCGATCGAAACCCTTGTTGCGGGCCAGCGTCGCCAATGTTTTGAGCACCTCAATGGCGCGAGTGATCGCCTCATCGGAAAGCCGCCGCGTGGCGAAGGTTCCGTTACCGAGGCGCGTGACATCTTTGAAGCGGTCGAGGATTTTATAGCTGGCATCCGGAAGGATTTCAGCCAGCACCATATGGATGGAATTGGTCCCGATATCGATGACGGCGAGTTTAGCCACCGGAGAATACCTTGCTCATGATCGATTGCCGTCACATCACAGTCACAAGAGCCAATGGCGTATGGCTTATGGCACAAGCAAAGCTGAGATCTGAGTGCTGCGTTTTAAGTTGTTAGTTGTTCGCTCAAAACTTACAAATCAAAAATGTCCGGTACGTCTTGTGCTATACGCCATCAGCTATACGCGCTTCTCCTCTGCCGACCGCCGCTACTCTTTCACCGTAAAGTGGACGCTCCGGTTTTTCTGCATGCACTCGTTCGTATGTTCGAAACACAGCGGACGATCCTTCCCGTAGCTCGTCGTCTTGAGGTCTACGGACAACCCCAGGTGTTGGAGGTAGGTCTTCACATTTCTGGCCCGGCGTTCGCCCAAGACAAGATTGTAGGCGGATGTTCCGATTTCATCGCCGCGGCCTTCGAGCACGATGCGCGCGATACCACTGCTCTTCAACTGCTTCGCATTCGCTTCCAATACCGGTAACGCGTCGGCGCGGAGGCTGTCCTGGTCGAAATCGAACAGCACATCCATCAGCAAGTCCTTGCCCGATTCAACCTCGTGTTTGGCTGACGATTCAGAGCGGTCAGGGTTGACGCTGCGAGCCGGCGCCTCCTTGATGGCCTGTTCCTTGATTCGTTCTTCTCCAGCCCTCCCTTCCTGACCGGTTCCCGATCCGGATAGGGCTGAGCAGCCTTGCATCACGAGCACGGCCATAATCGGTGCGCCGACAACCCATAACGTTCGATCTTGTCGCATATGTCCCCTCTCTCCTTCAGATATTAAAGTGCGCACGGATTCTATAACGATGCGGCCAAGGCGGTCATCCGGTTGTATGCCTGGATGACATCCTTGAGCGGTTCCCACCTGAGTATTGCCAATGTATCATCGACATAGTGTGGCGTTCGCATACCGTTCAGCACGCAGGTGACGCCGGGCGTCCAGGCAAGAATCCAGAGCGCTTTGCGAGAAAGAGTACTCTGGCGGCGTGCGTCCGGCAAGAGCGGGTCGAGTGCCTGCGCTATTGCAGTTGTGCGCGCGCGGCTGCGGTCGGTCGCTTCACGCCGCATCCCATGGAGGAGGGCCAGCAGTTCAGGTACATACCGCTCGCGCCAGGCCTCCCATCGTTCCGATGGTTCTCCGGTCAAGTGGCGTGAAAGGGTTTGTATCGCCTGGTTGACTTGTGGGGCAATCATCTGGCGCTCAAGTTGTTCCCAATGCTCCAGCCCCTGGATCTGTGGACGCACCCGCTGTAACTCTTGAGACCAATTAAAAAACTCGTCCGGCGCCGTTCCTTGCTTGGCTTGCTGCATAGCCGGCGCAATCGAATCCCGGTATTCTTGTTCAAGTTTGCCGACGGCGTCAAGTTGCCGGACGACATCGATCGGCCCATCTTCGAGAGGCAGGTTTGCCAGGCGCACGATGCCACTGTGTGGAGCGGGCATGGCGTTTAAGGGGCGATTCACCAACACAGCGACACCAGCCTGTTGTGCATACTCCAGCACCGTCTGCCGGCCGGCGGCGCCCGTGTTGGCCGTCAATGCGGCTCCGGACTCAAACAGATTCATCGGCAGTTGCAGGACGCGGAAGTGGTGGGTTTCCAAGCCCACCGATGCGGCAGCGGCTTGCGCTGCTTCAACCATGGAGGCGAGTGAGGTGGCTTCCGGACTTTCGGCCGGAGCGGTCACGGTATTCGATGAGATACCGTAGTACTGGATTCGACCCGCCGCCACTTGCGATTCGAAATAGGTGAAGGCCTGCTCAAGCCGGCTATAGAATTGCGCGCGAAGCGCAGCCAGGTCCTGCTTGCCGCGGTGCGTGGCTTCCGATAAAAAGTACTCCGGATTGTGCAGAAGACAGACGTCCAACGTGAGCAGACCGAGGCGATCTAAGGATAGCGCCAATTGATCCGCCAAGAATTCAGGATGGATGCAGTGCCAGATGCCGTCTCCGTACTTGACCATGTCAGGATAGGGACGTCCGGAGTGTTCCCTGGCTTCGGCCAGTTTCAAATTCTCCCCCTGCACGTAGCCGATCTTGGAGACGACGACGACTTCTTCGCGACGGAGTTCGCCCGAGGCGATCAGTTCTGCGAGCACAGTCCCGACGGCCCGTTCGCTGTCACCATCCATGTAATTCGTTGAGGTATCGAGCACGTTGCAAGAGGCCCGTAAGGCTTTCTTGAGCGCGTCTCGATGTTCGGCCTCTTGAGTATGTACACGATAGGTGCCGAATCCCACGCGCGTTGTTGTGAGTCCAGTGGTGCCGAACGAGGTGAACCCGCTTGCCAGCGCGGCATCGCCGGCCAGGCCAATCATGCGCGCCGCATAGGCGGCCGTTCCTTGGACCGTTGCGCGGCCTGGAATCTGCGCGCCTCGGAGCAGCTTCGGTTCGCCGCCCTGCCGCGCGGCGCGCGGCGTGCCTGTCTGCAATGCGTTCGATATCGCGCGTGGGTCGGTAATCGGCTGCCGGCAGCTGAAGTTTCGACAGATGTAAAGCGCCGGTTGCCCGTCAACCGGTTGCTTTCCTTCCAGGAGAGGCGAGGATGAGGGTGTGCCTGGCGCGGCAGTTGCTATGATGCGATTGGGAAGGTACTGGTCCGCGACTGCTCGACGAAGGGCGCGGAGTCCTTCCTGTGTCTCGTCGCCGACAAAGGCCAGTTCAAGCGGCCCCTCCGTCAGAAAGTCTACCAGCGCCAGGGTTTTGGCAAAGGCCCTCGGGTAACGGGCGATCTGCCGACCGTAGGCCCGTACTGCAGCGACAGCCGCTTCACGCCAGGTTTGCCGGTCGAAGTGAAAAGACAGCCGGGCCAAGGCCGATGCGGCCACGGCGTTGGCGCTGGGGGTGGCGCCATCGGCGCCCTCGCGAGCCCGAAGAATGAGGGATTCATGGTGTTTCGCCGTGGTAAAGAAGCCGCCCTGCGCCTCATCCAAAAAGTCGGTCATCAGGAAGTCGGCCAGCCGCGCTGCCGCATGGAGGTACGCCTCGGAGGCCCCAGCCTCGTAGAGATCCAGCAGTCCCTCTGCCAGGAAGGCGTAGTCTTCGAGGTAGGCCGCAAGATGCGCGCGTCCGGCCCGCGATGTCCGCAATAACCGGCCGTCGGGCCGCGCATGGGTCTGAAGCAGGAAGTCGGCGGTTCGTTGAGCCGCCTCGCGGTAGCGATCTTCTCCGAACACCCTGGCGGCTTCGGCCA
>FSSH01000999.1_pt1 | contig 22089 bp, 18 predicted proteins | sample 1166101 | NCBI WGS metagenome assembly FSSH01 (sample SAMEA32972668, study PRJEB13176) | freshwater metagenome | biome: Drinking water system; feature: Biomass in drinking water that filtered by 0.45 um membrane; material: drinking water | place: USA | collected 2012-12-20 | depth 0 m | reverse complement strand
ATCGGCAATCACTCTTTCACGACCCGGCGCCTGCGTGACATTGTCACGACGACCGAGTCGAATTTTCTCTCCTTCCTGAAAACGTCCGATGTCTATGATCCTGATCGCGTCAATGTTGATCAGGAATTGCTGCGGCGTTTTTATCTGAAAAATGGCTATGCAGATTTTCGCGTCGTCTCGGTGGTCGCCGATTTCGATCGTGATCGCAATGCCTTCTTCATTACCTTCACTCTCGACGAGGGCGAACGTTACAATTTCGGCGTCGTTGAAATTGAATCAAATGTTCCCCAGGTGGACGCAGCGACCTTGCGCGCCTTTGTGCGCTCCCAGCCGGGCGCGGTTTACAATGCCGACCTGATCGACAAATCGCTTGAGGATCTGTCGGTTGAAATTTCGCAGCGTGGCTTCCCGTTTGCGCAGGTGCGCCCGCGCGGTGACCGAGATGCCAAAACGCGTACGGTGGGTGTGACGTATGTGATCGAGGACGCGCCGCGTCTTTATGTCGATCGCATCAATATCCGTGGCAACACACGCACGCTTGATTCCGTCATTCGTCGTGAGTTCGATCTCGCCGAGGGCGATGCCCTCAATCGCGTTCTGGTGGACAGAGCCGAGCGCCGGTTGAACCAGCTGGGTTACTTCAAATCGGTCAAGATCACACGCGAGCCGGGAAGTGATCCTGATCGTGTGGCGCTCAATGTGAATATTGAGGAGCAGTCAACCGGCGAAGTATCGTTTGGTGTCGGCTATGCAACCAATGACGGTATTTTGGGTGACGTGTCGATATCGGAGCGAAATTTCCTTGGTCGTGGACAGTTTGTGAAAGCGACCGTGGGCGCCGGACAGCGTACACGCAACGTCGATCTGTCGTTCACCGAACCCTATTTTCTCGATCGTCGTCTGTCATTCGGCGTCGATTTCTTCTATCGCCAGAATCTGATTTCAAACACGAACGCGTTTAATCAACAGATTTTGGGCGGCGGCCTGCGTGCGGGTGTGCAGTTCTCGGAAGAGCTGAGCGGCCAGGCGCGCTATCGGGGCTTCTCTCAGCTGATCGATATTCCTCTGGAGTTCCGTAATTGCTCCGTGCCCGGCCGTGTGTCGGCTGCCGACACGATTGATGCAAACGGCATCGCATCCTGCCTCAATGATGGTGAGGCGACGCGCGCGATCATTTCGGCAAACGGGCGGGTGTTCGTATCGCAGGTTGGCTTCACGCTTGCCTATAATCGCCTTGATCAGCAGAAAAACCCGCGTAATGGCATTTATGGCGAGCTGGGTTTTGATCTGGCTGGCGTCGGCGGTGATGTCAATTATGCCCGCTTCACCGGTGAGCTTCGCGGTTATTATAATTTCTACGAGGATCTGGTTGCCTATGTGAAGCTGCAGGGTGGCTATATCAGCGGCTGGGGAAACAAGCCCTTGCGTGTCATTGATACCTTCTTCAGGGGTGGCGATCTGGTTCGTGGCTTCCAGACGTCAGGTCTTGGGCCTCGTGATATTTCGAATATCCGGGCGGATTCTCTTGGTGGCACCACCTATCTTGGTGTTACCGGTGAAATTCAGTTTCCCATTCCTTATCTCCCTGATGAATTCGGTCTGCGCGGCGCCTTCTTTGCTGATGCGGGTACCCTGTTCGGGACGGGTGATCTGGGCGCAGGCAATGGCTATGTTCGTTGTCTGACTAGATCGTTTGTTGGCTGTAATTACTTTGACGATGCCTATTCGGTTCGTGCCTCGGTCGGCGCATCGCTGGTGTGGCAGTCGCCGCTTGGTCCGTTGCGCTTTGACTTTGCGCTACCGCTCAAGAGAGAGACGTATGACCGTATCCAGACATTCCGCTTCTCGGGTGGTTCGTCGTTCTAAGCGGGCCGGGTGATGGTCGCGCGGCAGTAGGTTCCGATACCGCTGCCGGTCGCGTGCAATAAGCAGGGCGCAAGATGGGCGAGCCGGAATTTTTCAGGCGTTCTGGTCCATTTTCGCTGACCTATCTGGCGGAAGCTGTCAACGCACAGGTTTCAGGCGATGACGGACGCCTGATTTACGGCATCGCCTCTATCGCGCTTGCGCAGACCGGTGACATCATCTTCCTGGAAGATCGCAAGCGACGCGCGACGGTGGCCCAGTCGAAGGCGGGGGCTTGTCTGGTCAAGACAGGCGAGCGGGACAGTGTGCCAGCCGGCATGGCGGCGCTTGTTGTCGATGAACCGGCACGTGCGCGCGCGGTGATTACCGGTCTGTTTTATCCGCATGCTCTTTCGCCCGGCCTACTCGCAGGAGAGGGTGCCGTCCACGGCCGGGTTGATCCTTCAGCGCAGCTCGAACCGGGCGTTGTTGTTGAACATGGGGCGCTCATCGGGCCCGGGGCGCAGATCGGCAGTGATTCCATCATCGCTCCGGGCGCGCTCATCGGGCCGGGTGTCCGCATTGGCCGCAATTGCTATATCGGTCCGAACAGCGTCATTCAGCATACATTTGTTGGAAATCACGTCATTATTCACGGCGGTTGTTATGTCGGGCAGGATGGTTTTGGTTATGTCATGGGGCGTCAAGGGCACACCAAAATTCCACAAATCGGCCGTGTGATTATTCAAGACAAGGTGGAAATCGGAGCGGGGACGACCATTGATCGCGGTGCGCTTGATGACACCATCATCGGCGAGGGCACCAAGATCGATAATCAGGTGCAGATCGGCCATAATGTGGTGGTTGGGCGTCACTGTGTCATTGTTGCCAAGGTGGGGATCTCGGGATCATGCCGGCTCGGCGATTTCGTCGCGGTTGGCGGCGGCGCGGGCCTGGCGGATCACTTGACGATCGGGACAGGGGCGCGGATTGGCGCTGCGGCGGGGGTCATGCACGACGTGCCGGCGGGTGAAACCTGGCTCGGTGCGCCGGCAAAGCCGATGAAGATGTTTTTCCGGGAAGTTGCTGTACTCTCCAAACTTGCAGCGGACGGCAAAGGAGGTAAAGCTCGCGGCGGTGAAGGGGAAAAGAATGACGACTGACTCGACCGACAAACTCGACAGCGCCGATATCTACGCAGTTCTGAAAAGCCTGCCGCATCGTTATCCGTTTCTGCTGATCGATCGTATTGTCGCCATCAACGGTATCGACAGCTGCATCGGCATCAAGAATGTCAGCATCAATGAGCCGCAATTTCAAGGACACTTCCCCGGACAGCCAGTCTTTCCGGGCGTCCTCATCGTTGAAGCCATGGCGCAGACGGCGGGGTGCGTGATTATTTACAAAAGTGAAGGGGTGAAGCCGAAATCAGTGTTTCTGATGACGGTCGATGAGGCAAAATTCCGCCGACCGGTGGTGCCTGGTGATCGCATGGAATTGCACATGACGCGGATCAAGACGCGGCGGGATATGCACTGGTATCAAGGCGAGGCGAAGGTCGATGGTGTGTTGGTGGCTGAAGGTATCGTCAGCGCCAAATTGGTGCGGGAAGAATGACGGTTTCTGTTGATCCCTCGGCACGTGTCGCAAATGGTGCCGTTCTTGGTGATGGTGTCGAAATTGGTCCCTATTGCGTGGTTGGCCCCGAGGTGCGGCTGGCGGACGGCGTGAAGCTCCTGTCGCACGCGGTCATATCCGGGCGCACGCATATCGGTGAAGGAACCATCATCTATCCCATGGCTTCCATCGGCCAGCCGGCCCTCATCCATTCCTATCGGGGGACGCCGGGGGATCTGGTCATCGGCGCGCGCTGTGAATTACGCGAATATGTGACGATTTCGACCGGCTCGGACAAGGGTGACGGCAAGACTGAAATCGGCGATGACTGCATGCTGATGCAGGGCGCGCATGTCGGCCATGACTGCAAGGTTGGCAATTCGGTGACGCTGGTTGCCTATTCGACGCTGGCAGGTCATTGCGTTATCGGTAATTTCGCGATTGTTTCGGCCCATTGCGGGTTGCATCAATTTGTCCGCATCGGCGAATATTCGTTTGTCGCGGCGATGACCGGCCTTACCGATGATCTCATTCCTTTCGGGATGGCGATCGGCAACCGCAGCATGCTCAACGGACTCAATCTGGTAGGCTTGAAGCGCCGCGGTTTCGAGCGCGAGAGCATCCACGCGCTTCGCCGTGCCTACCGCTTGCTGTTTGCTAATGATGAAGGGACCTTGCGCGAACGCGTCGATGACGTCGCCGCGCTGTTTCCTGACGACACGTTGGTGCAAAAAGTCATTCAGTTCATCCGTGAAGGTGGCGAACGGGCAATTCTTACTCCCGGCAGCGGCCGCGGCACTCGTGATGGCTGACGAGCCGCCAGCCAACCCGCTTGCCATCATTTCCGGCAGCGGGCGCCTTCCGCGTTTGCTCGCTGATGTTGTGGCAACCAACGGGCGCAAGCCGTTGATTATCGCCTTGCGAGGCTTCTTTGACAGCGATCCCGGCCCGCACGAGGTGGTGACGATTTACGGCGGGCAGTTCGGCAAGCTGTTTTCCATCCTGCGCGCGCATGGCTGCCGCGATGTGGTGATGGTTGGAGAAGTGAAGCGCCCGCGACTGCGCGATTTGCGCCTCGATTGGGGCGGCATCAGGCGGCTGGCGCTGGTGTTCAGGGCGCGCCACAGCGGCGATGACGCGGCTATGCGCTTACTCACGGATACGTTTGAGGGCGCAGGATTGAGGGTCGTGAGCCTGCGGGACGTCGCGCCCGGCCTTGCCGCGCCGTTGGGTGTGATCGGCCGGCACGAGCCTTCACGCAAAGCATCCGAGGTGATTGCACGCGGTTTTTCCCTTCTCAAGGCCATGTCGCCTTTCGATGTCGGGCAGGCGGCTGTGGTGCATGGTCGCCGCGTTCTGGCGGTTGAAGGCGCTGAAGGCACCAATGCGATGATCGCCCGTATCGGTGATTTGCGCCGGAATAGCCGCTTTCCGGTGAAGTCACCCTCGGGCATCCTGGTCAAGATGCCGAAAGCATCTCAGGAATTGCGCAACGACATGCCGGTGATTGGAAGTCTTACGATCGAAGCGGCGCGCGATGCGGGGCTGGAAGGTGTTGCGGTGGCGGCCGGCGGCGTTGCCCTGGCCGATTGCGCCGAATTGGCGCGCCTTGCCGACGAGGCTGGTATTTTTCTGGTCGGCTGCGACCCATCCGGCAATTGGGTCCCCGCTTGAGGCCGCTTCCTGATCCTTTCCGGGTTTTTCTTGCATCTGGCGAAAGCTCTGGCGATGGGCTTGGTGCCGGTCTGATGCGTCATCTGCGACAGCAGACAGAGGGCAAAGTTCTCTTTACCGGTATCGGCGGACCTTTGATGGAGGGCGAGGGGCTCCACTCCCTGTTTCCCAGCTCGGAACTGGCGATCATCGGGCCAACGGCTGTCGTGCCGCGGCTGCCGCATTTGTGGCGACGCTTGCGGCAGAGTGTGCGATTCATTCTCGACAATCCGCCCGATGTGCTGGTGCTGATCGATTGCCCGGAATTCACCCAGCGGATCGCCAGACGGGTGAGGCGGGTACGGCCTGACATCATGATCATCAAATATGTGGCGCCGCAGGCGTGGGCGTGGCGGGCCGGGCGGGTTCCACGCATGCGGGCCCATCTAGATCACATCATGGCGTTCCTGCCGTTCGAGCCGGAATTTTATGCGCGCCTCAACGGACCGGAGACGACATATGTCGGTCATCCGATGATCGAGAAGGTGGGGCTGATGCGCGCTCCTGAAGGTGTAAATGCCTCGCCGGACAGCGCCCGCCCGGTCTTGCTTGTCCTGCCAGGCAGCCGGCGCAGCGAGATCGACCATCTGATGGCGGTTTTTGCGCAAACCGTAAAGCAGGTCAGCGATAGGCTGGGGCCATTGGAGGTCTTGATTCCAGCTGTCCCCCATCTTGAAGCCGACATCACGCGACGGGCCGCCGCGTGGCCGGTGCCCGTGACGATCCTGTGTGGTGAAGATGAGAAGTGGCAAGGCTTTCGCCGGGCAAGGGCGGCGCTCGCGGCGTCTGGCACGGTATCGCTGGAGCTGGCGCTTGCCCGCGTGCCGATGGTCATTGCCTACAAGGTCGAGCCCTGGTCCGCCATTATCATGCGTCGTCTGATCAAAACCTCGACCGTGGTGCTCGCCAATCTGGTGATCGGCCGCAACGTCGTTCCGGAATTTCTGCAGGAGCGTGCCCGGCCCGATCTGATGGCCGCGGCTTTATCACAACTGATTTCAGGCGGGCCGGCTCGCGATGCGCAGATCGAAGCGTTCACCGGGCTTGATCACCTCATGGGGATCGGCACGGGCAGCCCATCGGAACGGGCGGCCCGTGTGGTGATCGAGGCCTATCAGCGCCGGGTTGAAACGGGTACGTAATCGCGTTCCGGCGCACCGGTATAGAGCTGGCGCGGACGGCCGATCTTCTGTGCCGGGTCCTGGATCATTTCCGCCCATTGGGCGATCCAGCCGACCGTTCTTGCCAGGGCAAACAGCACGGTGAACATCGATGTCGGGAAACCCAGCGCCTTCAGCGTGATACCAGAATAGAAATCGATGTTGGGATAAAGTTTCTTTTCAATGAAATAGTCATCATGAAGCGCGATGCGCTCGAGTTCGATGGCGACATCGAGCAGCGGATCGTCCTTGATGCCAAGCTCTTTCAGAACCTCATGCGTGGTGCGCTGCATGATCTTGGCCCGCGGGTCGTAATTTTTGTAGACCCGGTGGCCAAAACCCATGAGGCGGAACGGGTCATTCTTGTCCTTGGCGCGTGCCACATATTGGGGAATGCGATCAACCGAACCGATCTCCTCCAGCATCTTGAGGGCTGCTTCGTTCGCCCCTCCATGGGCTGGTCCCCACAGGCAGGCAATGCCGGCGGCGATGCAGGCAAAGGGGTTGGCACCCGACGAGCCGGCAAGACGAACGGTCGATGTCGAGGCGTTCTGCTCATGATCGGCGTGAAGCATGAAGATGCGGTCAAGCGCGCGCGAGAGTACCGGATTGACCTTGTATTCCTCGCACGGCACGGCAAAGCACATGTGCAGGAAGTTCGAGGTATAATCCAGCTCATTACGCGGATAAATGAAGGGCTGGCCAATCGTGTATTTATACGCCATGGCGGCGAGTGTCGGCATCTTGGCGATCATGCGGATGGACGCCACCATGCGCTGGTAGGGGTCCGAGATGTCGAGGCTGTCGTGATAGAAGGCGGAAAGGGCACCGACACTGCCGACCATGACTGCCATCGGGTGGGCGTCACGCCGGAAGCCCTGGAAGAAGCGGCTCATCTGCTCGTGAACCATGGTGTGGCGGGTAATGCGGTAGTTGAAGTCGTCATATTGCGCTTTTGTCGGCAATTCTCCGTAAAGCAGCAGGTAGCAGGTCTCGACAAAGTCGCCGTGTTCGGCGAGCTGATCGATGGGGTAGCCACGGTAGAGAAGCACGCCCGCATCGCCATCGATATAGGTAATCTTGGATTCACAACTGGCGGTTGACGTGAAGCCGGGATCGTACGTAAACATACCGGTCTTCGACAGTAATTTTCCGATATCAACAACGGCCGGACCGATGCTGCCCTCCTTGACCGGCATATCCAGCGTCTGATTGCCTGAGGTCAGTTGCACGCTTTTTGGTGTCATGGCCTGTTTCCCTATTCTCGCGATACATCACGACTGATCGATGCGGTGGGCTCGAGGCTCACGTGAAAATCGATAAGTCACGAAAATGACGTCAAAAACTCTGTCGGTGATCCCCACTGAGGTAACTGATTTGACCGCTGCTCGCAAGACGACCGGTTACGGATGGGGCTTGGCGCATGATGGCCTGACCGGGGGACAACTATGCGGCCTGATCTTTGATACGCGCGAGGCTTTCGCTCTGCCCCAGCGCCTCCAGAACATCAAAAATTCCCGGCGACATCGCGCGACCCGTCAATGCGGCCCGCAGAGGCTGGGCAATCTGGCCGAGCTTCAGGCCGGTCGTTTCGACATGAGATTTAAGCCTTGCTTCAATGGTGGCGGCATCGAACGGAGAAATGCTTTCAAGAACCGGAACGATGGCGCTGAGGCGACCACGGCCATCGCTGTCGAGCAGCCGGGCTGCCTTCTCATCTGGCCTGAGGGGGCGGGGTGCCACCATGAAGGACGCCATATCAAGCAGATCATTCAGCGTTTTTGCCCGCTCCTTGAGGCCGGGCAGGGCTTTGAGGAAGCGGCGCCTGAATTCATCCGTCCAGGCCGCGAGAAAGGCCGGGCCAGCCGGCAGATGGGGAAGGGCCTGCTCGATCGTCTCGAGAAGTTGCTCATTGCTGGTCGTGCGGATGTAATGGCCGTTGACATTTTCAAGCTTGGCAACGTCAAAGCGCGCCGCCGACTTGCCGATAGCCGGCAGGGTGAACAGCCGCGTCATGTCATCGGTTGAGAAGATTTCGTCGTCCCCATGGCTCCAGCCCAGCCGCACGAGATAATTGCGCAACGCTTCCGGCAAGTATCCCATGGCGCGATAGGCATCGACGCCAAGCGCGCCGTGACGCTTCGACAATTTGGCGCCGTCAGCCCCGTGGATGAGCGGAATATGCGCCATTTGCGGCACCACCCAGTCAAGCGCCCGGTAAATCTGGATCTGGCGCGCGGCGTTGGTCAGATGGTCGACACCGCGAATGATATGGGTGACGTTCATGTCGTGATCATCGACAACCACTGCGTGCATATAAGTCGGGTTACCGTCCGAGCGCAGCAGCACCAGATCGTCGAGATCCTTGTTTGGAATGACGACGCGCCCCTGGACGATGTCATCGACGATTGTTTCGCCGTCGCGCTCGGCCTTCAGGCGGATGACGGGTTCGACGCCTGCGGGTGCTTCGGCGGGACCGCGATCGCGCCAGCGGCCATCGTAGCGTGGCGGGCGCCCTTCGGCGGTGGCGCGCTCGCGCATTTCGTCGAGTTCCGCAGCCGTGGCATAGCAGCGATAGGCGCGACCTTTGGCGAGCATGTCATGTGCCACCTGGCGATGGCGCTCGGCGCGTGCGAATTGATAGATGGTGTCGCCATCCCAGTTGAGACCAAGCCAGGTAAGCCCGTCGAGAATGGCTGAAATAGCTTCCGGGGTTGAGCGCTGGCGGTCGGTGTCCTCGATACGCAAAAGCATTTTACCGCCGGTTGCGCGGGCGAAAAGCCAGTTAAAGAGTGCGGTCCGCGCGCCACCGATGTGAAGAAACCCGGTGGGTGAGGGGGCAAAACGCGTAATGACAGCATCGGACATCGGCTCATCCACAAGCAAAAGAATCGTTTCGCGGCTGGCTGCCGCGCGGTTTCGAGGTCTGGTAGCATGAGAAAGGACGAATTCGAAGATAAGGCAATCGGCCAGTGCAGTCAGGGGCGCGTCCGGTCAGTGTAGCAGGTCTGGCGAAAGCGCTGGGCGTTGAGGCGCGACAACGCTGGCATGCTCTTGACTGGCGCCGGTTCGTTGCCGCGCAGTGGCATATCGAAACGGCTTATGGCCGCCCGGCGCTCTGGCTGGCACCAGCAATGGCGATCGGGGTGCTGGTGCACCTGGCGCTTCCCGCCCATCCGCCTGCCATGCTCCTCTATCCGCTGATTGGTGTAGCGCTGGCGCTTGGCTTTGCCATGCGCGATCTGCCGCATCTGGCCAATGTCGGATTTATCCTGGCGGCGCTGGCTGGCGGGCTTCTCAGCACGGATCTCTCCATCCGCCTGGTTGATGGTCCGCGCATCGAGAGCGTGATCCCGAAGGCGACGGTTACGGGATATGTCCGCCGGATCGAAGCGCGGTCGGAAAAGGCGCCGCGTCTGATGATCGAGATTGTCAGTATCAGCGCCAAGGCAGCGCCACCGCGGCGACTGATCGCGGTCGGGCGCTCGCTTGCCGGACTGAAGATCGGGCAGGCCGTCGCCTTTTCGGCGCGTCTTGCTCCGTTGCCATTGCCAACGCATCCCGGCGCTTATTCTTCCGGCTTTGCCGGATTTTTTGATCGTGTCGGCGGTTATGCGTTTGTCAGCGGCAAACCGCAGATCATCGATCTGCCGCAACCGGGGATTCGTTTGCGTGTGGCGCTGGCCGTCGAGGCCTGGCGGACGCGGATGACGATGACGATCGTGGAGCGTCTGGGCGAAAAACTCGGGCCGATCGCGGCGGCACTGGTGACCGGGCAGCGTACCGCCATTCCTGATGACATCAATCGCGAGTTCAATGCATCCGGCCTTCTCCATGTCCTGTCGATTTCAGGGCTGCACATGGCGCTGGTTGCGGGTGGAGCATTCTGGCTGGTAAGGGCCGTTCTGGCGGGTTTTGGCCCGCTGGCGCTGCGTCTGCCGTTGAAAAAGATCGCGGCGGTGGTGGCACTGGTGACGGCTGCGTTCTACGAGGTGGCGTCAGGGGCGGAGGTGGCGACGACCCGCTCTTTTATCATGATCTGCATCGTTTTCACCGCAGTCCTGCTGGACCGGCCAGCACTGACGATGCGCAATCTGGCTTTGGCCGCCCTGATATTGCTCGCCTATCACCCCTCATCCCTCATTTCTCCGAGCTTCCAGATGTCATTTGCAGCAACCGCGACGCTGATTGCTGTCTATGAGCACAAATTGCTACCGCGCTTGGCGACGCAAGAGCAGTCCCGCGGGTTGCGCTTTGCCAGCCGCTTCGCCGAAGCGGTGCTGGCAACTGCCATCGTCAGCATTCTGGTTGAGATCGCCATGCTGCCGATCACCCTCCATCATTTCCATCGCATCGCCTGGTTCGGCGTCGTTGGCAATGTGCTGGCGATGCTGATCGTCGACATTTTCGTCATGCCGATGGCGGTGCTAACGCTCATCATGCTCAACATCGGCCCGGCGGGCTTTGCCATTGACGCGCTCGGGTTTGGCGTGGCGCGTTTGCTTGATATCGCGCGTTTTGTTGCTGCCTTTCCCCACGCCACATCATTGCTGCCCGGCTTCAGCGTCGCGGCCATGCTCTGTGCGGTTTTCGGCACCATGTGGATGTGCTTCTGGAAGACCAGCATCGCCCTTTTCGGCATGGTTTTTTATCTGGCTGGCGTCGCTCTATGGCTCATCGAGCCACAACCTGATCTCTATGTGTCGGCCAGCGGCCGGCTTGTCGCAGTCCGCGATGGCGGATCTATCCTGCGGGCCGATGGTGCGCCGGCTGACCGATTTGCACTGTCGCGCTGGCTGGAGGCAGATGGCGATACGCGCCAGCCTGAGGCGGCGGCACTGAGCGATGGCAGGCGATGTGACGCGCTGGGTTGTACGCTGCCTCTCGGTCGTGATCATCTGGTGGCGATAGCCAAGACACCTGAGGCGGTGGAGGAGGATTGCCGCCGTGCCGATATCCTGCTCATTCCCGATGGTGTGGCGCCGTCTTCATGTGCCTTTCCACGCCTGATCCTCGACAGTCAGGCGATCCGCAAGGCTGCAGGAATGGTCATCTACTGGCGCAACGGTCAGCCGCGCATCGTATCGAATGCGCAGACTTGCGGTGAGCGAGCGTGGTGTCCGTCAAGCGATCTGCGCTCGCGCGACGTGTGGTGGCGGCGTCCAGGCAGCTAGGGTGGATTGCGTTCAAACGGAATCGCAATCTACCCTTATCTTATTGTTTTTACGAACTGTTACAGAAAACCGATTCTCTCTTTCTGGCAGTATGCCCTCATGCGGGGCAAAGCTCGGCGCGCCGATCAATAGCGGCGCAGCAAGCCCACAAGCTTGCCCTGGATCTTGACGCGGTCGGGTCCAAAAATACGGGTTTCAAAGGTCGGGTTTGCTGCTTCCAGGGCAATGGAGGCGCCACGCCGGCGCAACCGCTTCAATGTTGCCTCCTCATCATCGACCAGCGCCACCACGATATCGCCATTATCCGCACCGTCCTGACGACGCAGCAGCACTGTATCTCCGTCGAAAATACCCGCCTCGATCATTGAATCGCCGCGTACCTCGAGCGCGAAATGATCACCGCTGGTCAGAAAATCAACCGGTACCGAGATCGTGTGCGAATGGGTTTCGATGGCGCTGATGGGCGTGCCGGCGGCAATCCGCCCCATGACCGGGATTGCTATCACGCTACTCGCGAAATCTTCCACCGGTGGCGCGGCGGCGCGTGGCGCCGGTACCCTGCCAAGACCGCCTTCAACAACCGAGGGCGAAAAGCCCCGCCCGCGCGGAGAGCCGAGGCCGGGCGCGACCGAATCCGGCAGTTTCAGAACTTCCAAGGCGCGGGCACGATGCGGCAGGCGGCGGATAAAACCGCGCTCCTCAAGCGCTGTGATCAAGCGATGGATGCCCGATTTGGATCGCAGATCAAGCGCTTCTTTCATTTCATCGAAAGAGGGGGGAACGCCCTGTTCCTTCAAGCGCTCGTGAATGAACATCAGCAGCTCAAATTGCTTGCGCGTCAGCATGTCTGGCGATTCCTCACAGCGAAACAAATCAGGAACTTTTTATACCTGTTCTAGTTGTGTTCCGCAAGCGTGAAGAAAGAATGAAGAATGATCAAACGATCAATAGCGCGCTCTCAGGTGTATAATGGCAGGACGGTACAGATCTCTCCGGCGCGCGCGGCAGGAGCGTGGGGAGGGCGCAGAATGAGGCCATTGGCGCTTGCGAGAACAGATTGCAGCGAGGAATCCTGTCTTGAGAAGGCAGTGGCGGTGATGGTGCCGTGCGGATCGCTGACCAGGCGGGCGCGCAGGTAGTCTTCGCGCTCGTCATTGGCAGCCAGATCGGCGCCGAGGCGGGCCAGACACAGCTTTGGTTCAGATGCAAGCCCGAGGAGGGCGCGTATCAGTGGCAGGACGAAAAGCCAGCAGCAGACATAGGACGACACCGGATTGCCGGGCAATCCAAGAAGGCGGAGCGACCCGGCGGTGCCAAAGATCAGCGGCTTGCCGGGGCGCATGGAGATACGCCAGAAGCCGAGTTCGCCACCAGCCCGCGCGAAGGTTTCCTGGACCAGATCATGATCGCCGACCGAGGCGCCGCCCAGCGTGATCATCACATCGGCCGGTATGGCGATTGCCGCCGTGAAACGCTGTGCCAGAAGCGCTCTCTCGTCGCGAGCGATACCAAGATTGATCACTTCGGCGCCGGCGGCGAGGCAGGCGGCGCGCACGGCATAGAGCGAGGAGGAATGGATCTGCCCGTCGGAGCGTATCGCTCCGGGGGGTATGATCTCGTCGCCGGTTGCAAGAATGGCGATGCGCGGCCGTCTGACGAGGCTGAGCTGGCGATGATTGGCGGCCGCTGCCAGGCCGATGGCAGCCGCATCCAGTTGATGGCCAGCCTCCAGGATCACATCGCCGAGGCCGAAATCAAGCCCCAGCGCGCGGACAAAGGGAGAGGATGGCAGCGCAGCAAAACGGACGTCATCGCCCTCGCGACTGGCGAACTCCTGCGGGATAACCTTGTCGGCATCGGCGGGGACGATCGCGCCGGTGAAAATGCGTACCGCCTGACGTTCGCCGAGGCAGCCGGCGAAAGGCGTTCCGGCCGCCGATTGACCAATGACGCGAAACGAGACGTCCTGCGCCGCATCCATCGCCCGTATCGCATAGCCATCCATGGCGGCAGAGGCGAAAGGCGGCTGCGACAGACGGGCCAATAGCGGATCGGCGAGAACGCGTCCCTGCGCGTCCTCGATTGGCGTGATTTCGGCAGGCAGACGGTTGACGCCGGACAGAATGCGGCGGCGCGCCTCCTCAACGCTCAGCACGCGGACTGATCCCCGGCGCTGAAATGGCCCGAGCGTCCACCGCTCTTTTCAACAAGATGAATCCCCTCGATCCGCATACCACGATCGACCGCCTTCACCATGTCGTAGATGGTGAGGCAGGCAAGCGAGACGGCGGTCAATGCCTCCATCTCGACACCGGTCTGGCCAGCGACTTTCACGCTCGCCGTGACGCTGATGCCGGGCAGATCCTCATCGATGGCTAGATCAACGGTGATAGCGTTCAGCAGCAAGGGGTGGCAGAGCGGGATCAACTCATGGGTTTTCTTGGCAGCCATGATGGCGGCAATGCGCGCAGTGCCCAGCACATCGCCTTTCTTGGCGTTGCCGGAGGCAATGATTGCCATGGTCGCGGGGGCCATCACCACATGGCCCCTGGCAATCGCCACACGCTCACTCACGGGCTTGGCGCCGACATCGACCATGTGAGCTTCGCCGGCGGCGTTGAGATGTGAGAGGGCAGGGTTCGTCATGAGGTCACCGCCGGATGAGAAATCGGTGTCAGCAGCGCCCGCGTTGCTGCGGCGACATCCGTCTGGCGCATCAGGCTTTCGCCAACCAGAAAGGTCGAGACGCCACAGGCTCGCATGCGGGCAATATCGGCAGGGTTGAAAATTCCGCTCTCGCTGACGATGAGCGCGTCCGGCGGCAGCAGCGGCACCAGCGCTTCCGTGGTTGCAAGCGAAACGTCAAACGTCCGCAGATTGCGATTATTGATGCCGATGAAGGTGGCGCCGAGGTCAACTGCCCGATGCGCTTCTGCGGCATCATGGATTTCAACCAGCGCATCCATTCCAAGCTCTGCAGCCGAACGCAGAAGATCAGCCGCCAGCCGGTCATCGACGGCTGCGAGGATGACAAGAATACAATCCGCACCGGCAGCGCGCGCTTCCAGCACCTGGTAGGTATCAAAGAGAAAATCTTTGCGCAGCACCGGCAGGTTTGTCGCCGCGCGGGCGGCTGTCATGAAATCAAGCGCGCCCTGGAACGAGGGCGCATCGGTGAGGATCGACAGGCAGGCAGCACCGCCCGCCTCATAGGCTGCAGCGAGGGAAGGGGGATCAAAATCAGCGCGGATCAAACCCTTGGACGGGCTTGCCTTCTTGATCTCGGCGATGAGGCCGATCGAACCGGCGGCCTTGCGCCTGGCAAGGGCTGCGACGAAACCGCGCGGAGCAGCGGCGGCGATAGCAGCTTCGCGCAGTGCGGTCGGCGGATGTACAAGCTTTGCCGCAGCGATCTCGCGGCGCTTATAGGCTTCGATGCGGGTGAGGATATCGCTCAATCACTCACTCCTGCGAGGCGGCGATGAGGCGGGCGAGGACCGCGCTCGCGTTGCCATTGTCGATGGCCTGCGCTGCCATCGCCGCTCCCTCAGCAAGTGAGCTGACTTTTCCAGCGACAATGAGGCCGGCGCCGGCATTGAGCAGCACGGCATCGCGATGGGCACCTGGCTCGCCATCCAGCATGGCGCGGATGGCCTCGGCATTATGCTTGGCGTCTCCGCCCGCAAGCGCGCCACGCGGATGGAGTTTGAGCCCCGCATCTTCGGGCTTCACGGAAAACAGACGCACAGTGCCGTCGCGATACTCGGCAACGGAGGTTTCGCCGCTCACGGTGATTTCGTCGAGGCCGTCGCTGGCATGCATCACCCACACATGCTCTGCGCCCAACTGGCCCAGAACAATTGCCAGCGGTTCAACCCAGGTTTCAGCAAAGACGCCGACGAGCTGGCGCCTGACGCCGGCCGGGTTGGACAAGGGTCCCAGCATGTTGAAGATGGTGCGAGTTGCAAGTTCAACGCGCGTCGGGCCGACATGTTTCATCGCCGCATGATGGGTGGGCGCGAACATGAAGCCGATACCAGCGGTGCGGATGCAGTGCGTGATAGCCTCCGGCCCCAATTCGATCTTGACACCGAGGGCGGCCAGCGTGTCAGCGGTGCCGGAGCGCGAGGACAGGGCGCGATTGCCGTGCTTGGCAATCGGTACGCCACATCCTGCCGCAACGATGGCTGACGCGGTTGAAATATTCAGTGAGCCTGAACCATCGCCACCGGTCCCGACGATATCGAGCGCGCCGGCAGGCGCGCTCACCCGCAACATCCGGGAGCGCATGACTTCGACCGCGCCGGCGATCTCGTCGATACTTTCGCCGCGCACGCGAAGCGCCATCAGGAAGCCGCCGATCTGCGAAGGCGTCGCCTCGCCCGACATGATGACGTTGAAGGCCTGGCGAGCCTCGTCACGGGTCAGCGCGAGGCCGGCGGCGGCTTTGGCGATGAAGGGTTTGAGATCGGTGGCGGCGGACTGGATCATCGCGGCCTCAGGCGGAAACATCGGCGCGCTGCTCGGCATTCCAGCGCGCGGCTAATTCGAGGAATGTCTTGAGGATGCGATGGCCGTGGGCGGAGGCGATGCTCTCGGGATGGAACTGCACGCCGTGGATGGGCAGATGGCGATGGGAGAAACCCATGATGATGCCATCATCGCTTTCAGCGGTAATGTCCAGATCAGTCGGCAGATTATCGCGGGCAACGATGAGCGAGTGATAGCGGGTGGCCTCGAAGGGGCCGTTGATGCCGGCAAACACTCCGCGCCCGCGATGAAGGATGCGGCTGGTCTTGCCATGCATTGGCCGGGGCGCGCGGACCACGGAGCCACCGAAGGCCTGCCCGATCGCCTGATGGCCAAGACAAACACCAAACAGCGGAATGTGAGCCCCGGCGCGAGCGACCAGGGGTAGCGAAATGCCAGCTTCAGATGGGGTGCAGGGGCCGGGCGAGATAACGATCGCTTCGGGGTCGAGGGCCATCGCCTGATCGACGGTCAATGCGTCATTGCGCTCGACACGCGTTTTAGCGCCCAGTTCGCCCAGATAATGGACGAGATTGAAGGTGAAGCTGTCGTAATTGTCGATGACAAGGATCATGACATACCTATCCGACGGGCCGTTCCAAGCGTCAACCCCGCCCGTTCACTGGCCGCGTCTGGCGCTGCCGGCAAAACGGATTGCTTCCTCGCCGGCGCGAAAGAGGGCGCGGGCCTTGTTGACGCATTCGGCAAGCTCGCTTTCCGGCACTGAATCGGCGACGATGCCGGCGCCCGCCTGGGCGTAAAGCTTGCCGTCCTTGAGGATGGCGGTGCGCAGGACAATGCAGGTATCCATGTCGCCGCTGGCAGAAAAATAGCCAACGCAGCCGGCGTAGATGCCTCGCTTTTCCTTTTCCAGCTCGTTGATGATCTGCATAGCCCGCACCTTGGGGGCGCCGGACACCGTCCCGGCCGGAAAACCCGCAAAGAGCGCCTGCAGAATATCGCAGCCCTCGGCAAGGCGTCCCACGACATTGGAGACGATGTGCATGACCTCGGAATAGCGCTCGATGAAAAAGCTGTCGGTTACTTTCACCGTGCCGATGCGGCTGACGCGTCCGACATCATTGCGCCCGAGATCGAGCAGCATCAGATGTTCGGCCCGCTCCTTGGGGTCGGCCAGCAAGCGCGCCGCGTTGGCGTGATCCTCGGCCTCGCTCTTGCCGCGCGGCAGGGTGCCGGCGATGGGCCTTATTGTCACCTCGCCATCGCGCACGCGCACGAGGATTTCAGGCGATGAGCCGGCGATCGAAAACGCCCCGAAATCGAGGAAATAGAGAAAGGGCGACGGATTGACGCGTCGTAGCGCGCGATAGAGAGAAAAGGGCGGCAGATCGAATGGCGTTTCGAAGCGCTGCGAGAGGACAATCTGGAAGGCGTCACCGGCGGCGATGTAGTCCTTGGCGCGTGCCACCATGGCCAGATATTCGGCGGGGCTTGTATTCGAGATGGCCGGCACCGCGTTCATCGCGCTCGTCTGGTCGAGTTCCTTTGAAATGCCGCGATCAAGTGCGTCCACCACCTGCGACAATCGCTCGGACGCCTGCGCATAGGCGGCCGTGGCACCGACACCGGGTTTTGGGCGCACGGGGGTTACAATCGTGATCTCGTCGCTGACGGCATCAAAGATGACGATAATCGTCGGGCGTATGAGAATGGCATCGGGCACACCCAGCGGGTCGGGTTTTGGCTGGCCGATCCGCTCGATGAGGCGGATCGTATCGTAAGCCAGATAACCAAAAACGCCCGCCGCCATGGGCGGAAGCGTCGCCGGCAGATCGATCCGGCTCTCCTCCAGCAGTGCGCGAACCGCTGCCAGCGTGCCGCCCGGCATAGCTTCAAACGAATCGGGGTCGCTTGCTGGCTTGCGGTTAATGCTCGGCTTGTCGCCATCGGCACGAAAGATCACATCGGGAGCAAAACCGATGATCGAATAGCGCCCGCGCGTCGTGCCGCCCTCAACCGATTCCAGGAGGAACGGCATGGTGCGGCCAGCCGAGAGCTTGAGGAAGGCGCTGACCGGCGTTTCAAGGTCTGCGACCAGTTTCGTCCAGACGATCTGCGGCTTTCCTGACTGATAGGTGGCTGCAAATTCATCGCGCTCAGGCTTCAGCGACATCACGAACCGCCAGCGCTCGCCAGACGGTCGACGATGCTTCGATTGATGCTGACGCCGATTTCCGGCTCAAGGGCTGCGATATAACCCGTCAACATGTCATTGCGCATGCTTTCGCGCAGGTCTTTCATCAGTTTTTCGTCTGGTGGTGCGGCGGCGGCGGCTTCAAGATCGTTGACGGTAAAGACGATGCGATCGCTGCCATTTTCGGCGATCGTTGTCCCAAAGCCATCCTTGGCGACACGAAACAGCTCTTCAGCGCCCGTCCGGGAAAATTCAGCGAGCGTCCCGTTGCGGGTGACCAGAGCTGATTGCCTTGTTGTCTGCGACACGGAGGTTGCGACCACGTCGATCAGTTCGCCGGCCTTGAGGCGCGCAATCAGCTCATCAGCTTTTGCGAGCAAGGCGGCGCGCTGTTTTTCGCCCGTCCAGCGGGTGATGACGTCATCGCGGATGTCGGCGAGAGGGCGCTCCTTTTCAGCGATGATCTCGCGAACGTCGAACCAGACATAGCCGCCATCGCCGAGACGGACGGCATCAGCGTCATTTCCCGGACTGGCGCGGAAAATGGCGTCGATCACCTGCCTGCCGCCGGCAAGTGATGCCTTATCGCTACCGGTCTCATCAATCCCATTGCGATCAATCGCTGGAAGCGCCTGGAAGGTGATCTGGAGTTTTGTTGCTATTTCGCCCAGGCGGGCGCCGCCGGCGCGCTCATCCTCGACCTTGTCCACGAGGTCGAGCACGGCCTTGCGTGCGCGCTCCCGCGCCAGATCGCCCTTGATCTCACCGGCAACCTCGCTGAACGATTTGACTGTGCCCGCCTCGATTGCCTTCACAGTAAGGATGACGGGCCCGAAGCTGCCGGCGACAACCTCGCTGGTGGCACCTTCGGCCAGAGCAAATGCCGCTGCACGTACCGCCGGATCGATCACTTCGTCAGCGCTCACAAGTCCAAGCTCGACGTCCGCCGGCTTTTTGCCAAGCGATTCGACCAGTTCATCAAATGACTTGCCCTCTTTCAGGCGGGCCAGTGCCTCGCTTGCCGCCTCGGGCGTGGCGAAACTGATCTGGGCGAGCTTGCGTTTCTCGATACGACCGAAGCGTGCTTTCTGGTTTTCGTAGATGGTTTTCGCGTCATCGTCGCTCACCTCGATCTTGGCGGCTATGTCGGCAATCGACACGCGCAACACTTCGGCGATGCGCCGCGCCGGTGTGCGGAAGGCTCCTTTGACGATGTCGTAATAGGTCGCAAGCGTTGCTTCATCAGGCGCCTCGATTTTGGCAAATTCGGCTTGCGGCAAAATAAAATAGACAGCCGCTCGCCGTTCATTGGTGAAGCGGTTGGCAATGTCGTTGTAGACGGCCGGAACGAGGAAACTCCCGGTCAGCGCGTCGGCAATCTGCCGGCGCAGGGTCAAGGAACGGCGCTGGGTCACGTAGCCTGCTTCCGTCAGACCGTTCTCGCGCAGCAGCGACTGGAAGTAGGGGCGCGAAAAACCGCCGGAGCCGGCGGGCGCAAAATTTGGATCATCGACAATCGCGCGAGCAATCTCGCGCTCGCTCACGCCAAGCGACAGGTTGCGGGCTTCTTCGTCAAAAAGCGCCTCCGTCACCATGCGGCGCGCCAGTTCGGTATGCAGGCCCAGAGCCCGCGCCTGTTCCAGCGATACGGCCCGACCGCTTTGACGGGATAATTGCTGACGCTCGCGATCATAGGCGAGACGAAACGCTTCAGACGATAGCTGGGTGGCGCCGATCCGGGCGAAATTTTCCCGGCTGACATTACGGAAAATGTCGCCAATACCCCAGATGCCGAAGCTGACAACGAGGATGCCCAGAAAGATGCGCGCCACCCAGGAGGCAGCGCCCCGACGCAATGCGTCCAACATTTATCGAGCCTCCATCAGAGAAAGAGCCTGCGGCATAGCAAAGCATGGCATCAACATTCAAGCATGACGCGGCCATTTTTACGATTTTAACGTCGTGATCGCCGTGTTATTGCCCGCATAACATCCAGCACATGACGTTGCACCGAAGGTAAACCAATGACCGCCAACTCCCGCCAGCTGATCGCTGGCAACTGGAAAATGAATGGGCTGGTGGACAGTCTCAGCGGGTTTCAGACGCTGGCAGCCACGCTCGACAAGGAGGAGCCGCCGGCCGATGTTCTACTGTGTCCGCCGGTGAGTCTGCTCGCCACATTCGCTTCAGCCGGACGCGGCAGGGTGCAGCTGGGCGGGCAGGATTGTCATCACGCGGAAAAAGGCGCTTTTACTGGAGATATCTCGGCTGAAATGCTTGAAAACGCAGGTGCGACCTTCGTGATTATTGGCCATTCCGAGCGCCGCCAATACCATCTTGAGGGCAATGATCTGATCGCCGCCAAGCTCAAAGCTGCGTGGCGCGCCGGTCTTCATCCGATACTTTGCATCGGCGAAACGCTTGCCCAGCGGGAGGCAGAAGAGACGCTGCGCGTACTGGCGGGACAGCTCGACAGCGTTCTGGACGACAAAATTGCCAAAAACGACCTGACGATTGCCTATGAGCCGATCTGGGCGATCGGTACCGGCAAGACACCTACAAATGAGGAAATTGTGCAAACGCACGGGTTCATTCGCACATGTCTGACAAAAATCAGTGCGGAGCTTGCGGACAAGCCGGTTTTGTATGGTGGCTCAGTCAACCCTCAGAATGCGCGCGGGATTCTGGCTTTGCCCCATGTCGGTGGCGCGCTGGTCGGCGGGGCCAGCCTCAAAACCGCCGAGTTCCTGGCAATCATTCGCTCTGCCAACGTTCAGTGAGGACGATTGTCAGCGGATTGATTGAATTTCCGGCGTGGATCGTGTAGTCAGCCAGCGAAATCTCCAGGGAAAAGCAAGATAACAATGGCCGAAGTCCTTATCGTCATTCATCTTTTGATCGTACTGGTCCTTGTCGGGCTTGTTCTGTTGCAGAAATCGGAGGGCGGCGGTCTGGGTATCGGCGGCGGCAGCGGCTTTATGACCGCACGCGGTTCAGCAAATGTACTGACGCGCACGACGGCCATTCTCGCCGGGCTCTTTTTTCTGACCTCGATCATTTTGTCGGTACTGGGATCGCAAAGCCGCCAGCCGCGTTCGATTCTCGACAGCGCGCCGCAGCCGGCCGGGCCGACGGCGCCTTCCGGTCAGGGCGGAGGCATCCTTGATCAGTTGAACCAGTTGCGACCGCAGCAGCCGGCAGCTCCCGCGCCGCAGCCTGCTCAGGGACCGCAGGCACCGCTATCAAGGTAAAAACAGTTATTTTCGCCGGGCTGTGACGGATTTGTTGCAGTCCGGTTTTTTTCCGTGAATTCACGCAACATGCCTCTCGTCGAATCGATGGACGGGGGCTACTGATGGCATCCCATGGCACGGTACATTTTCATTACCGGTGGCGTGGTCTCTTCTCTTGGGAAGGGCCTTGCCGCCGCCGCCTTGGGCGCATTGTTGCAGGCACGCGGCTATTCGGTGCGTCTGCGCAAACTTGATCCCTATCTTAATGTCGATCCGGGCACGATGAGCCCCTATCAGCATGGCGAGGTCTACGTCACCGATGACGGGGCGGAGACCGACCTTGATCTGGGCCATTACGAGCGCTTCACCGGGCGTCCGGCCAACCGCATGGACAATGTAACGGCCGGACGCATTTACCGTGATATCCTGGGCAAGGAACGGCGCGGCGAATTTCTTGGCGCGACGATCCAGGTCATCCCGCACGTGACGGACGCCATCAAGGCCTTCGTGCTTGATGGCAATGAGGGCATCGATTTCGTGTTGTGCGAGATCGGCGGCACGGTCGGTGACATCGAGGGTCTGCCGTTTTTCGAAGCGATCCGCCAGATCGGCAACGACCTGCCGCGCGCGCATTCGATCTACATCCATATGACGCTGATGCC
>FSSH01000763.1_pt2 | contig 22103 bp, 22 predicted proteins | sample 1166101 | NCBI WGS metagenome assembly FSSH01 (sample SAMEA32972668, study PRJEB13176) | freshwater metagenome | biome: Drinking water system; feature: Biomass in drinking water that filtered by 0.45 um membrane; material: drinking water | place: USA | collected 2012-12-20 | depth 0 m | reverse complement strand
ACCTGAAGCTTCACGTAGCCCGTGATCTTCTTCGCCATAGGGACTGCTCCCAAAGAAATGTCCGCCGTCCGGCTGCCTCAGCACGGTCGGTTCGGACGGTTGCAGGTCGCGGTGCGGCCCGTAGATCCCGGCGGCGAACCGGGCGGGCCTCCCGCGGATGATGCGCACCGGCAGGCGGCGCGCTACGTTCAGGCCTTTTCGACCTGGGCGTATTCGAGCTCGACCGGCGTGGCGCGGCCGAAGATGGAAACGGCGACCTTGAGGCGCGAGCGGCTCTCGTCGATCTCCTCCACGGTGCCGTTGAACGAGGCGAACGGACCGTCGGCGACGCGGACGATCTCGCCGATCTCGAAGGAGATCGACGGCTTCGGCCGGTCGACGCCCTCGGCAACCTGACCCTTGATTCGCTCGGCCTCCGAATCAGGAATCGGCACCGGCTTCGACTTGTCGGCTCCGAGAAAGCCTGTGACCTTCGGGGTGTTCTTGATGAGGTGGTAGACCTCGTCGGTGAGGTCGCACTTCACCAGCACGTAGCCGGGGAAGAACTTGCGCTCGGCGTCGACCTTACGGCCACGACGGACCTCCACAACCTTCTCGGTCGGCACCATCACTTCGTCGAACAGCTCCATCAGGCCGCGCTGAGCCGCCTGGTCCTTGATGGACTGCGCGACCTTGTTCTCGAAATTCGAGTAGGCGTGGACGATGTACCAGCGCTTCGACACGGTTCTCACCAAATCCTGACGTCAGTCGGCCCTGGCGCTGAGCACCGGTCGGGCCGAGAAAGTTCTTAGGCCCCGACCCCGAGGATCAGGGTGACGAGGTAGCGCAGGACCTGATCCACGGCAGTGAAGAACAGGCTCGCCACGACGACCATGATGAACACCATGATAGTCGTCACAACTGTCTCCTTGCGCGTCGGCCACGTGACCTTGCGGCCTTCGTCGCGCACCTGGGACAGGAACTCGAACGGGCCGACGCGCTTGGGAGCTGGCCGCGCGGGCGGGGTAGCCCGGGGCGGCGTCGGCGAGGCGGAGCCGCGCTGCGGGCTGCGCGCCGGGTCCACCTTCTTGGTTGCTTCGTTCGATGCCATTGATGCCAACAACAGGGAAAATCGATCCTAACCGGAAAGCGTACCGGCGCGGAGGCTCTGGTCGAAGCCCGCACCGAACACAGTCACCGATCTCGGAGTGCGAATGCTCTAGCGCAAGTCCCGTGTCTTGTCGACCGCGGGAGACCTGTCGACCGAGAGCACGAAATGCGCTTCTGATCGAGGCTCCGGAGGAGGAAATCGATCAGGCACCGCGCTTGAACAATAATGGCAGGAGTGGAGGGACTCGAACCCGCAACCTTCGGTTTTGGAGACCGACGCTCTGACCAGTTGAGCTACACTCCTACGCGGCACGCTCCATGCCCGATACCGGCAGAGTGTGCAAGAGACTCGGCATATGCGAGCCGGCGAAATTCGATGTTACCTAACGGCCGTGTTTGGCCATTTCGGATGCGTTCAACGGTCGGAGACCCTTGCGCGAGTAGGAGAATAATTCCGTGCTTCGGCTGTAGGGACCTTTGCTCGCATAGGACGTGACGGCGTTCGCGAGGCGCGCTTTCTCCTCGGAGTCAGACGACCAGGCGATGAGGATGTCGCGGGTGGGGACGGCGGCGATGATGCTGGGTGTCCGCAGACCCTCCTGAATCTGGTCCATCACCATAGGCAGGAGGAGGCTCGCCGCCGCATATCCGCTTTCGTCTGCGAGGGTTGCGAAACGTCCCGTTTTTCCCGTGGGCGAGATATGGACCTGAACGCCGCCCGAGGCGAGTTCGAGGTTCCGCTTGGCGATCTCCTCGACGGTCTGCTGATCGACGCCCCAGCTCTCGAAGATAGGCCGAGTGACCATCTGGTAGCGGTTCTGCTCGTCGAGGACGTAGGCGACGAGGAGCCTTTTGGAAAAGGGGCGGCAGGTCAGCAGAGGTGCCTGTTGCTCATACTCGTTCGGGACGAGTTGGATGCGCAAGCGCTTCGAGGCGTCGGCGAAGCTCTCTGCCGGCTGAGGCTGGCTCGGTAGTGGCTTGGCGGTCGCGAGCGGACGCAGGTAGTCGAGGATGGCGGCGCGTCGCTCGATCCCGATCAGCCCATTGGATTTTCGCCGGAGATTGCCGAGGTAAAGCGTGAAGCGTCCGATGACGACCTCTTCGGGGTCGTCCGTAAGACTGACTGGCGCATCGGGAAAGTCGCGGCGAAGGAGGATCAGAACCTCGTCTCGAAACGCGAGCGCTCCTTCCGGTGCGTTCTTGGACGCCCCCAGAGCCGGATACGAGGGGGCAAACGCCGACAGGGCAGTCGCCATCAAGCTTCGTCTGGTGAGGAGGCGATACCGGTTTCGCGCCGCCGACGTATCAGAACCCATGAGACAGCCTCTCGGCTTGCAACCCAGGGTTAAGAAACGGCGACGCCGGCGCTACGTCAAGACGAAGCACCGGCGTTGATGTGGATAATCCTTCGGGACGGGATCCGCCCTGCATTCACGAGCCCGATGCGCGCGCTGATTGCATCAGGTTCGCATGAGCCTGAGAGCTCAGTCGTTGATAGCGGCGACGACGCCGGCGCCGACGGTTCGGCCGCCTTCACGGATGGCGAAGCGCAGCTTCTCTTCCATGGCGACGGGCACGATGAGGGTGACGTCCATGGTGACGCTGTCGCCCGGCATCACCATCTCGGTGCCCTCGGGCAACTCGCACACGCCGGTCACGTCGGTGGTGCGGAAGTAGAACTGAGGCCGGTAGTTGGTGAAGAACGGGGTGTGGCGCCCGCCCTCCTCCTTGGTCAGGATGTAGGCCTCGGCCTTGAACTTGGTGTGCGGCTTGACCGAGCCGGGCTTGCACACGACCTGGCCGCGCTCGACGTCCTCGCGCTTGGTGCCGCGCAGGAGCACGCCGACATTGTCGCCGGCCTGGCCCTGGTCGAGCAGCTTGCGGAACATCTCGACGCCCGTCACCGTGGTGGTCTGGGTCGCCCGGATGCCGACGATCTCCACGGTCTCGCCGACCTTGACGATGCCGCGCTCGACCCGGCCCGTCACCACCGTGCCGCGGCCCGAGATCGAGAACACGTCCTCGATCGGCATCAGGAACGGCTTGTCGATCGGACGCTCGGGCTGCGGGATGTAGGCATCCACGCTCGCCATCAAGGCCAGCACCGCGTCATGGCCGACCGCCTTGTCGCCGTTGTCCAGAGCCACCTTGGCCGAGCCCTTGGTGATCGGGATGTCGTCGCCGGGGAAGTCGTACTTGGAGAGGAGCTCGCGCACCTCCATCTCGACGAGCTCGAGGAGCTCGGCGTCGTCGACGAGGTCGACCTTGTTCAGGAACACCACCAGCGCCGGAACGCCGACCTGGCGGGCGAGCAGGATGTGCTCGCGGGTCTGCGGCATCGGGCCGTCGGCCGCCGACACCACCAGGATCGCGCCGTCCATCTGCGCCGCGCCCGTGATCATGTTCTTCACGTAATCCGCGTGGCCCGGGCAGTCGACGTGGGCGTAGTGACGGTTCGCCGTCTCGTACTCCACGTGAGCGGTCGAGATCGTGATCCCGCGTGCCTTCTCCTCGGGTGCCTTGTCGATCTGGTCGTAGGCCGTGAACGTCGCGCCGCCCGACTCCGCCAGCACCTTCGTGATCGCCGCCGTCAACGACGTCTTGCCGTGGTCAACGTGACCAATCGTGCCAATGTTGCAGTGCGGCTTCGTGCGAGCAAACTTCTCTTTGGCCATCGTCACTTTCCTGCGGCAAAATCGAGCATGCCGTCAATTGGGACGGCTCGACTGAAGAGTGGCTCGACACGGCGAGCCGGACGTAAGACGCGGCTGCGATAGAGGCTTGCCGTCCGATGATCAAGGGATGTCTCAAATGGGACCAACCCGATGAGTTCGAAGGGAGCCCGCACGCCCGACGGAGGCGGAAGCCCGGCCATTCCACCATCATCACCTGATGAGAAGATCGAAGCGTTGCGCCCAGACGTTCCAGCCCGATCCGCCAACCCGATCAGAAGGCCGTCCGTGACAGATCTCACCTACGCGATCGGCGACATCCATGGCTGCGCCGATGCCCTCGACAGGTTGCTGGCCCTCATCGATCATCATTCGGCCGGACGTCCGCGCAGTCTCGTATTCCTCGGCGACTATATCGACCGAGGACCCGACAGTGACGCCGTCATCGCACGCTTGCGTGCACTGGAGGGTTGCGAACCGGGATGTGTAACATGCCTCATGGGCAACCATGAGGCGCTGCTGATCGATGCCTACAGGACCGGCCTCGGAGCGACCGCCTGGCTGGAGAACGGAGGTAACGCGACCCTGACCTCGTTTGGTATCGACGATCCGGAAGACATGCCCCACGAGCTTCTGACCTGGGTCTCGGGCCTCCCGACCGTTCATGCGGATGCGCAGCGCTACTACGTTCATGCCGGCTTCCGGCCCGGCCAGTCCGGAATCGATCCCAATACTCGGAGCCGGCTATGGATACGCGAGCCATTCCTCCGCGCGGATTTCGATTTCGGCAAGCACGTCGTCCACGGCCATACTCCACAGATGTCGGGCAGACCGGAACTCCGCCGCTACCGCACAAATCTCGACACGGCCTGCGTCTTCGGCCGACGGCTAACGGCCGGCGTTTTCACGGGCGAACGCCCGGAGCCGACAGATTTCCTGCAGGTTGCTAGGGACGGTTAGGGCGGGCCCCGGCGGTCTTCCCTCCATTCACAGTCTCATGTTTTATCGGAACCGAACCCGGCGCCATCGGTAGCATCCTCACGATAAACATTTCGCTGAGGGTTAATAACTTATGTTTATGCGCATCGATCGTTTGCAAGCCGAGCTTCCGCAACCAAAGAGACCCGACCCCAATGCTGCCGCAGCTTTGCAAGAACTGCTCGGCGGTAAGTACGGAGAGATGTCGACCCTGGGAAACTACATGTTCCAGAGTTTCAATTTCCGCAACAAGACCAAACTGCGCCCCTTCTATAGCCTCGTGTCGAGTATCTTCGCCGAGGAGCTCGGCCATGTCGAGCTCGTCTCGACCGGCGTCTCGATGCTCAATTGCGGCCCTGGCAACCCGAAAGAAGACGTCGACATCTCGAAGGCGCCCTTCGAAGACATGAAAGACATCCGCCTCGCCGGAAGCTTCCTGTCGAATGGCGGCGGTGCGATGCCGATGAACTCCAATGCCGCGTCCTGGAACATGGACATGGTCACGACGACCGGTAACCTGATCATCGATCTTCTGCACAACTTCCACCTGGAATGCGGCGCCCGCCTGCACAAGCTGCGCGTTTATGAGACCCTCAGCGACCCGACCGGACGTGAGGTCTGCGGCTACCTGCTCGTTCGCGGCTCGGTCCACGCACACGCCTACGCCCTGGCGCTCAAGAAGCTGACCGGCGTCGAGATCGAGAAGATGCTCCCGACCCCGAACATCGTCCTCGACAAGATCCCTGAGTGTCAAAAGTATCTTCAGGAGGGCTCACATCGGCGCCTCTATCGCTTCAGCCCGGATGACTACAAAGAGGCTGCCGGAGTCTGGTCGAACGACGAGGTGGCTTTGGCTGGCGATCCGCCGGGAAACCTCGAGATCGTCGACGGCCACCCGGAAGGCGGCAAGATCCCGGAACTCGACGGCAATTACGGCGCATTCGCACCCGATTATGCGCCAGAGGAAATCTTCGAGATTGCGAGCAAGCTCTACAAAAAGGGCCGCTGAAGCTGAGGCATCGGCCGCCCTCGCACATACCGAAGGGCGGGTCGCTCCAACCGGGGCGATCCGCTTCATAGCGTTCCGTCCGGTTTCTGGCGCCGAGGTCGTTCGGCCCGCACGCCGGTGCCGACGCTCGGAGGGTCGAAAGGCCTAGCTCCATCGGACAGCTCGCAGAGTCATCGGCCGGCGCCTAGGAGGATGACAACTGTCTGCAGGTGCGCGGCCGCACCGCGAAAACTTACGCGCACTGCAATCGTAAACAAATCGTTGCCGGTCCGGAAGCTTTGGAACTTTTCACCCCGTTCCGCCGTTAGGCCGCGACAGTCGCGTTTTGTGTGCGTTCCGAAACTCCTTGATCGCCGTTTCCCATGGCCCCAGGCCGGTGACCGTCATGCCCGTTTTCGACGCCAAGAACCTCGACTCCGACAAGGAAGGCTTTGCTTTCCTCGCTTCCATCCTACACCCCTCCCGCGATGCACAGATCCGAGCCTTGACGCATGGACGCTGCCGGGCGGCGCGCGCGTCGGCATTGGCCGACCCGATGACGATTGAACCGCGCTTTCCGCCACGGCCGGCCGAGACCGAATCGGCGGTGCCAACAACTTGAGCGTCGACCTCACCATTCCTGGGGAGTGATGATCCCCTCACGAGTGACGACGACCCAGCTACCTGCGCGACGTTCGATCGCGTCCGCGCGACCTACGCCTGGCACCATGTCGCCCCTTGCGACTTCGACAAGCCGGCGCTTGCGATCCTCGAGGATCGCGACCCCGTCATAGACTTCCCGCAGGGCCCAGTTGGCGATGGCCGCGGTTTTAGGCTTGGCTTCAACGACCGGCTTCGCTTCAGAGATCGAGCCGGTTTGGACCGGCTCGACGACGGGTTTCGCCGCCTGCGGAGTGGGGGCGGGCATCGGAGCTGCCATACGCTTCTCGATCGACGCCGTCAGTCCAGCGAGGCGAGCGGCGTGATCCTTGTCCGCGGCCTCCTGGCGCTCAGAAATCGACACGATCTTTGAAGTCAGCGTCTGGTCCGTGCGTGCCATACGCTGCGCCAGGTCGGTTCTGATGGCCTTGGCATCCTCTGCTGCACGCTGGCTTGATGCGGCGATCACGCCGGCGAGTCGTTCCATCTCGGCCGAGAGCTTCGCCGTTGCCGAGCGGCTTGCTTCGACGTCTGAGGCAACTGCCGCCAGTGCTGCAACTCCTGTCTCGCCACGCGGCATGACGAGTGCGGTAGCCGCCGCACCGAGGGCGAGACCGACTCCGAGGGCGGCGGCTGCAGCGGTGCCTGTCCGGGCATCGATGAGTTTCGCGAGCTTGCGATGAAGAGGCACTACGGACTCGGACGATGGCGACACGTCCGGCACTGCGATGCTGAGCGACGTGGTGGCCGACAAAGTCTTGTCGGAAGAAGCCTTGCGGGAAGAAGTCCTGCCTGACGGAGCTTTGGTCGAGCCGGTGACGGCCTGCTTCAGCATATCGCCGGGCGAGAGGCCGACTCCCTTCTCTCCGACAAACGTCTTAGCGGTAGCGGCCGTATCCGTCATGCCCGTCACGTCCCGATGAACCATCGGGAGGATCGTTAAGGACGTTTCTTTACCGAAGCGTTACCATATCTCAGGCGGCCAGACCGCGCTTCTTCAGCAGTGGTTCGATGCTCGGCAGACGTCCGCGGAAGGCGGTGTAGGCCTCTTTCGGATCCCGCATGTTTCCGGCCCCGTACACATAACGCCGCAACCGTGACGCGGTCTCGGGGTGGAAGATGTCTCCGGCCTCACGGAAGGCGTCGAAAGCATCCGCGTCGAGCACCTCGGACCATAGGTAGCTGTAGTAGCCTGCAGCGTAGCCGTCGCCGGAGAAGATGTGCGCAAAATGCGGGCTGCGGTGCCGCATCGAGATTTCCGCTGGCATCGCGATCCGCTCCAGTGCATCCGCCTCGAAGGCCAGCACGTCGAGGCCGTCCTCTCCAGCGCTGGACAGGTGCAGGGTCATGTCGACAATGGCGGAAGAGGTGTACTCCACCGTGGCGAAACCCTGATTGAATGTGCGGGCGGCGAGCAGCCGGTTCAGCAACTCCTCGGGCATCGGCTCGCCGGTGAGATAGTGGCGCGCATGTTCGCGCAGCACCTGCGGCTGCTCGAACCAATGCTCGTAGAGCTGCGAGGGCAACTCGACGAAATCCCCCGAGACTGCTGTGCCGGCCAGCACCGGGTATGTCACGTCGGAGAGGAGCCCGTGCAGGGCATGGCCGAACTCATGGAACAACGTGCGCGCATCGTCGAAGGACAGCAGCGTCGGCTCTCCAGCGGGCGCCTGTGCGAAGTTCATGACGTTGACGATGATCGGCTTGATGTCGTCGACGAGGCGCTCCTGAGAACGAAAGGCGCTCATCCACGCGCCGCTGCGCTTCGAGGCGCGGGCAAAATAATCGCCGATGAACACACCGACGTCAGAGCCGTCGCCGTTTCGCACGCTCCAGGCACGGACATCCGGGTGGTAGCGCGGGAACTCTCCCAGTTCCTCGAACCGTAGGCCGAACAGGCGCGAAGCCGTATCGAAGGCGGCGGCGATGACACCGTCGAGGGAGAGATAAGGCTTGATCTCGCCTTCGTCGAGATCGTGCTCGGCCCTGCGCAACTTCTCGGCGTAATGGCGCCAATCGTGACGGGCCAGGGCGAAGTTGCCGCCTTCCGCCTGGACCATCGCCTGGAGACGGTCGCGCTCCTCACCCGCTCGGCGCAGGGCCGGCGTCCAGACGCTGCGGAGGAGGTCCATTGCCGCGTCGGGCGTGCCGGCCATCGTGTCGTCGAGCTTGAAATGCGCGAAGCTCTCGAAGCCGAGGAGCCGCGCCCTCTCGGCGCGCAACGCGACGATTTCGGCGATGATGGTGCGGTTGTCGTGCTCGCCGCCCTGCTCGCCTCGGCGGGTCCAGGCCTCGTAGGCGCGCTCGCGCAGATCCCGCCGGGTAGAGAAGACGAGGAAAGGCTCGATCAATGAGCGCGACAGCGTGATGACATGGCTGTGGTCGCCGCCCCGCTCCCTTGCGGCAGAGGCTGCCGCGGCGCGCAGGAACGGCGGCAATCCGGCGAGGTCGTCCTCGCCGTCGAGCGGCAGCGTAAAGGTGCTCTCGTCGGCGAGCAGGTTCTGGCTGAAATTCGTCCCGAGCTCGGCGAGTCGGCCGCTGATCTGCGCCATCCGCTCCTTGGCCTCCTGCGCGAGATCGGCGCCGGCCCGGCGGAAGCGGGTTCGATAGCGATGGAGCACGCGGCGTTCCTCCTCACCGAGCCCCTCTGCCTCGGCATCGACGGCCGAGATACGCGCCCACAGCTGCGGGTTCAGATAGATTGCGCTTCCGTGGCGGGCGAGGCGCGGGGTGATCGCCCGTTCGACGGCCTGCAGCTCCGGATTGGTGTTGCTGCCGCTGAGATTGAAGAACACGCCCGCGACCCGGTCCAGATCCTGCCCAGCCCGCTCCATCGCGGCGACCGTATTGGTGAAGCTCGGCTCGTTCGCCTCTTTTGCGATCGCGGCGATCTCGCGGTCATGGGCGTCGAGCGCGTCCTCGAAGGCGGGGAGGAAATGCTCGGGACGGATCCCCTCGAATGGCGGCAGACCAAAGGGCGTGTTCCAGATGGGCTCTGCGAAGGGGCCGATGTCGGAACGGGAAGGGCTCGCGGTCATTGTCGTCCTTGCGCAGTCGTCGCTTCTCTCGCCGAAGGTAGAGGCGCGACCGCACAAGGCAAAGCCATTCCTTCTTCCCGGGCGGTCAGCGCTCCACGAACGATCGGAACCCCATGCGGTCGCGACGACTGGCCGGCGCCGCGGCGTCGCTCCCTTCAACGATCCTGATCTTGGCTCTGTTCTGCGCAACAGCGCTGGCACAGGGTGCCCCGCCCTCCGCAGGCACAGAGGGGCCTCCGCAACCGCCTCCACGGCCGGAGGAGTTGAAACCTGTCGAGCTACCGGCAGCAAAGCCCGCAGGACTGCCGGAGAAGCCCGTCGAACTACCGCTGTCACCACCGACGGCGAGCGAGATGCCGACGCCGCCTCAGCGTCCGCCGGAGCTCAGCGGAGAGGCCGCTCTGGCCCTCAAGGTTCAGGCTCCGGACGACACCGGATGCCGCCGCCGGCTATCCAGCCTCGGCGCAACCTTCGAGCCGCTGCCCCCGATTTCGCTGGGTCAATGTGGTGCGGAGAAGCCTCTGAAGGTGTCTCGCATCGGCAGCGTCGCCATCGAGCCTCCTGCGACCCTGGTCTGCGGCGTGGCCGAAGCCCTGGCGCGCTGGACGACAGAGGTCCAGGTGGCTGCGGAGCGCGACCTCGGCCATCCGCTGGCGAGCCTCTCGGTCGGCAGCTACGAGTGCAGGGGGCAGAATCACAGCGCCGATGCGCGACTGAGCGAGCATGCGCTCGCCAATGCCATCGACGTGATGGCCTACGGCTTCGCCGGCCGTTCCGCGATCAAAGTCGTTTCCGCCCCGGAAGGAACCCCGGAGGCTTCGTTTCAGGCGGCGGCAAGGGCCAAGGCCTGCGGGTTCTTCCGCACCGTGTTGGGACCAGGGTCGGACGCGGCGCATGCGAACCACCTCCACCTCGATGAGCGCGAGCGCCAGGCCGGTCATCGCCTCTGCCAATAGGCGGGAACAGGGCGCTCCGTCGCGCCTTGAACATCGGCGGCTAATCTGGGCCGCACCTGGAGGGATGCGTGATGTGGCCGGTGGTGGACAGGGTCGGAAAGCGCGCGATCGTCGCCCTGCTGGCTGGAGTGGCATTATGCGGTGACGTATTGGCAGAAAGCCGGAAGGACCGTGCGATCGCGGAGAGATCCAGTGGGCAGGCGGGCAAGAATGACGACGCAGCGCTCGGTTCTCTGACCCTAGACAGCGTGAACGCGGCTACCTTCTTGGCCCCGCCGAAGCAGATCAAACGCAAGGGCCGTGCGGGTAGGGGAAAAGCTGCGAGTCCTGATCCTCTCCTCCTAAAAGCTCAGATCCTGCTAGCGCGGGCACGGTTCTCGCCAGGCGCCTTCGACGCACGGGACGGCAAGAATTTCCGCGGCGCGCTTGCCGCCTTCGCTCAAGACCGCGGGTTGGCGGCGACGAAAACTCTGAACCAGGAGATCTTCGATGCGCTCCAGTCCGGCGGTGGCGACCCGGTTCTCATCGATTATACGGTCACCGAAGCCGATGTCTCAGGTCCCTTCGCCGAGACGATCCCCCGCAAGATGGAGGAGCAGGCCGACCTGAAGGCCCTCGACTATACGAGTGCGCGGGAGATGCTTGCCGAGCGCTTCCACATGTCTCAGGATCTGCTCGCGGCCCTCAACCCAGGCTCCTCCTTCGACAAGGCAGGGGTGACCATCGTCGTGGCAGCCGTACCGGCAATGGAACGCGGCAAGCCGACGGGTCAGGGCAAGGCCCGCGCGAAGAGCCAAGGGACCGGACAGGCCAAGAATGAATCCAGGGATGCCGCGAAAGCCAGCGACAAGCCAGATGTAAAGTCGGGTGACGAGCCACGCCCGGAGGGTAGGCCCACCGAGCAAGACCGTCCCGTCGTGACCCGGATCGAGGTCGACAAGGCATCTCGGCAAGTCCGCGCCTTTGATCGGGAAGGTAAGCTGCGCGCTTTCTACCCCGCCTCGATTGGCAGCAAAGAGAAACCGGCACCATCTGGCAGCGCCAAGGTCGAGACCGTGGCCTACGAGCCGACCTATACGTATGACCCGAAATACGCTTTCAAGGGGGTGAAGGCGACGGAAAAGTTTATGCTGCAGCCGGGCCCCAACAATCCAGTCGGCCTCGTCTGGATCGATCTGTCCATCCCCTCCTACGGTATCCACGGCACCCCTGATCCCGAGAAGGTCGGCAAGACGGAGTCGCATGGTTGCATCAGGCTCACGAACTGGGACGTGCGCGACCTCGCCATGATGGTGGAGCGAGGCGCGAAGGTGGAGTTCAAGGACGAGTAGCCGCCCGTCGACGCACGAGGTCGGCGAGGCCGAGCATCAGGCCGTCGCAGAGGAAAGCGAGCGCAGCGGTGGCGCAGGTGCCCTGCATCAGTGGGAGCACGGCCTGGTTCTGCAGGCCGGCGATGATCGGTGTGCCGAGGGTGGAGGCGCCGGCGAGCGCGCCGACGGCGACCGTCGCAATCGCCAGGATAAGTGCTGTACGCAGGGTCTCGAGGATGCCGGGCGCCGCCAAGGGAAGCTCGACCTGCAGCATCAATTGCGCGCCGCTCAAGCCGATCGCGTGACCCGCCTCGCGTGCATCGGCCGGAACGCTTTCGAGTGCGCCCACGGTGCCACGCAGAACCGGCATGATGCCGTAGGCAACGAGCGCGAGCAGCGTTGGAGGTCCGCCGAACCCGAGGACCGGCAATGCCAGGGCGACGACGACGACCGGCGGGATCGCCTGGGCGAAGGCGGCGAGGCTGTCGATGCTGCGACGGATCGGCACAGAACCGGTCCGCGTCGCCAGGATTCCGATGCCGACGCCCAGGACAGCAACGATGGCGAGCCCCGCGAGGGCGAGGAGCAGGTGGTCGCCCGCCAGCCTGCTCAATCGCTGCAGGCCCACCGGTTTTCTCGGTGGCTCTCCGAGGGCAGCGACGATCGCGGCAGCGATGTCGGGGTGGCTCAGACACGCGAGAGCCGCCCCGGCGAGCGCGAAGCCGAGGGCGTGACCCCGTCCGCTCATGCCGGACACCAGGCGCGGGCCCTCGCCTCGATGGAGCCCAGCAGAGTTTCTGCGCAGAGCGAGAGGCCGATGATCGGGAGGGCCCCGAGCAGGATCAGGTCGGGTGCGAATTGCGCCATGCCGTCGAAGACGATCCGGCCGAGACCGCCTGCCCCCACGAGGGCGCAGAGGGTCGCGAGACTGAGGCTTTGCACCGCCGCCACTCGCAACGCACCGATCAGCAACGGCGACCCGAGGGGAAGCCGGACCTGGAGAAGGATCTGCGCGTGGCTCAGGCCTAGGGCTTTCGCCGCATCGATGACGGCGCCGTCGGCCGTGCGGAGGCCGGTCGCGAGCCCGCGCCAGAGCGGGAGGAGGAGGTATGCGGCGATGCCGACGATGGCGGGTCCGGGCCCGAGGGCGCTCAAGCCCATCTCACGCAAAGCCGGTACGGCCGTGAGGAGCGACGAGGTCAAGGCGACGAGGGCACCCAGGAGGGCGACAGCCGGAACGACCTGGATGCCGCCAGCAACGGCTCCGACGAGCGCTTGTCCTCTGCTCCAGGAGGAGAGCATCACTGCGAGGACGAGTCCCAATCCGAGGGCAGAACCAGCGAGGGCGAGGTGCTGCAGAATTGCGGTGGTGACCTCGCCGCGCCGTGCCTGAAGCTCGATGGCGATGGATAGGTGATCGAACAAGGCACCCTTCCCGGCGGCCGCGAGGCACGCAGCCGCGACCAGGGCGACGACGGCGCCTAGACGACGGAGCCTGCAGACCTGGATCGCCCAGCCTATTCCTGATGCAAGGAGGAGCATTGCGAGCCACGCGCCCGAAGCAAGGCTGACTCGCGTCGCAGCCGGCCGGCCGGCGGCGAGGTCGCGCGCGCCGTCCCCAAGGCCGACAACCAGCATGACGAGGGCGGCCCAGAGAGAGAGGAGCGCGACGGCCGCACTCATGCGCTGCCGGCTCACGGCAAGGATGAACAGGCCGATCGCACCGAATCCCATGACGAAGCGAACGACTGTCCCGATCGCTCCGGACCGATAGGACGGAACGGCGGCGGCCAGCCTGTTGGGAGCCATGCCGAGCAGCGGAAGTGCGACGAGGGCGATGATAAGCGTGGCAGCCAGGCCGACGCCGACGGCAGCTCTCGTTGCCGGCCTAGAGGAAATGGCGGCCCGCCTCATCCGAGCAGCCCAAGTTCGCGCAGGTGCCGGGCCGCCACCGCTTCAGGAAGATCACCCTCCACCGTGATCACCGCGTTGAGCCGGCGCAGGGTCGTGGCATCAAGGCCGTTGAACAGGGCGCCGAGGGTTGGCCGGATCCGCGGGTCGCGGTCGAGACTCGTTGAGCGAAAGACCGGAGCCATCTCGTAGACGATCTGTGCGCCTTCCGGGTCGGACATGACCACGAGATCGAGAGCGGAGAGCGCACCATCGGTCCCGTAGACCATGCCGGCATTGACCCCGCTGATGCCCTGCGCGGCCGCGCGAGCCGTGATGGCGGTATCGCCACCGGGAAGGCTGATGATCCTGTCATGGGGTACCTGGAAGCCGTAGGCCGCCTCGAAGGCCGGGAGCGCCGCCGGGCTCTCGACGAATTCAGTGGAAGCGGCAAGGCGGATCAGGCCTCGTCGCACGGCGGCGGCGAAGTCCGCCATCGTCGAAAGGCCCTCGCGACGCGCGAGCTTCCCCTGCACGGCAATGAGCCAGGTGTTGTTGGCGGGAGCCCGGTCGAGCCAGACGAGACCGCGCGCTGCGTCGCTGCGAGCGATTGCGTCGTAAGCGCCCTGGGAACTGCGCCAAACCGGATCGGTCTCCGTCCCGGTGAAGAAGGCGCCGTTGCCAGTGTATTCGGGGTATACGTCGATATCGCCCGACATGAGCGCCGAGCGGACGATCAGTGTCGGGCCGAGGCCCAGCCGCCGCTCGACAGATAGGCCGAGATGCTCAAGGAGCAGTGCGATCATCGCGCCGGCGAGGCTCCCTTCCGTGTCGCTCTTGGATGCGACGACGAGGCGACGTGCGGCCCAGACAGTCTCTGGAGAGATGACGTTCGAGACGACGAAGCCGGTCAGGAACGTGCGTCTGCTCGGGGATGTCATCGATTAACCAAGTTGACGAGGGCGCCGCGCGTCGCCTCGGGCATCTGTATGATTTCATACATGGTGTCTCCCCGATGTATCACTGCGTTACATTACCGTTCCGGCCGGGTGTTCTACAGCCTTCTCGGAGCTTGACACCGTGCGTCGAACGGGCGACGGCTCGACATAGCCCTTCAATGGCAAATGCGTTGCGGTGCGTCTCCCAACCGGTTCGCCGGAAGACGTGGCCATGAGGCGATAGCCGGCGGGATACATTCCGCGAGGAACGGGGCCTAAGGGAAGACACCGCGGCGTGAGTGCTGAAGCGAACGACGATCTGCTGAACGGCGCCCGGGTGCTGGTCGTCGAGGATGAAGCGGCGATTTCGATGCTCCTCGAGGACATGCTCCTCGATTTCGGATGCACCGTCGTCGGTCCCGCCGCGCGACTGGCGACCGCCCTCGAAATGGCCGAAGGCGAAACCTTCGAAATCGCGATTCTTGACGTCAACGTCGCGGGCGAGCCGATCTACCCGGTGGCCGAGGCGATCGTACGGCGTTCGCTGCCGCTGGTGTTCTCTACCGGCTATGGCGGCGCCGGTATCCGCGAGCCATACCGCGATTGCCCTGTCGTACAGAAACCTTTCAGCCAGGCCGACCTCAAGCGGACGCTGATCGGCGCCATCGCCGCCGCGCGCAAATAGATCAAACCGGGTCACAGGCCCTCGATGGCGAAAGCGTCGGGCACGTGGACAGGCCACGTCGCCGGTGCGAGGAAGACCGCGTCGGCGCGGAACGTCATTCCTGCATAGCGAGGATGACGGCCGATCCAGGATCGTGCGGCACGCGAGAAACGCGCCCGCTTGCGCGCGTCGATAGCCTCGAGGGCTTCCTCCAATCTGGCGCGGGCCTTCACCTCGACGAATGCGATCACCTGTCCGCGCCTGAGCACCAGATCAATCTCGCCTCCGGCTGCGCTGAAGCGCCTGGCGAGCGGCCGGTAGCCCTTGAGGACAAGGGCGACGAGGGCCATGGTCTCGCCTGCGCGGCCCCTGAGATAGGTGGCGCGCCGGCGCGCTTGAGCAGGTTTGAGGTCAGGCCTCGTCATCGCCCCGCCTGGCCAGGACGAGGGCACGAGCATAGACCGTGCGACGGGGCTGGCCGGTCTCGTCGGCGACGAGCGCCGCCGCGTCCTTGATCGAATGCCGTTCCAGGGCCGTCGCGAGGGCCGCATCGAGACCCGTCTCCACCGCCTCGTCATCCGGCTCCTCGGTGCCGGTACCGATCACGACGACCACCTCGCCCTTCGGCGCGCCCTCGGCGGCGAAGGTGTCCGCGAGAGAGCCCAGAGTACCGCGTCGGATCGTTTCGAAGAGCTTGGTCAGTTCGCGAGCCACCGCCGCTGGGCGAGCGCCGCCCAGGACCGCCGCAGCATCGCCGAGCATCTCGGGAAGCCTGTGCGGAGATTCGAAGAGAACCAGCGTGCCCGGCACCTGACTCAATTCGGCGAGGCGGTTCCGCCGCGCGCCGGATTTCTGCGGGAGGAAACCTTCGAAGAAGAACCGGTCAGTCGGCAGGCCGGCGGCTACGATGGCCGTCATCACCGCCGATGGGCCAGGAATCGGAGTGATCGCGATTCCGGCCTCGATGGCCGCCTGGACGAGCTTGAACCCGGGATCCGAGACGAGCGGCGTTCCGGCATCGGAGACGAGGGCCAGGGCCTCGCCGGCCTGCATCCTGGCGATCATTCTCTCGCGCACCGCCGCGTTCGAATGCTCGTGATAGGCGACGAGGGGCGTCGTGATCCCGTAATGCATGAGCAGCGTGCGGGTGACGCGGGTATCCTCGGCGAGCACCGTATCGGCGGCGGCGAGCGTTGCGAGGGCACGGAACGACACGTCCTTGAGGTTCCCGATCGGCGTCGCCACGACGTGGAGGCCAGGCTCCAGTGGCTCGGCCTCGGCGGCCAGACCGAAGGCCGTGAAGGTGGCTGGCGCCTTGCCCTCGGCGAGAGCCGGCCGTCGCCGGCTCCGATTGTCGATACGCTGCGTCATGGTCGTCTAAGTCTCGCCGGCGGCCCCTTCCCCTACACTCGCATGCCGATCGGGGCTGTTGGAATGGCTGCGCGGACAGAGACTTGCATTTACTTTTCTCCCTGAGACTTTATGCCCGAACAGTCACGGCACCGGGAGCCGGGGAGAGCCATGAGCGTTCAAGACCTCCTCGATCGGCTGCGTGTCCCTGTCGTCGCGGGCTGTCTCCTCCTCGGCCTCGCCGGATGCATCGGCGGCCCCGACGGCGGCCCGCGCGTCGCGTCGCGAACGCCCCCTCCGATCGCCTCCGAGAGTCCGCCCCCAGAGTCTCCGGGGTCGACCCGCATCGGCACCGGCTCGGTGAAGCTCGCGCTGATCGCGCCGCTCACCGGCCAGGGTGCAGCCATCGGCAACGCCCTCCGCAACGCCGCCGAACTCGCCATCGAGGATTTCCAGAAGCCCGATTTACAGATTCTGGTGAAGGACGACCGTGGGACGCCCGAGGGTGCCCGTGAGGCGGCGCAAGCGGCTCTCGCCGACGGGGCGGACCTCGTCCTCGGCCCGCTTTTCGCTGCCAACGTCCAGGCCGTGGCGGCCATCATCCGGCCTGCGGCCAAGCCGATGATCGCATTCTCCACCGATGCCGGGGTGGCGGCGCGCGGTGTCTACCTGATGAGCTTCCTGCCTCAAACCGAAGTCGACCGCATCGTCGATGCCACAGTCGCTGCCGGCCGGACTTCCTTCGCTGCCCTGATCCCGGAATCAAGCTACGGCAACGCCGTCGAGGCCCAGTTCCGAGAGGCCGTGGCGCGCAAGGGGGCCCGCGTTGCCGCGGTTGAGCGCTATGCCCCCGGCAATCCGGCTCCAGCCGTCGCGCGGATTTCTATCGTGATCGCGGGCTCTGGCGCGCAGGCGGATGCCCTGTTCCTGCCCGATACGCCGGAAGGCCTCGCCGCCGTCGCTCCGGCGCTGTCAAAGGCCGGTTTTTCTCCTGGCCGGGTCAAGCCCATCGGCACGGCGATCTGGAACGATCCGCGAGTCTTCGCCCTCCCCACGCTCCAGGGCGGCTGGTTCGCCGCAGCGGACGCGGGGGGCTTCAGCACCTTCTCGCAGCGTTATCAGGCGCGGTTCGGCTCAGCCCCGCCGCGTGTGGCGACGCTCGCCTATGATGCCGTTTCCCTGAGCGCTGCCCTAACGCGCCAATACGGCTCGCAGCGCTTCACCGACGCGACCCTGACAAATCCCTCAGGCTTCGCCGGCACCGACGGCACCTTCCGCTTCCGGCCGGAGGGGCCGAGCGAACGGGCGCTCGCTGTGAGCGAGATCCGCAACGGGTCAGCGACGGTGGTCAGTCCAGCGCCGAGAGCGTTGGGGCCATCGGGGACGTGAGGTCGGGGCTCGGCTGAGCAAGGCTACCCGGCCGCGAGCTCGCCGACCACCGCGTTCAGTACCGGTGCACCCCTCGCGGTAGCAGCGATGCGGCCGCTCGGGAGCCGCGCAACGAGTCCGTCGCCGACCAGAGCCGCGAGCCGGGCCTCGTCGAGCGCCCTGCCCTTCAACGCCGCGTAGCGGGCCGGGTCGATCCCCTCCGAGAGGCGCAGGCCCATCATGAGGAATTCGTCTCCTTGATCTGAAGCGCTCAGCGATTCGGTGGCGGTAATGCCGTGGCCGTCGCGCTCGACCCGGGCGAGCCAAGCCTCCGGCATGCGTTCCGTCACCGTCGCGACCCGGCCTTCTGCGCTGACGAGGCGGCCGTGGGCTCCGGGGCCGATGCCGGCATATTCGCCGTAGCGCCAATAGAGTAGGTTATGACGCGACTGGGCGCCGGGCCGCGCATGGTTGGAGATCTCGTAGGCCGAGAAGCCGGCACGATCGCAGATGTCTTGCGTCACGTCGAAGAGGATGCGAGCGGCCTCGTCGTCCGGCGGCACCAGCTTGCCGGCGGCGGCGAGCCCGAAGAACGGCGTGCCCGGCTCGATGGTGAGTTGATAGAGCGAGAGATGCTCGGCCGCTCTTGCGATCGCGCCCTCCAGCTCACTCCTCCAGGCATCGGGGGTCTGCTCGGGCCGGGCGTAGATCAGGTCGAAGGAGTAGCGCTCGAACGTGGCGGCGGCGACCGATACCGCGGATAGCGCTTCCTCCGCGCTATGGAGGCGGCCGAGGCGTTTCAGGGAGGCATCGTCAAGGGCCTGAACGCCGAGGGAGACCCGGTTGATCCCCGCGCTGCGGTAGCCGCGAAACCGCTCGGCCTCCACGCTGGTCGGATTAGCCTCGAGGGTGATCTCGATATCGTCGCTGGTCCCCCAAGCCTGCGCGACCGCATCGAGGAGGCCCGCGACGGTCGCGGGTTTCATCAGCGACGGGGTGCCGCCTCCGAGGAAGATGCTGGAGACGGTGCGACCCGGGGTCAGCGCGGCGACGTGTGCGATCTCGGCGCGGAAGGCCGCGAGGTAGCGCGCCTCATCCACGGGGGCATGGCGGACATGGCTGTTGAAGTCGCAATACGGGCATTTGGCGGCACAGAACGGCCAGTGGAGGTAGATTCCGAACCCGGCGTCGCGGGTCGGATGGTTGGGGGCGGAATGGGGCATCGTCCTGGCGTCTTGGTATCCGCATCGGCCCGTGGATAGCCGGTATGGAAGCGACATTCGGTATCAGGCGTATGCAGATGGGCCTGAGGGATACGCCCGGTATCACACCCGTCGCAGACAAGCCTCGGCGAGAAGCACGAAGGCGCGTGCCCTGTGCGACAGAGCGGCGCCGGTTTGCCAGTCGACCCCATGCTTCTCCTCCGAGCTCATCTCGCCGAAGGTACGGTGATGGCCCTCGGGCAGGAACAGCGGGTCGTAGCCGAAGCCGAGCGTCCCGCGCGGAGGTACGATCTCGCCGAAGACGCGACCTTCGAAGGTTTCGAGATGGCCATCGGGCCAAGCGATGACCAGTGCGGAGACGAAATGGCCCCGCCGCTCGGTAGCGCCACGACGGTCGAGTTCGTGTGCGATCCGCGCCATTGCGGCGGCGAAATCCTTCGACGGCCCGGCCCAGCGAGCGGAGAACAGGCCCGGCGCGCCGTCGAGGGCGTTGACGCATAGCCCGGAATCGTCGGCGAAGGCGGGCAGCCCCGACGCGCTGGCGGCGGCCTGCGCCTTGATCGCCGCATTCTCGCAGAACATCGTCCCGGTCTCGTCGGGCTCGGCAAGACTGAACTCTCCGGCCGAAACCGCCTCGATCCCGAAGGGTTCGAGCAACTCGCGCATCTCCACGAGCTTGCCCGGATTGTGGGTGGCGATGACGACCTTGCCGTTGAGGATGCGGTGCTCGCTCATGCGATTGCTTGCTTCTGAAGTGCGACGAGTTCCGCGATCCCGCCCCGCGCAAGACGCAGCAATTCGAGCAGTTCCTCTTCCGAGAACGGCTTGCCTTCGGCGGTGCCCTGCACCTCGACGATGCCGCCAGAGCCCGTCATGACGAAATTGGCGTCGGTCTCGGCCGCAGAATCCTCGGCATAGTCGAGATCGAGGACCGGGCTGCCCTTGTAGACGCCGCAGGATACGGCGGCGACATGGTCGCGCAGCGGGTCGACCGAGATGATCGAGCGCCCGCGCATCCAGGAAAAGCATTCGTGAAGGGCGACCCATGCGCCGGTGATGGCTGCGGTGCGGGTGCCGCCATCGGCCTGGAGCACGTCGCAATCGACTGTGATCTGGCGCTCGCCGATGGCGGGCAGGTTGGTGACGGCTCGCAGGGACCGGCCGATCAGGCGCTGGATCTCCTGGGTGCGCCCCGAAGGCTTTGCCGTCTCCCGGCGGTTGCGCTCATGGGTGGCGCGCGGCAGCATCGCGTATTCGGCAGTGACCCATCCCTTGCCGGACCCGCGAAGCCAGGGCGGTCCGCGTTCTTCCAGGGAGGCGGTGCAGAGCACCTTGGTCTCGCCAAAGGTGACGAGGCACGATCCTTCCGCGTAACGGGCGACGGCGCGCTCCAGGGAGACGCTGCGCAGGGCGTCGTTGGCGCGCTTGGAAGGCCGCATCGGCGCTCTCTCGTTCAGTTCGGTCCGGGCCGCGCTCATAGGCCGCCCCGGCACCAGCGGCAAGCGGAACGCCACGAACGGGCGTTCCGCTTGCCGCTTTGGTCAGTAGCGGAAGCGTCGGCCGTGGTAATGGTGACGGCGTCCGTGATGGTGACCGAAGTGGCGGCCGCGGTGATGACCGAAATGCCGGCGATGATGATGGCCATGACGGTGCCAATGCCGGCCGTGGTATCGGACCTCGGTGAGGTCGGCGGCAGGTGCGACGGCTTCGACCGGAGCCATGGCGGGAGCCGCTTCGGCGGATTTCGGGGCGCCTAGCATCATGCCGCCGACGATCGCCACGACGAGGGCGGACGATTTGACCAGGGCGGCCGGGGAATGGATTTTCATAGATGGAACTCCTCAGGCACAATGCGGTCCGACGCCCTATTGCCTAGAGCCCAGGGCCGGCCAGCGCAGGCAAACGCACGATCACGGGAAATAGCCTCCCGACAGCGCGAGTTTTTTGCCACCGCGGCCTCCTCGGATTCCATTTTGCAACCTGCCAAGTCTGACGAGGCGACGCTTCAGCGCCTTGTGCCGATTTGGTGATGCCGACACAGTGGCGCTAGGACAGGAACCGTGACAGAGCACACCCGCACCCTCCCCTCGTATCCGAACAACCAAGCGTTGGCGGGCCTCGACATACGGGCGCGAGAGATTTTCCGGCAAATCGTCGAAAGCTATCTTTCCACCGGAGAGCCTGTCGGATCGCGCAATCTCGCGCGTATCCTGCCGATGACGCTATCCCCGGCTTCGATCCGCAACGTCATGGCGGATCTGGAGCATTCCGGCCTGATCTTCGCGCCGCATACCTCGGCCGGGCGCCTTCCCACCGAGACCGGCCTGCGTTTCTTCGTTGATGCGATGCTCGAGCTCGGCGATGTGGGCCGCGAGGAGCAGGAGCGTATCGAGGCGCAGATGCGCGCGGCTGCCTCTGGCCATACTTTCGAAAGCGCCCTCGCCGAAGCCTCGACGCTTCTCTCAGGCGTCTCTCGTGGTGCAGGTGTCGTCGTGACGACGAAGACCAACGTCCAGCTCAAGCATATCGAGTTCGTGCGCCTTGATCCGAACCGCGCACTCGTCGTCCTGGTCTCGGACGACGGTTCGGTTGAGAACCGCCTCCTCGACCTGCCACCTGGTCTGCCCGCAAGCGCCTTGCAGGAGGCGTCGAACTATCTCAATGCCCGCCTGCATGGGCGGACCCTCGGCGGCCTACGCGCCGAGATCGAGGCCGGCCGCGAAGCGATGAAGCGGGAGCTCGACACGATCACTGAGCGGCTCGTGGATGCCGGGCTCGCCGTCACCGTCGGCCCATCCGAAGCCCGCCAACTCATCGTTCGAGGCCAAGCCAACCTCCTCGACGACCTGCGCGCAGCTGAAGACCTGGAGCGTATCCGCCTTCTCTTCGCTGATCTCGAGACCCAGAAGGAGGTCATCGATCTCCTCTCCCGGGCCGAGGGCGGCGAGGGCGTACGAATCTTCATCGGCTCCGAGAACA
>FSSH01001810.1_pt1 | contig 22234 bp, 25 predicted proteins | sample 1166101 | NCBI WGS metagenome assembly FSSH01 (sample SAMEA32972668, study PRJEB13176) | freshwater metagenome | biome: Drinking water system; feature: Biomass in drinking water that filtered by 0.45 um membrane; material: drinking water | place: USA | collected 2012-12-20 | depth 0 m | reverse complement strand
GAAATTGGCGCAGCCGCTTCTCGATCAGCGGCGCGTAGGCCAGGACCCAGCGGTTCAGCGTGGAGTGATCCACCTCGACCCCGCGTTCCAGGAACAGCTCCTCAATGTCACGATAGCTCAGCGGGTAACGCAGGTACCAGGCGACGGCCTGGATGATGAGCGCCGCCTCGTAGTGCCGGCCCCTGAAGTCGCGCTGGGCGCGCTGCTTGAGCTTCGCAGCGATGGCGGACAGGATCATGGGTGGCCTCCGGTTCAGAAGGCGCCATGCAGACCGTATGGTCAACGCGGGGTTAAACGCAGGTCCGATCGCGTTTGCGACACGCCCGGCGCAGCTCAATCTGGCCGATTGCCTGTCCCACGCCTGTGCCCCGCCTATCGTGATCCGATCCTCTTCAAGGACCGGAACTTCGGCCACACCGACCTCGCCACCGCACTTTAGTGGTTCGAGCGGCTGATCGCTGTGCCTTCCAGCAGTTCGCCCAGGAGCTGTACCGTCTCACCATGGTCGTTGGGGAGGGCGCGGGGTGGCGCAGCCTGCCGATCCTGGCGCAGGTCCTCGTCCAGGTCCTGGCGGAGGGTGGGCATGTGCTGTCGAGCGATCGCCAGCAGTGCGGTAGGTTCGGGATGCGCACCGTACTCGTCCCCCATCCAGATCTGGGGGAAGGCCCGTTCCTCCTCATCCATCGCGGCCGTCTGCAGCGCCTCACTCCAGACCTGAAGGAAGAACGTCGCCAGGGGCGCGTCCCAGCCGATGGCGAGACTGACGCCCGGTTGCTCGAACTCGTGTCAGCTCATGGCGAAGGCCCTCCTTCAGATCGGTTTCTGCAAATTGAGCGCGAGCTCCGCCAGCTTCGGTCTTCTCTGCGAGAAGGCGCATATCCGCCGTGATCCGATTGAACTCAGCATCCAACGCCTCGACCGGAAAGCCCGGATGGTCGATCGCCCCCTGAAGGACCTGGCTCAGATGCTGGAGCGTCTCGGCGATCTGTCGGATGTGTGCCTGACGGGAGCCCAGATCCACGTTCCCCTGATGTGCGGATGACAGCTCTCTACAGAGACGGTCGAGGTGTGTCCTGTCGATCGTCTGGACGGGGAAAACATGGATTTCAGCCATACGATCTTTGTTTCCCGTCTTCATGCGCCGCGTACTGTATATTGCCAGGCATTGGCGGCGCTAAGTGATTTTGTGGATCTTGATCACGCCATCGTTACAGCGCGTGACAATTGTCTGTCCTTTCTGATGATGTCGAACCCCTTAAGATTTTCTGATCAACAACAGATCGTTACCTTGATGCAACCGCCCGAACCATCCCCGCCCTTCGGCCCGAAGATCGATCCCGGCACGGACGCTGACACCGATCCGTCCTCGGCATCCAAACCGGAGAACGCGATCGGCATCGAGGTTCCACAGCTCGATCAAGCGCCACGCCTCAGCCCGATCAACCCGATGGCGGCAGTCCTCCTCCTGGACGTCGCAGCGGAGCACCTGGCCCGAAAGGGCCCACACCGGCTCACCGTGAGTGCCGTGGCGGCAGGATCAGGCATGACGCACGCAAACGTCTATCGCTACTACCCTTCCAAGGAAGGCCTGATCGATGCCGTGATTGGACGTTGGCTGCGATCGATAGAGGTTGAGCTTGCCAGGATCGTCGAAGGCCCAGACCCGGTCGAGGACAAGATCGAGCACCTGCTCGTGGCCCTGGCGACCCGACAGTCCGACGCGCTGATCCACGACCCTCACATCTTCGCCGTCCACCTCGACGCCGTGCTCAAGGATCGGGTGATGGCCCGGAAACACCGGACACGCCTGCGCGGCCTGGTCGAGCGCGTGATCGAGGAGGGGATCGCATCAAGCGCCTTCGCCGCCCGCAACAAGGAGCGCGCCATCGCCTACGTCTTCGACGCGAGCTACCGCTTCACCCACCCTGTGGGCATTCAGCTCGATGTCGATCTGCCCCGCGACCTCGCGCAAACCCGCCTCGGCGGGGTCACGCTATCGATCCGGCAGGTCCTGCGCACAGGCACCCTGTAACGCGCTGCCGGCATGCCCGAGCCCATGAGAGCCTGAGCAACCTCACGCCCGCTGAAGTCTACTTCGGACGCGGCGAAGGGATCCTGGCCGAGCGGGAATGCATCAAGCGCCAGACCCTGATGGATCGCCGCTTGCGCCACCACGCGCAGGCCGCCTAACCTCTCACCCCAAATGGACCAGAGCCTCCGCTCCTGAACACCGCTGAATGTCCCGAATCATCTGACGACGGACACCCATCGAACCAAGTCATACCCGAGCAGAGAGCAGAATTTTCTCGATCAAAAATCTTTGCGACAAGCCCGCCGACGGGCCGTACTCGACCCAGCGCCAGATCCGGACCGGAGGACCGCCTGGCCCACGATATCTCTCCTCACGAGCCTGATCCTCGGCATAGGCAGCGAGCAGATACGCCCGCTGCCGCTCGTTCAAGCCAATCGCGATCGCCCCGAGTGCGGCTGCACCCGCCATAACGTCAGCGCACCAGTTCGACCGTGACCCCCACGGCGGCATCGAGCCGTGCCCAGGCTCGGTCAGTCGTCAGAACAGAGGTGCCGAGAGACCTGGCAACGGCCAGGCAGCCACGGTCACCGGCGGAGATCCCCTGTCCCCGCGTAAGGGGCCGAAGCCGCGCACTATCCCGTGCATGAGCCATATCGAAGGGCAATACCGCGAGCTGCAGGTCCTCCATGATGGCGTCGAGCGTATCCTCCGGCATCCCGAGATCGGCGAGTTTGCTCATCACCTCCGCGGCGTTGATCGCGGAGATCCGGGCTCCGGGCAGGAACGCGGCCACACGCTCCGCGCCGGGCTCACCGAATATGAAAGCGAGAACAGCCGAGGCGTCGAGGATCGGATCAGCCACGCTCGTTACCCTCGGCCTCGACATCCTCGCGGACTGCTTCCGCACGACGCTCCGCGATGAACTCATCCACCACGGAGCCTCGGCCTTGGATAAACGGCGCTGCCAAAGCCTGTACGCGTTTGAGGGCTTGATCCGCCGTCGTGATGCGAATGCCATTCGCATCCTGTGTAAGAATCACACGGCCTGACCCGGATAAGCCTAAACCTCGACGCATCTCCGCAGGGAGGTTCATCCTCCCATTCTCAGCGACTTGGACCGTTCGGCGCATTAGGTCTGCCATATCGGAATACCCATACATATTGAAAAGGAGTAAAAGCAATCCTCTCCCCGTAGCACGGTTTCGCATAGGAAGACACTTGTGTCCCGTTCTACCCGCCACATATGGGTATACCCTTTTTGGCCGCATGATTGCCCCCGATAATAACGACTATCGCAGCAAATTTGTGGATCGTTGACGATTGCGCCGCTAGGATCGGCCCATGACGCTTGACGCCGCGCATTTCGCATTTCGACCGACCGACGCCGTACCCGGATTGCCGGTCGTCCGGTCGGACGCGCTGCCGCCGAGCTCCGAGCTGCTGATCGAGCGCCTGGAGCAACACGCCCGGGCCGCCCGCGGTGCCTTCGCCGACAACACCCTCCGGGCGATGGCTTCCGACAGCCGGATTTTTGCGGCGTGGTGCCAGGACCAGGCGCGCGCGGTGTTGCCGGCCACACCCGAGACCATCGCGGCCTTCATCGACGCGCAAGCCGAAACGAAAGCCCGGGCGACCGTCGAGCGCTATCGCTCCTCGATCGCGGCCCTGCACCGTGCAGCCGGTCTGCCGAACCCCTGTACGGACGAGATCGTTCGGCTTGCCGTGAAGCGGATGAACCGGGCCAAGGGCCGGCGCCAGAAGCAGGCCGAGCCGCTCAACCGGGGCAGCATCGAGCGCATGCTGGACGTGAAGACGCCCGAGCGTCTGCATCGACGTGTCACCGAGGCCAAGCGCGAGACCCCGTTGATCGCCTTGCGCAACGCGGCCCTGGTGGCGGTCGCCTACGACACCCTGCTGCGCCGCTCCGAACTCGTCTCTTTATATATAGGGGATCTGCAGAAGGGGGCCGACGGCTCCGGCACCGTGCTGGTGCGGCGCTCGAAGGCCGACCAGGAGGGCGAAGGCGCGATCAAGTATCTGGCCCCCGACACCATAGGTTACCTGGAAGCCTGGCTCACGGCGGCGGCGCTCTCCGAGGGGCCGCTGTTCCGGCCGTTGAGCAAGGGGGGACAGATCGGCGCGACTGCGCTGGGGAGTGGGGAAGTTTCCCGGGTGTTTCGAGACCTCGCGAAGGCCTCCGGGCTGAAGCTCGCCCGCCTCCCCTCCGGGCACTCCACCCGGGTCGGGGCAACGCAGGACATGTTCGCGGCCGGCTTCGAGCTGCTCGAGGTGATGCAGGCCGGCTCGTGGAAGACGCCGGCGATGCCGGCGCGCTACGGCGAACGCCTGCGAGCCCAGCGTGGTGCCGCACGGAAGCTCGCGACGCTGCAGAATAGAGCCTAATGTTAAAAGGTTCGCTCGAACTCAGTCTGAAACCTGTAGCGGTCAAGGCCAGATAGATCTTGCTTCGATTGCAAACGTCTACCTCCGGCATGTTGCCGAAGATTGTGCCTTCTAGCGCTGTCGCTCCTGGTCAACACTGGTGTACGGGCGGTCATTATGGAAACCGTCGATGTTGGTGCAAACCTAGCTATTCGCGAACCCAAGCCGGAGAGGAGGATCCCGTGCCGGTCAGCCAACGTCAGCTCGCGGCCTCGCTCCGCGCTTGCACGCATATCGCCGATCGGGAAGCAATCGCCGGCTTTCTACGTGACCCAGCAACACAAGCCAGTATCAATCCCTTCCCGCAGACCTCGGCCGGGGCCCAGCGCACGACCTGGAGCGGACACAGCTTCGAGTTTCGTGTGTCGCGGACGCATTCGCTAGGCTTATCTTGCCTTCTACGAGCGCTCGCTGCCCTACCCGGCGATGAGGCTCTTGTGCAGGAGATTTATTGGTCGGGTCCATACCGAGCCTACCTCTATCATCGTGGCGATGGATGTCAGGTCATCGGGGCCGTGCTTCATGGACGCGGCGCCATGGCCCTGCCTGCCGTCGCGATCCCGGCACCGCGTCGAGTTACGCGGCGACGTCCTCCAACGCATGCGCAGCAGTTGGATCTCTTCGCCTTCTCGGGGCAGGGATAGTCCTTACGGAAGGCGAAACAGTCACCGATCTGCTCCGGCAGCCCGTCGAAGTCCGCATCCTGAAGCCCCGTTGTATAAAAGTTGTAACTCTCGAAAGGCAATGAACATCATGGCAAGCCTTCCACGGGTTGAACTACCTGTTTGTTACAACTTTTTCGCTGAATCGATCGGGCAGGTTCATTGCCAGAGGATCGGTCACGGTCCGTTGCTCAGGCTGGGAGAGGAGGCCGCATCCGGTGGTGCCACTCCAGAGGAGACAGTTCGCGGGTTCCTGAAGCGTGTCGGCCGAAAGCCTGATCCCACTGATCGTCGTGGTGCGATGCTGACCGACGACGATGTCGCGGGGGTGAGCTCATCGGAGCTTGAGGAGTTCGCCGAGCGGACCATCACGGAGAACGAGTACCTCTACCGAGAGCGTGTCGGTCGTGAGGAGGAGGAAACCTCCGGGAGGCCGCGCACTGTGTTTGGGGATACGTACCTGGACCGACAGACAGGGGAGAGCGCCGTAGATTTTCTCGCTCGAGCAGTAGCCCAGCAGCCAGAGCGGCAAGCGGCCAGCGCGGCTCGGACGATGAGCAAGCTCGGCGTTTGGCAGAGCTCCGCCGGCCTACTGAAGAGCATGTTCCCGCTTGCCTCGCGACTCGCAAACGAAGTCGGAGCATCGCGCAGCTGCAGACCTGATGCGGGGGTCGCAGGTTCGCGGAATACCTGTGCCTGAGGGATTTGCTTCGGGTGCTGACCCTTCTGCAGCGCGGTCCCTCATTGACCGTGCGGCCGCCTTGCCGACACCATCCCGACCTTCACATGTGACGCTGGAAAAACTCGAGGAGCAGATTGCCGCCTTTGATGTGAACTTGGGTCCTGATGAGCAGATCGCCCTGATCTCGGTGTCGGCTCCAGCCGGAGTCTCCTTCTACGTGACGGAGCGCAAAGCAATCAGCCGCGAGATGATCAGCCTGAAGGGGTTTGACCAAGATGGCGGTACGGTCGAAGTTGTTCAGCATTACACGCAGTTCAACGTCGCCATCATGGGCGTCCCACGAGTGCCAGTGCGCAACTCGATCGGTTTCACAGCGGGGCGGGGCGAGGTGGGTACTCAGGACTAGGAGCCTTTGCACCAGGAATACTCGAACCTGGGCCACCGGACGGGGACAGGCCAGCTATCGACGACGCTGAGGCAGGGTGTCAGTTGACACCCTAGCGAGAAACCACATATCATCGAGGGCAAGGGATGGCGCGTAAGTCGCACCCGAATAAGGAGATCGAGAGCGCGCTTGCGCACGCGGAGGGGCATGGCTGGCGCGTCAGTGTCGGAGGAGGTCATGCATGGGGTAAGATCTATTGCCCCTACAATGATGAAACATGCCGCTGTGGCGAGTTCTGCATCACGAGCATCTGGAGTACGCCCAAAAGTGCCGACAATCACGCAAGACAGATCAAGCGGGTCGTCAATAACTGTACGGTCCGAAAGCTAGAGCTAGAAGCACAGGCTAAAGTCGAACAGGTTGGGGTGCAGGAGCCAAAGCGATGACCGAGTACAGGTTCACTCTGAAGTATCGTCTCTCGAGCGAAGACCGCGATGCAGAGGCCTTGGTGGAGCGACTCGGTGAGGCTGGTTGCACAGACGCCTTGGTTGGTGTTGGAATTGCTGGGCGGCTCGCGCTAGATTTCACACGAGAAGCGGACAGTGCTCAGGATGCCATCCGCAGCGCACTCGCTGACGTCAAGGAGGCGATCCCAACTGCGAGCCTTATTGAGGTAGCCCCAGATTTCGTTGGGCTGACAGACATTGCTGATCTGATGGGCGTGGCACGCCAGAGCATGCGCAAACAAATGCTTGGGCACAGTGACTTTCCGCTGCCAGTACATGAGGGCCCCGTATCAATCTGGCATCTTGAGGACGTCCTTGGCTGGCTCGATGGCCGCAAAGGTTACAAGCCCGACACGGTCGTGCGGGAAACCGCTACGGTAGCTCGCACTATCAATATGGTGCGGGAAGCTCGGCGGTATGCTTCGAACAAAGTTGAAGAGATCGAATGCTTCGTGGTTTAAGTAAGGGTTCAATCGTCTCCACCAAGATAGACTGCAAGCGAGACGACAAAAAGGATAATCCCAGAAAGCACTTCACCAAGGACGATATAACGACCCAATGTTGAAGTTGGAAATTGGTCGCCGTAGCCAACTGTTGCAATCGTGATGCCGCTGAAATAGATTGCATGCGAGATATCATCAAAATTAATGCTAAACCTTGCCCAATCTAAGCGCAAGGCAAAGTAATAAATAATAGCGTAGTTCAAGACCAGCTCAATGTAACTCAAAAACAAAAGCTGCAAACGGTTCTTTTTAGTCAGACCGCTTCGCTTTGGCTTGGACTCAACCTTGTCCATTGCATCCTTATAAAAGGCATACAAAATCTCGAATATCCTGGCTGCTGCAAAGTAGGCTAGGAATGCGCAGATACACCATACGCTAATATGTACAGCACTAGACCCAAATGCGTCCCCGTTCTTTGCACCTTGAACAAGAAGGTCGGCCAAAGCGCAAACCGCCGCCGAACAACAGAGTAGAGCCAAATTCCATATAATTATTAGATTTTTATGTTTCTCTTGAGCAGTGAATAACTTGAGGACTACGACAAATAGTCGTGTTTGCGACAATAGGAGCGCAAATATGTCTCCCCAGCTTAGCTCGATGGATGACCTGCCAAAGTTGATCGATATTGGTTGTCTACGAAAAGGTAATTTTATATTTATCATGCATAGATACCAAGAGTGGCTATTTAAAAACAGGTTTGTTTGACGACAAGCGCTGCCATTCTAAAGGTAGCCGAGTTGCGAACGCACGATGCGCGTGGCGTTCGAGAGTCACTATGTTGTATCAAATTAGCGGTTTCTGTCTGTGCTATGGAAAAGATCTACTGTATCTTCAGACGTTTCATTTTCCTGGTGATACGGGCCGTTATCCTCAAGGTGGAGTAGAGTGATCTCGCGATCGTAGCGATCAGACCGTATACACATTTCGAGCGCTGGTTCACTGAACCAGCACCCGCCCGGTCTTAGGATGCCGGTCTTCGCTTCGTCTGAATGGTCTCCCGTCACTGCCGTTGCCGCCGAGGGCAATTCGTAGACGTTTGCCCGTGTCGCGATAAAGGTTCCACTTTTGAAGGCCGCTTCACTTGCTTTGGCCCAGTGCGCAAACCCCTCGTTCGAAACGACCACCAAGGCCCGGGTCTGTGTAAACTCGAGCCATCGGAGGATCACAGCGGTCAGGGAAACGCCGTAACGGGTCGCAAGAGTTCCTAGAACTTCGAAGTCCGGACGCGTCCGCGCTGAGAGCGACTTCCGGAGATCGTTGAAGGGCATGAGAAGATTGGCCGCAAACTGATCGGCCTGCCGTTCAATGTCAGGTCCCTCTCCACGGTGAATGTTACCCTCGTCGCAAAAAATGCCGCCGTCGTACTCGCCCCCGTCCTCGATCATCCGGCGGTGGAGAACGTAGTGCCCGAATTCGTGGGCGATCGTGAAGTTGCGGCGCCCTGCAGACTGTCCAGCCGAGCAGACAATGCCCCACTGCCGCGGAGGGGTATCAGAGTAGACGAGGGCGCCGACACAGCCTGGTAGGTCGCGGTCGATGACCTCACGGATCGGCGTCGCTGGTGCCGTCTGAGCGGAGTATTCGATGGCCAAGCGTTCGACATCGACGGGTCCGTTCTCGAACCTGTTCAGCCCGAGCACGGTGTCCAGCATCGTCGTCAGCTTGTTCGCCTCCTTGAGCGGATGCGGCAAAGCACCTTTCATGTCGACCGCTTGCCGCCTAGGGTCTTGGCGATCTCGCGCAGCTGCCGCTTCGTGTCCGCATTCATGCCACTGTACTCTCGAAAGAAAGCTTGATCTTGAGCGTCTCCGAGAGACTGGCTGTCAGACCCAAGGAGATAGTCTACCGTGACCCCGAGCGCGGTCGCGATGGCAAACAGCTTGTCTGCTGACGGTCGTGGCGGGTTCTTGTTCTCGAGTTCCCACACATAACTCTTGGAGGACCCGGTCGCGGCCGCGAGCTGGTCGAGCGTCATCCGCTTGGCGTTTCGGAGTTCCTTTATCCTCGGACCGAAACTCATCGAAGCTGTCGTCCGCGTATGGCCATATCCGCGTGATCCCCCTGTTCGCTGTGGACGTATCGTAGGTCCCTTGACTCCGAAGAACAAGGCGCCCACCTTGTTCGGAGTAGCGATACGCGATGTATCATCACAGTGGTTAGCGCGCCCCTGATTAAGGGATCGCTCAGCTGGCGACGCAGATGCGCCGCAGAGCGCCGCGACTCAACGACGAGGGGCTGGGGATGGCAAAGAACACGGGCAACGGCTTTCGTCGGGGAGCAGTGACCGGAAGGACGCAGTTTCAGCGGCCTGACGGGCATTGGCAGAAGCGCGATGAACGCACGGGTCACCTCATGAGCGTCAAGGACGATGGCACTCCTTTCAAGGGAGTGGCCCGCGAGCCGGACGGACGTGACACGCCGAATGCCTGAGATCAAGCGACAGGCCAATTCAAGAGCAATCCTATCAACTGTCTGATCAAAACAGTCTCAAGGAGACGGCGATGTCCGCCAAGACTACCCATTTCAAGGTTGGCAACGGCGACATGACTCTCATGGTGCTAGAGAGTGGTCGTCGCCTCCTCATCGACTGCAAGATCGGCGTCGCGGCCGACGATCCGAACGATGATGCCCCAGACGTCGGCACCCAGCTTCGCGACCGCCTCACCCGCGATGCCAGCGGACGCCTGTTCGTCGATGCCTTCCTGCTCACACATCCGGACCAGGACCATTGCGCGGGCTTGCGGCGCCATTTCCACCTCGGCCCTCCTGCCTCGTGGGTGAAGGCCGACGACAAGATCGTTATCCGCGAGATGTGGTCGTCGCCAATCGTCTTCCGCCGTGCCGATCGCAAGAACGCCAAGAGCGGGCATACCCTGTGCGAGGATGCGCAGGCATGGCGCGACGAGGCTCGACGCCGGGTCAGATTGTTCCGGGCGCAGCGGTGGCTCACCGATGGCGACCGCATTCAGATCCTGGGCGAGGACGTCGATGGCAAGACGGACGACCTCTTGCCGATCCTCGTCTCGGCCGGATCGGCCTTCTCGACCATCTGCGGCGTAACCGATGCGACGTTCTCCGGGCTGCTTCTGGCGCCGATGCTCGCCGATGACGATGCGGAGGCGGAGGTTCTCTCGAAGAACAACTCCAGTGTGATCGTGCGGTTGACCCTGGCGGCCGGCGGCAATCCTATGGCCGGGCGCTTCCTGTTCGGAGGCGACGCCGAGGTCGCCATCTGGGAGAGGGTCCGCGACAGGTACACGGACCAGGATCTGACCTATGATGTCCTGATGGCGCCGCATCACTGCAGCTGGCACAGCCTCTCCTGGGATAGCTGGTCGGAGAAGCGCGAGAAGGCCGTGGTGTCGGAACGGGCAAGGTCGGCGCTCGCGCAGGCAGCGTCCGGCGCGATCATCATCTCGAGCAGCAACGCCATCCTGGACGACAACTGCGATCCTCCCTGCATCCGCGCGAAGCGGGAGTATGAGGCGATCCTCAAACCCGTCCTCGGCCCCTTCCGGTGTGTCGCGGATGAGCCGGGCGACGATCCGCTGGAGATCAGCGTCAGCTATTTCGGCGTCAAGCCGTTCCGTCTCCTTGCGGGGGTGGCCGGCGGCCTTGCCACGGGTGTCGGCAGTGAGGCCCTGGCCCATGGCTGATGCCTCGATCGCACCCGCCGTTCTCAGGGCGTTGCGGATCTCCGCGGCACACCCGGCCGTGCGCGCCGTGCGCGTCGAGGGATCGCAGGAGGACGGTTCGGTCTGGGCTGAACTGGACATCGCGCAGGAGCTGCCGTCCGCCTGGCGCATCGCCGGTGTCAGTCCGAGCGGCGTCCGGTCCATCGAGAGCGTCACCATTAGCTTCCCGTCTGATTTCCCCCGGGGTTCGCCCCGGGCTTTTCTTCGGGCGGATTTCGACCGCACCCATCCCCACCTCCTCCCGGTGCCTAAATCGCTTGGGCTGCCGCCGCAGCCTTGCGTCGTGCAAGCCTTCCCGTCTGAACTCATCCAGGCCCGCGGCTTCTCGGGCTATCTCGACCAACTCGCGGACTGGCTCGACAAGGCCGCCATGCTGCAGTTGAACAATCCGCAGCAGGGCTGGGAGCCTGTCCGGCGCAATCGCCTCGACGACGAGATCATCCTCGATCCCGACGTGATCCGGGAGCTGGCGGTTCCGTCGGGCGAATGCGTGGTCAATGCCACGGACTACCTCCGGTTCGACCTCGGCGACGGCAAGCGGATGATGCGGGTCGCGCTCAATCCGGCCGTCCGGGTCGATCCTGCCACGGCTCAATGCAGCGAAACGAAGATATCGGAGACGGCCGCCAGGGGCCGGGGCATCGCCCTGGTGGTTTCAGCCCCGGACTCCGACGGATCTCCGACGGTGATCGACACGGCTGTTCCGGAGGACGTCGAGACGGTCGAAGATCTCCTCCATCGGGCTGCGCTGTACCGATGTGCCCAAACGTTGAGAGCCAAGCTCGATCATATCGCGTTCCGGTTGGATCAGGGCAGGTTCCAGGCTTGCCCGTTGCCTGTCATCTTTCTCGTCCGTCGTCCATTCGCTCTCGTCGGCAGCACCTCAAGCATTGAGATCTGCCCCTACCTTCTCGACCTAAAACCGGGCGGCGATCTGCTGAGGGGTATCGGACACGTCCGCCTTTGCGGGGTCCGCGACGACATCTCGGTAAGCCTCCTGCGTCGAGCGTCCGGCGATCCGGTAGAAGCCGGCCGGCCACGTTGGGCGCTTCTCGGGTGCGGCAGTGTCGGATCGAAAATCGCCGTCCATGCAGCGAGGCGCGGCCTTGGGCCGACAGACATGTTGGACCGCGCAACGATGGCGCCGCACAATTACGCTCGTCACGCCTTGCTGCCGGAGCCGGACGTCCGCGGCGGGGCCATGGCGTACAAGGCGCAGGTCCTGGCGCATACCCTCTTGGGTTTCCGACAAGAGCCGCGCATCGAGATTGGGAGCGTTGAAGAACTGTGTGCCTCCCCTGAGGGGCGCGCGGAGCTCAGCGATTGCCGCCTGGTCGTGAACACGACCGGCTCCAGCCTGCTCCGCGAGGTCGTCTCCTTCCGTGAGTGGGAGGCAAGGCCGAGGTTCGCCGACGCTCACCTCCTCGGTGCAGGAAGCGTCGCGTACGCTGCCTTCGAAGGAGTGAGCGGTAACCCCAACCTGAGCGACCTTGCCGCGGAGTCCTACCGCATCCTCGCCAAGGATGAAGCGCTCAGGAGAAGCGTCTTCAGTGCCGAGGCGCAGGCGATCGACATCGGACAGGGCTGCGGCGCCCTTACATTCCCGATGCCCGATGACCGCCTCAGCGCGCTCGCAGCGGGTCTTGCCCAGACGGTATGCAGCACCCTCGGGAGAGATGAGGCGCCTACGCACGGAAACCTGCACGTCGGGCATATTCTGCCTGACGGGCTTTCTCAGTCGTGGACGTCGGCCGAGATTGAACCCCGCATCTTGGTGCGGAGTGGCGCCGTCGAGGTTAGGATCAGCCCGAGGGTGGACTCCCAGATCAGAGCGGCCATCGCCGCACGTCCTGGCGTCGAGACGGGGGGGGTAATCGTCGGCCGCTACTCGCAGGTTGGAGAGGCCTTCCAGATCGTCGACCTGTTGCCCGCTCCGCCCGACAGCGTGTTTTCCGCCGAACGTTTCGTGCTGGGGGTCCAGGGCCTGAGGCAATCCGTTCGTCAGCTTCTCGAGGAGAGTGGTGGGTCGCTCTACGTCCTGGGGACTTGGCACAACCACCTCGTCCCGAGTGGCCCGTCAGCCTTAGATGCTGCGACCGCTGCACGTTTGGCGCTTCGCCAGTTCTTCCCGGTGCTCATGCTGATCGCCCATCCCGACGGCTATTCGTTCCTTTCCGCCGAATACAGCGCTGAAGCCCTTCCCGCCCAGACGTTGGAGCGCCCCCTCGGATGACAATGCGTGAAGTTTTGGAACAGAACGGGTACATCAGCGATTTAGCTGTCAAACGTTGCTGAGGATGGGGGCGCTCCACCCCCTTTTGTGAGGTTAAGCCACAACCGAGGTACGGATGCCCTACGATATTGATTTCCTACCTGTAGGCACCAAAGCCAGTAGTGGAGACGCTATTGCATTGCGCTACGGCGATGATGTCAACGGATACACTGTCCATATTGTTGATGGCGGTTATGCCGATACAGCCCCAGGTCTCATCGAACATATCCGCGATAGCTACAACACTGAACACATTGATAACGTGGTCCTAACACATGCTGACGGCGATCACGCCGCCGGTCTGGTTGAAGTTATAGAGACTCTTTCTGTCGGTGCGCTTTATATGAACCGACCATGGCTCTACGAGTCCGTCCGATAAGTCATGATGCTCGTCCCAACCTTCGCACGAGGATCATGACGGCGGCGGCGTAGAGGAAGGCCTGGGCGGAGGCGAGGGTCGCCTCCGGGTCCTTCCAGAGGCGGCGGTTGCGGCTGATCCAGCCGAAGAAGCGCTCCACCACCCATCGGCGCGGATGCACCGCGAAGCCGACCTGATCCTTGGGTTTGCGCACGATGTCGACGGTGATGCTCGTGGCGGTCGCGGGCCTATTGCCGGCATAGCCCGCATCGGCAAAGGCCTTGGTGATGAAGGGGAAAGTCCGCCGCGACAGGCGCAGCACTGGTCCGGCCCCATCCCGATCTTGTACGTCCGCAGCCTGCGGATCGAGAACGAGCGCCCGCCCGTCCGTATCGACCAGGGCCTGACGTTTGCGGCCCTTGATCTTTTTTCCCGCATCGTAGCCGCGCGGACCACCGCTCTCGGTGGTCTTGACGCTCTGGCTGTCGAGCACGGCCGCCGTCGGCGAAGCCTCTCGACCGACCCGCTCACGGTCGGCCATGACAAGGTGATGGTTGATCCGACCGAACAAGCCCGCATCCCGCCAGCGGCTGAAATAGCCAAACGTCGTGCTGCGCGGTGGCAGGTCCTTCGGGATCATCCGCCACGCGATGCCGCCGCGCAGCACGTAGAAGATTGCGTTCCAGATCTCGCGCATCGTCCAGACAGGCGGACGACCGCACGGGGCCGGCTTCGGCAGCAGCGGCGCGATCACGGCCCACTCGCCATCCGTTAGGTCGGTTTCGTAGCGCAGGCCGGCGCGGTTATGCTGCCGGCGAGTGGTCGGGGTCCACATGGCACTTCCAGATCAGGCTTCAGCACCCTCCTGGAATCACTGCCATCCCGGCCACTCAACCCCCATCAAGCGTTATCGGACAGGCTCTACGTTAACGAAATAATTCACCATTTTCACGGCAATTGGTCGCCTGACGGCCTGTATAACCACTTGCGCGAAAAATATCCAACGCTCGTCGAGCTGGAGACAATCTCTGCCGAACGCGATATTCCGATCTACGAGGCCTTCCAAGGCACGATGATCGGCCAATTTCATGTGTTGGCGCCCTCCAGGCAGCGTTATTTGGACCTCCTTCCGGATTTTAGCAAAACGCCAGAGCGCAAAACGACGGCTGATACTGCCGGTATCGTCGGCTACATCATTGAAGACGCTAAGACTGCCGTCCGCTGGGTTACGGAAAGCTGGACCGGAGAAACCCTATCGGAGAACCCGGAGCCGACTACAGCCTCGAATGAAAGCAGTCTGGTGCAGATGGTGGTGATTGACAACCGGCAGCTTGTACTTACCGGTGATGTGGGGCCGGACGGGCTTCACGAGGCCGCCACCTATGCCGAGGCTCTGGTGGGATCTCTGTCACCGACGTTCATGCAGGTGCCGCATCACGGCAGCCGCCGCAACGTCACGCCATCGGCCCTCAACCGCTGGCTCGGGCCGATCCAGGCTCAGAGCAGCGCCACCATCGGCACAGCCTTCTGCTCGGCGGCTCGCTTGGATGAGGATCACCCGCGCCAAAAGGTTATTAACGCCTTCATCCGGCGCGGCTATGGCGTGCATAGAACTAAGGGCCGCCACATCTACCACCATTACGGGACACAGCGTGGGGGTGATCCGTTGACGCCTGAGCCGTTTTCCAATCGGGTCGAAGAGTGATGGATCTCTTCAAACAGTTCGACACCTACAGCCTCAAGGCTCGGGTTTTCCCGGCCTTGATCGCTGGCTTGCCCACGTTGGCACTCCTGTTTGCCATCGTTCCGTGGGATCATTTTGGCATTTCCCACGCTATCGCGGCAGCAATGGGCGCAGTTCTGCTGTTCGCCTTCGCCGATATGGCCCGGCATCGTGGCCGGGTCGTCCAGATGCAACTCGGGACCGGGGCGACACCCGAGCAATGGCATCGAGGCAACCCGGACGTACCTGAGATCTCCAAGGATACCTTCCGTGATCACGTGGCCCGTCAGCTCAAGCGGTCGGCCCCGACGAGTGAAGATGAACAAGCCGACCCAGCCCGTGCCAACGACTTCTACCTGAGCGCCAATGCATGGTTGCGTGACCGCACGCGCGACACCCGCGCATTCTCGCTCCTGTTCAGCGAGAACGTCACCTACGGGTTCCGGCGCAACCTGCTCGGACTCAAGCTGGCCGGTTTGGTACTTAATTTCCTAGTTCTAATGTTCTGTTCTGGCATTTTGTGGTTCCGACCGACCTACTTCGCTGCACTGCCCAATCTCGAAGAGAAACTGACATTCATCATTGCTGCAGTCCTGCTCCATTCAGCCTACCTAGTGTTCGCAGTCGGCAAGGCGGCGGTCCGTGACGCATCACGGGCGTACGGGCGGCAGTTGATCCTCAGCACGGAAGCCTTGATGAAAAAAACGTCCGGGGCACCGAAAGGCACCAAAGCATCAAGTAGATCCGATGGTTTGCGCTAGAGTAAAGCCTGACGCGGATCGGTGAGTGAACGTCGGTTATTATGACTCCTAGTCTAAGAATAAGATTGACAGATAGCCACTTAATTCCAATGTTCATCCCTACGTCCATTTAGGAATACCCTTACGGACGCACGTGTTTCGAATGGGTCGCCTCTGCTATTAGAGATATACCAGCTTTCGGCCCAACTTGGCCGCCAGGTCCGCCGTGTCCGCTTTTCGAAAGCAGCCACTACCCAACCCTCTGGCTAATACGTTTAGAAGCGACAACCGTTTGGTGGTTCGGCCATCGGCGACAGCCAGTCCCCGAGGGGCGCGCACGTCGGCCCATGCGACGCCGGCCTCCAGCTTTTTTGCTTGAGTATGAGGTGCCGCTGGAGAAAACTCGCCTCAACTGAGGGCGGAGACGACATGCCAGGATCGACGTTTCAAACCAATCCGGTGGACCTACCGAAGGTCCTCGACGACTGCCACCGGGGCGTCATTCAGCTTCCGGATTTTCAGCGTAGCTGGGTGTGGGACGAAGATCGTATCAAGAGCGTGATCGCCTCGATCTCCCGGGCGTTTCCAATCGGCGCCTTGATGTCGCTTGACACGGGCGGGCCGGTGAACTTCAAGCCGCGCCCTGTCGAGGGCGCTCCAACGGAAGCGCGTGACGTCGTTCCGCAATCGCTCCTGCTCGACGGCCAGCAGCGCATGACGTCGCTCTATCAGGTAACGCTGCGCGGCAAGGTGGTGGAGACCGTCACCCCCAAGAAGAAGCGGGTCAAACGCTGGTTCTACATCGACATCCGCAAGGCGCTCGACGCTGACACGGACCGCGAGGAAGCCATCATCGGCATGCCCGAGAACCGTATCGAGCACGGCGATTTTGGTCGCGCCGGTGAGCTGGATCTCTCCTCGGTAGAGCAGGAATACGCCCATCTGATGTACCCGGTATGCCAGGTGTTCGACTGGGACAGTTGGCAGGACGGCTTCGATGAGTATTGGGCCGGTGACGAGCACAAGGCCGTCAGAGCCGCCTTCCGCACCTTCAAGAAGGAAGTTCTTGAGAACTTCAAACACTACCGCGTGCCGGTGATCGCCCTCGATCGCTCAACCTCGAAGGAGGCGGTCTGCGTCGTCTTCGAGAAGGTGAACACTGGCGGCAAGGCACTCGATGCCTTCGAGCTGGTGACAGCCATGTACGCGGCCTCCGGCCATGAGTTGCGCAAGGACTGGTACGGCGACGAGAAGACAAAGGGGCGACACCGCCGCCTAGTGGATACACTGCGTTTGGCGGACACCGAAAAAGGCATCCTGGCCGGGGTATCGAACACCGATTTCCTACAGGCAGTATCGCTCTTCTACACGCGCGACAGACGTCGAGCGGCGGTCGAGGCCGGCAAAGAGGGCAAGGAGCTGCCCGCGGTCTCCGGCAATCGGCAGGCCCTGCTCGATCTGCCTCTGGAGGCTTACATCCGCTACCAGACGCAGGTGGAAGCCGGCTTCGTCCAGGCGGCCAAGTTCCTGCACATGCTTCACATCTACCGCATCTTCGATCTGCCCTATCAGTCGCAGATCGTGCCGCTGGCGACGATCCTCGCCGATATCGGCGAAGCCTGGGAGCACGAGGCTAACCGGGCAAAGTTGTTCCAATGGTACTGGAACGGTGTCTTCGGCGAGCTGTACGGCTCGACTGTCGAGTCCCGGATCGCCCGCGACTTCGTTGAAGTGCCGGATTGGCTGAGGGGTGGCAAGGCGCCATCGACGGTCAGCGAGACGATCTTCCGCGCCGACCGCCTAAAAACCATGCGGATGCGCCTCTCAGCCGCCTACAAGGGCGTGAACGCGCTGTTGATGCGGAAAGGCGCCAAGGATTTTCGCTCAGGCCAGAAATTCGATCACACCGTGTTCTTCGGCGAGAATGTCGACATTCACCACATCTTTCCGCAGTCTTGGTGCAAGAGCAACGGCATCAGTCCAGCTGTCTACGACTCGATCATCAACAAGACGCCGCTGTCGGACCGCACTAACCGGATTATCGGCGGTGCGGCGCCATCTGAGTATCTGGCCAAACTTGAGAAGGGCAGCAGCACAGCCCCATCGATCGAGGGCGCAACGCTCGACGACCATCTGCGATCCCACCTGATCGATCCGGCGCAGCTCAGGAGCAACAATTTCGAGGCCTTCATGGAGAGCCGACAGAAGGCGCTCCTCGAGATCATCGAGCAGGCGATGGGCAAGACCGCTTACACCGGCAATACCTCCGAGGAGGGGCTGGACGTCGAGAGCGACGCCGAGACCGCCGAGGCCGGGCTCACGATGCCCCTGCAGTCAGCCGCGTGAGATGTACAGCCTGCCGGCGATCGATGCGCATGCGGATCTGATCCTCTCACTCGCCGAGGCCTGGACGCTTCCTGCGCGAGTTGCGCGACGCCCTGGACGAGCATGGCGTGCAGACCAGCACGAGCGGGCTGTCACGCTTCTTCGCTCGCCACTGGATCACCCGCAAAACGTATGGCCCGCCCCGTCTGCAGGTGGCTCTGGATGTCTTGGTCTAAGCAGTCTGCACAAACGTATCAGGCCTTCGGGCGAGCCCTTGGCCGAGATGGAGAGCCACGCCGCATCCCGCGACGATGTGCGCTGCTTGCAGATCAAGGGGCATCAGGCCGTGCGCGATCATCGATCGGCGCAAGCCCAACAAAGGGCTCCCCCCGGGCTCGGCGAATGCGGAGGCAATCGTCACATAGCCGGAGCGTATCGACGCCACCGGCGGGCCGGTAGCCGTCCGCAAGTCGGTAATCCGTAGCCGGATCGTCGCCGCAGACAGAGCAGATGTCTGTGCGCCCGGTCATCTGAATGACCCGACGCGTCATCATCGCCTGGGCCGGCTCCCAAACCTCGAGCGCAGCGAACCACGCGGCACTGTGTGGAAGCAGCACGGTCGGTTGCTTAACGTGAAGGTGGCCGTGGGCTTCCAGCCACTCCGCAGCCACCGTGACGCGTTGGCGATGCAGAGTCGCTAAATGCTCGTACAGATCAGCCATGTGCGCAAAGAAATTCAGATTATGCCGGCGTGCCAATAACGAATAGGTGCCGCGATTAATGATGTAGCGATTGGGGCTGCCATCCTCATTCGCCAACACGCTCCAGCAGTATTCCGCTATCTCTTCGGTCGCCGCCGCATCCATGAGAGCAAGATCGTACTGCCAAGGGTTCTTCGCTTTCTCGATCTGCCAGACAGAGAGGTAGCCGGAGTGATCGGCCCCCACGAGGTGGTCCAAGGGTAAAGTTAGTGCACGGTTGGCCGCTCCGCCACGGGTAGCTTGGCCGGCGGAGCTGGTCGGGCGAGCGCAGCCGGCCAAGCGGAGAAGGCTGGCATGAACACCTCCGGTGCCGGCGGCAGGTATCCCAGAGAGGCATGCGGGCGCACAGTGTTGTAGTGACGTCGCCAGCTTTCGATGACGACCTGCGCTTCCCTGAGTGTGTAGAAGATCTCGCCGTTGAGGAGTTCGTCGCGCAGACGCGCGTTGAAGCTTTCGACGTAGCCATTTTCCCATGGTGAGCCTGGCGTGATGTAGGCCGTCTTTGCTCCGACGCCGGTAATCCAAGCTTGGACGGCCTTCGCAACGAACTCCGGCCCGTTGTCCGAACGAATATGGCCAGGTACGCCACGTAGGATGGACAGATCCGAGAGTACGTCGATGACGTCGATCGCCTTGAGCTTACGAGCGACCCGGATCGCCAGGCATTCATGGGTGAACTCGTCAACGACGTTGAGCATCCGGATCTTGCGCCCGTCATGCGTGCGTGCCTCGACGAAGTCATACGACCACACGTGATTGCGGTGTTCCGGGCGAAGACGGACGCAGGAGCCGTCGTTGTCCCAGATCCGCCCTCGCTTGGGCTGCTTGGCTGGGACCTTCAGACCCTCACGCCGCCAGATCCGCTCGACGCGCTTGTCGTTGACGAACCATCCGGCCGCCTTCAGCAACGCGCTGATCTTGCGGTAGCCATAGCGTCCATACTTCTCGGCCAATGCCACGAGATCGGCTGTCAGCGCCTCCTCGTCGTCGCGGCCCCGCGGCACCTTGCGCTGTGTCGAGCGATGCTGTCCGAGCGCCCGGCAGGCGCGGCGCTCGGAGATGTTCATCGTCAGCAGGATGTGCTCGACACAAGCGCGTCGGCGCGCGGGGCTCAGAAGTTTCCCCGGGACGCCTCCTGCAGGATCAACTTGTCCAGCGTCAAATCGGCGATTGCCTTTCGAAGTCGAGCATTCTCAGTCTCAAGACTCTTCATCCGTCGAACCTGATCTGACTTCAGCCCGCCAAACTCACGCCGCCACCGGTAGTATGTCACTGAACTCACGCCGAGCGCGCGAATCGCATCGGCCACGCTCTGGCCCTGTGAGATCAGCACATCCGCCTGCCGTAGCTTGGCAACAATTTCCTCGGGCGTCGGGTGCTTTGCCATCTTGTCCGTCCTCCAGGCTCAAAAGCCATATGTGGANCTGCGGACAAGAGCGCTCAGCAACAAATCCCCCACCGCGAACGGTGCAGTCATATGTCCGGCCTTTGGGCGCGGTCATAGACCGCTGGCCTCGATGGAGTCCGCGAGGTGAGCGGCAGATCATACCAGCGCGCTCGGAGGCGCATCGGCTTTGGAGGCCTGTCTCACTTCGGGGTGACGTCCCGTGGGGTCTCATCGCTGCTGTTGCACACCTTGTCCCTGCCCGGCAGCGGTCCGCCGGTCAGCTCTGTCTAGTCTCTTCCGTCAGGCGCCCATTGTGCTCGATGCGGCGAGACCAGGATTCCGATAATGGCTACCCTTCGTGAGGAGAGCCCAGACGATGCGCGCCGTCTTGTTGGCCAGCGCAACGGCGGCGACCTTCGGAGGACGACGCGACAGGATCGCCTGCAACCACGGTGAAGCTTTCCCGCCATTGCGCGCGTGACGCAGTACCGTGGTCGCGCCCAGGATCAGCAAGGTTCGCAAGGTCGGATTGCCCATCTTTGAGATCCGGCCCAGACGCTCTTTGCCTCCGCTGGAATGAGCGCGCGGTGTCAGGCCAAGCCAGGCTGCGAAGTGCCGTCCGGAGACGAACCCACTCGGATCGGGGACGAGGGCTTTCAGCGACGCTGCCGAGATGGGTCCAATACCAGGGACCGCCGTCAGCCTCCGGAGGTCCGCGTCCTCCCGTGACCGGGCCACGATCTCGCGGTCCAAGCGGTGAAGGCGTTCGGTCAACGCTTCGATGTGATCGGACAGATCCACAAGGACCTGCCGCGCGATGACCGGAAGCCGCGCATCGTCAGGGTCTCGGACAATCCCGATCAGACCCGCCACTCGGCTGACCCCCGTGCCGCTCACGATGCCCAACTCCGATAGGTGAGCCCGCAACGCGTTAATCGCTTGGTTCCGCTGGCGTAAGCAGGTCACGTGTCTTCAACACCATGGCGGCGGCCTGCTGCTCGGCTGTCTTGACCGGCACAAAGCGCATCGTTGGACGGCTCACCGCCTCACAGATCGCTTCTGCATCGCCGGCATCGGTCTTGCCGCGCTTCACGTAAGGCTTGACGTAGTTCGGCGGCATAAGGCGCACCTGATGGCCAAGCCTTGCAATCTCACGCGCCCAGAAGTGAGCACCGCCGCATGCCTCCATCCCCACGAGGCAGGATGGCAACTTGGAGAAGAATGTCAGCACCTGCGAGCGGCGCAATTGCCGTCTCACCACCACGGCGCCCTCCGAGGTGATCGCGTGCACCTGAAAGATCTGCTTAGCCAGATCGAGGCCGACAACGTGAATCTCAGACATTTCGGTTCCTCCGCGTTCGAGAACTGATCCGGATTGAAAAACCAGATCAGCACTGCCGCAAGCAGGGCCGTTCCACACCATCATACCAAAGAGCGGACCACTTCAATGGGGGCTGACCAGGAGGTGTCGAGCAGAAGACACATCTCCTCGTCCTGATCGGGATGCGCAATAAGATGTGCGTGCAGGTCGTCGAAGGTCTCGATACTCGCGTTCCGCGAGCGCGCGCCGCTCAGAAGGGCGTTGATCGCGTCACGCATAAGTTGGGGGACATCCACACGGCCATCCCAGGCCGCGGCTTCTTCCGGCGGCATCGGAAGCGTGGGGTTCGGAATGGCCTCGAGGTGGGGACTCGCCTTCAGATCGGCTGGAGAGCAGTAGTTCGCATCTGATACAAGCTGAATGTCGGCAGCCTGAAAGGA
>FSSH01001983.1_pt4 | contig 22249 bp, 25 predicted proteins | sample 1166101 | NCBI WGS metagenome assembly FSSH01 (sample SAMEA32972668, study PRJEB13176) | freshwater metagenome | biome: Drinking water system; feature: Biomass in drinking water that filtered by 0.45 um membrane; material: drinking water | place: USA | collected 2012-12-20 | depth 0 m | reverse complement strand
ACCGGGCGGGGTGCGAGGACGGTCAGGCTCCTTGCTGACAGGACCTGCGAGTTCAAAACTTCAATACCCCTTCCAACACCCGCACACACTGCCCTCCCACCTTGACGGATTGAATGATGTCGTCGTCTGAATCCACCCGGACATACACGCGGGAAGGCCGATCGATTTCATAGCCCTGTTCGGCAATTATTTCGGTGACCGGCGCCACATCGACAACGCCGTTCTGGACTAGATAGGCACCCAGGGCGCCGCTCGCGCTGCCTGTCGCAGGATCTTCCAGAATCCCGATTGACGGGGCAAACATCCTGGTATGCACGGTAGAAGAGGGCTCCACCGTGACGGTGGTAAACACCATGATGCCGTTCGCGCCATACCGGCGGCACACATCCGCAATCGCCGAGGCATCGGGACGGATCGATCGGACTGCCGTCAGTGTCCGCACCGGTACGATCAATACCGGCAGTCCGGTGGAGACGGCTTCGATCGGCCACTTGGTGTCGGCAATGACGTGCTTCGACAGGCCCAGGGCCGCGGCAACTTTGTAGAGATCCTCCGTCTCTTCGATCGGCCCAAGAAATTCCGGTTTGGGCTGTGTCATCACCACCTGCTCAACCTGCCCATCATCCGCGTGCAGTTCAACGGGGAACAACCCGATATTGCACTCCTGCATCAGCCGCGTGACCGGTTCTTTCACACAGATGATTCCCAGCTCGGCCAGAATAAAGAAAGTGCCCAAGACCGGATGGCCGGCGAACGGAATTTCCTGCGTGGGAGTAAAGATGCGCAGCCGCGCCACGGCGGCCGGATCGGTCGGGGGAAAGACAAAGACCGTCTCGGACAGATTCATTTCGCGCGCGATCTGCTGCAGCAGATCGTCGCTCAACCCTTGCGCATCGGGAATGACGGCGACCGGATTCCCTCCGAACGGCTGGGAGGTGAACACGTCGGCCTGATAGAACTTCAGCGACCGTGGCTCAGGCATTCCGTCACGATACTCCTTCTGCCAAAAAATGGAAACCGCCGAACGAACGGATCGTCAGCGGCCTGATTTGACAGGTACCACGCGGCTTTGTCACACTTGTGCATGGCTGACGACGCCGTCCCTCAAGAAATCGTCCGTGCGCTCGAGATCCTGGAACTGACACTGCCCGTCACATCCGACGCGCTCGATCGGGCTAAACGGGTCCAGCTCTACAACTGGGACCCGGCCCGTTACGCGAATCTCACGAACAACCCGGCCCAATATATGACGGCCTACAAGAAGGCCGAGGAGATGACCAAGCTCGTCGAAGCCTCACACGCACTGCTCTCGGCCGTGCTGGTCCCTGACGATGAGACCCCGTAAAACCTAAAACGTGCTCGCATCTCGCAGCACAGTCGAGGCCCGCGCTTCAGGCTTCACGTCACTTCGTGACTTGTGACCCGGCTCATCCCTTCGTCGCCTTCCGGACGAGCCACCGGCCAGGTAATCAGACCTGACACCCCTTCCGGCGATCCGACCGGCTGGGTTTGCTGCGCATAGATTTGCGGCAACCGGTTGGTTCCAAACTTCGAGATATAGAGAAACACATGTTCGCGCGAGTTGACGCGCACCGCCCAAGGGTGAAAATCGTTCTTGTAGAACTCTTCACAGAGCTGCATCGCATCCAGGCACGACAGGGTGCTGGGGTCATTCAGTGTGTAGTAGTAATCGAGCGGGAGATCATACTCTTCCTGTTTGTGAATCGTAATGCCGAATTGTTCCGGACGGCGCACCATCGGCGTATGGCGATACGCCACGAAATAGAACAGTTCCAGTGAGTGAATCGCCGGCTGGTTCTCAAGGACGAACCGCCTGGTTTCCATCGCTTCCTCGAACGTTTCGCCAGGAAAGCCGTAGAAGGCCATCACATGGTTCCAGATCCCGGCCTGCGCCGCCATCTGGAGATTGCGCTGGATCACGTGCTTCGTCGCGTGCTTGTCCATGAGATTCAACACGCGCTCGTTCGCCGATTCCATGCCGTAATAGAGTGTACAGCAGCCGGCCTTGGCGGCGAGATCCCAGGTGGCCTGGTCTTGTAGCGTCTCCTCAAATCGTATCAGTGTCGTCCACTTGATCCCGACGTCCTGATCGATCAGTAGCTGTGACACTTTCTTAAATAGCGCCGGCGGATAGGATTCGTCGGAAAAGAGGAAATGCCGACAGTGATACTTATCCCGCAGCGCCTTGATCTGCTCGACCACCAGCTGGACCGGCATCCCCCGATACTGATCAAAATACCCCTGTCCATGGTCGCAGAATGTGCAGCGCCCCCAATAACAGCCGCGCGTCGCCAGGTAGGGAATGATCAGTTCCGGAACGAAATAGCGATCAAGAGGCAGCCCCTCAAAGTCCGGCAAAGGCAGCGCAGCCGTCTTCTCGGTATAGACTTCGGTATTCCGGTGAAGTCCGGACTCATCCCGATAAATCAGGTTGGGCACGGTCGCGAGAAGCCGCTGTCCGTTCAAAGCTTCGATAAGCCACAGGAGCGCATGCTCCCCCTCATAGAGAATTGCTGAATCAAAGACTTCTGCGAAAAATCGCTCGTGATTCACGAGGTCTTCATGAAGGCGCGTAATGACGTTGCCGCCCACCACTACATGGATCTGCGGGAACGTGTCCTTGATCATCTTCGCGAAGGTCAGACCCGCCAGGAACTGCATCTGCGTTCCAATGGAAATCCCGATCACATCCGGCTGTTCTCTGGCCACCTCCGGCATGACCAGCTGATTACAGAGATCCCGATAGACGTTCACCTGCTCATCTTCTAAACAGGCAAACACTTCTTTCGAAACACCGGGGCGATAGCCTAAGTTGCTTTCCATTGGATAGAAGACAAGCGAGGCGGGATAGTACGCGGCGGAGATATAGGCCATGGCCTCACGAAAGGTATTGAGCGCCCCCTCCAGGATCTCTGCCTCATAGAACCGTTCGCCGCGCACGATCAGCTTGGCATCTTCCGCCCGTTCCGCGAGATCGAACACATCGACATCATAGGCCTGCTCAACCACGGCTTTTTGCCCCGCATCACGTTCGGTCAGAGCTCCCGCCTTCTCCTTGTCCTGCAGCGCCTTGAGCTGCATGCCCAACCGGGCCTTCACCCAGATCAGGAACTCCATACTGAAGAAGTGATCCCACATCCCGATGTTGATATCGCGCTGGATAACGGTATGGCCCGCTTCCCGCAACACAGCAGTCAACGAAGGCAGGGCGAGATAGGGCGCCGTCGGCACCCACTCAGGCGGGAATAGAAGCATGACCTTGGATTGCTTCCTGGTCCCCTTGGCGAGCGGAGCAAGACCGTCTATTTGGACTAGAGTATTCATTGTTGCCGTTCGCGTATTACCTGCTGACAAGCTGGCAGGATTCAGGCTGACACAAAATCGTACCTGTTAGCTTGTAGCTTGTCCGCCTGTCAGCCACTCTACCCCATCACATTTTCCCCACTAACGTGGGCTTTATTCCAGCAGCCTTAGCCTTTTGATATTGCAGATCCTGGAGCTTTCCTAAACCAAATTTTGCAATGTAGAGAAAGATATATTCCCGGATGTACAGGCGTAGATCCCAGCCGGGATTATGGTTTCGCTCGAACTGCTCGAACACCCGCTCCGCCTCCTCGATGCTCATCCCATGTTTCACCGTGTAGTAGTAATCGAGGGCCAGATCCCACTCGGGATTCTTATAGGCGGTCACCCCCCACTTCTCCGGATGCTTGGCGACTGGATTATGCCGGCCCAGGTCAAAGGTGCCGAAGCCCAGGGAATGCACATGGTCCTTGTTTGCCTCAAGAAATTGTACCGATTGCCAGGCCTCTTCCTTGGTCTCGCCTGGAAATCCGAAGAAGCCCATACAGTGGTTCCAAATGCCCGCATCGGCCGTAAGCTGGAGATGCTTCGTCATAATCTCTGTCGTAGTCGCCTTATCCATGAGCTGCAGAACCCGCTCGACGCCAGACTCATAACCGAAGTGGAGATACTTGCACCCCGATTCCTTCGCATCCTGCCACACCGTCTGATCCAGCAAACTCTTTTCAAACCGCATGTGCGTGGTCCAGACGATGCCCATCTTGCTGTCGATCAACCCGCGCGTGAGCTTACGAAACAACGCCGGCGGATAGGATTCATCCGTGAAATGGAAATGCTGCGTGCCATACTTGTCGCGCAGGTATTGGATTTCACCCAGGGCCTCTTGAATGGTCTTCGACCGGTAACCAGCCGTATAGCCCTCGCCATGGTCGCAGAACTCACAGCGGCCCCAGTAGCAGCCACGCGTCGCCAGATAGGGCAGGATCTTCGTCGGGACAAAGTACTTGTCCAGCGGCAGACCGTCAAAATCAGGCGGCGGGAGCGCGTGCATATCTTCCGCAAAACTGATCGTGGAGGCGTGGATGCCGGTCTCATCCTTATAAATGGTATTGGGCACCTCTGCCAAACTCCGCTTTGCCCCCACAGCCGAGACCAAATGCACAAAAGCCGTCTCCCCTTCATAGACCACAGCGCTGTCGAAGTACTGGAACAGGGGCGACTGGGGCAACACATCACGCAGGCGGGTCACCGTATTACCGCCAATGGTCACGTGGATATGGGGGAAGTGCTGCTTGATGAGGGCGCAGAATGTCATGGTGGAGAACATCTGCTGCTGAAGGACGATCGAGATACCGATCACATCCGGCTGCTCTTTCTCGATCACCGGCTTCACAAGATGCTCGAACACATCCCGATAGATGTTGACTTGGCTATCGTTCACCGCGTCCATAATCTCGGACGAGACGAAGACCTTGTACGAGAGATTCGTCTCCATCGGCGGCATGCAGATCCGCGCCGGAGCATAGACCATCGAGATGACCGCAGTAACTTCTCGAAAGACTTGAATGGCCCACTCTAACTGATCGATATTATAGAACTCTTCTCCTCTAATAATACGCTTGGCCTGCTCCGCTTTCTTGATCAATTCATCGATCTTCTGACGGGTCACGTCGCACAGCGCCAACTGCAAATCCATCTCATTGGCGTCGAGATCCCGCTTCTTGGAGAGCTTCCGTAGCCGGTCCAACTGCTGCGGCACCTTGCGCAAAACTCTCTTCAAGAAATCCTCGCTGAAGTACCAGTCCCACATCTCAAGATTGATGTCTTTTTGAATCACCGTATGGCCTGCCTGTCGCAGGACGGCGGTGAGGGAGGGAAGGCTCAAATAGGGTTCGGAGGGGAACCAATCGGGCGGGAAGATCAGCATGACCTTCATCTTCCGACCACTGGTGGCTTCAAACTGCTGGCGATTCAGCAGGATGAGCTCTTTTGAAGCTCGCTCACCTTTAGAGTATTCGATCTTCACGCCGGCCTAGTCCTTCTCGAATACTGGGCTAAACTGACAAGAAACCCAATAGGTTACGATTCGGAGTAGACATTGTAGGGGGCGAAAGAGGGAGATGCAAGGGTTGGATGAATGGGCGCTCAGGTGCTTTCCTATGCTCGCTGAGTGCGCACGCAGTAATCCATTGGATTTAGAGACAATAGGCGGCGCTCACTCAATGCGCGCAGTCGGGAAATCACCTGACCGCCCCGTCAGATACAGGGAGGGAAAATGGACTCGGTCAATACGCGCCATAAGGAAAGTGTCTGCTTGCCCGGGCTGAAACTACCGAATCAACCGGTCATAATCAGAATGGGTCCCGATCCAGAACCAGACAATGCCGTTCGGTGAATCAACCCCAACAGCTCGATAGTGCAGCCCAACCCGGGTCGACCAGAAGCGGCCCACTTTCTTGAAATGCAGCGAGGGATGCTGTGAGTTTGTCTTGAGCAGTTCAAACGCGCTGTCAGCTTGTTCGCGGATCGACTTCGGCAGGGCGTTGTAGCAGGTCCAAAAGTCGGGTGAGGTGTGATGAATCAAAGCGGCTTCGATTGACCGGAGGTATGAGCACGAAGAGCTTTTTCAGCCAAGGCATCGAGCTTTCCGGCCTTCACATCAGACTCGAACTGGCGATCCCAGGCCTCCGCATCAAATGCCGCATACCATCGACGAAATGCGGCGAGTTCATTGGGGGAGAGTTTTTCAATCTGCTGTTCAATCGCTTCGACCTTGCTCATGGCAGCACCATCCAAGACAGATGCTGCATCCTAGCACTTCATAGGCGACCCGTCTAGTTTCAAGCCGGCACGCGTAGCCCGCCAGTACGGAAAAGGCCAGACCAATTGCAGTCGAGCCTCTGTACTCTTCGGTGAAGCTGACGCCGCAGGCTTACACTCGACAGCTCGCTCATGCCTCTGGTATATATCACCTGTATATTCTTTGAGAGGTCGCATATGCCACAGACCAATGTGCAAGTCCCTGTGTTGATGAGCCCGGCTCAGAAGCGCCGTCTGGCCCGCAAGGCCAAAGCCGCGAACCTCACCATGGGGGAATTGCTTCGCCAGGGGGGAGAACGATTTTCGCCTGTAGAAGACGACGCCGCCCTGGATCAGTTCGCCAGGCAGGTCACGAAGGCCACTCAACGGGCTATCCAGTCGATCGATCGAACTTTGGCATTGGTCGCACAATCGGAAGCTCGCATCCACGCCTTGGCGAAATCACTCAGAGGGCATTGATCGTGGGCCTCACCGAACGAGTCTGGGACGCCTTCGCCAGAACAATCCGATTAGCCGACAAAGTCGAACAACTCACCGCCACTGTCGCCAAGCAACAGCACCACATCGAAGACCTGACCGGCCGTGTCATCCGGCTTGAAACCGCGCTCGAACTAGCTCTTGGATCGAAACGACCCAGGAAACTGTCCGGACCATCTTCCTAGCCTGCGCGATTGAGGGCAGAGAACCGGGGACATTTTCAATTTCCAAGCAAGTACAACCTAGATCTTCGGCGCCCCCTGCCACCGCCACGCCCTCTGTCCCATGTCCCAGCGCACGCCGAAACTCTCCCTTGCCTTTCCATTTCTGGCGTCTTGAGCTAGGCACCGGAACGGCGTAGACTTCTTTACAACCAGCACCCACTTGATGTCCAACAAAGGGGACGCCCACATGAACCTGCTGTTCACATTATCCAGCGTTCTCTTGATCGGTGCAGAGATCACAGTTGCGTCAGTCGCCTTCGCCCAAGGACTTCCACCGGCGGTCGCCCAGAAAGTTCAGGCGGCGCAGAAGCAGGTCAAGACGATCGGGATGGAGGAATACCGGAAGGTCGTGGAGAATCCACGCGGGACCCTGATCGTGGATGTGCGCGAGCCAAATGAATTTGCCGCAGGCCATGTGCCGGGCGCCATCAACATTCCCCGAGGCGTGATTGAATTCAAAATCTGGAACCAAGTGGGCTATCCGGCAAACACGCAGCTGGATCAGCCGATAGTCCTGCAATGTCAGAGCGGCAACCGCGCCTCTCTCGCCGCGCAGTCTCTCGCCGACCTTGGGTTCACACGCATCACCGCGGTGGTCATGAGCCTCGACGACTGGCAGACGACTGGTCAGCCGTTTGTGAAATAGCAACCACTCGCGCTTATGGAAATGGAATCAGGCAAGGAAAATGGGGGCACAAGAAAAACGGGGACATTCTGAATTTCCAAGTATGTCTTAGATCTTCGCCCCCCAGCCACCGCCACGCCCTCCGGCACCCCATGAAGCGTTATTCGCGGAGCCTGCTTCGCCGATGCAGCAAGGTGAGCGGCATTCGTCGATTGTTCCCCATTTCGCCATAGATCGGTCTGCGGGGAACGCGTAGAATATGCCCGTTCGTCCGATGCTCTGGTAGGAGATAAGAGGCACTGATGCAGTGGGAAGCCGTTGGAGTCGTTGTCGAGGGGCAAGCCTTCGAACTCAATGGTCTGAATGTCTGGAACTATGAGTGGACAGAGACCACCGACGATCCCGTAGATCTCCCCCACCCATCCTATGCCCATCAACTGCATAGGATGCATGTCTATGAGATTCGCGATGGGAATAGGCACGCAGTCTTTGCCGCTGGAGAGTTGTCGGCCAATGTGTGGGGATTTTATGTGCCGGAATAGAGCCCCCTGCTCCGCAACCCCAGCAGCCGCCACGCCCTCCGGCCGTTTCCTGAGCGTTTGCCACAATCCTGTCCGATGGCAGAAGGATCGCTGGAAGCGACTTCACTAACCCTGATTCGCCCGGAGTCGGCACGGTGTGTTGTGTCCCGATGGGAGTGGGCGCGGTTCCGCACGAGCTGAGCACCGCGGAGTGATACGTGGATGCGAGTTTGCCTTGCTCTCTTACCTTCCCTGAGACAGGTGCATGACAGCGGTTTCTGCGTGTTTTGTGGCTACGTCGGCATGGCCCGCTTTCCCATGCTCAATGGTTGCTTTCAGATGTGCGATCCCTTCGTCCACATGCGGGCGATCCTTGCCACCATTCAGGGCATGTTGCAGCGCGGCTTCCGCATGCGCCACGAGTTCCGCTATGTGACCCTGTCTGCTATGGTCAACCGCTTCTGTCGCGTGATCGAGGGCCTCCGTGCGGTTCTGCGCTTCCTGACGCAGAATGTCACGCCGCGCCCCGCCCCCTCCTCCGAATACCGGCTGAATAGGCAACACGGTGGTGGCGACTACGGCTAGGACTCCGGCCAGCACAATAGCTCGTTGCGTCGTAGATCGTTTCATCGGCATTCTCCCTTTCCCAAGAGAAGTGAAAAGACCTGTATTGACCACCAGAAAGCACCCTTCGTCTTTCGGGAGTATACAATTTACCATCCCCCTCCTTGCTGTGGCGAGTCTTGTCGAGTCAGAGGGAAGAACAGGGAGCGGAAATTCTTGTTTAGCAGCCGCTACTAGGTCCAGTCTAGCCATCCAGCGCCTTCCAGCTGCCGCCACGCCCTCCCTGTAGTGAGCATGGTCGAACTACCTGTCCAGCCTGTGCTGAGCTTGTCGAAGCACCTGTCCCAAGCCTGTAGCGGGAAGCCGGTCGATGGCCGTGCGGATGTTAGCCGGTGAGTCCGGCTGAAGAGGATAGGGCTTACCCGACTACCCACACAGCAAGTTCTTGGGCCTGCTCCACAAGTCCTTCTCCCGTGTGGTGATGAAAAAAATCCTGGACGAAGGGGAGTCGATGCCGGCCCACCACTACGGTTCCACATTCGGACTGTTTGGCGGCATTGAGGATTTCCTGGACGATATCCAGCTTATGGATCGTGTGAGAAAAGTGCGTGCTGATTTGGCTTTGAGACACGCCGTGATCCTCGAGAATAGCCCGTGCGCGTGTCATCACGGGCTGGACTGCGTCCTTTGCCTTCTCAATCCATTCCGTCTGTGCGGATTTGAGCTCCGTATGGAGTGCCTGCTCATTTTGAGGGTCTTCCGTTCCTCCGTACTCCAAGAGTCGTGGTGGAATTGGAGGGAGTGCATGGAACAGGCAGATGTGGATCGCCTCACGCCCCTGTACCATCTCAGCCACATAGGCAACAGCCTTCATGGATGCCTCAGAGTCTTCGACGGCAAGGAGTATCTTATTAGTATTTCCCATGTGATTCCTTCTAGCAGGATGCTGAAAAAGTCCGCCCGCGTCGTTCTCGCATCGCTTAGAGGCTCAACGTACGGCGCGGAGTACGATTCGCCTCTTCGCTCGCTGCGGCCTTGCTGAACGGCCATTTTGAGCATCCTGCGTGGCAACTCAGTGTCGCCTCAACCATTGAGATTTGCCATAGCATAGCATCAGGAGTCAACCCGCGTTTTCCGCAGCCTTCTAGGCCGATACACGGTCTTGCAAGTGAAATGGTCGCCAAGACTAATCAGTCGGCAACATGCTGTCAAGATTGGTCAGGCTGGATTTCCTGATGCGGATAGAGAAAGCGGTTGAGTCGGCCTGGATTTGGTTTGAACGACGGATCAGCGAGTCTTAACCCAGTGTCTACTAAAGCCGGGCCAGCTCAACTTGCCCCCCAACACTTGGAACCGATCAGAACCCGAGCCCAAATCCTCCACCGCCACGAGTTCCTCCACCGATTCCTATGCCACCGAAGACTCCAACCGACGGTCCCCGTTCACGCCGGCTATAAGATTGATCCGGCCAGACGTGTAGATGTTTCACGATCAGGGTGGGATATCGATACACTACGTCGTCGATTCGATCGATCTTCGCCCCAGACACTTCTCCGACAATAGTCATCCGCGTTCCTGCAACCACCGTAGCCGGGTCAAGGGATTCTTGCCGCAATGCAAGGAACCGTCCCTGAGATTGTTGGCGATCATGACTCGGCTCCTCGCCGTGCTCAAGCGGAAGTTGCAAGAGTTCGATCTGGGTGCTGTCGCGGAGCCGCTTGGCGTTCAGCGCCTCACCGCCAAACACGAGGAGGCGCCCCTTGTAGGACTCCGGCGAGGCTAATAAATCGCGAAAGGAGACCGTTCTATCGACGAGCTGCTCCATCGACTCGGGAACGATTTGCTGAGAGGAACAGCCTGAGCACACGATAGCCGCAATGAAACATACAGAAAAAAGATATCGTCCTCTCACACGCACACGACACCTCATTAGTCGCCCTAACTCGTGGCCTTAGCCCCCCTCAACGGATGTGGCCTCCACGGTTACCAGTATCTTGACTACCACATCTCCCGGGGCAGTCTATACAGGGAATTACCCTGGGGAAGGTCTGAATATTTCCCAATTTCAATTACGCATCGCAGAAAACACGGAATGAATAATTGGCGCCCTGACTAATCAAGGCTGACCTTCTATCGTGCATGAGGAGGCGAAAACGAAAGGGGATCGGGAGTCTTGATTTAATGCAGGTGGCTGAAGAAAATGGCCCCCCACTTCTTTTCCTGTCTTCACCGATCTCATTGGATTGTGAAACAAGACCAGGACAAGAGCCGCTACTTCGTCTTGTTTTTCCACAGGTGGCAGATGGCACAGCCAAGGGTGAGTCCGCCGATAAAGCTGAGCGAGAGGACGGTGGTAAAGAGCCCCTCGACACGCCTCCCTCGATACCGCAGATACTGTTCAGCTTGTGCACCCACGGCCGCTTCGCGACCGATCCATATATGAGGATCTTCGGAGTGCGACTCAGCTTCCATCCACAATCGCTTCATATGCCTCCGCCTTGCTCAATGGTGATACATGCCTCGATTATATATTCCGACTCAATGAAGAGCATACCTGTTTTCGTGAGTAAAGGCACGATGTGTTTATCCTAGGTCGACACAGAGGCTTTGGAGACGAGGCCTGGGCAAGCGAATGGCGAAACGCTTCGTAATGGAATCGACACTACGGCCCAGCGGACGGACGAACCGATCGTGAGGAAAGGCTCCCTTTTCTTTCTTTTGAATCCGGCGTCGACGGAGTAGGCCCCGTCGACGCCCGCAGTGGGAACTTTATGACGTATGTTTCTTGACGATTGCCGAATCTTTGATGGCCGGATTCGTCGGGGACAGTGCGGTCGCCTGTTTAAAAGCCGCCGACGCCTGGTCATGCTTTCCCATTTTGTCAAAACTAAGCCCCAGATTATACTGGGCTTCGGCCGACTTTGGATCAGCCTTGGCGGCTTTCATGAACCCTTCAATCGCGGCTTCCATCTTCCCCTGCTGGTACTGCGAAACAGCCTCGTCATTGGCCGCTTGGCCCGGCGATCCTGCCATGGCCATCAGCGCCGTCTCCGGCGCAGGCACTGCTACCGCAGCACTGGTCTTAACCGCAGGACTCTCCGGCTTATTGAAATCGCACGATGTAAAAATGGGAATGAGCCCTGCAAGCATTACACTCACAATCACAGACACCTGTTTCACAAGTCACCTCCAGTTAAACGTAAATCGTCAGCATTTTGTATACTGCTGGACTAAGAAGCGCCTCGTCTGATCAAAAGCGCTCACTTCTGCAAAAAGCTGGAGAACGCCACGAAGCACGCCGGGAACACAAATTCCCAACGCGGCTCACCTGGTCACTATTGATCAGTTTTCCAACCTCCCGCTGGGTATCATTACAACGGTGTGCGCTCGTTATATCGTTTGTTCGTCGAGTATTGCCCTCATCTGCAGTATCCGATGCCGAACTAGTGTAACTGGCATGCTCGGAGGTTCCACGGATTCCACTCTTACCAGGAGGATTCAATGCACAAGATCATGATAGCCGCTATCGCAGTGACCGGTATGTGTTACGCAATGCCGCAGATGACTCAAGCCGATGACACGAAAGCCAAGATGGAAAGCATGAAGGGGGAGGCGAAGGCCAAGGGTCAGGAGGCGAAGGGCGAAACAAAGGCCTTAATCGAAGACGTGCAGGGAAATAAAATGAGCGGGACGATGGAACGGGCAAAAGGCAAGACCAAAGCCGCTGGCGAACGTATCAAAGGCAAAGCGAAAGAGTTAAAGGCCAAGACCGAATAATGATTCCCGCAAGGCGCTGGTTCCAGCGAACACGCAGCAGAGTGAGATGCTCGAGGTCGGATTGCGGATGTCCGCGTTCAAAGCCTGCCGCGACAGGCCGGCGTCCTAACACCTGAGCCACGCGAGAAAGCCAACGCGTCACATGAGAAGCGGATGCAGGAGAGGCGGAGCCGTCCACAGGGAGCCACGCTAGAAGGAATCCACCAGGCGCCCAGAGAGCAACTGCGGATGGATCAGGCCCTAGCACAAGGAGACCCACGATGCTCGAGACCGTTGCAATCGTTCTGGTTATTCTCTGGATTCTCGGCCTTGTCAGTTCCTACACCATGGGCGGGCTCATTCATGCCCTCCTGGTAATCGCAATCGTCGTCATCCTGATTCGGGTCATTCAAGGACGACGCGTGTAACGACGACAGGGAAGGAGACCGGGGAGACACCTGTCTTCACCCTTTCCACTGGCCCTGTGTGACCCACCCTAGGCGTCATCCAAGACGACTTCAACTTGTCTCCTCAGGTCTGTCCGTCACGATCGGACCCGGCTCGGCTGTATCACTCCGGTACGTCTCCAGCAGTGTCATCGCCACTGCGACGACCAATGGCCCGGCCACGATCCCGAGCAGGCCAAAGAACTGTATGCCTCCGATCACACTGAAAAACATGATCAACGAGTGCACTTTCGACACTTTACCGACGATCATGTTCCTGACCAGTTCGTCGATCACCACGGACAACACAATTCCCACCGCGACCAGCGCCCCTGCCTGCATATACGCCCCCTGGATTGCCAAATAGACCGCAGCCGGAATCCAGACCAGTGCAGCCCCCACGAACGGGATATACGCCGTGATGGCCATGACGGCGCCCCACAGGATCGGGGACGGTAATCCCACCGACCAAAATGCCAGCCAGCCGATGACCCCTTCCAGCAACGCCACGATCGTATTGCCGTACACAGCGCCTTTGACCACTTCGTCGAAGCGTGTCAGAACCAACCGGCGGCGCTCCGGCGTGAGCGGGAAATTCTCCTGCGTCCAATCGACGATGCGCTTTCCGTCCCGGAAAAAGTAGAACGCGGACAAGAGCACGATGCCGAACTCGACCGCCCATTGCACCAGATTGCTCACCACGTTGGTCGACTGCTGAATCAAGAGTTTCCCGAGATCAGCCACGCCCGTCACCAAGCTCGACTGCAAATCACTCCCCGTCAACCGCTCGAGGTTCTGAAATTGGACGACAAACCCCGCAATGACCGGGTACCGCCGCCAACCTTCCCCTACGGATAGTTCGCCCTGTTGCAGGTACGTGGCCAGCGAGGACACCATCCCTGCGAGATCTTGCGCAACGAGAAGCGTGAGATAGAACAGCGGAAGCAGGAGTCCAATGGTCATGATTGCGCACAGAAGAAAGGCGCTCAGCGCTTCCCGTCCACCGGTAGCACGGAGGACCAGACCATACAGCGGATACAGTGCATACACCAGCACGACGGCCCAGAGGATTGGAGAAAATAGCGGGCTGAGGATGAATCCGGCGAGTGCCAGTGTCCCGGTCATCAACGCGACATGCGTCAGCCTGCTGGCCTTCGACATCGTCGGGTGCTCAGGTTGATGTGGCATCTGCGAACAAGCATAGCGAAGCACGGCGAGTACAGCAACCTGCCAAAAGGTTCCTAAAAGGCAGACACGGAGAAAAGGGGATAGGATTCCCTCAGCCCTTATAGTCACTACTTTCCTCCCGAAATCCGAGTCACCCAGCTATTTAAGTCAAGACTTCATCTGACAAACAGTGCGCCCACAAGACATAACAAGTGTCGGGAGTCTTTTCTTGAAAACCTCATGCTCATGTTCGCACCGCCTCCCCTATGCCGCGTCGCCCACGTCTTGCTGCGGGAGATCTTGCCTAGCCTGTCCTGAACCGTCGGGATAGACCCCCCATGCTCGAACTTCGGCCAACTTGCGAGCACCGCAACAGATCCTTGCCGCCTGACTCACTCAAAGCGCGCTTCTGCTCCCAGGGGTGCACGTTCTGCTCCGCTTGCGTTGCAGTCGTGCTGCACAATGTCTGTCCTAACTGTGGCGGCGGATTTGTGCCTAGACCAATCAGGACGTCAAGGAATTGGAAAGGCGATAACTACCTCGGCAACGACCCGGCGGGCACCACGCACTGGGTAACTGCTGTAGAACCAACTACCGGTAAGGAGAGCAAAGAGCGAAGACCTGCACTCCGCTGAGAGGGAAGCACGAGAATACGGCCTTGCGCTCCAACACCCTGAGCGGATGCCACAGTCTGCAATATCAATTCCTGTTGTCCTCGGCTCGTCGATGGCGCAGACCCCATCGCTGGGTGATTGATGTTCATACAAGACTTTGCGTGTGCTCTCGTTTTGATCCATAATGCATACGACAACCACATTGGACTAAAATCCTCACCAGAACCATTCATGCGTGGGCGTCCCTTGATTACACATGAATTTGCCGCTCAGTTTGCGGAAGATTGGATTGCATCCTGGAACGCTCACGACTTATCCCGAATTCTGTCGCACTACACTGACGACTTCGAAATGCTCTCGCCTTATATCGTTCAAATTGCTGGAGAACCGTCGGGTGTGTTGAAAGGGAAAGCCGCGGTCGGTGCCTATTGGGCGAAAGCGCTCGCCCAGATGCCCGCCTTGCAGTTTGAACTGCATTCGGTGTTGATCGGCGTCGATAGTCTCGTAATCTATTACCACAGCGTCAAAGGAATGGCTGCTGAGCTGTTTTTCTTCGATGCACACGGCAAGATCCTCAAAGCCTGTGCTCACTATGCCTAGGAGGGGGAAGTGGGCCGTGGGAAAACTAATTTGAGCAGGTATAACTTTTCGACTATGCCGTGAAGGCCCCGCGGAGTCAGGCAGGACTGTTGCCTTCTTCGTGGAAGAATGAGCGGGTTCAGCTTTGGGATCCGACAGCCCCAATCACCGCACACCCTCTAGCCCCCGTTTGAGCCTGATCAGGTTTTCTCGGTTTCTTGAGACCAACCACACAACAGCGTGATAGGTTCGCACCATATGAACAGTCTCCCCACCCGTCCCCCTCTCGCAGTCTGTTATCTCTTCGCTCTTTCAATGGCCTTGTTCTCAACGACCGGCCTGGCCGCAACGACAGCCTATGTGAAGACGACTGAACAGCTCGATCTCAAGCACCTTCGATTGATCATTGTCACTCCTCCCGCATCGCAGGACACGTTGCGCCATCGCGTGATGACACATTTCTCACGAGCCGGACTTCCCCTGCCGGAATCCGATTCCTCGCAGAAACAGTCCCCTGCTGTTCTGACATTGACACTCAGCCCGAAGCCAGTCGAACTCACTTGTCCGGGAAAGGTGCTGTACGCACCGTCGTTGGTGCTCACTGAACTCGTCACGTCCCAGCGAACCGGAGTGACTTATCAGGATACTACGTGGGTGCTTTCAACTCAGCCCGAAGTTCTGGATGCGGTTACGGCTCAACACATTGAGGAGGACTTGGACAGACTCATCACACAATTCATCGCCGACTACAATACGGCCAATCGCTCTGAGCGTTCGAGGGAACAGCACTCCGCACCGATTGTGGACAGCTCACAGCCCCTGTCCCTCCCACCCGACAGTGCCAGCTCCGATCAGAATCATCGCCTTGGTGATCTCCGCACAGTCCGACTTTCGGTATTGGCTGGCCCATGGTCCTCCGCCCTAAAGAACGCCGCGGCTCGTCAACTCGGCGCGGCGGGAATCAGGCCCCTTTCCGATTTAACCGAATCCAGTGGAGTTGACTTGAGCCTCGAGCTCATCCAGCACCCACTCGGCGACCACTGCCCTGGATATGTCCTCTATGAGCGTGGACTCTATCTGGTCGAGGAGGTTCAAGTCTCACGCCGACCACAAGTGCGGTTCTGGAGTGACGCCTGGCTCCAGGAATCCCTCCAGATTGTTCCGCCCCGTTCACGGCAGGAATTGGAGGCAGACCAGACAGAACTCTTGCGGACATTGCTCAGCTCACATCAATGGAAGTGACGAAACCATGCCGCGGCTGCGGACAAGAAAAAGAGCCGGAAGTCTTTTCTTAGCACCCCCGTACCAGGTTCGGTACAAACCTCCCTATGCTGCGCCATCCATGCTATGACCTGACTCTTCCCGGTCATGTCCTTATTCACTGCGTGTGTCGCCTGCCACTGGCTTCTCACGGCCGTTTTAACAGCCAGACATTTTCTTTCGCCGGCGCTTTCCCCTTCAGTCCACCTTGCACCTCCGTGCTGGCAACGAGGGTAAGAGCATACTCAGATGCGTAGAGTCGGCGCACTTCCTCGTTGCTCACGGAAAACGGAGGCCCTTCCATCAGGCTCTGATCGTACTCGTAGCTAATCAGGAGCTGCGGCGCCTTACGGGTTATCTCCAGAAGATGCGCGGCATATCGCTTTCGCATGTCTTCGGGCAACGCAACCAGGGCAGCCCGGTCATAGACGGCATCGACCTGACCAAGCGTCGGTCGAGATACCGCAAAGAGGTCGCCGACAAAGACGTCGAGATTGTTCGCACTCCACCGCTCGATGCCGCCCACGGTCTCGATGTCCGGCTGCATGCCCAGCTCCATGAATAACTGCTCAATGGCGAGTTGACTCAATTCGGCTCCGGCCACGCGATAGCCACGGGACAGCAGCCACGAGATATCCAGCGTCTTTCCGCATAAGGGGACAAACACCCGGCGGCCTTTGCCAACCGACAATTCGCGGAAGTGTGCGACCAGGAGCGGGTTCGCTTTACTTTCGTGAAAGCCGATTTCGTTCTTCTCCCATCGTTGGTGCCAAAAACTTGCATCCATATTCATCCCCTTCACACAGGACAGCTGATCACTATCGTGGAAGCTTGAGCACCCATGTCAGCACTGTGTCAGAAACCCGATCGGGCAGAAGCTTCACCATCAGCGCACGGAATTTCGCATCGGCCCCCACGAGATACCGCGTCTTCGGACGAGGGGCCGTCAATGCATGCTCTACAGCCTTCGCCACGGCATCGGGAGCAATGGCCCGATTGGCCGCCTCCGCGACAACTTTCCTGACCCCGGCGATCACGCCTGCGTATAACATTCGCAACTCAGGCGTGGTGGCCGCCTCCAGATCTGTCGCACCTTTGCCAGACTTATCCCAGATCGGCGTCGCAATTGCGCCCGGCTCTACGATCGACACTTCGATCCCCCATTGTTGGACTTCTAACCGCAACGCATCGGTGATCGCTTCGAGGGCAAACTTCGAGGCCGAATAGGGACCCATCAGAGGCATCGCTGCGCGGCCAGCAATCGAACCCATATTCACAATACGTCCCCGGGCCGTCCGTATCAGCGGGAGGAACGTCTGTGTGACCGCCACCTGGCCGATCAGATTGATCTCGAACTGTCGACGCAGATCGGGAATCGGCACCGCCTCCAGCGGACCCACCACCGCAATACCGGCATTATTGATGAGACCGAACAATCCGCTGGTGCCGACGTGCTCTGCAACGATCGCGCAGGATTGTTGGATCGACGCGTCATCCGTCACGTCGAGGATGAGAGGAATCAACCGGTTCGTTCCCCCCTGCCGTTGCAGCGCCTCGCCATCTTCGATTTTTCGGACGCCTGCAAATACTACAAAGTCTAAGCGGTCCAGATGAACCGCGCAGGCTGCTCCGATTCCCGTAGACGCGCCGGTGATGACCACTGCCCTGCCGTTCCCGATCGACATATCGAGCCCCCTCCATTTTTCAACAGGCATTCGGTAGACACCGGCCTGGGTCTTCGGCTATCATCTCTCCCGACTTACCGGCAAATTCAACACCGTGGCGGTGTAGCTCAGTTGGTAGAGCAGCGGACTCATAAGCCGCGGGTCCCCCGTTCAATCCGGGGCACCGCCACCACACAACGCCAACTCGACCCGAGACGTTCTTATGGCTCTTGGCAACGAGACAACCTTTTCCAGTAAAGCAGGCCCTTTCATCGGTTTCATGCCTCGCATGGCATCGCGTGCTGTCTTCTTCTAGAAGATGTCAATTTACTCTATTGGAGTAACATATCTTTCAAACGAAGCCGCAGTTTTTTTCATGCTCCAGCAAAAGTCTCACTAGAAACTAGGAGGTATTACCCCCGGAGACGAAACGATCAGGCTTGAGTTCTCTACTGAAAGGAAGAACCATGCTCAATTTGCCCGTCAAGGTTTCGGCAAGACACAACGGGAAATCGTTGCACCTGGACAACGCAGTGGAAACTATGACGTTGCTCGGCCCGGATGACGAGCCGCTCGGGACAGTGTCCTGGGACGCCGTGATCGATTTCATTCACAACTCAAGCAAAACGACCCGCCCTCAGCGACCACCTCGTAACTACTCCCGCAGCCCGCTCGCAGCCACATTGCGCTATACGACACCAGGCAGCCGAAACTCGGCAGGTGTCACCTGCGAGATCGGGGGGGGCGGGATTTTCATTGAGACATCGAATCCCCCCCAAATAGGCACGGTACTCACACTTGAACTCGCCCTCCCTGATGATCCGGCAAACCCGATCAGTGCGCAAGGGCAAGTCGCTTGGGTCAGGGCCGAGGAACAGCGTCATGTGCTCTATCCCGGGATGGGGGTTCAATTCACTGAGATTTCAGATGAAAGCCGGGCCCGTATCGTCAAGATGGTCAAATCCCTTGACCACTCGCGTAACGGAAAGTGAACCACCTGCCTCTGTCTCCGGTCGCGTCGGAGCATCGAGAGAATGGGCAAGCTCACTCTTCTCTGAGCCCCTCAGCCACCGGCTGACGTGCGGCCCAGCGGGCCGGAAAGTACCCGGCCACGAGTGTTGCAGCTGCGGCGAGGCCGACGGCTTGAATGAGGGGACCGATGGGCACGATCATTTGAATCGTCCACCCGAACGACTGTTTGTTGATCACTGAGACAAGCAGGAACGAGAGCGCGGCGCCTCCTATCAAGCCCAAACCGATCCCCACCAGCCCCAGATACGCAGCTTCCCACAGCACCAACTCCTGAATCTGCCTCGCGCTGCCGCCGATGGCCCGTAACGTGGCAAACTCCCTGCGCCGCTCCAGCACCGACGTGACCAAGGTATTGACGATGCCGAGCATGGCGATGATGATCGCGATGGCTTCCAGCACATAGGTCATCAGAAATGTCCGGTCAAAGATCTCGAGGATTTCCGTTCGCAGTTCGGTGTTGCTGATGACCAGCGGAGGAAGCCTCCCGCTGTTCGCCTCGCCCAGTTTCTCGACAATTGTTTTCCGCACCTGGTCCGCATCCGCTCCCGCCGCCAGATAGACCGGAAAGACCGTGACCAGGTCATCATGCCAGAGAGACTGATACAGAGTGCGGTCAATCACGAGCTTTCCTCCGTCGGTCGAATAGTCATAAAACACTGCGACGACCGGAAACTGTTTGATGCCTTCCGGAGTCGTGACCTCCAGCACCGAGCCCTCCTCAACCCCCAGCCGATCCGCCAATACTTCAGAGATCAGCACACCACCGATATCCGCCGCGTGATTGAGTTGCTCGGAGGAGTCACCGTTCCGCAGAAGATACCGGCTCCGTTGCGCATGCAGCCGCAAGTCACGCGAGACGATCGCAACGCGCCGACCATCCACGGTGATCCGGACATCGCGGTACGTATCCACCGCCTCCACACCGGGAATCCCCGACAGCGCCTGCAGCCAGGACGGCGGAAGACTCCGTCCGATACTTCCTGCTTCTGTGCCTCGTAGCCATAGCGACGGCGCCACAACCACATCGGACAACACCGTATCGGCCACCCACACCTCTACCGTATGCCGGAAACTGCGTACCATGACGAGCACGCCGATCATGATCGCGAGCCCGACCATCAAGGCGGACACCGTGACTCCGTTACGCCCGGGATTACGTGACGCATGATCAACCGCAATCTCCCTGATGACGCCTCGCGTTCCCGATGCGCCGTGTTCCCTCCGGCGGCTCCGCCACCCGACGATGCAAATCGGAGCGAGACAGGAGAGTCCTGCCAGCACACAGAGGGTAGCCAGGTAGCCCAGCACCGGGATGCCTCCAATGGGCTCGATCAGACTCAACCATCCGGCGATCGCAAGCAACACGAGCCCAACTGCCCCCAGCGTACCGGCCCGAAGCTGCCGGCCTGCTTCATAATCACCGGGGGCCAAGGCGCGCGCAGGTGCCGTTCGACTTGCATCTCCGCTCGGTCCGATGGCGCCGATCATGGACACCACGATTCCGATCACGACCCCTTCCAAAGAAATCTGCCAGAACCAGCCGGCTTCGAAGAACCGGCCGGCCTCGGCCGCAACCGGGACGTAGAGATCCGAGATCGTCCGGCTCAACAACGCGATCAGTTTCTGAGCCAGTATCAAGCCTGCGACACTCCCGACGATTCCCCCTGCCAATCCGAACAGACCGGCCTCGGCCAAGAAGAGCGCCGCCACGCGAGATTGAGTCATGCCGATGGCCCGATAAATCCCGATCTCCCGGCGCCGCCTGGCTACGGCAAATGCCATCGTGTTGTAGATCAGGAACATGCCGACCAGCAGTCCCACCCAACTCAGGACCGTCAAGTTCAGGCGAAACGCCCGCACCATTTGCTCTACTTGTTTCGTCCGACTCGACGGGCGTTCGATTATGACGTGAGGCGGCATAACCTCACGCAGATTCTGCGCCACCTCTTCAACCGGTTTTGTCACATCCGTCACCAGATCGATCCGATCCAGCCGCCCGACCATCCCGAACGTAATCTGGGCCGCCGCAATATCCATCACCGCGAGGTGATCCCAGGATGACGTTCGATCCGAGCTATCTTCTAAAATGCCTGCCACCAGGCACAGGATGGGACCTGGGCCGACCTGCAAAGAAACCCTATCGCCCACCGACAGATTCCACTCGGCCGCCAGCTTCCACCCTAACAACACCGCGTTTGGATCGAGTACCACATCCAACCGGTGTTCCGTCGGTTGCTGGGTGAGCCGAAACCCGCGCGAATCAGCCTCGGCGAAAATATCCAAGCCAAGCACCTGCACGGCCTGACTGCGCCCGCCGGCGTCGATCCGCACTGCCGTTTGAAGAATCACAGGAGACGCCGACGTGACACCTGACACACGGCGCGCAGCTGTAATGAGCCGTTCATCCAGCCCTAATTCACCGCCTGAAATTTCCAGGGTTGTCGGACCTGCCACCGTCAACACCGCCTGTTCGAACGAGCGAAGCACGTCGACATTAGCTGTCCGCACCGCCACAGAGGCTGAGACGCCAAGAGCGACCCCGATGACAGTCAACAGCGTGCGCAGCGGCCATTGAGTCACGTGGGCAGAAACGATCAGCAGGAAGACTTTGATAAAGGAGGGCATCAGGAACCAGTGACACCGGACGAACAGGAGGGATCCTGGAAGCAACCACCCGTCAAAACCCGAAAAAACAACCCTAAAGGCCCATGCGAAGATCGGCCGTTTCGTTTACACATGTACGATCCTTTGCTAGACTTGCCTCACGATTTCAGGAGGCACCTACGGTGGCACACAGTCGAGGCAATACCGCACTCACCTTCGAACCGGTAGATTGCGGACGAAAACAGGCGTCCCAGATTACTCCCCGTCAATCGCAAATCCTCAAGATGGTAGCGATGGGGCACACTAACCGCGAGATCGCCGTTTCGCTGAAGATCAGCGTCCGTACGGTCGAAGTGCACCGCTTCAATCTGATGCGGCGGCTGAACGCCCGCAACGTCGCCCAACTTCTCCGCCAATCCCTGCGCCATGGATTGTTGCCGGCGAGCTTCGGCAAACGATAACGCCTACAGCTCTTTGAGCATCCCTCGACATTCCGCGACTGAACGGTACCCTTTCCGCGCCAGAATCTCCGCCAGCTCCTTGTCCAGCCGGCCGAACACATCCAGCCCCTC
>FSSH01003063.1_pt1 | contig 22288 bp, 19 predicted proteins | sample 1166101 | NCBI WGS metagenome assembly FSSH01 (sample SAMEA32972668, study PRJEB13176) | freshwater metagenome | biome: Drinking water system; feature: Biomass in drinking water that filtered by 0.45 um membrane; material: drinking water | place: USA | collected 2012-12-20 | depth 0 m | reverse complement strand
GGCCTACCGCACCACTGATCTGGGCATTACCCCACTCCTGGGCAACGCGAATGTTGGCGACGCCGTCAGGCAATTGCACCGCGCGACGCTGCCAGTTGCCAGAATTGATCAACAGGCCGGTTTGCGTGCTTCCGATCCCCAGAGCACCGAAAGCGATGCTCGAATCATCGGCCGCCAGGGTGACGGAAACGCCATTGCCAAGCGAGGCCGTGTAGGCCAGCGTCGGAACACGGCGCACCTGATCGCCAAACGCAGACAGGAAGAGGTTTGTCGCCGTCGTGTTGAAGAATGATTCCGTCACACCGGCGGTGATCGGGCCAAACTGAACGAAGCCGAAGCGGACCTGAACGGGGGTGCCGTTACGGGCAGCATTGCTGGTTGCAGCCGCGAATTCGAAGAAGGAGCGGAGCACACCCCATTCGGTCTTGGTGCGGGCATCAAAGCGCAGGAGTGCGCGGATACCGGAGACGTATTGATCGCTGGTTTCCGCATTGGCGCGCAGAATGTAATTCGGCCCCAGAGCGTTCAGCCGGGCGGTGGCGGCGGCGTTACCACCGGCAGCGGCCTGCAGAGCGATATCGTTACCGATGGCGCCGTAATTGCCGTAACTCACCAGATTGAGATTATTGGTCGTGTTCGCGCCCACGGCCGTTACGCCGGGAACATTGGCAACAATACCAGCGGCACCTAAAACACCACCGGCATTCACGATCACCGGATTGATGGTTGAGGTCGCCGCGCTATCAATCAGGGTGCTGCTGTTGTTCTGGTTGCGGCCCTGATAGGCGAAATAGGAGCGCACATAGCCCGAGATGCGCAGGCAGGTGTCTGAGCTGCCGGGAATGAAGAAATAGCCGGCGCCGTAGGCGTCGCAGATCTTCACATATTCAACCGGCTCAGCGGCGGCGAGGTCTGCTGCCTGGGCCGAGAACGACCCGGCGACCAGAGCCGCGGAGCCGAGCAGAAGGCTTCTAACCATTTTCATGAATTCATCCCCAAAAGTTAGTAAGGAAAGCAGAGAGTACTGTGGTTGAAGAGGCGCGCTGCCGATGCAAAAGATGCTCGAGTGAGCCCACCCCATCAGATAAAAGATGCGATGATTGGATCAATTAATCTGCCTGAGCAACCGAAACCGGGCGGTTTCGACGCTGATTTGCGACTTCGTCCCGCCTTGTGACATGTTTGTCACAAAACCGTCTTGCGCATGAGTTGGGGTTGCCGGTCGCGGGACGATAATCCGCCCGTTTTCAAGGCAATTGGCCAATCTTTTGGCTTACTTTACGTCATCTTGACGGTCGCGGTGCGTGATGTCGCGAGAAGACGAATCGGCCGTCACAAACGCTTTGATGTGAGGTCTGGCATAACGCCGAACGCGTCAACCTTGATGTGCCGCCTTCCACGCTTCATAGCGCGCTTTCGTCTCTGAATCGGGGGGGTAAAGTCCGGGCAGACGATGGCCGGCTTCCACCTCGCCCATGATCCAGCCCTCCAGGCGCTCCTGCTCGAGGCTGAGGTCAGCCACCGCCTCCACCAGCGCGGCGGGGATGACGACCGCGCCGTCACGGTCGGCAACAATGACGTCATTGGGGAAAATGGCGGCGCCACCACAGGCGATCGGCTCCTGCCAGCCGACAAAGGTGAGGCTGCTGACGGAGGCCGGCGCTGCGACGCCCGTCGCCCAGACCGGCAGACGGGATGATTCCACCCCTGCCGCGTCACGCATGACACCATCGGTGATGAGGGCTGACACGCCGCGCTTTTTCATGCGGAGTGCCAGAATATCGCCAAAAATGCCAGCATCGCGAACACCCATGGCGTCAGCAACGGCAATCACACCTTCCGGCATGTCTTCAATCGCCGCCCGCGTGGAGCGCGGAGACGACCATGAGTCCGGTGTCGCCAGATCCTCACGCAAGGGCACAAAGCGCAGCGTGAAGGCGCGGCCGACCGCGCGGTGACTGGCGGCAAAAAGCGGCATGGGCCCGCGCAGCCATGAGCGGCGTATGCCCTTTTTAAGCATGATCGTCGTCAAGGTGGCGGTCGAGACGCTTTCGAGCCGCTCTTTGAGGGCTGGATCAAGGGAAGTCACGGTCACACTCATCGCCAAGGCTCCTGCGGTTTGGCGCTACCTGTGCGAAGTTGCGACGGGCTGTCAACGTCATGGCAGCGCGTGGCCTGATCGTTGCGACATCTGGTTGCGACCTTGGTCGGGCGAGCCGTTTTGCTCCATCACGGCGCAGTTGAGGGAGTGCAATCCATGAACCGGCTGAAAATGACACGCCTGACTGTGCCAGTTGTGCTTGCGCTTGTGTCGGGCGCGATGCTCACCGACGTCAGTGCCGATGGCTACCGCAGCGCTCCGCCACAAGCGGTCGACGTCGAGGTCAGGGAGTGGAGCACCCCTTACACTCTCGACATCCCGGCCGACCTTGGCAGAGGGCGGCAGGGCGGGCACTTGCTCACCTACGCGCCTGCCTACGGGCAGGGCCCTGGCACCATCCCGCCCCGAGCCGGCGGCCCTCCCCTCGCCAATGCCCCCTTATGCGCGGGTGGGCAGATCTTCGCTGCGGGGATTGGATGTGTGCAGGGCTACCGCCCGCCACCCGGCAATGTTCGCGGGCCCTTGCCGTTCAATGACGGACAACTTGCATTACCTGACCAGCGCCGTTATCGCCAAAGGTAGAGGCCGTCGGTCGAGGTCAGGCGCCAATTTTTCCGCGCGCTGAACTGTAAAGGTGTCAGCGAGATGAGTGAAAAGGATTCGGGCGCCCGGAACTGGGCGCTGTCAGCACCGCGCATGGCCTATCGGGCGCTTGCGACGGGGATAGCTGTCATTATCATGGAAATTCTGGCGGCTTTAGTCGCTTTGCCGCTGCCGCTCGTGCCGTTTGTCACGTCGATTGTTCTCACGGTCTCGGCTCCCGATACACCCGCCGCCCACCCCTATCCGGTGATTGCCGGGCACATGCTGTCGACACTCGCTGGATTTATCGTCTTATGGAGCCTTGGACCGGGCGAACTTCAGAACGGGCTTGCGGTCGCGCTGGCAGTCCTGGCGATGCTGCTGCTGAAGGCACTGCACCCCCCGGCGGCCCTCGACGCCTTTGTCGTCACCAGCCACGGGGTTGGCAGCGAATGGGCGATCATGCCCATTCTTATCGGCGCGGTGATGCTTGCCGTTTACGGGCGCGCCACCTACTGGATCGAGCGCAAGCTATTCGGCGCGCAGGCTGTGTGAGCCTCGTTGGTAACGTGTTGCGCCGCAGACGTTTGGCAACAGGCGCGCTTTATCCGGCGCCGGGCACATCGACGTTGGGGAAAAATAGCTGCTCACCACCGATTTTGTAGTCGCTGATGGCCTTCTGGCCGTCCGCCCCGGTCAGCCAGTCAATGAAGGCCTGACCATCAGCCGCTTTGACGTGGGGATGGCGTTTGGGGTCAACCAGGATGACGCCATACTGATTGAAGAGCCGCTTGTCACCTTCGACAATGATCGCCAGATTCTGGCGGTTTTTGAAACCGAGCCAGGTGCCGCGATCAGCGAGAACATAGGCCTCCGAGGCGCCGGCAGTGTTGAGTGCTGCGCCCATCCCCTGACCGATCTCACGGTACCACGGGCCTTTGACCGCATCGAGATTGACGCTGGCGAGTTTCCACAAATTGAGTTCGGCTGCATGAGTTCCCGAGCGATCGCCACGAGAGACAAAGGGAAGATTCCTGTCGCTGATCGCCTTGAGGGCAATAGCGATGTCCTTCGTGCCCTTGATCCCCGCCGGATCACTCGCCGGGCCGACCAGAACGAAGTCATTATACATCACCGGCCTGCGCTCGACGCCGAAGCCATCGGCAACAAACTTCTCCTCCTGGGGGCGGGCATGAACGAAAGCCACATCTGCGTCACCGCGGCGTGCCGTGTCGAGCGCCTGCCCCGTTCCTTGGGCGATAACGCGGACGGTAATGCCGGTTTTTGCGGTGAAGAGCGGCAGGATATGTTCAAACAGGCCCGAATCCTGGGTCGATGTGGTCGAGGCGACAATAATCGTGCGGGTAGCTGACGACACGATCGGAGGGCTTGCCGTCTGCGCGTGCAGGGATAATGGCGGAGCAATGGCGAGTATCGCCAGCGTGGCTAGCAGGTAGCGTTTTGACAGTGTCAGGCCGTGGAAACGGTTCATCTGCATTCTCTCCATTTGACAGGACTTCACCACAGTAAATCGCCGGCAATGAACGCCTTGCCGGACTGGCTTCGCGGCCCGGCGAAAAAGGCTGACGCTGCATCGTCTTCCTCAACCTGACCGCGATGGATAAAGACAACCCGTTCGGCCAGACGGCGCGCCTGCGGCAGATCGTGGGTCGCGAAAACCAAAGTCATCCCTTGCTCTTTGAGGGTGATCAGCATGTCTTCGATCTGACGCGTGGCGCCGGGATCGAGATGGGCGGTCGGCTCGTCGAGAAAGAGTATTTCGGGATCAAGGGCGGCGGCGCGGGCGATTGCCAGGCGCTGCTGTTCACCGCCCGAGAGACGGCGGGCGGGACGATCAGCGAGTGACGCAAGGCCAAAGCGGTGAAGGGCCGATCCGCTGCGCTGCAGGCTCTCGCCATACGAAAAGCCTATCGCGCGACAAGCGTGGATGAGATTTTCCCTCGCCGAGCGGCGCAGCATCACCGGTTTCTGGAAGACCATGGCGTGGCGCTTGGGCGCGGCGATACTGCCAGCCGCTGAAGCAAAGCGTATGGTCCCGCCACTTGGCGCGATCAAGCCGTGGCAAAGGCGCAGCAACAACGATTTTCCCGCGCCGTTCGGACCGATGATGGCAAGCGCCTCGGCGCGATTGACCGAAAGCGAGAGGGGGCCAAGCAGCCTTTCGCCGTCGACCTCATAGGTGAGGTCTTCAACGAGCAGAGGAAGAATCGTGCGCGGACCGTGCACGCTCATGCTCCCATGAACCGGGCGCCGATGCGGCTTGCGCCAAAGGCCGCCGCATTGATCACAAGCGTCAACAGCAGGAGCACCAGCCCTAAGCCGAGTGCCAGCGGCAGATCGCCCTTGGAGGTCTCAAGGGCGATGGCGGTCGTCATGGTGCGGGTATAGCCAGCGATATTGCCGCCGACGATGAGCACAGCGCCGACCTCGGCGCTGGCCCGCCCGAAGCCCGCAAGCAGGGCAGTTGCCAGCGAAAAGCGTCCTTCCCACAACAAGGTGGGCACCGCCGCGATTCCGGACTGGCCAAGCGACAGCAGATGTTCGCGATACTCGCCCCATAAATCCTCCAAGCTCTGACGGGTCAGCGCAACGACGATCGGCAGGACCAGGACAAACTGCGCAAGGATCATGGCTGGCGGCGTGAACAGCCAGCCAAGGCCACCCAGCGGGCCTGAGCGCGACAGCGTCAGATAGATCGCAAGCCCGACAACCACCGGGGGCAACCCCATGAGGGCGTTGATCACGACCACGAGCATGGCGCGGCCGGGGAAGCGGCTGACGGCAAGGAGCGCTCCGAGCGGCAATCCGATTACGGCTGCCAGGAAGACGGCCGACAGCGTCACCCGTAATGACAGCGCGATGATCGCCATCAGTACCGGGTCGACATCTGCCACCATGCCGATGGCCTTGGTGAAGGCCGAAACAAACTCCACGCCACGTCCCTCAATGATGCCAAATTTGTACTATTTTTTCTGTGAGGATGCCAACTATGTAATAAATGCATTTATATGCATATGCACGCATCGGAGAAGGTCCATGAACGCCTACCTGACGACGGAGGAAGCAGCCGCCTATTTGCGGATCAAAGAACGCAAGCTCTACGATCTCATTGCGACCGGCGGTGTGCCCTGTTCCAAAGTCAGCGGCAAATGGCTGTTTCCACGTGCCAGCCTCGATCATTGGATCGCCGCCGGGCTTGTCGGTCCAGCGCATCCGCCGCCACCAGCGCCACCCATCATCGGCGGCAGCAGCGATCCTTTGCTCGAATGGGCCGTGCGCACATCCGGTTGCGGACTTGCCCTGCTGTCGGAAGGCTCGCAGGCCGGGCTTGCACGGCTTGAGCGCCATGATGTCGGGATGGCTGCCATCCATTTTCATGACCTTGGCGACGATGTTGCCGCCAACGCTGCCGCGCTTGCATCCAACAGCGCGTTCAACGATGTCGTGCTCATCGCTTTTGCGAAGCGCGAGCAAGGTCTGGTTGTTGCGCCCGGTAACCCGCTCGGGCTCACGTCACTTGGTGCAGCGATCGATCGCTGCGCCCGCATCGGGCTTCGCCAGGAAGGCGCGGGCGCCTTCATGCTGCTTCAGCGCCTGCTGGCCCAGGAAGGGCGCGCGGCGGCGAGCCTGCGAGCGGCTGGTGCGCCCTACCCCACCGGGCTCGATCTTGCGCAGGCATTGAAGGCCAACGACATTGATTGCGGCGTTGCCACGCGTGCGGTTGCAGCAAATCTGGGGCTTGGATTCGTAGCGCTCGCCTGGGAGGCCTTTGATCTGGCCCTGCGCCAGCGCACCTATTTTATGCCGGGGCCGCAGAGATTATTCGCGCTGATGCGCGATCAACGTTTCGTCCGGCAGGCGGCCTTGTTCGGCGGTTATGACGTAACGGAAACTGGAACAGTCAGCTTTGTAAAATAGCCGGGTGCCGGACGCTGCGGAGGCGGCAGCAGCCCGAGATGTCGTGGCGCTTTACGCAGCGTTCGCTCTAGGCAAATGCCTAAAATCACAGCGAGCCGATTCGGCTGTTTGACAGAATTATTCCGTAATCTATTGATTTTATTATGTTTCATTCGCGCAAAAAAATTGTCGTGCCGTGCCCCGTCTTGACGATGGAAGAATCGATGGTGCAGCGCACAATACCGGTTCATCGCAGAAGGACATATGTCATGAACAGGTCTCGTGGATCGTCGAAAGATATGCAGGCAGGCCGCCGTCAATTCCTGGCGCTGAGCGCCTCCGCTGCGGCGCTGACAGCAGCGCGCATGGCCTTTCCGTCCGGCGCTTTCGCGCAAGGCGCCGGCCCCGAGGTCAAGGGAACGAAGCTTGGCTACATAGCGCTGACCGATTCAGCCCCCCTCATCATCGCCAAGGAAAAGGGGTTCTTCGACAAGTTCGGCCTGCCCGATATGGATATCTCGAAGCAGGCCTCGTGGGGAGCTACGCGTGACAACATGGCGCTGGGAACCAAGGCCAATGGTATCGATGGCGCGCATATTCTGCGCCCCAAGGTCCACATGTACTCAGCCGGCACGGTGACACAGAACAACCAAAAGCTGCCAATGTATACGCTGCTCAATCTCAATTATGATTGCCAGGGCATTTCGGTTTCAAACGAATACAAAGACCTGAACATCCAGAAGGATGCCTCGCCGCTGCGCGAGGCATTCGCCCGCAAGAAGGCAGCCGGCAAGGAATTGACAGCGGCAATGACCTTTCCCGGGGGCACGCATGATGTGTGGATCCGCTACTGGCTGGCGGCGGGCGGCATCGACCCCGACAACGACATCAAGGTGATCGTCGTGCCACCACCGCAGATGGTGGCCAACATGAAGGTTGGCACTATGGATTGTTTCTGCGTGGGCGAGCCGTGGAACGAGCAGCTCGTCAACCAGAACATCGGCTATACGGCGCTGACGACGGGTGAGTTGTGGGGTGGGCATCCTGAAAAGGCGCTTGGCATGCGCGCCGAATGGGTGGATGCCAACCCCAAGGCGACGCTTGCCATCATGATGGCGACGATGGAAGCGCAGCAATGGTGTGAAAAAGCCGAAAACAAGCAGGAAATGGCTGAAATTGTCGGCCGGCGGCAATGGTTCAATGTGCCGGTCGGCGATATCAACGGGCGGATCAAGGGTGACATCAACTATGGCCTCGGCAGGAAAGTGTCGGACACGACACTCGCCATGAAATTCTGGGGCAAGAATGGCGAAGTGTCCTATCCCTACAAGAGCCATGATGCGTGGTTCATCGCTGAGAATATGCGGTGGGGGAAGTTTCCGCTGACGATGGATGCCAAAGCACTCATCGACAAGACCAACCGCGCCGATCTGTGGCGCGAGGCGGCCAAGCAAATCGGCCTGGCGGACGCGCCGAGCGGCGACAGCCGCGGCATCGAAACCTTCTTCGACGGCGTGAAGTTCGATCCTGCCGATCCCATGGGTTATCTCAAATCCCTCAAAATCAAGCGGGCTGCCGTTTAATTGGACAATTTTTGATCGCCGTATGTTTTTTGGGCAGATGCGACGATGCCGAGGAATCCAATCGTTCGTTTTTGCCGTGATGGGGCGGATAAACGCGCCCTTCATCGCTGGCATGGAGTTTGAATGTCAGACCTTCAGCGGCGCTTGTGCACAGCGCGTCAAACGGCAGATCGAGGATTGGCGGCATGACATTGGCAAGCACTGGTGATGGCTATGCTCACGCGTCAGCGCCAGCGCCAGCGACGGGTAACCCGGGAAAGGTGCTGAATAGCGCGGCCGCGGTCTCGCCGGCATTTTCCTTGAGCCGCAGGGCAAGGCGCGCCTGGATATGGACGCTGCAGAATGCTCTGCCTCCAGCCCTCACGACCGCCCTGCTGCTTCTCATCTGGCAGATTGCCTTTTCTCAGCCCGGCGCATCACTGCCCACGCCCAGTATCGTGTGGAGCGAATCGAAAGACCTGATCTTGCAGCCATTCTATTGGGCCGGATCCCAGGATATCGGGCTTGGCTGGCGTATTCTCACCTCCCTGCAACGGGTAGCAGTCGGCTTCGGGCTGGCTGCGATCGCCGGCATCGCCATCGGCGCCCTGATCGGACAGTCCATCTGGGCGATGCGCGGGCTTGATCCGATCTTCCAGGTGTTGCGCACGGTTCCCCCGCTCGCCTGGCTGCCCATTTCGCTCGCGGCCTTCCGTGATGCCAATCCATCAGCGATCTTCGTGATCTTCATCACGTCCATCTGGCCGATCTTGATCAACACGGCGGTCGGCATCCGCAACGTGCCGCAGGATTATCGCAATGTCGCAGCGGTTCTTCGCCTCAACACCCTGGAGCTCTTCTTCAAGGTGATGCTGCCGTCAGCGGCGCCCTATATCTTCACCGGGCTGCGCATTGGCATCGGGCTGTCGTGGCTGGCAATTGTTGCGGCTGAAATGCTGACAGGCGGTGTCGGCATCGGATTTTTCATCTGGGACGCCTGGAATTCATCCAAACTGCCCGACATCGTGGTCGCGCTCGTCTATATCGGCCTTGTCGGCTTTGTCCTTGATCGTCTGGTGTCTGCCGCAGGGCGTTTCGTCACGCGCAGCGCTACGCCCTGAAGGAGCGATGATGTCAAAGGACAACGATCCCTATCTCAAGCTTGATCACATCGCCAAAAGCTTCCAGCGCGGTTCGACGACAACCGAAGTTCTGCGCGACATCCAGCTCGCCATCGCCGATGGCGAGTACATCTCGATCATAGGTCATTCCGGCTGCGGAAAATCGACGCTTCTGAACATTATCGGCGGGTTGACGCCGGTGACCAAAGGCGCCGTGCTCTTGCAGAACCGCGAGGTCAACAGCCCCGGCCCTGAGCGGGCCATCGTCTTCCAGAACCATTCGCTGCTGCCCTGGCTCAGCGTCTACGACAACGTGGCGATTGCGGTGAACAAGGTATTTTCCGGCCGCAAGAGCCGGGCGGAGCGCGACGAATGGATCAAGCATAATCTGGCGCTCGTCCACATGAGCCACGCCCTGGAGAAATTCCCCTCGGAATTGTCAGGCGGCATGAAGCAGCGCGTCGGCATTGCCAGGGCGCTGTCGCTTGAGCCTAAAATTCTCCTTCTCGATGAGCCCTTTGGTGCGCTCGACGCGCTGACGCGCGCCCACCTCCAGGATTCGGTGATGGAGATTCATTCCCGGCTGAAGAACACGATGATCATGATCACGCATGACGTCGATGAGGCGGTCCTGCTTTCCGACCGCATCGTCATGATGACCAACGGGCCGGCGGCAACCATCGGCGAGGTCCTGACTGTTCCGCTCGCCCGCCCGCGCGATCGCCTGGCGCTCGTCAGCGATGCGACCTACACCCAATGTCGCGCGACGGTGATCGAATTCCTCTATGCGCGCCACAAGGCGCCGTCGCTGGTCGCCTGACCATGGCACGTGAGCAGGTGAGCGAGCGCCCGCAGCTTGTCATTATCGGCAATGGCATGGCCTCGCTGCGCCTGGTTGAACAGGTCATCGCGCGGGCGCCTCACCGATTCACCATCACGGTTCTCGGTGCCGAGGCAACGCCTGCCTATAATCGTGTTTTGTTGTCCTCCCTGCTTGCCGGCGACAATGACGATGATGGCGTCCAGTTGAGAAGCCGTGACTGGTATGCCGCGCAGGGTGTCCGCCTTATCTGTGGCGCCACCGTCCAAAGCATTGATACGGTTGCCAAGGTGGCGGTAACAGCCGACGGAACGCGCCACAACTACGACCAATTGGTGTTTGCCGTCGGCTCGCAGGCGATCCGTCTGCCGGTGCCGGGCGCCACGCTAGCGGGGGTTGTGGTCTTCCGTGACCTCGATGATGTCGCCGTGATGCAGGCCGGTGTCGGGCCGGGAACGCCGGTGGTGGTAATCGGCGGTGGGCTCCTCGGCATCGAGGCGGCATCAGGCTTGGCCCGTCGCGGCGCGAAGGTGACGCTGCTCCACGTCATGGACCGGCTCATGGAGCGCCAGCTTGACGAGCGCGGCGCTGCCTTCCTGCTCGATGCGCTGCGCCGGCGTGGTATCCGCGTCATTCTCAAGGCGCAGACGCAGGCAATCACCGGCGACAGCGGAGTGGATGGCGTTCTCCTTGCCGATGGCGGGAAGATAGCAGCTGACATGGTGGTGATGGCAGTCGGCATCAAACCCAATGCAGCACTTGCCAGGGCCGCTGGTGTGGCGGTCGGGCGCGGCATCATCGTCGATGACCAGATGGCGACAAATGTGGCGGATGTCTTCGCCATCGGCGAATGCGCCGAGCATCGCGGCATCGTCCACGGGCTGATCGAGCCCGCCTATGCGCAAGCCGACGTGCTTGCAAGCGCCTTTTGTGGCGAACCGGCTGCCTTTGCCGGCATGGCGCCTGCCACCAATCTCAAGGTCTCTGGCGTGCCGGTGTTTTCTGCCGGCGATATGTCAAGTGACGGTGACAGCGTCAGCAGCGCCGTCATCGAGGCGCGGGCGAACGGGACATACCGCCGCCTGGTGTTTTCAGGCGACCGCCTGATCGGGTGCGTTCTGGTTGGCGATACCGAGGACGGGCTGTGGTACCGCGATCTCATCCGCTCGGGCCGATCGATCGCAGCGATGCGCCGCGACCTCATTCATGGGCGCGCCTTCGTATCTCACATGTCAGAGAAAGCGGCGTGACATGAGCAGCGATTTTTCCAGCGAACAGAAGCGTTATCTTGAAGGTTTTGCGGCCGGCATCGGGGCTGGCAAGCTCGCGGGCAAAGCGCCGGTTGCGCCTTCAGCTCCGTCCGGACCCGATGCGATCCACATGACCGCTCAGGACAGCGTGACGGCGGCTGGCGGCAAGCTGGTGGATCAGGAAAAATGGAAGCGGACCGAGCACCCGTTCGATGCCTATGCGCGCTTCAAGGAACAGTCTCGCCGCAACGAGGCGCCGAAGCCGGAGGATAATTTCCGCTGGCGCTATTACGGCCTGTTCTATGTGGCGCCAACGCAGACGAGCTATATGTGCCGGCTGCGCATTCCCAACGGCATCCTCACGCACTGGCAGTTCGCCGGCGTAGCTGACATCGCCGAGCGTCATGGTGGCCCCTACGTCCATGTAACGACGCGCGCCAATCTGCAACTGCGCGAGATTGCGCCCTCAAGCGGTGCGGCGGTGGTGGAAGCGGTTGAAAATCTCGGGTTGAACACCCGCGGCTCGGGAGCTGACAACATCCGCAACGTCACCGGGGGCGCGACGGCGGGGATCGACGGGCAGGAAATTGCCGACACCAGGCAGCTTGCCAGCGACTGGCACAAGCATATTCTCAATGACCGCTCGCTTTATGGTCTGCCGCGCAAATTCAACGTCGCCTTCGACGGCGGCGGGATCATCGCCACGCTGGAAGAGACCAATGATATCGGCTTCCAAGCGGTTCAACTCAGAGCAAAGGACAACGACTACAAACAGCTGATGTGGCGCGTGACGCTGGGCGGTATCACCGGCCACAAGGATCTGGCGCGCGCCACCGGTCTGTTCTGCACGAGCGAGGACTGCATCGCGGTGGCGGACGCCATTGTGCGCGTGTTCATTTCACATGGCACGCGCACTGATCGCACCAAAGCACGGCTCAAATATCTCCTCGATGCGTGGGGCTTCGAGCGCTTTCTGGGCGAGGTGGAAACGCTCCTCGGCAGGAAGCTTACCCGCCTCAGCGAAAGCGAGCTTCTTCCGCGCCCGCCAATTGATCGTCAGGCGCATATCGGCGTGCGGGCGCAGAAGCAACCGGGCCTGAACTGGATTGGTGTTCATTGTCCGGTAGGCCGGCTCAGCGTCGACCAGGTGCGTGGACTGGCGATGCTCGCTGGGCGTTATGGCGATGGCGATATACGCCTCACCGTCTGGCAAAACCTGCTGATGTCAGGCGTGCGCGACGGCGATGTGGAGGCGGTGATCACCGGACTTGCCGCGCTTGACCTTTCGGCAAGCGCCAGCACGCTGGCCTCGGGGCTGGTCGCCTGCACCGGCAAGACGGGATGCAAATTCGCCGCTGCCTACACCAAGGAAGACGCGGTGAGGATCGCCGCGAGCCTTGACCAGAAGCTTGTGCTCGACCAGCCGGTCAATATTCATGTCACGGGCTGTCATCACTCGTGCGCCCAGCATTATATCGGCGATATCGGGCTGGTCGGCGCGCCGGTGCCGGTCAACGATGAGGGCGATACGATTGAGGGCTACGATATCATTGTCGGCGGCGGCTTCGCCGATCAGGCGATGATCGGACGCCTGCTATGGCCCAAGGTGCCGGCAGGCGAGGCCGCCGGCCATGTCGAGCGCCTGCTTAAGGCGTGGCAAGCGCACCGCACATCCCCGGACGAAAGCTTTCAGGCCTTCACCCATCGCGTTGATGACGAGACGCTGAAGGCGCTTGCGGGAGGTGCGTCATGACGATCAATCCGCCGCTGGTCAAAAGTTACGATCTTCTGCCCGAGACAGCACCGTTCGAGGCCGCCCAGCGCGCCTGGCTGAGCGGTTTTTTCGCCGGCTATCTGAAGCTTGATACGGCAGCCGTGACGGCGCTGGCTCCCGGCGAGGTTTCGGCCCTTCTGAACGCACCGCCAGCCGAAGCCGACGATGCGCCCTGGCATGATCCGGCCATGGAGATTGCCGAGCGGCTGAAACGCGCCGAGGGGCGCTCCGTCAGGCAGAAATTGTTTGCCGCCATGGCGCAGCAGGATTGCGGCCAGTGCGGCTATGTGTGCGCCACCTATTCCGCAGCGCTCGCCTCAGGGAGCGAAGCGCGGCTCAACCTGTGCGCTCCCGGCGGCAAGGAGACACTCAGAGCGATCAAATCGCTGATGCAGCATGGCGGGGGGGCTGTGGTTGCGGCTGCGCCGGTTGCAGCGAGCGCGCCACCCGCCAAGGGAATGTCCCGCGACAATCCGGCCGAGGTACGGTTTTTATCCCGGCGCAAGCTGAACGGAGAAGGGTCGCAGAAGGAGACATACCACATCGAATTCGATCTTTCGGGCAGCGGCCTGTCATATGTGGTTGGCGACAGTTTCGGCGTTTTTGCCGACAATGATCCGCGACTGGCTGACGCCATCATCGCCCTCATGGGGGGGCGACCCGATGCGCCGGTTGGCGGCTCAACGCTGCGTCACGCGCTCATTCACGAGCGTGCTCTGGGGCCGGCACCCGACACGTTGTTCCAGCTCATTTCGTTCGTGACGGGCGGCGTCCAGCGGGCAAAGGCTCAGGCGCTTGCCAAGGGCGAGGATCCTGATGGTGACGCAGCGCTGCTCGACGTGCTTGGAACGCTGCACAAGTTTGCCGGATTGAAGCTCAGTCCCGAGGCGTTCGTCGAAGCCCTCGATTTCCTGCAGCCACGCCTTTATTCGATCTCATCGTCGCCCAAAACCATTCCCGACCAGTTGTCGCTGACGGTTGACAGCGTGCGCTACCGCCTCGGGCAACGCCAGCGCCATGGGTTGGCGTCAACCTTTCTGGCCGAGCGTGCGCTGCCGGGAGCGGCCATCAAAGCCTATGTGCAAAAGGCGCATGATTTTGCCTTGCCCGCTGACATGACAAAGCCGATCATCATGATCGGGCCTGGCACCGGCATCGCGCCCTTCCGCGCCTTCCTTCATGAGCGCATTGCCAGCAGGGCGCCGGGGCGCAACTGGCTTTTCTTCGGCCACCAACGCTCGGCCTGTGATTTCTTCTATGCCGACGAACTGAATGCCATGAAATCGGCTGGTCATCTGCAGCGCCTGACACTTGCATGGTCGCGGGACGGAAAAGACAAGATCTACGTGCAGGATCGCATGCGCGATAGCGGTTCCGAATTATGGTCGTGGGTGAAGGACGGCGCGCATCTGTACGTCTGCGGCGATGCCAAACGCATGGCCAAGGATGTCGAGCGGGTTCTCGTTGATATTGCCGGCGTACATGGAAAGATGAGCAGCGAGGACGCTGTTTCCTTCGTTGTCGGGCTGAAGAAGGCGGGCCGTTATCAAGCCGACGTCTATTGATGGACGCCCGCCTGTCAGAGCCGATCAAAACGACCTGCCCTTATTGCGGCGTGGGGTGCGGCGTCGTGGCGTCGCCGGATGGCAATGGCAGCGCAACGGTCACGGGGGACACGGATCATCCTGCCAATCACGGACGGCTTTGCGTCAAGGGTGCGGCGCTCGGCGAGACAATCGGCCTTGAGGGACGGCTCCTCTTTCCCACCATCCATCGCCAGCGCGCGACATGGAACCAGGCAAGCGCCTTCATTGCTGATGGCTTGAAGCAAACACTTGAAAGATACGGCGCCGGGGCGATTGCCTTCTATCTCTCGGGCCAATTGCTGACGGAAGACTATTACGTTGCCAACAAATTCGCGAAGGGCTTTATTGGCACGCCGCATGTCGACACCAATTCCCGGCTGTGCATGGCCTCGTCAGTCGCAGGCCACCGGCGTGCCTTCGGCTCCGACACGGTCCCGAACACCTATGAAGATCTGGACGAAGCCGATCTGATCATTCTTGTCGGATCGAACGCTGCCTGGTGTCATCCTGTCCTCTACCAGCGCATGCAGAAGGCACGCGAGACAAGAGGCGCCATCCTCGTCAACATCGACCCGCGCGTCACCGCCACGTCCGCAGGGGCTGATCTCTCCCTGCCCGTCGCAGCCGGCATGGATGGTGTGCTTTTTTCTTTTTTGCTGAGCGAGTTGGCGCGCCGCCAAAAGACCGACCGCGCCTTCATCGCCGCCCATACCAGCAGCTTCGATGCAGCGCTGGCGCGCGCCCGCGAGATTGCCCCTGATCTTTCAAGCGTTGCGGCACGAACAAGTCTGAGCGCTGAAGATATCGCCCGCTTCGTTGATCTTTTCATCCACCGTGAGAGCGTCGTCACCTGTTACAGCCAGGGGGTCAACCAGTCGGCGCAAGGGACGGACAAGGTCAACGCCATCCTCAATTGCCATCTGGCCACCGGGCGCATCGGCAAGCCGGGTTGCGGTCCTTTATCGCTGACCGGCCAGCCCAACGCCATGGGCGGGCGCGAGGTGGGAGGGCTGGCCAACATGCTGGCCGCCCATATGGGCTACACACCGCAAGAGCGCGAGCGGGTCGCCCGCTTCTGGGGCGCGCCGCATCTGGCCGAAGGCGAAGGCCGCAAGGCGGTTGCCATGTTTGATGCGGTGGCGCGCGGCGACATCAAGGCCCTGTGGGTGATGCATACCAATCCAGCGGTAACGATGCCGCGAGCTGATGGCGTACGCGCGGCGTTGAAAAAACTCGATCTGTTCGTCGTCTCCGAAGCGATGAGTGCCACTGACACCAATGAGGCGGGCGCCCATGTCCTGTTGCCGGCCAGCGCCTGGGGCGAGAAGGACGGGACGGTGACCAATTCGGAGCGGCGCATTTCGCGCCAGCGCCCGTTTCTGCCAGCGCCGGGCGATGCCAGGCCCGACTGGGAGCATATATGCCTTGTGGCGCGGCGCATGGGCTATGAGGGTTTTGACTATGAGGGGCCAGCGGCGATCTTTCGCGAGCACGCGGCGCTCTCTGCCTTTGAAAACGACAGCAGCCGCGATTTTGATATCGGCGCTGTCGCCGACATCGACGATGCCGGCTATCAATCCCTGACGCCGTTTCACTGGCCGTGGCGCAAGGGCGCGAAGCCGCAGGACCGGCTTTTTGCCGCAGGCGGATTCTTTGCCCCTGACGGGCGCGCGCGTTTTGTTGCAATCTCTCCACCTCACCTCGCCCGTCGGCCAAGTGCTGCCTATCCGCTGATGCTGAACACCGGGCGGGTGCGTGACCATTGGCACACGATGACACGAACGGGAAAAGCGCCACGTCTGGCCCGCCATGTCAGCGAGCCATTGCTTGCCCTCAACCCTGACGACGCCGCGCAATACGGTCTGCGAGCCGGCGGCTACGCACGGGTTGAAAGCGCCCATGGATCGGTCACCCTGCGGGTCGATATCGATCCTGGCCTGCCGGCGGGAATGGTCTTCGCCCCCTTTCACTGGAGCGCTGCGACCGGAGGGCTGGTCAGGGTCGACGCCGTCGTTCAGGACGATGTCGATCCACTTTCAGGCCAGCCTGAATCAAAAGCAACGCCTGTGGCGGTCGTGCCGGTTGCCATGGCAAGCGAGGGCATCCTGCTCAGCCGGCGCCCGCTTCACCTCCCCGCCTGGCTGCAACATGTGCGCCTGCGGCTCGCGGATGGTGAAGCCGTTTTCTTTGCCTCGACCCGCACACCCGCAGCGCTGCAGGCGGTGCTCGCCAATCTGACGGGTGAAAGCACAAACCGCGCGAGCCTTGCAGATCACGATACGGGACATTTCCGTGTCGTCTCATTGCAAGGCGAGCGGCTTGAAACCGCACTCTTCGTGGCGCTGCAGCGCGAAGAGGCGCTATTCGACTGGCTGATCGACATGTTCGCCAAGGACAAGCTCACGACAGGTGAGCAGAAGGCCCTTCTGGCCGGGCGTACGCCCCATGCCGGCCCAGATCTTGGGCCGCTCCTGTGCTCATGCTTTGCGGTGCGCCGCGCGACGATCAGCGAGGCGTTCACGTCTGGCGCGCGCGATGTCGATGCCATCGGTGCGCTCACAAAGGCCGGCACCAATTGCGGCTCCTGCCGCCCCGAAATCAAGGCACTGCTTGCCACAATGGCAGGGCTGGCAGCCGCGCCTGTCACCGCCTAAAGTCGCTCTCCCGACAAAGGAGAGATGATCGTGGCGTCGACCGTTTTTGATTCCCTGCTTTTTCGCGATATGTTCGGTACGCCCGAAATGCGCCACATCTTTTCCGATGAGGGGCTCGTCGCCCAGTATCTGGAAGCCGAAGCAGCGTTAGCGCGCGCGCAAGGCAGCCTTGGCGTCATTCCACCGGCGGCGGCGGCGGCGATCAATGCCGCATGCAAAAGCCTCAACATCGACTACGAGCATATGCGGCGCGAGACCGAGATCGTCGGTTATCCCATATTGCCGCTGGTCCACCAATTGGTGAAGGCCGCCGGCGAAGCCGGGCGCTACGTCCATTGGGGGGCGACCACCCAGGACATCATGGATACGGCAACCGTGCTGCAACTGCGCCAGGCGCTTACCATCATCACCCGTGATCTGCACGAATTGCGCGCCATCCTCGCTACGCTTGCCAAACGCCATCGCGATACGCCGATGGCAGGGCGCACCCATCTCCAGCAGGCGCTGCCGGTGACGTTTGGCTACAAAGTGGCGGTGTGGCTCTCCTCCATCGATCGCCATATCGAGCGCGTCCAGCAGGCGCTGCCGCGCATTCTGATCGGACAGTTTTCGGGCGCCGCCGGCACGCTCGCCTCGCTCGGGACTCGCGGGCTTGAGGTGCAGGCAGCATTTTGCGCCGAACTCAACCTCGCCCAACCCGCCATCACCTGGCATGTGGCGCGCGACGGGCTGGCGGAAGCGGTGACGCTGCTTGGCCTCATCACCGGCACGCTTGGCAAGGTGGCAAGCGATGTGATGATGATGGCGGCAACCGAATTCGGCGAGGTGGCGGAACCATTCCAGCCCGGGCGCGGCGCCTCCTCGACCATGCCGCAAAAGCGCAATCCGATCTCAAGCGAGTTGATGCTGGCCGCAGCCAAGGCCGTGCGCCAGCATGTGGCAACCATGCTTGATGCCATGATCCATGATTTCGAGCGCGCCACCGGCCCCTGGCACCTTGAATGGGTATCGCTGCCGGAGAGTTTCCTCCTCACCGCCTCAGCGCTGCATCAGGCAAAATTCATGCTGGGCGGGCTGGTGGTTGATACAAACCGCATGCGCGCCAATCTCGGCCTCACCCATGGGTTGATCGTCGCCGAGGCGGTGATGATGGCTGCCGCCCCCAAGCTGGGGCGCCAGCAAGCGCATGATATTGTCTACGGCGCCTGCCGGCAGGCGATCGAGCAGGGCGGCATGCTGGGTGATATCCTCAAAACCATCCCTGAAATCACGGACGCGATGGGTGGGGCGGCGGCCATCGACCATGCCTGCGACCCCGCGAATTATCTTGGCCTGTCGGGCGCGATGGTGGACCGGGTGGTGGGCGGCTAGGCGGAAAAGATCAACGCTCTTCGCCAGCTTTTTTGCTCTTTTCCGATTTTTTTCCAGAGGCTTGCGCAAGCGGGATAAGTTCTGAAGTCGCAGCAGTGACGACCAGTGTTAGGATTTTTGTCCTAACACTGGGATCGCTTCATGAACCTCACCACCCGCTACCACCTGACCGACCAGCGCCTGCAGCGCAGCATCGACCGCCACCAGCAGGTTCTGCTCGCCTCATGGTTGTCTCCCGATGCCGCCTATCGCGGCCATGAACAGAAAGCGCTGCGGCGCGGGCTTGCCGTGCTGCGCCAGCTTCAGGTTGAGCTGCATGATGTGGCGCTCAAGCTCTTCAATCCCAATCAGCTACGAATCCCTGCCGGTCAACCGGGTGGCGGGAGGTGGACGCGCGATGGCGCAGCCGGCCCCACCGCTCCCGATGACGAACCGAGTGACGATATCGTCCTCGCCGCCCAGCGCGAATTCCCTCCCGATAATCGCGTGGTACTTGAATTTGAGGAAGGCGGCCCGCATGGCGGTCATACTATTCGTGACCATGTCGGCAAGAGCGATGAATATCTGATCGCTGAAGTGGAGAAAACGGTCGATCGACTGTCGATTGCTCCGGGCGTAAACGTTGTCTTTGTTCGCCCCGAAGGCAGCTTTGCCGACGTCAGAAGCGCCAATGATTTGATCAACATGGCGCTTCAGGCGCGCAATGACAAAGTTGACCTGGTACGAAGCGGCCAATCCGAGCGTGAATTGATCGACCACCGATTTGGTTATCCAACCGGCAGGGAAGCCTATTATTCGGTAGAGGCAGGCCGCGTGATGATCCGCCCTGCCTATGAAGTGCGCATGATCATTGTCCCCGACCAAATAGTCGGTCAAGGCTTTCGCGTTTTGACTGCCTTTCCTATTAACCAGACAGGCGGGAGCGTCAGGAAATGAGAAAAGCACCAGCAGCCTTTAATCGTATTTGCGCGGCATTTCAAGGAGACATGAAGCGTGGCGACTTAGACCCCGTTGAGTTCATTCGGCGGATTATCGTTGACAACTCAAAGCCGGAAGAATGGTCTGAATTAAAAGATTTTGTCGATTATGTGCTTCGTGTTCCTTACACTGAAAAAGATATGGAAATTCTTTACTACAGCAATTCTCCTGATTATCAATTTTTTCCAATCAAAGGATATTATTTATTGCTTAGTAAAGCACTCGAATAATATTGAGAATGTGTTTTATCGTGCAACCGACAAGGAAGCTTATTACTCTGCCGAAGCGAGATGCGTGGAGATCAGGCCGACATATGAAGTGCGGATGGTGATCGTGGCCGATCCTAACGCTTATTCCGGATTTCGTTTAAAAAACCGCCTTTCCGATCAATCAGAGCGCTAGGAACGTGAGAAAATGATTGAAGCCCCGGAGTCATTTAACCGGATTTGCAGCAGCTTTCGGAAAGGGATTGTATCAGATTTGAAAGATCTGCATGCAATCGTTCGTTACGTCGTCGTCACTCGTTCAAAACCAGAAGAACGGCTGGAACTGAAACATTTCGTTGATTACGTTCTGAGCCTTCCATTCAGCGAAGGAGACATGGAAAAACTCTATTATCGCAATTCGCCAGATTATCATTTCACTCCAATCAAGGGTTTCTATATTTTGCTGAGCAAGGCCCTGGAGTGATTGACGCCATCGAGGCAGCCTGCGGCCTATTTTGACCGGCCGGGCGACTTTTCACCCCTTCATGTCGTAAGTGTGCTCCTTCGAGGGAAAGGTGCGCGCGCGCACTTCAGTCGCGTAATCCTCGATCGCTTGCCTGATCTGATCGCCAATCGCGCCATACTTCTTGACGAATTTTGGAACGCGGGCGGAGAGGCCCAGCATATCCTCAAGCACCAGGATCTGACCATCGCAGGCAGCTGATGCGCCAATGCCGATGGTTGGTATCGAAATCTCATCCGTGATTTTTGCCGCGAGCGGCTCGGCCACCGCCTCGACGACGACCGCGAACGCACCGGACTCAGCAACCGCTTTCGCATCCTCGACAAAGCGCTTCCAGCTTGCTTCCTCACGGCCCAGAGCCTTGAAGCTGCCCAGCGTATTGATGCTTTGCGGCGTCATGCCAATATGCGCCATAACTGGCACACCGCGCTTGACCAAAAACTCAATCGTGCTGGCCATATGCGCGCCACCCTCCAGCTTGATCGCGCCGCAATGCGTTTCCTTCAAGATGCGGGCGGCGTTGCGGAAAGCCTGCTCGTGGCTCTCTTCATATGAGCCAAACGGCATATCGACGACGACCAGAGACCTAGAGGAGCCGCGCATCACCGCTTGCCCGTGCAAAATCATCATCTCCAGGGTGACCGGCACGGTTGTCTCCCATCCGTGCATCACCATGCCAAGACTGTCACCGACCAGGATGATTTCAGCCAGCCCGTCCACCATGCGGGCGGTCTGCGCATGATAGGCGGTCAAGGCGACGATCAGCGTGCCACCCTTCATCTTGCCGATATCGACGGATGTGAGGCGCCTTGTGGTGGACTGGAGCGACATGTGTTCCTCTCATTTTGCCAGCGACGAAGCCCTGTGCAGGTTGAAGCGCCGAAAAACCGCCAATGACCAGGCCGAATTTCACTGGCTGGAAAACAGCTTGACGCATCAAATGTCCAGTTCGACAACAAGATAACATATCCAGATAACATATCCAGCCGCCAAATCTGCGAGGCTGGCGGCGGCCATTTCAGGACACTGAGCCATGACGATCACACCCACCCGCACACTGCGCCTTCATGCCGACGATAATCTGCGCGTCGCGATCGATATTGTACCGACAGGAACGATGGTCGAGACAGTACTGGCGCGCGAGCGCATCGTGCGGGGGCATAAAATCGCCGTTACCGGTATTGCCGAAGGGCAACCGGTCATCAAATTCGGCCAGATCATCGGCTTCGCCAAACGGACGATTGAGCCGGGCGAATGGATCCACGAGCATAATTGCGCTTTTGATACCTTCGCGCGCGAGCCTAAGATCGGGGTTGCGGCGCAGCCGCGCGCCATCCTGCCGGACAGCGAGCGCGCGACATTCGAGGGTTTTCGCCGGGCCAATGGCAAGGTCGGCACGCGCAATTATGTTGCCGTGATGACGAGCGTCAATTGCTCGGCAACGGTCGCCAAATACATGGCCGAGGAGATCGCGCGCTCCGGCATCCTCAAGGATTATCCCCATGTCGACGGGGTGATCGCGCTCGTCCACAGCACCGGGTGCGGCATTGCCGCCGAGGGCGACAGTTTTGAAGCGCTGAAGCGCACCACTTTCGGTTACGCCTCAAACCCCAACATCGCCGCCAGCCTGCTGGTAGGCCTTGGCTGCGAAGCGTTCCAGATCGGCCGCTACAAGGAAGCCTATGGGCTGAAGGAGGGTGAGACGTTCCGTACCTTTACCATTCAGGACAGCGGCGGCACGCGCAAGACGGTGGCGGCGGGTGTTGAAGCGATCAGGGCGATGCTGCCGATTGCCAATCAGGCAAAGCGCGACACGGCGCTCGCATCCGAGCTGATGCTGGC
>FSSH01001972.1_pt1 | contig 22302 bp, 16 predicted proteins | sample 1166101 | NCBI WGS metagenome assembly FSSH01 (sample SAMEA32972668, study PRJEB13176) | freshwater metagenome | biome: Drinking water system; feature: Biomass in drinking water that filtered by 0.45 um membrane; material: drinking water | place: USA | collected 2012-12-20 | depth 0 m | reverse complement strand
GAATTAATCAGAGGTTCCTTAAGTAGATATTCTCACAAATATCGTAGACATCTTGATGATTGCGCGTGGCATAGTCAATATTTGTTACATCTCCATATGGATCAACTTTTCTCAAATACAAGATGCTTTCTTTAAATAATCCGTTATCATAAATATAATGAATTAACAACGGTAGTTCATATCTAAAAAGATCGCCTTTTTCCTCTATCCAGGAAGTCAGAGTCTCCTCTAGTGAGTCTTTTATGTGATGTAAAGTTTTATCAATAAAATTATTGAAGTTAAAGTTAAAATCTGTTGATATAACGAGCTTTTCAAGCAATCCTGGGTATTCGCTAATTTCATCAAAACCCAAGTTAAGTAGTACCTGCTTAAAAAGATCAAAATCATTAAATTCTATTGAAGATGCAGCGTTTCTTAACGCATTTTGAGATGATAAAAAACAATAGTTTATAAAGTATGGATTCTTAAAAGTGTTATATTTTGATAAAACAGCATCTAACTTGCCACCTATTTTTTCTTGCTCTTTCTTTTTGAATAGAATATCCCCAATAAGTCCTTTTGATTTATACTCAAACTCAGGATAATATTCAGGCTTTAGTGGAATATTGCTGTCAATACCTCCGCATTGCGGGCAATTCTTGTGAAAATTATAGGAGCTGCATTTATAGCACTGATATATCATACTCAATTCCATTAAAACAAATAAAAGCCGCAGGCTTATTAACCTTTGGTACTGGTTTATATTCGGTTGAAAACTAAATTCAGGCTCCGTTACGCTTCCCTATTCAAAGCTGCGCAGGCTGGAGCTTGCGAAAGTTGGAGTTCCCAATAAGGAGCTTGAAAGAAAGCAAATCGAACCGTTGGACAATATTGTTACACCAACCATCTCCTGCACGAGGGAGTGACCGCAGGTCTTCGCTTTGCTCAATCAAGCCTACGCACTTCCTTTTTGAAATCGCGTTCTTATTGCCAAAGCTGTCAATATCAATATCAAATAAGTTCCAAGAAACTGGATGCCCGCCAATACCTGAATAAAAATATCAGAGGCTACAACTAGTGACTTATCAGAAAAAATATCCAAAGGGGTGAATATGTTTTGTAATGCAAAAACTAAAGCTGGACATTTTTCTGAGCATAAAAACTCATGGTCAATTTCAAATTTACAATAGCCTGTGAAATCCGCACCTATAAATATTAGAGGTAACACTATGTTGATGCCAAGAAGCCAAGATACTGCACGATTAGCATTGCTGCCGTATTCAGATATCCAGTCATAACCCAATGAAATAAGCCATTCAATGGGAGTCCAACGAACAAAGAAGTATTTCCAATACCTGAACGTACTAGGCTGCCAAGTATCAGAATCCAGTAAGTCATTGAATCCCAGTTTACCCTGCCTACTTGTTTTGTAGGATTCATTTTTCCATTCCAAGCGAAGAGATAAAAAGACTTTTCGATAATATCTCTGTTCCAAGGCAAAAAACTTAGCTTCATCTTGCTGACCTTTATAACTGACAGCAAGTTCTCTTAAAGTACGCAACGCAACGATTTCTTTCTGAAAATCTCGTTGATATTTGTCATTTCCTAGATTCTGAAAACGAGCACCTGTAAATGAAGATCCTTGAGGAAGCTTAGTCTCATGAAAGATTGGCGCTCGATAAAAAATAGCGAATGTAAAATCCGCTCTTCTTGAAAATGTAGCTCTTTGAAATGACGCACCTTTATTAAAGCAAAATTCGCAATTAACAAAATATGCCTCCCTATAAAAGTGTGTGTTATCGAAATTTACTTCACCATTAAATTTGGTTTCATCGAAACGAATATCCCGGAAAAATTTCACATCATAAAAGCTGGCATCGCCAAGGAATATTTTTTGAGTGAATAGGAGGTAATTATCATGAATCTCGGAATAATCGAATTCAACCGGTGCCCAAGATTGATTGAACTCGCTATTACAGGTTATTAACTCAGGCAGCGGAGATGAAATCGATAATCCACGACAATCAATAAACCACTGACGTTTAAAATCATTTTTTTGTTGTTCAGGTATCGGTTTCCACAATTCAGTAAACTCTTTTGCATACTTAAAAACCTCAAGTACTGTGGCTTTCAATAGTGGGTTATCTTTGCCTCCAAAATTGACTAACTTGGGTTCATTGTTTTCATCACGCCATTCTTCTAAACCAGACCTAAATTTTTGAGTTAGTAGCTGCAATTCATCTAATCCAGATTGATAGTTATTTTGTGTGTCTTGATCTTTCATGAAAAATCCAAGTTATTTCTTGTCCAAGTCTGTTCATTATGCAGGTTTACAAAACGCACTATCCATTTGCAAGCCAGTTTCAGGTCTTACAATCAAGCTTTGAGTTTTACCTTGAATGACAGGTATGTATTCTTCTGCCGCCAATAATGATTACACTGTAGGTGTCTGCCACGGGTCGCCTGGCGACCGTCCGCTCTTCAGATTCATCGCCCGAAAGCTGTCATTGAATTCCGATTCCCTAAAGCGGACATTTGTCACTGAGTCCAACCGACCCCTAGTTGACGGCCGAAGGTTTGCGCTTAATGTCGGCAAGCAGCCAATGAGCTGACATTCACGTTAAGGTAAAGGGAGCGCCGCTCACTGAGCTTAAGCGACGCCGCCGAACCTTGATAAAAAACGAAACTCCAAAACTGCCAACGGGCGGCGCGCCCCTTTGACCGGATTGTTAGGCTTGATAATGATGCCAAAGCCAAACTACCTGACTAAAGTAAGAATCTCAGACTCTAATTCTGAGATCATTTGGTCTATTTGAAAGCCAATTTTCCTATTATGGATTATTCTGGCTTGTTCATCCAATGAAATGGCCATTTCCATTGCATTGTAGTATTTATAAACTTTATTACCTTTTTTATTGCCCCAATAATAATTAATAAGGCTGTGCATTGCTGTCTCAATTTTTTCACCTTCCTTTAAATGCAGAGTCCTTGCTATTATTTTCAATAGCTTATCGTTTGAGCAAAAAAACCATATTGTCTGTTCTAGTTGATTTTTAGACAGTTTTCTATATTTCGTAATGTATGTTAAATCCCAAGCAGCATTTTTTATCCCTTTTATTAGGGTATCAGGATTGCCATTGTTTATTTTTTTTATCATTGTCGGGAGAGAGCTTCTTTTTGGGCTAAAAAACAATAAGGCAAAAATTATTGATCCCGGTGAGGTAGAGCAATCATGAGTAATCCATTCCAAAAATATCCTTGCGTTCTCCGTGTCTTCAAGTGTGTCTTTCGATAAAGCGGTAACTTTCAGTAAATGTAAGTATTTTAGCTTCCAGTCATCAAGCAGTTTTCCATAACTGGATTCCTCAGTATCTCGAAAATTACCATCTATTATTTTTTTCGCACTTTGGATTTCTTTATTACTAAACTCATTTGTTAAACCCAAGGCTAACCTTGCATAACCCATTGGGTGAATATGATCTGCGACCCTGAAGTAATACAAATCTTCAATGGCTTGTGAATGGCTATTTTTTGAAGCCTTTTCATAAAGAGCTATGTTAGGTTCTATATTAAATCTTCCTAATATAAAGAAACACATAACTGCACAACAAAACCGATAAACTTCAGCTTTTTTTTCTTCGGTAGGTATTTTATTACCTTTTGCAAGATCAACCACTCTAGTGAAAATATTGTTGTCGATCAGAACATTAAGGTTAAGACCTTCCTGTCTTAGCATGTACCGTTCTAAGCAATAAATATCTTCTATAGTTGATGACGCAATCAGTGGCTTAGCGTCCCTTAAAATTTTTTTTATCGGCTCAAAATAATCTTGAGCAAACTCAAACTCCATCATGTTGATTTCTTGCATATCTGTATCCGATTGCTTAATAGCAATGCTCTAGAGGCTCGGCATTACTCTGCCCCCCCAGTTATTGTTACGACCCTTTGCCATCCATGTTATCTACTAGAATCCACACATATTCTCTCCATTTTTTTTAACACAGTTTTTGATAACAAGCCTAATTGTTGGCGTAGGATTCAGCTTTAGATCTTTCTTGTCGATGCTAAACGTTATCTTAAATACATCTTCTTCTGTTATTTTTACAGAAAACCAGTAATCAAAATTTCCAAATAATGATATGGATTGTATGTCTCCTAAAAAAGATATTTTTGCCAGCAATCCATTTTGAGTTAATTGGGTCCAAGCTTCTTTGTTTCCACCGGCAGCAATGGAGGCATTAAGATAGGTAGTGTATCTAGTAACACTTCTGAAATATTTATTCATTGCACTTGCCATTTGCAGTGATAGATTCGGGTCAGTTAACTTTACAAAAACTTCCATGCTGATCGTTACTGTATTTCCATTACTATCAATCACCTCTGGTTGGCCAGTTGTTATTTTTAGCGATTTTTTATAGTTATTAAAAATATCCGATATTTCTTTATGAATTGCATTTTTCGACGATTCGATATTGTCAGCTTGTTCTTCTAGTGTTGTTGCTGTGCTGTTTAATGGATGACCGATAAGATAGAAAAAAAGCAATGAATACAATAAAGATTTGTTCACATATTCCCCTTTTAAGCGAAAAGTTAACGCGGTAAGGCGCATTTGTAGCTCCGAATGATAAACCACGCCATGCGGCGCTAAAGCGATAGACGATGAAGATGTTCAAGGCCATAAGGTGGGCTGACTATAGGGTGATGCCGTCAGGCGCACCGTTTGCGACCGTTGCGCTGGTCGGATGGCTCGGCGCCTATATTAACCCTTATTTTGGAATTACGACTGGCGGCTGTAGATCAATAAACAGACGTTGGTCAGAAAAACTATCCGTCTGCAAGTGGCCGGGTTGAGCCGAAGACGACCCAAGGTTGCTTGCCATAAAGCCGCCATTCGTTGAAGTTAGGGACGAAAAATTTCGCCGACATCATCAAGGACCGGTAATGGCCGTTCGGAGCTCCTTGTCTTAAGCGCTTTAACCTGGTTTGGCTGTCTTGCTAAAAAATCGGCGGCCCCAGGCGCTTACACCATCCAAATACAGATACACCACCGGCGTGGTATACAGCGTTAGCAGTTGGCTGAAAATCAAGCCGCCGACGATGGAAATTCCCAAGGGCTGGCGCAGTTCCGCGCCGTAACCCGAGCCCAAAGCCAACGGCAGCGCCCCCAGCATTGCCGCCAGCGTGGTCATCATGATCGGCCTAAAACGCAATAAACAGGCCTGGAAGATGGCTTCCTCGGCGCTTAGGCCACGCTGGCGTTCGGCGTCCAGCGCAAAATCGATCATCATGATCGCGTTCTTCTTGACGATGCCGATCAGCAAAATCACCCCGATCAAGGCGATGATGCTGAACTCGGTGTCGCAGGCCAGCAAGGCCAACAAAGCGCCTACCCCGGCCGAGGGCAGGGTGGACAAGATCGTCAGTGGATGAATATAGCTTTCGTAGAGTATGCCCAGCACGATGTAAATGCTGAGAAGTGCCGCGGCAATCAGCCAGGGTTGGTTACGTAGCGATTCCTGAAAGGCTTTGGCCGAACCCTGGAAGCTGCCGCGCACCGCGGCCGGCGTACCCAGGTCGCGCAGGGTTTGTTCGATCAGTTGCGTGGCGGTGGACAGCGAGGTGCCGGGCATTAAATTAAACGACACGGTGGCGGCGGCAAACTGGCCCTGATGATTGATGGTCAGCGGCGCGTTGCTGGTGCGGAAGCTGGCCAGCGTTGCCAGTGGAATCTGCTTGCCGTTGCTGGCGCTGACGTAAAGTTGTTGCAGGGTGCGCGGGTCTTGCCAGTATTCCGGCGCCAGTTCCATCACTACCCGGTATTGGTTCAGCGGCTTGTAAATCACCGAGACTTGGCGTTGACCGAAGGCGTTGTTTAACGCGGTATCGATGGCCGCTTGGCTAACGCCCAAACTAGATGCTTTGTCTCTATCGACTACCAGCGATATTTGCTGGCCCTTGTCTTGCTGATTGGTGTTGACGTCGGTCAGTTCCGGCCGCTTGCGCAGCGCCGCCACAATTTTGGGCGTCCATTCGCGCAGCAGGCTCAAGTCTTCGGATTGCAAGGCAAATTCGTACATTGCCGCGGAGCCGCGACCGCCGATACGTAAATCTTGTACCGGCTGCAAAAACAGGCTGGCGCCGGGTTCGTCGGCCAGTTTTTCTCGCAGCCGCTGGGTGATTTCGGCTATCGGCGCGTCGCGTTGCTCGGGCGGTTTCAGCACCGCAAACATCAAACCGGAATTGGTGTTTTGCATGCCGCCGGCGAAGCCGACCACCGCAGTGACGGCCGAGTCTTGCCGTAAAATATCGACAAAATCATGTAACTTGGTCTGCATGGCCTGGAAAGAAATACTCTGGTCGGCCTGGATGGTGCCGCTGAGCCGGCCGTTGTCCTGCACCGGGAAAAAGCCTTTCGGGACGATGATGTAAAGGTAGATATTCAAGCCGATGCAGGCCAGCAGCACTATCAGCATCAGCTTAGGATGGTGTAGGGCCCAGCTTAAACTGCGGCGATAGCCGTTGTGAAGGCGCTGGAACTGCAATTCAATCCAAGCCGACAACCGATTGGGCCGGCGTTGTGCTTCCGGCTCCAGCCAGCGTGCGCACAGCATCGGCGTCACGGTCAAGGACACCACCAGCGACACCAGCACCGCCGCCGACAAGGTCACGGCAAACTCCCGAAACAGCCGGCCGACGATGCCGCCCATCAACAATATCGGTGTGAATACTGCGATTAGCGACAAACTCATCGCCAACACGGTGAAGCCGACTTCGCCGGCACCGCGCAACGCCGCCTGGAAGGGCGGCACACCATTTTCGATATGCCGGCTGCTGTTTTCCAGTACCACGATGGCGTCATCCACGACAAAACCGGTAGCGATGGTTAAAGCCATCAACGACAGATTGTCCAAACTGTAATCGCATAGATACATCACCGCGCAGGCGCCGATCAGCGATACCGGCACGGCGATAATCGGGATCAGGGTCGAGCGCAGCCGGCGCAGAAACAGCAAGACCACCAGGATCACCAGCACCACGGCGATCAACAGGCTGCGCTCGACTTCATCAACCGAAGCGCGGATGGTTTGCGAGCGGTCCGAGGTGATCGACAGTTCCATCGCTGCCGGCAACAGCGCCCGTAATTGCGGCAGCATGGCTTTGACGCGTTCGACGGTGTCGATGATATTGGCGCCGGGCTGCTTATTGATGATCAGCAATACCGCCGGTTGGCCGTTTTTCAGGCCGGTGCTGCGCAAATCTTCTACCGAATCGACCGCGGTACCCAGGTCGGCGATGCGTACCGGTGCGCCATTGCGGTAAGCCACGATCAGCGGCAGGTAATCGGCGGCGCGCTCGGCCTGATCGTTGGCGTGGATTTGCCAATGCCGCTCGCCGCTCTCCAGCGCACCTTTCGGCCGGTTGGCGTTGCTGGCGTTGATGGTCTTGGCAACCTGATCCAGGCCGATACCGTATTGCGCCAATGCGCCGGGATTCAGTTCCACCCTTACCGCCGGTAAGGAACTGCCGCCGACATTGACCTGACCGATGCCGGGCAGTTGGCTGATTTTCTGCGCCAAGATGGTCGAGGCGGCGTCGTACATCTGGCCGCGGCTGAGGGTGGTGGAGGTTAATGCCAGAATCAGAATCGGCGAATCGGCCGGATTGACTTTGCGGTAGTTGGGCCGATTGGGCAGATTGCTGGGCAGCAAACTGGCGGCGGCGTTGATGGCGGCTTGTACATCGCGGGCCGCGCCGTCGATGTCACGATTCAAATCAAACTGCAAGGTAATCCGGGTCGAGCCCAAGGAGCTGGCCGAAGTCATTTCGGTGATGCCGGCGATGCGGCCCAGCGCCCGTTCCAGCGGCGTGGCGACGGTGGCGGCCATGGTCTCCGGGCTGGCACCGGGCAGGTTGGCGGATACCGAGATGGTCGGGAAATCCACTTGCGGCAAGGGCGCGACCGGCAGTTGCAGAAAGGCGATGAGACCGGCTAGCGCCAGGCCCAGGGTCAGCAGTGTGGTGGCGACCGGTCGGTATATGAACAGCGCCGAGATGTTCACGGCTGGCTGTCGCCGCAGTCGGCTAACGTCGATTCGGCGGCACCGCGTAGTCGGCTGGCCAGCCGGTCCAGGCTCAAATAGATGACCGGGGTGGTGTACAAAGTCAACAATTGACTGAGCAACAAGCCGCCGACCATGCTGATCCCCAAGGGATGACGTAATTCCGAGCCGACGCCGCTGCCGAGCATCAAGGGCAGGGCGCCCAGCAAGGCCGCCAGCGTGGTCATCAGGATGGGCCGAAAGCGCAGTAGGCAGGCCTGGAAAATCGCCTCGCGCGGCGGCAGGCCTTGCTTGCGCTCGGCTTCCAAGGCAAAGTCTATCATCATGATGGCGTTCTTCTTCACAATGCCGATCAGCAGCACGATGCCGATCACCGCGATGATGCCCAGATCGTTACCGGACAGTTGCAGGGCCAGCAGCGCGCCGACCCCGGCCGACGGCAGTGTGGACAGAATGGTGATGGGATGAATATAGCTTTCGTAAAGCACGCCTAGCACGATATACACCGTGACGATGGCGGCCAGGATCAACCAGAGCGTGCCGCTCAGCGACGCGTTAAATGCCAAGGCCGCGCCTTGGTAATCGGCTTGCACTGCCAGCGGTAAACCGATGTCTTGCTTGGCTTGCTCGATGGCTTTAATCGCATCGCCCAAGGCGGCGCCCGGCGCCAGGTTGAAGGAAATGGTCGCGGCGGGAAACTGATCCAGGTGATTGATGGCCAGCGCGGTTTGCCTCTCGGATACGGTCGCCAAGGCCGATAGCGGTACCTGAGTGCCGTTGCTGGAAGGAATGCGCAATTGCTGTAAGGCTTCCGGGCCGCTTTGCTGCTTTGGGTTCACTTCCAGCACCACCCGGTATTGATTGGACTGGGTGAAGATGGTCGAGACCAGGCGCTGGCCAAAGGCGTTGTACAAGGCATTGTCGATGTCGACGGTACTGACGCCCAAGCGGCTGGCGCTGGCCCGGTCGATTTCGATATAAGCTTGCAGGCCTTGATCCTGGACGTCGCTGGCGGCATCGACGATGCCGGGAACCTGGCGGATGTGCTCGACCAGGCGTTGGTTCCAGCGGTTCAGTTCCGCCAGATCGACGGTCTGTAAGGTAAATTGAAACTGGGTGCGGCTGACTTTGTTTTCCAAGGTCATGTCTTGCACCGGTTGCAGATAAACCGAGATACCCGGCACTTCGGCCAGACGTGGCCGTAAACGTTCGATCACCGCCGTGGCACTGTCGCGTTGGGCTTGGGGCTTGAGGTTGATCAGGAAACGGCCGCTGTTCAGGGTCGAGTTACTGCCGTCCACACCAATGAATGACGACAAGCTGGCGACTGCCGGGTCCGCCAATATTTGCTTGGCCATGGCTTGCTGGCGTTCGGCCATCGCCGCGAAGGAAATGCTGGGCGGCGCCTCGGAGATGCCTTGAATCAGGCCGGTATCCTGGATGGGGAACAAGCCTTTCGGCATGGCTATGTATAGCAACACGGTCAACGCCAGCGTGGCGATGGCGACCAGCAAGGTCAGGCCTTGCCGTTTCAGAACCCATTCCAGGCTGCGGCCATAACCGGCAATGATTTTGCCGAGCAAGTCAGTGCTTCCGTCATGGTTGATTGCGGTGGGTCGTAACAGCTTTGCGCACATCATCGGCGTCAAGGTTAGCGAAACCACCGCCGAGATCAGAATCGCCACGGCCAGGGTGATCGCAAACTCGCGGAACAAACGGCCGACCACGTCGCCCATGAACAGCAACGGAATCAATACCGCCACCAGCGAGACAGTCAAGGAGATGATGGTAAAGCCGATCTGTTCGGAGCCTTTCAAAGCGGCCTGTAAGGCAGATTCGCCGCGTTCCAGGTAGCGGGAAATGTTTTCGATGACGACGATGGCGTCGTCCACCACAAAGCCGCTGGCGATGGTCAGCGCCATCAAGGTCAGGTTGTTGATACTGAATCCGGCCAGATGCATCACCGCAAAGGTGCCGACCAGCGACAGCGGCACCGCGACTGCGGGGATCAGCGTGGCCGGCAGGTTGCGCAGGAATAGAAAAATCACCATCACCACCAAGGCCACGGCCAGCAGCAACTCGAACTGCACATCGTGCACCGAGGCGCGGATGGTGATGGTGCGGTCAGTCAGCGGCAGCACTTCGACCGCACTGGGCAATGTCGCGCGCAGCTGCGGCAGCAACTTGTTGATGCGATCCACCACCTCGATGACATTGGCGCCGGGTTGGCGCTGGATATTGACGATGACGGCGGCGCTGTCGTTGGCCCAGGCCGCCAGCTTGACGTTTTCCGCCGCGTCCACCGCATCGGCCACTTCTGCAAGGCGCACCGGCGCGCCGTTGCGGTAAGCAACGACTAAATCGCGGTATTCGGCTGCCGAGCGGAGTTGATCGTTGTTGTCGATAATCGCCGAGCGTTGCGGGCCGTCGAACATGCCCTTGGGTTGGTTGACGTTGGCGGCGGCGATTGCGCTGCGCAGATCTTCCAGGCTCAGACCATAGGCGGCGAGCGCTTGGTGGTTGGCCTGAATCCTGACCGCCGGCCGTTGGCCGCCGCTGATGCTGACCAAGCCGACGCCCGGCAGCTGGGCAATTTTCTGCGCCAGGCGGGTATCGACCAAATCCTGGACTTTAGGCAAGGGCAGGCTGGACGAGGTGACCGCCAGGGTCAGAATCGGCGCGTCCGCCGGGTTGACCTTGTTGTAGATCGGCGGCAAGGGCAAGTCGTTGGGTAGGAAATTGTTGGCGGCGTTGATCGCGGCTTGCACGGTTTGCTCGGCGATATCCAAATCCAGTTCCAGATCGAATTGCAGCGTGACTACCGAGGCACCTCCGGAACTGGTCGAGGACATTTGCCGCAAGCCGGGCATCTGCCCGAACTGGCGTTCCAGCGGAGCCGTGATGGCCGAGGTCATCACTTCCGGGCTGGCGCCGGGGTAGAGGGTGGTGACCTGGATGGTCGGGTAGTCGACTTGCGGCAATGCCGAAATCGGCAACAAACGGTAAGTCAAAATCCCGGCCAGCAGCAGCGCCACCATCAGCAAGGAGGTCGCGACCGGGCGCAGGATAAAGTGTCGCGAAGGGTTGAAGCCGGGAAGCGGGTTTTGCGCGGCAGCCATGTTCAGTTGGCGGCTTTGCCGGTGGCAGGAGCGGCTGCTTTGGTTTTATCGATGACCTTAACTTGGCTGCCTTCGCGCAGTTTGTCGGCACCGTCGATCACCAGCTTGTCGTTCGAAGCCAGACCTTCCAGAATCGCGACGGTTTCGCCATCCGCCGGTCCGGGTTTTACCCGCCGTACCGTGATGCTGTTGTCGTCCTTCACCAGATACACGAACGCACCGTTGGCGCCGTGCTGGATCGCTGCGCTAGGCGCCAAGGTCGCCGCTCGCAAGGTGTCCAGACGCATTTTGATGTTGACGAACTGGTTGGCGAACAGGGTGCGGTCTTCGTTATCGAACTGAGCTTTTAATTTCAGCGTGCCGGTACTGGCGTCGATCTGGTTGTCTACCGCCAGCAGTTTGCCGCTGGCCAGTTTTTGCTGGCCGGCCCGGTCGTAAGCGTCGATGACCAGCGTGTCGCCGGAGCGCCAGCGGCGCATCACTGCCGGTATGTCGTCTTCCGGCAGGGTGAATACCACCGAAATGGGCTGGACTTGGGTAATCACCGCCAGGCCATTCACGTCGCCGGCGCGGACCATGTTGCCCTGATCGACCAGTCGCAAACCGATGCGGCCGCTGACCGGCGCGGTGATGCGGGCGTAACTGAGTTGCAGCTTGGCATTGTCGAGTTGGGCGCGGTCGATCTCGACGGTGCCGCGATATTGCTTGACCAATGCGGCCTGAGTGGCGGTTTGCTGGGCGGCGATGGAATCTTGCTCCAGCAAGGTTTGGTAGCGGTCCTGGTCGATTTCGGCGTTTTTCAGCAGCGCTTCGTCGCGCAGCAACTGGCCTTCGGCTTGTTGCACGGCCACTTGATAGGGGCGGGGGTCGATTTCGGCGAGCAGTTCGCCTTGCCTAACCGCTTGACCCTCGGTAAATGCCACCCGGATCAGTTCGCCATCGACCCGCGAGCGCACCGTGACGGTGTGCAGAGGGGTGACCGTGCCCAGGCCGTTCAAGTAAATCGGCAGATCGCCCTGCCGAGTTAAAGCGACTGCGACACTGACCGGGGTGTTTTCGTATTGGTTGGGGCGGGAATCCGCGTTCTCCTGATGTTGCCGTCCGGCTTGGTAAAAATAATACCCGCCTGCTGCGGCAAGCAACGCAAGTATGGTTGCCCAGCGCCAGCGCGGCCTCCGCGGTAATGCGGAATAATCCTGATCCTTGTTCATAGCCATGCGAATATCAGTAAGTGGGTTCTGGCGTCATGCCGGTCAGCCAAGTCTACCGGCACAACTAAAAAAGGCATCCTGAAGATGCCTTTTTTCGGATTGTCGGCCGATGTGGCGACGCTCAATCGTAGTGGTAGTGTTTGCGCAAGGGTTTAACCACTTCCCAATGGCTATCCAGGCCTTCATGAAACATCACCAAGTCGCCCGGTAAAATCCGCACCGGCTCGCCGCCGACTGGGGTAACAATGATTTCGCCTTCCAGTACATAAGCGGTTTCGGTTTCGTCGAAATCGATGGTGAACGTGGAAACTTCTTTTTCCCAGATCGGCCAGCTTGATACGCCTAGCTCCTGTAAACGTTCCTCGCTAGGGTTATGTTCAACGGTAATTTGGCTCATTGGTTTCCTGTTTGAATGAAGTTGATCGAACGGCGGATTTTAGCATTGTTGCCGCGTCGCAGCTATGAGTCGGTGGTTTCGTCCGGTAATTGCTTGGGATCGTCAGCGCGGCGCAGCCTGTTTACCCGCTCAAATCCCAGGGGTTCCTTGCTTGCCCCGTTTTCCAGTTTGGACTCGTTCCCTTGGTAGAGTTTAAATTCGGTAACGGAATTGATAGTGGTTAGGGTCGGTTCCTTGTTCAGATAATCGTTAAGCCAGACCACGATTAGCGCGATTACCAGGCTGGCGATGCAGGCAATGCTGGCGTCTTGGCCGTAATCGGGTCTCACCGGCTTGTCGGGTAGTGAGGCCCAATCCACCACGTCCAGTTGCGGATTGCTTTGGCGCTGTTTGACGTCGATCTCCACCAGTCGTTGTTTAGTTTGCTGTAATAATTCCTCCAATTTAACCAGCTCTTCCTGCATGGCTTTGTGTTTGGCGAATTGATTGGTGTATTCGGCAGCTTTTTGTTTGTGCTCGGCCATTTGTTTTTGAATGGTCAGCACGGTGCGATGCGCGGCGCCGTAAGCGTTTTCGGCTTCTTGCGTCGCATAGGTCGAGCCCGCTTGCTCCTTGCTGGCGATTTTTTCATCCAGCTCGGCCAGTTGGGTTTTTAAGTTGCGCAAGCTGGGGTGAAATTCGATGTATTCGTCGGTGTATTGGCTTCTTTGCGCTTCCAGGCGTTCGCGCAGGCGTTCGGCTTGCTGGGTTAACACCGCCAGACTTTGCGAATCGGCTTCCGGCACCACGGCTTTGCCTTCGGCGATGGCAGCACGAATGGCGTCCAGTTTGGCCTTGGCTTTGGCTTCTTCTTCCAACGCCGCATTCAAGGAATTATTTAAACCTTGTAAGCGGGCGTGGGCCTCGTTATCGGTACTTTCCAGGGAGAGAATGTCGTGCTGCAATCTAAACGATTCAATCTCCTGACGTTTGTCGCGCACTTGCTGTTCTATGCGAGTCAATTCCGAATTAATCGTGGTACTGGCTTTATCGGTGATGTCGGCGATGTACTCCGCGCGAATTTGCTGGTAGGTTTTGATCCAGGTATTTAAGGCCAATTGTAGAAATTGCGGATGCGTACCTTCAGCAGCCAATTGCACTAGATTGGTTTCCGCCACCGGTTTTACTTGGAATAGAGTTTTCAGTTGGTTGACAGTGGGGTGGTCGATATCTTTTCGTTGTTTTAACGTCTCGGCAGTTTTTTCCAATACCGGTTGGCCCAGCAAGACCTGCTTCTGAATGTTGACGTGTTCCAGATCCGCTTCCGCATGAGTTTGATCAATGTCGGTTGCTGCGGTGGTCAATACCAAGGCTTGGCTTTCAAAAATGGCCGGCTGTAGAAAGACATAGGTTTCGGTAATCAACAGCAAAGGCAGAAGTACCAGTAAAAATAAGGTTCTGCGCCTTAAGCGGCGTGGCCAAGGCGTTGGATTGGAACGGTAAAAATCGTCTCCGACGATGTGCAAATCATGGCGATATGGAAACATCACGATTTTCTCCCTGGCGCTAAGTCCGCAGGTTATAGTTTTTGTTGTAGTCCGCTTTGCGGATTTTTAGAAAATTTTTAACGCCGAGGCGAAGGCTGTGTCAGTCAGCTTCGGTTACGGGCAATTAAACGAATGTCGGGTTTAGTATTGTCGATACTGACTGCTAACTTCAGTGGGAGTCTTGCTTGCTCAAGACTTAATTGATAGCCCATTTCAGGCCGTAGAGCCCAAGATCCGCGCTGGCTGGTCTGCTCTGGTGCCTAAACAGTAAATATCGGCGAGCTGCCAGTTTAAACCAATCCAAAAATCAAGCAATTCTAAATTTGCTAACGGCTGTAAAGGCTGGCCTCCAGTCCGACATTATGTCGGATTAATAACCGAAGGCGCGCTTACCAAAGCCCTTTACCTGAACCGAAAGTGATTAGCAAATCGGTTGTAGGAGTAGCCTTCAAATCCGAGATATTAAGCCACGATAAAATATGCTTGGCCTATACTAAAACTCCAATTGGATTTGTGATCCGTCGCCGGTTTGCCGGCTTTTTGTTCGGACAAGACCGAGCGTTCTATGTATCCTTGCAGACTGACGTCCTAGGCGAGTCGGGCGCAATTTCCTCAGATGCCGTTTTGCGGCTATTTTTCAAATTTTTGGATTTCCACAAATCCCCGATTGGATTGGTATGGCAGATAAAGAGGATGGAATACTCAGAATTCATGTGTATGAACTGAGAGTTGGTATGTGCGTAAGCCGTCTGGAAGCGCCGACGGAAGATTCACCTTTTTTATTAGATAGGATCGTTATTGAAAGCCATGCGGATATCCAGGCCATTCAGGCGATTTGCGATTATGTCTATATCGACGTTAAATACCAGAAATCCTTTTCCGGCGCGATTCCGACCAGAAATTCCGAAGCGCGGAAATATTTGAGTTTTGCAAGATCATTCAATCAAACCGCTAATACTTATCAACGCACCGGTAATTTAATTAAAACGGTGATGGACGATATTCGTTTCGGTAATCAATTTAGTGTCAGCGCAGTTAAACAAGCCGTTTCCGAGTGTGTGGATAAGGTATTGGAAAACCCTGATACGATGCTGCTGCTGACTCAAATTAAAGATCAGGATCAATATACCGCGCAACATAGTATGAATGTTTGCATATTGTCGATTCTGCTAGGCCGTGAGTTAAATTTATCAGTGGAAGAACTGAATAAACTGGGTTTTTGCGGCCTAATGCATGATGTCGGCAAAATGAAAGTGCCGCTGGAAATACTCAATAAGCCTGGTTCTTTAGAAGACTATGAGATGGATATCATGCGTAAGCACACGCTATACGGGCGCAACGTTTTAATGTCCGCTCGTAATGTATATCCCGGTGCTGTTGACGTTGCCTACGATCATCACGAGCATTTGGCCGGTACCGGTTATCCGAGAGGTTTGAACAAAACGACGCTGTCGATATTTACCAAGATGGTAGCGGTTGTCGATACCTACGATGCCATTACCAGCGACCGGGTGTATCAGCGAGGTAAGCCGCATCTTATGGCGTTGGGAATTTTGGTGAAAGGGATGAATCATCAATTTGAAGCTAATTATGTCACTCAATTTATCAACTGCATCGGCTTTTATCCGCAAGGTAATTTAGTCGAATTAAGTAGTGGCGAGATTGGCTTGATAGTTGAGCAAAATAAAGCTGATCGGCTTAAGCCAAAAATCTTGCTAATTCAGGATGGCAATAAAAACCCTATCGAAGAAAAAATACTCGATTTATCGCTGAATATTGCCGACGCAAGCGGTAAACGTTACGGTGTCAAACAAGTGATAAGGCCGCAGGATTGTGGTGTCGATTTGGCCAAGTATTATCAAGATGGCAAGTTTACTAAAGAATATGCGGTAGTTGGCTAAGGTTTTAGTTCTTTAAATAAAATTCCCTGGATATTGTTTTTAACAATGGTTAAAAAAATTAATATTAACCAGCTAAGAAAAGGTATGTTTGTTTGCGGCACTGATCGGAAATGGATAGATACACCTTTTTTCCGTACTAAATTTCTGATTTCATCAGATAAACAAATTAATACTTTAAAAGAGTATTGCCAAACTGTTTCTATCGATACCGGTAAAGGTATCGACGTGGATAAGCCCGCTGAAACCGACATAATCGATTCCGGCGGTTCTGCGGCTACGGAGATGCGCAGCCGCGCCGAGGAAAATGATTCTGCTTACCCTGTTAATTGCATCGTCGAACTACAGACTGGCGAACTGGCAGTGGTGGTCCAGGGACATTCACAAGTTCCCCAAAGCCCGCTAGTGAAGGTGATCACCAATCCGCAGAAACAATTGCTGTTTCAAGAGCGTTTGCTCGATCTGGCCAATGAGCAGCAAAATCAGATCAAGATAGTCAGGGTATTGGCTAACGACGAACCGATTATCGAATTGCTGAAAATGTTTGTCGAACTGGAAAAAACTTAGCCAGCCAAAAACTTAGGCATACTGCTGAGTCTTGCCGAATAGCTCGTTGCTCAGGGCAATCACGGCGCGCGGGTCGATTTCGGCAATGGAAAAATCGTTTTTATCCAATTTGAAGGGATTGACCTGCGATGGTGACTTCAGGACTTTATTGATGTCGGTTTGGTAAACCCGGCTGACAGGCGTTGGTCCGAACAAGGTAATCGACGGCCGATTCAAACCCCAAGCCATATGCGTCGGCCCGGTATCGTTACCAATCACTAAGTCGGCCCTGGCGAGCGCGGCTTTCAAATCGTTGAGGCTTAATTGCGGTAATACCCGCGCCAGGCTGCGTTCGGCTAGCCATTGCGCCATCCAGTGTTCTTTCTCGTTGCCCCAGCAGATCAGAAAGTTGGCTTCCAGTCCAAAGATTACCTGTAGAAATTTTTCTAAGGGGTAGTTACGGCTAGGCCAGGTCGAGCCTATCACCAGAATGACGTTGGGTTGACCGGCTGGAAAATACTCATCCAACGGCGTTTGAGGCGGCTGAAAAAACAAAAACGGCTGCTTTGCCTGGATTTGCGTGGGCGTCACATTCAGCCCCAGCGGTTGGGTCAGCACGGCGACATTGCGATCAATAGTGTTGGCGTCGTAAGGGTAGGCCACATGCCGGTTGTAAAATAAGGCGGCCCATTTTTCCCGGATCGAGTCCTGATCGAACCCCACGCAGTTTGCCGACAGCAAACGCGAGACCAACGCGGATTTAATTAAACCTTGTGCATCGATGACTAAGTCGTATCCCTGCTCGGCATAAGCGCGTATTTTGTTTATCTCGGCAAAGATGCGCCATTTGTCGGTTTTCAGGGCTTTTAAATTCACACCCAACACGTTGTTCAGATGCGGATTGTCGGCTAGTACGCCGGCGAAGCGTTCCTCGACGATCCAGTCGATTTGCGCCAGCGGCAACGCGGCTTTGATGAATTGCAACGCTGCCATCGCATGGACGATGTCGCCCAGCGCCGAGAGCTTGACGATGGCAATTTTCATCGATTAGGCGTCCAGCGCTGCCAGAACCTGCTCCGGCCTGATTTCCGTCAAGCAGCGAGTATGGCCCAACGGACACTCACGCTTAAAACACGGCGAACAATCCAGATGTAAATCCAGGATCTCTGCCTTGGGGTGCAGCGGCGGGGTAAAACCGGGGTCGGAAGAGCCGTATACCGCAATTAATTTTTTATCCAGTGCGGCAGCGACGTGCATCAGGCCGGAATCGTTGCTGACGACCGCATCGGCCAGGGACAGTAAATCCACCGCATCGGCCAGTGAGGTAATGCCGGCGAAATTGCGGCAAATACCACCCGATAAATCATTAATGTGCTCCGCAACGGCTTTGTCCTTATCGGAACCGAATAACCAGACTTGCCAGCCTTGTTCTTCCTTTTGCCGGGCGACAGTAGCGTAATGTTCGCTCGGCCAGCGCTTGGCCGGACCGTATTCCGCGCCCGGACAAAGTGCCAGGATTTTACTGACAATAGGGCGTAGTTCCCCCGCCCCCTCAAGCAGAGCGCTGGGCGGGGGGATTTCGATTAAATCCGCACCGGTAATCTCGAATTTCCGGCAGACGTTTAATTGTTGCTCGGTCGTGATCATCAACTTCGGAACGTCGTAAGTTGGCGGTTGAGGTGCTTCGTCCGGTAAACCCAGTGCCACAAAACGCTGTACGGTCATGGTCAGCACTGTCTTATCGAGCGTGCGCACATCGTTCAACAAACCCCGGCGCAGTTCGCCGAGAAAACCGGTCCGTTTGGGAACGTGCGCAAAAAACGGAATCAACGCCGATTTCCAGGAGTTAGGCAGCACAATCGCCTGATCGTAATGATGACTTTGCAATTGCCGGCCGATACGGATACGCCCGCGCAAATCAAACTGCCCGTGTCCCAGCGGCATCGTCAGACCTTTATGAACTTCCGGCATGCGTTCCAGTAGCGGCAAGGACCAAGCCGGCGCCAGGACGTCGATTTGGCAATCGGGGTGTTGTTGCTTGAGAGTGATGAACAGGCTTTGCGCCATCACCATGTCGCCGACCCAGGATGGGCCGACGACCAGGATTTTATAAGGCTGTGCTGACACTTAAGAAACGAGCGTCAACCATTCCTTATGGTCGGCGCGACGGCCTTGGACGTAGTCGAAATACAAAGTTTGCAGTTTTTCGGTGATAGGGCCACGGCTACCGGCACCGATATCGCGGTTGTCGTATTGACGAATCGGCGTGACTTCGGCGGCGGAACCGGTGAAGAAAGCTTCGTCTGCAACGTAGACTTCGTCGCGGGTAATACGTTTTTCGATCACTTCATAGCCTTGTTCACGGGCGATGGTGATCAAGGTATCGCGGGTAATGCCTTCCAGAGCCGAGGTTGTCTCCGGCGTGTAAATTTTACCGTTACGGACGATGAATAGGTTCTCGCCGCTGCCTTCCGCACAGAAACCTTCGTGGTCTAACAATAGTGCTTCGTCGTAACCGGTGGACAAGGCTTCCTGCAAGGCCAGGATCGAGTTGATGTAATTACCGTTGGCCTTGGCTTTGCACATCGTGCTGTTGACGTGGTTACGGGTATAAGACGAGGTACGGATGCGAATGCCTTTTTCCATGTTTTCCGCGCCGAGATACGCCCCCCAGGTCCAGGCCGCGACCATGACGTGTACTTTCAAATTATCTGCGCGCAGGCCCATGCCTTCAGAGCCGAAAAACACCATGCTGCGGATGTAGGCGCTTTCCAGATTGTTTTTAGCGACGGCATCACGATGGGCTTGATTGATTTCTTCTTTCGAAAACGGCATTTTCATATTCATGATATGCGCGGAACGAAACAGACGATCTGTATGCTCGGCCAGTTTGAAAATCGCGGTGCCGTTTTCGGTTTTATACGCGCGTAAGCCCTCGAAGACGCCGCAGCCGTAATGCAGGGTGTGAGTCAATACATGGACTTTCGCATCGCGCCAATCAACCCATTTTCCGTCTAGCCATATAAAGCCGTCTCTATCATCCATCGTTGTCATCGTCTGAACCTGTATTGTTTAATGATTGGTGCTGCGCCGCGTCGGCTTAAAAGTGACGGAAATTGTACTATAAAGCGGTGTCAGGCAATACAGGCCGCGCAGAAGTCCATGGTTTTGGGTGGCGCCGCAGGGCTTTAGGTATTTGACCGAATTGTCTCTATCCAAGGGCGAGGCCTAAGATGCGGGGAGTGCGAGAGTGAAATAATTCACTGATTCTTCGTGGCATCGACCACCGACAGGGGGCATTGTTTGGGATAAATTAAACTCAACGTCAATATTTAGTTAAAGCCTGATGTCAGAGATAATTAGGAAATGTTATGGCTATGATTTTTATAGGCTTTAGTTTGTTGGCGTCACTTATGCTTAAGATGAAATGAGTCAAATCGGCATGTTCGGGAGAGCGTCATGAAAACAAGCAATGAAGTCAACGAAATCAGTACACTGCGTATCGTGTTTATCGAAACCTTAAGCAGGCAGTTTATAGCCATCACTGGTTGCGGCATTTACGTATACCTCAATCCGGTCACTATTAACGAATTGTTCAACCGTTATCTGAACAGCAGCGTACCCATCAATGTTTTTGCCCGGCAATGCGTCAGGAATATAGTGGCTTAAAGTTGGTCAGACAATCCGGACGGCTAGAGCCGTCCAGGACGTCTTTGGAGGCAAGGGCTTCAGGCTTTGGCAAAGCGCCGGCGTGAGCCGAATAGTACAGCCAGCAATAGAGACGCAAGCGCCGCTTGGCCGGCAATCAAGCTTTGACAGGCCGCCAAGTCTGCCGGATGCGCAAATGCAAAGCGTGGTTGATCGCGACTATATACATCGCTCCAGGTGGTGTCGGTCATGATCTTGGGTACGAAATAGCCGCGCCATTGATCTTCAAAGCGATTAACCGCCTCAACATACTCGGCGTAGCGCGGCGCATCGATTCCCGCCAACCTATCGGCCATTTGCAGCGCCGCCATAGCCGGCGATAGCCACGACCAGGATTCCAAGAACTCGAATTGTGCCTTACGGGCACTGTCGAAGCGGTACATTAACGGCCGGATCTGTTGATCCAGAACCAAGCCCGCCGGTAAACCGGTAATTTCGCGCGGTAACTCTTTGCTAGTCTGCGGCATCTTCAGGTCGGAATGGGTGCTGTACCAGTCAGCGAGCAGCGCCTGGCGTTGTTGATTGTTTTGCTCCTGAAACTGGCGGATGGCGATGATGCTATCCAGCCGGGATGGCATCGGCGCATGCCGATCAGCGGCCCATGCCAGCAAGGCCGGGCTGGCGAAGGTTAATATCAACCAGACCCCGAGCATACCGATAGCGGACGCGCCGGACGAGAAGGGCAGCAACAAGAACAAGCCGGCAATACCGAACCAGACCAGCGCATACAGTCCGCCGAATACCAGCCAATACGCTAGGCTATCCATACTGGCGCCCGGATCGAGCAATAGCGCCAGCAGCGAACTGCCGACAATTACCAGTAGGACCACAACATAACGCACGCATAGCGCAGCACACACCAAGTGCCAGGGTGCCGACATTTGTGTGCAGACCAGCCGCCAGACCCCGCTTTCCCGGTCCTCCTGCACCAAGCCGTAGCTCAAGGCAATGACCATCAGCGGCGTCAGTAAGGCGAACACGGTGGCAAAATCCAGCATGCCTAACTCGTGTAGCATCGGGTTGAACAACTGATCGCTGTTGCGACCGTCGGTGTGGCGGCTACGGGTGGAGATTTTGATGCCGGTACTTAAAAAATCCAGTTGCCGCACACTCAAGGCCAGGCCGCCGAGGGCCGGCAAGCGTAAGGGTGGCGCGGCTGCACTCGCGGAAAAAGCGTTGGCTTTGCTGGCATTGCCAGCGGCTTTTGGCGCGTCGTGCATCTCCGCTTGATTGGACGTGGCATTGACCGTGTGCGGCGATGCGTTGCCGTGCAAGCGAAATTCGCGGGCGGCCAAACCCGACCAGACGGCGCTGGCCAGCATCACGCTCAGAAACAGCCCGGTCACCCACAGATTTAAGCGGTTGCGTTTAAAACGCAGCCATTCGATAGCAAGCAGTTGCATCATGGCGCCAGCCTCCGTGCGGAAATTTTCAATAGGCCAACCGATAAGCCTAGCCACAGTATCAACACCAGCAAATCCACTTCGGCTGTTCGCAGGGCAAAGCCGATGTCCGGTGCTTGATAACTAAAATCCGCCACGCTGCGCCAATCGGCTTCTGCGCCGGTGGCCTTGCGCTCTGTGCCGCGGCTGCGTTCGCGGTCCCAGTCTTCGGTCAGGTTGATAAAATAGTGCCGATATTCCTCGGCGGCGTCTTCAAAATGCCGCTGATGCGCCAAATCCATGCCGGCCAGGGTCATAGACAAGGAACGCAGCGCCAGGCTGGGGCCTAGCCATGAACCGAGGTGGCTGAGGTGCTGTTGCCTGACAAAGTTGTCGCGTAAAGCGTCGAAGTGCAGGGCGTGGACCTTAACGGAATAGGCATCATTGTGCTGGCGATTTAAAGACACGAAACCGAC
>FSSH01003177.1_pt3 | contig 22315 bp, 18 predicted proteins | sample 1166101 | NCBI WGS metagenome assembly FSSH01 (sample SAMEA32972668, study PRJEB13176) | freshwater metagenome | biome: Drinking water system; feature: Biomass in drinking water that filtered by 0.45 um membrane; material: drinking water | place: USA | collected 2012-12-20 | depth 0 m | reverse complement strand
CGTCGAATCCAAGAATCTTGCGGATTTCTACTTGTTTCTCTTTGCCTGGGTGGCGGCATTCCTGTTGCATACACCCGTGCATGTTTACTACAACTTCATGAGAACCAGACTGGCTCTAATCTGGAGACAATGGCTTGGAGAGGAGTTCCTGACCAGATACTTCTCAAACGAAGCCTATCTCAGATTGACCATGAAACATGAGATTGATAACCCCGAACAGCGCATGACGCAAGACGTTGACTCGTTTTGTAATTCGTCCGTGGGGTTGTTCATGTCTATTCTTGATGCCTGTGTGCACGTGATTACTTTCATGACGGTTCTCTGGGTTATTTCTCCCAGCCTGTCCGTGACTGTGATGGTGTACTCGACCCTGGGTCTGGTGATTGTGTCTGCTATCGGCAAGAGTCTGGTTGACTTGAACAATTCCCAGATGAAGACCGAAGGTGGATTGAGAGCCGGCCTGACTACAGCTCGCCACACCGCCCAGGAAATTGCCAGTGGTGGCGAAGAGTCTGAGGCAGAAGAATTGCGGAAGGCTAAAGACAATCTCAACAGCGTCATTGAAACGCTTTTGGGTATTGCTCTGGTGAATCGCCGCATTCAGTTCTTCACCACGCCGTTCAACCTCTTCGTGCAACTCATTCCCGTCGTCATCGTTGTGCCTGCCTATTTCGCCGGTGAGATTCCCTTTGGCACAATCACCCAGGCTGCAATGGCTTTCGGTGCTGTGTTCAATGGAGCCACCGTGTTGATTGGACAGTTCAACGGGATCACCCACTATGCTGCTATTACCAATCGCCTTGGATCCCTGGCTGAAGCCATGGAACGCAGTCGCGAGATGGAAACAGAGAAGGTGGAGACAGCAAAAGCGGTTTGATGTTGAGGGGGCGAGTGTTTGGGTGTTTCAACCAGGGTTTGCTGCTCACATGTTTGTGTCTGCGCCAGTAAAGTAATTCTTGCTTTGCAAGTCTTTGCTGGCGTGACGCAGGCAGCATCCATGGCGTGAATAGACGGGATACTTTATCGACAGGTGCTTACTTAGCGGGCAAAAATTTTTTCGAGAAGGTACTAAAATGGGTAGTAGGGTTGGGTGATTTTTTAGCTTTGCCGGCGCCTGGCTCTGTCTACGGCGCTTTAGAGGCACCTGGGAAAAAATGTAGAATTTCGCACGAAACTCAAAAATGCTGAGTTAGCCTCACTACGGTGCGATTTTCGAAATAATTTCGCCTCTGCCTCCTTTCTTAAAAGCAGACTTTGTTGGTTTTTCTTCAATTCGGAAAGGAAAGAGAGGCACCAGAGCCGGTAGCACCGGTGCCTCTCTCCTTCAGTTAACTACCGCGGCTCCACGGAAAGTGGCAACCGAACGGATTGGATTCCATTGGGGTTCTGCTTAGACAAGACCGGTGCTTTAGGATCTCCGTCCCTTGCCTGGCTTCCTTGTCTTGCTACCCCGTCCTGGCTTCTTCGACTTGCCATGTTGACCGGGCTTCTTCGACTTGCCGGATTTCTTCGACTTGCCGGGCTTTCCGGATTTTTTGCGGCGGGCTTTCACCCTGCATTTTTCCAGATTGCCACCCTCGCTTGCCAGACAGGCCTGAAGGGCTTCTTCTTCTTCCTGTCTTTGCAGGGCTTCGTTTTCCTCGTCGTGAGGCGAGACCTTGTTGCGGTGATCGGCGCGCTTTTGCAGGAAGTAAGCACTCCAGTCCACCTGCGGCTGAGCGAGATAGGCGTCGATGACGCGGTAGGCGAGGGCGAAGGGCAGCAGCGAGTTGTGCATATTGGTCAGCACTACTACGCCGAAACCCTGAGCCGGACCCATAACGCAGAAGGAAGTGAAGCCGTCGACGTAGCCGCCGTGCTGAACCAGATGGGCGCCGCCATAGTCGCGAACGAACCAGGTCATGCCGTAGCCGTGCCGAGTTGAGCCGGGGTGCATCATGAGGGTGAAAGCGTTGGGCTCCACCTGTAGATGTTCGCGGTGCATTTCATCCAGTTCGCTCTTGTGGAGAATTTCCTTGCCGATAGTGCCCAGCTGGAACTGCAGCCAATTGGCCATATCGTCGATGCTCGATTGCAGGGCTGCCGAAGAAGCCAGATAGTCGAGGGACTTCACCTTCATGATGGCCGGACGCTTCCTGTTGCGCGGCATGTGGTGAGGGGCGGCGCGATTGCGTCGCTTTGCCGAGGCTTTCACCGAGCCGAAGCTGTCCTTCATGCCCAGAGGTTGCAGGATGCGGCTCTGCAGGAAGGTCTCCCAACTCATGCCTGAGACCTTCTCCACCACAAGGGCCAGGACGGCAAGCAGGGTGTTGTTGTAGCTGAAGCCGCCCCGGTGCGGTCGAAGCGCCTTCAGTCCGGCCAGATGCCGCATAGCCTCCTCGAGGGTGCGGGAAGGAAGGTTGGTGATGGCGCCGTCTTCCACGCCGCTCTGGTGCGTGACGACGTCCTTGATGGTGAGGGCTTTTCCGACAGCGGCATCAGCCAGGGTGAATTCCGGAACATACTTCTGCACTGGATCATCGAAGGAGAGTTTCTTCTCCCTGGCCAGGATGGCCATGGCTACCGTGGTGAAAGCCTTGGTGCAGGAGCCGATTGTGAAAATGGAGCGACGATTTACGGGGCGACCGTCGCCTTTCTTGAGCAAGCCGAAGCCGTCTGCAAAGACGACTTGCCCGTCTTTGACGACCGCGATGGAAAGTCCAGGTACGTCCCAGGCTTTCATGGCTCGTTTTATGTAAGTTACATCCAGACCGAAGTCTTGATTGGTGTTCGACATAGACATGTCCTTTGCCAAAGATAATGGCCGGTGCCTTTGATGGTTCCGGCTGGGAAGGTTTATTTGACCGCAAGGTGACGGAAGAAGCCGCAGCCACAAGGCCTGCGTCTTTTGAGGGAAATGGAGCCGTCCTGCTTTTCTGGTTCAGCCGACAAGGCTCAAAGGCATTGCTCGCCGGGTGGCATCAGCCTCCTGTACGGCACAATGGGTGCTGGACTGGTAGCTGCTCTCGGGGGGTGGTTTGTAGCGAGCTTGTTTTTCCGATTTTGCGTCTTGAAAGAAAAGTGAAATTGATTTTCCTTAGTTTCTAAATTACGTGGTCAAAGCGCAAAGGCAAATGCAGTAATTCCGGTTCATATTTGAGCAAACTAATTTGTCGGTCACCGTTTCGTTTAAACTATGGCACGCCTAGCGCTAGAGTGCCCCTTGGCGACCCCTGGTGAGAAGCCGTTGCGGAGGGTCTGAAGGAGACGTCAGAGAATCGCCTGGGCGAGTACCGCTTTCGTTTGCAGTCGAGGGAATCATGCACCAAGTCGCCGCCCGAAAATTAGCTGAGTATCTTTCCGACTGGCTTTCGCTTCGTTATGACCAGTGTGATATTCCCGGCTTCAGTGTGGCGGTGTCCATTGACGGTCGGCTCATACTCAATCAAGCCTTTGGTTTTGCAGATCTGGAAAAGAAGGAGGTGCTCACACCGGAGCACGTTTTTCGGGTGGCCTCCCATTCCAAGACTTTTGCCGGAACGGCATGTATGCAATTGCAAGAGCGGGGCAAGCTCAATATCGAGGCACCGGTGGTGCAATACTTGCCCTGGTTGAAGCAGCATAAAGACGAGCGCTTACAGGAAATAACCAGTCGGCAGCTACTCAGTCACAGCGCCGGCGTGATTCGAGATGGACTGGATGCCGATTTCTGGCAGTTCAACAGACCCTTCCCGGATTCTTTGGAATTGCAGGGGCAACTTCTGGAGGCGGGGTTGATTTTCGATTGCAATACTAAGATGAAGTATTCCAATCATGGCTACGGGCTTCTGGGGCTGGTGATTGAAGCGGCTGCCGGGCAGAGCTTTCGAGCTTACGTCAGTGAGAATATTATTGCGCCCTTGGCGCTGGAGAACACCGGCGCGGATTATTGTCTCTCCATTGAGAAGCGCCTGGCTAGGGGTTATACCCGTGTGGAAAGGTGCGGCAGGCGTTCGCGTCTTGATACTACTATCGATACCGCGTCCTTGAGTGCGGCCACTGGTTTCTATTCCAACGCCGCCGATCTCTGTCGCTATTTCTCGGCACACATAGTGGGTTCCGGTCAGCTCCTGCAAGATGCCAGCAAGAAGGAAATGCAGCGCACTCAGTGGCCTGTGACAAACAGCACTTTCGGGCAGGAGTATGGTCTGGGTCTGCAGATCGATTATGTGGAGAAAAGGCGTGTCTTTGGACATGCGGGCGGCTTCCCCGGTCATGCTACCCGCACCCTCTGCGACCCTGCTGAGAAAATGGTTGTTTCCGTTTTGACTAATTGCATCGATGCCGATCCCACTGCCATCGCCCGCGCTGTCTTTGCCTTTGCCGATCATTTCTCCGCTGCCTATGGGTCTGGAGAAGAATCGACCCTGTGGAAAGGAGCCGGTGCCTCCGGCTCCATCGATATGGAGCGGTTTCGGGGGCGCTTCCAGGGCCTTTTCCGCATCATGGACGTATTGCCTGCCGGGGATAAGCTGATCGCTATCAATCCTGCAAGCTGGCAGCCTTTTGCCGACGTAGAGGAGCTTGGCGTAGTGGATGAAAGCACGTTGAAGATGATGAAAGCCAATGGCTTTTCTTGTGAAGGAGAGCTGGTGCCCTATGAATTCAAGGGTGCGGAGCTGCCGGCCGGTTCCATTCGTTGTGGCGGCGCTACGCTCTTTGGCGAGAAAAACTATAAGCTCTTCAATCCCATTACTGCGGAAGTTTGATCGGCCTTGACGCCACCTATATACTTGGGCAACATCTTGCTCCAGGAATGCCAATCATGGCAGTTTCCCTCCCAGATGTCGACATGATGCGGTACGCCTTTTGCTTGCAGGGCTTGTGAAAATTCTTCATTACTGGGCAATAGCGGATCCTCGGCGCCGGTAGGCAAAATCCAGTCTATTGAACGGATTTGTTCGAGAGCCGGCTGATCGTTTATTCTTGAGATCAGATCGCTGGGGCTGCCCAGGGCAAGTTGGTCATCCATGCGATTGTCTGTCCAGGTGCGCACTTCGTAGACGCCGCTCATACCCAATACACGATTGAAGCGGTCGGGAAAACGCAAAGCCAGATTGGCCGAGTGATAGGCGCCGAAACTGCAACCGGCGGCGATGGTGTAAGAGTGCGAGTTGCGGCTGTTTGTTAGAGGAAGAACTTCTTCAATTACGTAGGCTTGGTAGGCAAGATGGCGCTGGAGGCGCGTTTCCGGACTGATGCCGTTGTTCCACCAGGATTCAATGTCCACCGAATCAAGGCAGAAGAGTTGGAACCAACCGCGGCTCAGGGCCTCGCCCAGGCTTTCCACTAGACCAAAATTTTCCCAGTCGAAGAAGCGGCCGCAGGAGGTAGGAAAGGCTATGATTCTGGCTCCGGCATGACCGAAAATGAGCATTTCCATGTCGCGCTCCAGGGCCTTACTGAAACTTTTGTGATATTCCCGCAACATAATTGAGTTCTTGCCTTCCGCTTCTGGTGCCGCTTTCAAAGGGGCGATGGGTAGCCAATTATAGCATCGTCGAAAGGAACCCGCGTCTTTGGTCTGGATGGTATTCTTTTGGTGCACTGATAATAGCCCTGGTGGTCAGCATCAAAGAGAGGGTGTTATGAAATCCGTATTTCTGTCGCCGCATTTTCCGCCATCCTTCGCCAATTTCGCCGGTCGATTGAAGGAACAGGGCGTAACGGTTCTCGGTCTGGCCGATCAGCCCTATGACGATCTCAGTCCCGAGCTGAAGCGTTCCCTGACTGAGTACTACCGTGTTTCAGATATGCACAACTATGATGAGTTGGTGCGGGCCATGGGGTACTTTACTCACCGTTACGNNNNCGATTCGCACAACGAATACTGGTTGGAGACCGAGGCCCGCTTGCGCACCGATTTCAATATTGCCGGTATCAAGTGTGGGCAAATTGAAACCATCAAGTGCAAGTCTAAAATGAAGGAAGTCTTTCGCAATGCCGGTCTCAGCCCGGCTCGTGGACGGATCTGTCGCAGCGACGAAGAACTGAGGAGTTTCATTAAAGAAGTAGGATTGCCGGTGGTGGCTAAACCAGACAATGGTGTTGGTGCCGCCGCTACCTTTAAAATCGAGCGTGAAGCCGACATACAGCGGTTTTGGAACGAAAAGGCCTATTGCGACTACATCGTGGAAGAATTCATCAGCGGTGATATCGTCACTTTTGACGGTCTGGTGGATCAGCGGGGAGAGTTGGTTTTCTCTACCTCTTTGCGCTATTGCCGGGGCATCATGGAAATCGTCAATGAAGATTCCGATGTCTACTATTGGACCGTGCGTTCCATCGAGCCCGATCTTGAGCAAGTGGGGCTTTCTACATTGAAAGCTTTTGATGTGAAAGCCCGCTTCTTTCACCTGGAATTTTTTCGCACCGGCGACGGTAAGCTTATGCCTCTTGAGGTAAATATGAGACCTCCCGGCGGCTTGACCCTGGACATGATCAATTACGTCTTCGATTTTGATTGTTACCGGGCCTGGGCGGAGATGCTCGTGCATGGGCATAATCCACGGGTGAAGGAAAGACCGTACTTCGTTATTTATGTCGGACGCAAGGACTGGATACCCTATGTTTTGCATCATGACCAGGTCTTGCATCAGTTTGCTCCCTTGCTCAAGCAGCAAGAGCGTATGGCCGGCGTTTTTGCCAGGGCCATCGGCAATCACGGATATATCCTGCGTCACGAAGAGTTGGAGCCGCTTTTGGCTGCGGCTGCTTCTATCTTGCAAAGGGCTTAGGCAGCCTTGTTGAGCGATGGCTCTTTGGTTTATGCTTGGCGTCCATGCCGGTGATGGCGCGCCGGCATTTACTACGAGTTTGGTTGCCGTTCAGTTTCAAGCAGGATAATGTCCATGACCAGGGTGCAAAAGAATCTCATCGCCGCAATAGCTGTTTGTGCTCTCATTCTGGCTGCAATCTACTGTTATTTCATGCAATTAGTGAGGGAGGCCCAGAACCCGCCTGGACCAATGGAACGGGTGGCTGATCCGCTCGGTTCGGGGGGTAAGAAAGTGGCGGCGCCCGATGAGNNCGGAAGTGGATATGGATAAGCTCTTTGAAGAGGAGCGCAAGAAGCAGAAGGGACTCGGTTCTTTGCGTAAGAGTGATTGAATCGGTCGGCAGTATCGGGCGTTCTAACTCAAGTCGAACTCAAGTCTAATTCAGGTCTAATTCAGGTCTGCCTCCGTTTGGGCTCTGGCGGAGCGGTGGTTAAAGGCTGGTTCCGGTTGTCTGAGCCGTGTGAAACTAAAAGCAATAGTAGAAAATGGCAAAAGAAAATGCCGCCGAAGCTACCAGGGTTTGGAACCGGTGGTAGTTCGGCGGCGAGTTGATGGTGTCTTCAGTCAGACCAGGGAGGGAGAACTGGTCCGACTGCAGAGGCTTAGCGGGTTTGCGGCGCCTGGTTGTTGGCGGCCAGCACCGAGAGAATGCGCTCCATCACCGACGGGCTGGGCATGTCGATTACCGCGTCGATGCGGTTCGGCATGGCCGGAATGCCCAGATCCTTGGGATCGTTGACGATGCTGGCCAGTCCCGAGCGGAAGCCGTGCTGACGCCAGGCGATTTCCTGAATGGCCGGGTCCTTGAGGGCTTCCATCAGGCGCTTGCCGTTCTTGGTGCGAGCGATGAAGGGGTGGCTCGACCAGACCGTCGGTTCCGGATAGAGCACGCGCACGCTTTGCAGCACCGTGGCCTTCTGGCCGGGGTTCTGCAGAAGGTACTCCACGAGTTGCGACTCGTAGCCGGCCACGATGGTCTTGGCGCCCATGCCGGTGGTCAAGTACTGTTGGAACAGGTCCTTGGAGCTTTGCTCCATCAGGCCGAGCCGACCGAAGAACTGGGTCAGCTTGGGCAGAACCTGGACGATGGTTGTATCGTCAGGAATTTCGCCACCGTTGAGAGTGCTGGCCAGCAGTCCGGCAAAGATGAGACCGCCGTTGCTGAAAGCCGGGTCGGTAGTGCGGATGTTCATGCGACCGTTCAGCTTGTTGAGCCCGATGTCCGCCCAGCGCTTGCCGTCGGCGATCATGGTGACAAGCTTTTGCATGTCGATGACGTAGAGAGATTCGTTGCGCTTCTCCACGATTTTGGCGTTGACCAGGGCATCCACAACCGGTCCCCAGGTGTAGAGCACCATGGGGGAATTGAAGATGTTATCCGAGCCGGCCACCACTCCGTTGCGGTCCTTGTAGATGGCCAGTGATACCTGCGAGGACGGCCAGACGAAGTCGTCCGCCGGACCCAGCGGCAGGTCGCGCACCATTTCCACCGAGCCGGCCTTGCGTGCCGAAACCGTGATTCCGTACTTGTCCAGAAGGATTTTCTGGACTTCCGGGTTCTTGAGGAACTCCTCCTTTTCGCCCCCGTAATAGCCGGAGACGGTGACGGGACTCAGCACCGCCAGCGGAGTTGAGCCGCTCGCGAGATTGTCGGAGCCGCCCTTTAGGAAGAAGACGACCAGCCCAGCTACCACGAGCAGCGCGGCGGCAATACCAATTCTTATCGAGTTATTCATTTTGAAGTATCTCCGACAGTTTTGAGGTTGATAGTGGGGAGCGTCGCTTCCACCTGGATGGTGCCGCTCATGAGTTTGGCGATGTCGTTGATGTGCAACTGCTCGTACCACTTGTCGAGCTGATGCACGATACCCGGCAATCCATCTTCCACTTGCTGGAGGAATTCGCGGGCGGCGTCCACATCGCGGGAGGCCAGCTTGGCGTATTGCCCGACCAGGCTCTCAATGGGGGTGATGCACTGATTCAGGAAGGGCTCGGCGGCAGCGAACTTGTTGGGATCGCTTTCGATGACGCCGAGGATGCGCGCAGATTCGTCGGCGATCTTGCCGATGACCGATTTCGCCTCGGAACGGTTGGCGGGAACGATGGCGTTGGCCTCTCTCAAGCTCTTGATCTTGAGCTTGGCTTCGGCGATTGCCCGAGCTTCGCGCTCATTGGGTTTGGTGCGGGGACCCAGAGGACCGCCCGGCGCCACGAGCAGAGCCGCGGTGCCGACGAGGGCGGCCACGATCAGACTGGCGGCGCCGCTCATGGCCAGGGGGAAAGCACAGATCAACAGGGTGGCGATGGCCGCTGCACCGGCAGCTATGCCGACCATTACATCTCGATTTATCATTTGCAGACTCCAGTCAGGGCGGGTTTAGTTGTAGCCCTTCGCTTCGCGGAAGGCCGAGATGAGATCCTTCTTGCCGTCGAAGACCTTGCCGGAAGTAAAGGCTGCGATGGCCTTCAGTTGCGACGGGTCCGCATCGCCGAACATGATCGAGTAGACGGGCATGCCGGTGAGAACCTGAGCCGCGAAGCTTTGTTTGAGAGCTTCGAAGCTGCCGTCGGAACGACCGTCGGTCATGAGGATCACCGATGCCGAGTAGTTCTCCAGGCTGTACTTCTTCAGCTCAGGCAAGGCGGCAATGATCGGCGAGTAGATGTCGGTGCCGTTATCTGCAGATTCAGCGTTGACCGACTGCCACAGCTCCAGCAGCTTGTTCGGGTCGTTGCCTTCCACCTTTTTGATCCAGCGCGTGCGCGAATCGAAGGGAACGACGATGACCACGTCCTTAGGCGACGCTTGCAGCATGTAGCGCTTGGCCAGGTCCTGGTCGAGCATCACACGCATGGCGCTCTTCAGGTCTTCTTCGGCGCGACCCTTCATGCTGCCGGAGAAGTCGACGACGAAGACGGTCAGGCTGGGTTTGCGGAAAGCGGTCTGATAGAGCACAAGTGCTTTTTCGATCACTTCCGGTGCCGGCATGGTGATGGGCGAGAGGACGCGGTTGACGTCGATGCCCAGCGCGGGATTGAAGACCGTCTGGTTGGCACCGCTGGCGGTGACGCCCAGGCCGGTGCGTCGACCTGTCTCCAGAAGCTGCTGTTGCACTGCCGGCGAAAGCAGGTATTCCTGCATCTTCAGGAAGGCAGCTTCGGTGGCGGCGTTGCCTTTGCTGACATAGCCCAGGGGAGCGTCGGCGATGGCCAGACCGTCGACGGGGTACACGGCGTAGAGCGGTTCACGGTTCTGCTGCTGAAGCGCCTGGTTGGTCTCGATCACCAGCGATTCGTAGTTGACCATGGCGTCGAAGTAGTCGTAGCGGTCGATGAAGAGGTCCTTGAGCCAGCCCGAGCTGCCCGTGGTGCGGTTCACCGTACCGAGGATGCTTTTGACTTTCGCTGCCACTTGCGGCTTTTCCAGGTCCGCTTCGGTGAGCACATCCGGATTGCCGGCGAAGGCATAGAGGAAGCCGAAGTAGGCCGCTGCGCCGGAGTTCGATTGGGTGGCTGATGTCATCATGAAGCGCAGTTTGCCCGACTGGGCCACCTTGAGGATGTCCGCCACTTTGACGTCACCCTTGGTCCAACCGAGCTTCTCGGCAATGGATTTCTTGACGCCGAAAACCACCGGCGAACGATAGATGGAAGCGATGTTCTTGACCGCTCTGGTCTTATCGCCGAGGGTGATCCACATGCGGTCTGCCGGCATGACGGCGTCGAACTCGGAATTCTTGCCCTTCTCCAGTTCGAGCATGATGTCTACCGAGCCCTTGTAGGTGACTTGCAGGGTGGCGCCGGCCTGGCGAGCGGCCTCCTGCAAAATGGGCTCGATGGATTTGTTCTCCGAACCCGACAGCAGCCGGATCACGGTGCCGGTGTTCTGTTGGGCGGTGTTGGTCTGGCCTTCTTCCTTTCACGCGGAAAGTCCGATCAGCGTGCAGATGAGGAGGGCTGCTGTAAGCAGTCGCTTTATCATCTCTGTGCTCCTGAGGGTAGAGTGAATTGAGGGTGACTTCAGTGCGATGGGGTGAACAGTCGTGTTCTGCTCCCTTCGCGGTTTCCGATGCCTCTGGATTTGCATCCCGGTAGGTCGGTCGACGATGGCTTATTTCCTCTCCAGTCGTCAGCCCCAGCCTCTCAGACTCGCATGCAGGCGAGGTGGAAGTGAGTCTTAAGGTGGTTGGTTGGAATTTGTAGGGTTTGTTTGAGGTGGTGATGAATGAAGGAGAGTGATCTGAGAGTAGAGTTTTAGAGCGGGTTATTAAAAGTGAGTTTTTGCGCGCTTTTTCTATGTAAACAGCACTGTTTACAATTTTTTTGCTCCCCAATCGAGGGTGCTTGCGGGCAGCAATCAGCTGATTTTCGCAGGAGAAAGGTAGAGTTGAATCGCTACCTCTTATAAACTTGCGTAAAGCGAGGATTGGTGCGTTTTAATGTCCACTTGACTAGCGTTGCTCGTGTGATTCCTGGCAGGCCGATCCACTCTTGCGCATTTTTGTTTTTCATACGATTGGCGTTCCGACAGGGCCGCAAATTCTCTGTTCGGATACGGAAATTTGCTGAAAAATGGGACACTTGGCAACTAGCGCGAACGGCGCTAGTTAATGCCTCCTTCATTTCATCTTTCACATGAACAGAAAAACAGGCTTTCGAGTCCTGAAACCTGTAACAGTTCATGTTTACAGACAAGAGAACGGATTGTGATCTTGGAGATTAAACCTTAGGGTCGAAGTCTATTTCATTTTCAACATTGGTAAGAGCTATTGAGTAACTAAGTTTCCCGCGTCATAAACGTTTGCCCAGAGGACAGTCCGCAAGGTTTGGTCTGGGTTTTCTGTCGACCTGAGGATTCGCAGCCTACTAACGCTCTTTCCCCATCTTACGGCGAGTTCTATGTACTTGTCGCACCTGTTCACTGTCCCTGCGTAAGGCTTACAGCCGACCGGGGATGGTTTCTGTTTGCCAACCAGGCCGTTCAGTCACATACGGCTATAGGAGCTTCTACATGAAAAAACGACGAATTGGTATTTACGGAGGAAAGTTCGACCCTCCGCACCTCGGGCATCTGCTCTGCGCAGAAATGACCCGAGAGGCTTTCGCCCTCGACAAGGTTCTCTTCGTGACCAGTGCGGTGCCGCCGCACAAGGCAAGTGGTGTCACCGACGCTCGCATTCGCCACGAGATGGTGGAGGCGGCATGTGCACCCAACTGTTTCTTCGAAGCCTGCGACATCGAACTCAAGCGTGAGGGCAAGTCTTACACCCTGCTCACTGTCAGGCAGCTGAGAGAAATCTACGGACCGGACACCGAGCTTTGCTTGATGATCTCGTCCGAGTATCTGGACCCCGACTACGAATGGAATGTGGGGCGCTGGAACGGCTCGGATGAGTTGCTCAAGCTGGTGCGTCTGCTGGTCTTCACGCGCCAGGGTCACACCAATGAGCAGTCGCGCGCCTGGGGAGCGCTTCTGCAGGAGAAGTTCGCGGCTTCTTTCGCAGTGCAAGTCGACTACCTGGACTTCTGCCCCAGCCCGCCTACGTCGAGCACGCTACTGCGTGAGCGCGTGCGCAAGCAGGAGTCGATCTGGTACATGGTGTTACCGGAAGTCTGGGACATCATCCGCGTCCGCGGCCTGTACGGCTGCCAGACGCCTCCGCGTGGGTCACACCTGCGCAAGATCTGGCGTCGTTTAACTGTATCGGCGAAGCAGTACTGGAATCGTCTCTTGAGGCGGCTCCGCTAAGCGTCCCTCCCACTGGCGGGACGGTTCGTTTCGCTTTCACTAAGACCCGGAGACAGCCCTCGGGCTGGTCTTCAAACAACCGGAGTAATCAAATGATTCGCTCAATCATCGACAACGATCTGTACAAGTTTTCCATGGCCAATGCCGTGCTGCAGTTGTTCCCGAATCTGCGCGTGTCCTACCGCTTCACCGACCGTAAGGGCAAGGGGCGTTGGACGGCGCCGGCTCTCAAGGAGCTGAACAAGCGCATCAAGGCCATGTCCAAGTTGTCCCTGACGCGGGAAGAGCGGGTTTTCTGCGAGACGCAGATGCCCTGGATCAACCGCACCTTCTGGGACTTCCTGGCCAACTACCGCTATGACCCGAAGGAAGTGCGGGTTTGGCTCGACGACAAGCAGAACCTGCAGATGGAGATCAAGGGTCTGTGGTGTCGCACCATCTTCTGGGAAGTTTGCCTGCTTGCCCTGACCAGTGAGGTCTACTTCGACAAGATCGACACGGCCTGGACCGAAGACGGTCAGGACGAGAAGATGCTGGCCAAAGCGCAGATGCTGGAAGCGGCCGGCGTGGCCTGGGGCGACTTCGGCACCCGCCGTCGTCGTCACTTCGAAGCCCAGGAACGGGTGGTGCGTATCGGCAGCCAGTTCAAGAACTTCACCGGTACCAGCAATGTGTACCTGGCCATGAAGTACGGCGTCAAGGCGATCGGCACCATGGCTCACGAGTGGATCATGGCTCATTCGGCCCTGTTCTCGCTCAAGCACGCCAACCGCTTCGCCCTGCAGAACTGGAACGACGTCTACCAGGGCAACCTCGGTACGGCTCTGCCGGACACCTATGGCACCGACGCTTTCCTGCGGGACTTCGACGGTGTGCTGGCGCGGCTCTTCGACTCGGTACGCCATGACTCGGGCGATCCCTTCGTCTGGGCCCAGAAGATGATCGATCACTACACCTCCCTCAAGATCGACTGGAAGAGCAAGCCCCTGGGCTTCACGGACGGCAACACGGCCGAAAGCGCCATCGAGATCCACAACTGGGTCAAGGAGCGCGGCGGCCGCTGCTGGTTCGGTATCGGCACCTCTCTCTCCAACGATTACGGTCCCGACAGCCCGGCGCTGTCCATCGTGATCAAGCTGGCCGAGGTGGAAGACAACGCCGGCCGCGCCACCCCGGTGGTGAAGCTGTCGGACAATCCTGAGAAGGCCAGCGGCGACAAGGATGCCATTCGTGTGGCCATGTGGACGCACTTCGGCACCCCCCTCGATGCCGCCAAGGCCTAGGAAGCGCCTTATTTATCAATCCCGTGAACCGGCCATGGTTGGCCGGCTCACGGGGCACAACTTAAGATACAGAAGGTGAACCAATGACCCAATCTGATAAAACTTCAAGTAAAGCTCCGGCTAAGAGGCGGCCCCGGAAAAAAACCGAGGTGGAGTTGCATTTCACAGAAGCGAAGCCGATTCTCTTCTCCACCGTGGGCTATCAGTATATGGCCGAGCGCATGCTGGCCACCGGGCTCTTCCAGGAGGGCTCTCTGGGCCGCTCCATGGACGGCGAGGGCAATCCCCTGCCGCAGGACGTGCCCTTCGCCGACGGCGAACGCTACCTGCGCCTGCTCACTGACGTGGAAGACCGCTGTGTGGTGATCGTGGGCGGCACTGTCAGCGACACAGAGACCATGGACCTGCTCGACCTCTGCCACAAGATGGTGGAAGCCGGGGCTGGTGAAATCCGCCTGGTGCTGCCGTTCTTCGGCTATTCCACCATGGAACGGGCCGTCAAGCCGGGGGAAGCAGTCAAGGCCAAAACCCGGGCTCTGCTCATCTCGGCGGTGCTCAAGGGGGTTGCCAAGGCTAGCGTCTTCATGGTCGACCTGCATGTGGAGGGCTTGCAGCACTACTTCGAGTACGGCATCAAGACCCACCACGTCTACGCCAAGCCGGTCATCATCGAGTCGGTGCAGCAGTTGCTCATCGATGAGTACAAGCGTGTCAAGGGCTTGAAGCGACTGACGGCGGCCAGAAAGGCGGAAGCGCTGGCGCAGCCCTTCGTCTTCGCCTCCACCGACACCGGCCGTGTCAAGTGGGTGGACAGCCTCTGCCGCGACATGGTCAAGCTCAACCTGAAAGCCGAACCGGCCTTCATCATCAAGCGGCGCATCAACGGCGACAAGACCGAGGTGCAGGACATCTCGGCCGATGTGGCCGGCAAGCTGGTGATTATCTACGACGACATGGTGCGCACCGGTGGCAGCCTCATCAAGGCTGCCCGGGCCTACCTGCAGCGCGGTGCTGCGGCGGTGGTGGCCGTGCTCACGCACGGTGTGCTGCCTCCGGGCGCCAAAGAGAAACTGGCGGACTCGGGAGTGTTCCAGGCCGTCGTTGTCACGGACTCGCATCCAAGGGCCGTGGAGCTCGCGGATTCGTTTCTGGTTGTAAACTCTATAGCAGAGCTTCTGGCTCAAGCGGTTTCCAAGGGACGGGCGGAGCTGGTCTGACGGTAATTCCGCAGGCAATGCAAACCCTCCTGACAATCCGCTGAGGCTCGAAAGCCTGAGGACTGAACTTATGACGAAAGAAAACACGAACAAACAGGCGCGGACGGCAATCATCGCCGCGTCTTCATCTGCCTCTGTCTCCAATCTCGGCTTCCTCAAGGTCGGCTCGGCAGTGCCCAAGCTCTCCGTGGGGAATCCGGCTTTCAATGCCGCCGAGACTGTCTCTTTGATGACGCAGGCGGAAGCCGCGGGCATCAAGGTGCTGGTTTTCCCTGAGCTGGGCTTGACCGGCTATACCTGCGCCGATCTCTTCCAGCAGAAAGCGCTCTTGCAGGGTAGTCTCGATGCTCTGCGCCAGGTCAGGGACGAAAGCCGCCGGTTCAGCGGCATCGTCTTCGTGGGCATGCCGCTCTCGGTGGACAACAAGCTCTTCAACTGCGCCGTGGCTGTGAGTCGGGGTGCGGTGCTGGGTATTGTGCCCAAGACCTTCCTGCCCAACTACAAGGAGTTCTACGAGAAGCGCTGGTTCGCGGCTTCCACGGCTCTGGGCGAGACCAACTATGTGCGCCTCTTCGATGAAGTGGTGCCCATCGGTGTGGACCTGCTCTTCACCGCCAGCGACCTGCCGGAACTGGTTATTGGTGCCGAGATCTGCGAGGATGCCTGGGCTCCCATCACGCCCGGTCACCTGGCGGCGCTCAACAACGCCCTGGTGGTGGTCAATCTTTCCGCCAGCAACGAGCTGGTGGGCAAGATGGCATACCGGCGCGAGCTTGTTTCCAGTCGCGCTTCCCACAACATCTGCGCCTACATCTACACCTCCTCGGGGGTGCATGAGTCGACCACCGACGTGGTCTTCAGCGGGCACTCCATGATCTGCGAGAACGGTAGTTTCCTGGCCGAGAATCAGCGTTTCGAGCGCGAAAGTCTGCTCTTGAGCGCCGACATCGACCTGGAGCGTCTGTCGCAGGAACGTCTGACCAACCCCACCTTCGCCGACTGCCAGACCCAGTTTGCCTCCATGCGCAACTTCCGGCAGGTGGCATTCCAGGTGGGCGAAGTGTCCCGCCCCGAGAAGTTGCAGCGCTTCGTGGACGCCCATCCCTTCGTGCCCAAGGACAAGGCCACGCTGGATTTGCGCTGCAACGAGATCTTCAACATTCAGACGGCGGCTCTGGCCAAGCGTCTGGATCGCATGCGTCAGCGCAGCGGCAAGGCGCCCCGGGTGACCATCGGTGTCTCCGGTGGATTGGACAGCACCCTGGCTCTCATTGCTGCCGTGCGTACCTTCGACATGCTCGGTATGCCGCGCAGCAACATCCACGGCTACACCATGCCGGGCTACGGTACCACGGCCCGCACCAAGGGTAATGCCCACGCCCTCATGCAGCACCTGGGCATCACTCCGCACGAGGTGGACATCCGCAAGGCTTGCCTGGCTCAGATGCAGGAGGAAGGTCACAAGCCTTTCGGCATCGATCTGGACGGGCTCGATGTGGAGAGTTTCACCGCCAAGCTGGTGGCTGCTCAGGACAACGCCGTAGCTACGGGTACGGAGTTGAAGGACCTCTACTTCGAGAACGTGCAGGCCCGCATGCGCACGAAGATCCTCATGGACAACGGCTTTGTCATCGGCACCGGCGACGTGTCGGAACTGGCCAAAGGTTGGTGCACCTACAATGGTGACCACATGTCCATGTACAACGTCAACTGCTCGGTGCCTAAGACTCTGGTCAAGTTCCTGGTGCACTGGGCGGCGCTGAAAGTCTTCGACGGCGACACCCGGGCTACCCTGGTGGACATCGTCGAAACCGAGATCTCGCCGGAACTCTTGCCTGCGGGTAAGGACGGCAAGATCGCTCAGAAGACCGAGGAAAAGGTCGGTCCCTATGAGCTGGTGGACTTCTTCCTGTACTACATGGTGCGCTTCGGCATGACCCCCGAAAAGATGCTTTATCTGGCGCGCCATGCCAAGTTCAACCAGGTATACAGCGAAGCCGATCTGCTCAAATGGCTGCGCGACTTCCTGGTGCGTTTCTTCGACAACCAGTTCAAGCGCTCCTGCGTGCCGGATGGCCCGAAGGTCGGCTCCATCAGCCTATCACCTCGCGGTGACTGGCGGATGCCGAGCGATGCCGACGGGGATATCTGGATCGCCTGGGTGGACGGCGAACTGGAGAAGCTCCGGCTTCAGTCAGAGGCTGCCGCATCTGCCTCCAGTGGTGCAGCGGCAGTGACCAACAACGGGGGCTCGGACGGCTCCCAATCGCAAGGACTCAAAACCATGGCACAAGCTGTCAATTCCAATCCCTCCGTCGGCAAGGTGATCCGCTTCCTCTTGCGGGTCGACATTCAGAACTGCTTCACTCCCACGGGTACCCTGCCCGTGCCCTTCGGGCATGAAGTGGTACCGGTGGCCAACCGTCTTTCCCGGGACGGCGGCTACGATTTCGTGGTGGACAGCCAGGACTGGCATCCGGCCGATCACGGCAGCTTTGCCGCCAACAACGAGGGCTTCAAGCCCTTCGAGGATGGCGTGCTGAGCGGTCTGCCTCAGAAGTTCTGGACCACCCACGGCGTGCAGAACACCGTGGACGCCGAGTTCCACAAGGATCTGGACCGGTCCATGGTGGCTTTCACCGTGCGCAAAGGCATGGACAAGCGCGTGGACAGCTACTCGGCTTTCTACGACAACGGCAAGAGCGCGGCGGCGGAGCTGAAGAAGCAGTATCCGTTCCTGGGTACTTCCACCGGTCTGGCCGAGTGGATGGTGCAGAAGGCCATGGAAGCCGGCGCCGACGTCATCGAAGTGGACGTGATCGGACTGGCGACCGACTTCTGCGTCAAGTTCTCAGCGCTGGACGCGGCGGCCGAAACCTTCAAGGGCAACAAGTTCAAGGTGCGCGTCATCCTGGACGGCTGCCGCGGGCTTGGTCCGAACGCACCGGTCGTCAGCGAACTGCAAGCTGCCGGTATCGAGGTGATCAACTCCGACGCGGTGTTGCCTGTGGTGACGGTCCAGTCCTGAGTTCCTGATCTGCCGGAACTGGTAAGGTCCGGTAACATCCGGTGCTGATTTCAAGGGCGGTGGTCGTAAGATCGCCGCCCCTGTTTTCGGCTTTGCAAGAACAGAGTTTCAGTGCGAAGGAAAGGAAATCGCAATGAACTTCGCGAATTGGCCTGCTCCCCTCAAGTGGATCGCGGGCATTCTGGCTGTCCTCCTCGTTTTCACCCTGGGCGGCTTTTTCGGCTACTACACGCTCCTTCTGGGGGCTGCCGTCGTTTCCATCGTCAGCTTCCTGTGGGTTCCCATGGTGGCTGTGGTGCTGGGCGCCGGCGTCATGCGCGGCTACATGGTGCGCAAGCAGGGCAAGAGCTTTCCGGAGGTTTCCCGTGCTCTCGGCATGGGGCTTGCCTGGGGTGCGCTTGTCGTGGCCGTGCTGACCATCGCCGCCGGTCTTTACACGATCGCCACCGGCTTCTGACCGGCTCGGCTGACCCCTGTTTTCGAGATGAGAGGTTTGTCTATGAATTCTTTGAATGCCAGGCGGAATCGCGCCACTGGTGCTGATCCTGCCATGCTTGAGGCTCTCAAACGCCTCAAGGTCTTCATCCGCGCTCTGGTCTCGGCCAGGGTCAAGAGCGACGAGGGCTTTCGCCGCTGGAAGAGCGAACCTGCCAACGAGAAGCTCATGGCCGATTGCTTCGGCTACGAGCGTCTGCCCGGCATGCCGCCGGTCACGGCCGTGTGCAAGCCTTTCTTCCACCCTGACCTGCCTTTGATCGGGCTCAACTACACGCCGGTCGCTCACAACACTCTGCACAAGTTCCCCTCCGGTTGGACGCCGGTGCTCAGGCTCTGCCGCGGTATCGTCTTCAGTCGCCGGGCTTCTCTTGTGGCCCTGCCTTTCGAGAAGTTCTTCAACTACGGCGAACACGCCGAGACTTCCGACCCGCAGGTGCTGGCTCAGCCCTTCACGGCTACTCTCAAGCAGGATGGGCATCTGGCCATCATCTTCCAGTTCCAGGGCAAGCTGCTTGGCACCACCCGTGGTTCGTTTCTGAGCGCCTCGTCGCTGATTGCCAATCGCATGCTCTCGGAGCGCGCGTCGCACTGGCTTCAGCCCGGTGTCCTCGATCCGGACCTGACTCTCTTGTGTGAGCTGATTCACCCTGAGACCCATGTCATCGTCGACTACGGTGACCGGGAAGACTTCATCCTGCTGGGTGCGCGCCACCGGCGCAGCCTGGAGGATCTGGAGTACGACCGGCTGGAGGACCTGAGCCGCCGCCTCAACCTGGAATTGACCAGGCGCTGGCAGGGCAAGGGCTTGGCTGAACTGCTGGAGCTTGTGAAGGAGCCCACCTACCACAACGAGGAGGGCTTTGTGGTGCGCTTTGCCGATGGGCGGCGCGTCAAGTTCAAGTACGCCGGCTACGTGTCGCTCATGCTGGGCGAGAAGCTCACCCATCGCTACGTGATGATGCGCCTCATGGACGGTTCTTTCGACAGCCGCTTTGCCGACCTGGATGCAGAAGTTCAGGCCCTGGCCGAGAAGCTGAAGGATGAGCTTTTGACGACTGCTTCCCTGAGCGGTAAGCGCAAAGACAAGCGCGCTTATCTGCTTGGTCTGGTGCCTCCGGAGGAGTGCACCGCTTACCACAAAACCGTCTGCGGCAAGTTCCTCACCTGGCTGGAAGCCCAGGGTGCGGCTGCCTGACGGAGTCATCGCGGCTTTGGTGGGAGTCCTGCCTTGAGCCGCAGTTGGAAAGTATCGCTCCGCTCTCTTGCCTGAGAGCGGAGCGAAGCCTCGCATCCTGGACGTAAGTCCGATGCAAATTTTCACGTAATTTCAGGAAACTGCATGAAGAAAAACATGAAGAACGTGCTCGTGGATCGCCCCCGGTCCGACTCCTCCCACCGCTGCAAGAAGGGCTTCATGCGCCTCTTGCAGCGTCGGAGCGAGTTGCCCCTGCGGGAACCCATGAGCCCCGGACGGCACGGCTGGGACGACAACAGCCGTCTCTTCCGCGCCCCCTTGGAGCGCTTCCTGCGCAAGCAGGTGGGTCGCCTCTGGGACGACGTCTACTCCGAGATCTGCGCCGACGCCCCGGCCAACTGCGCGCTCGGGCGGCGCCTGCGCGAGGAGGTGTCCTGGCTGGTGGAGACCAACGTCACCGTCGAGGGTGGCGAACTGATCTGCCAGCCCTACGGCTACAAGGTCGGCGGCCTCTACGTTCATCCCGAGACCGGCTTGCTCTGCCTGCCGGCGCCCAGCCCCCGTCGGCGCTACAAGTTCCGCAAGGACTACGAGATCGTGGACGTGGAGGGTGCCGACAATCGCAAGTACGTGCGCCTCGATGGGCTCTGGTTCAAGGTGGAGCTCGCTCCCCTGCCCGTGAGCCCGGCGGTGGTGCAGACCATGCCCGAGCACAAGCGCTTCGACGTGGTCAGCAAGCTGCCCTTCTCCGGGCACGAGCGCGCCGAAAAGCACGGCAACCGCTTCCGCAACCTCTGGGGGGCGGACGTCTACGCCTGCGCCAAGCAGCAGGTCGGCAAGAAGGAGATCGCTTCGCTCGAGCGCAAGCTCAAGGGCGAGGACGAAAACGTCGCCGTGGAGAGCCGCCGCGTCAAGCACTTCCACCGTCCCTGCGGTGGGCGTCGCTAGGCCGTTTGCTTCCTTGAACAACTAGGACCGCCCGGGAGAGGGATGAGCCGTGAGGCTCTTCCCTTGCTCCCGGGCTGGTTTTGAGCAGTGTCCCTGAACTCTAATTTCATCCACGGTCCGAGAGCCTCGCTTTAGCAAAGCGAGAAAGGCAGCTTGAGGACTCAGCTGAGGATTCAAATCTCTATGACAAGTGAAATCAATTCGAAAGAACAGGATGCCAAAGCACTGGCGTTCCTGGCTCTGGAACAGTATAAGGCGCAGCTTGCGTTGATCGAGTCTTGCATTCGCGCCGGACGCTACAACTGGGCCATGGACACCCTGAAGGAACTGCCTGTGCATGGCAGGGTGCTTTAGTCGTGCCTGGCAGACATGCCGACCGATGCATCGACGGCCGCCCTGGTTGCCTCGCTGCCGCCGCAGGATGCTGCACCGTTAGTGGTGGCGACTCCTGCTGCCGACGGTGGTGACAAAGCGACCGTGGTTGCCGAGGCGCCGGCCAAGAAGGTCTGGACGCCTCCCACACCGGAGCAGGTGCAACGGGCTCTCGATAAGATGTTCGGTCATCTTCCCGAGTGTACCGATGAGGGCGACATCGTGGTGGTCAGCTTCAACGGCCACTTGCTCGATCTGCCCAAGGCGCAACGGCTGGTGGAACCGCTCAAGTGGTTAATCAAGCGTGGTCACATCCTTCTCTTCCAGGAGACCAACCGCGATGCCCTCAAGTATCTCTCCAACGAGACAGGCTACGGCCTGAACGTCAGCCATCGCAACAAGCGCGGCCAGGCGGTGGGCATACTCTTCCACCCGCGTATCAAGTGGTTGGGGCAGCCCTACTACCACGACTACCTGACCGACATTCCCGGTCATCCCGAGTGGAAGACGACACTGCGTCCGGCTTTGCAGCGCAAGGTGCGGGACGTCATTACGGGGCTGGAATTCAGCGTCATCGACATGCACACCAAGAGCAATCTTGGTGGTCCGGAAGAGACGGCTCCGATTCGGCGTCTGCAGTTCGAGATGTTTGTGGGCGACATCGTCCGGCAGGAAGGTGAAGGCACCGTCTTCGGTCCTACCATCCTTGGTGGCGACATGAATGCTGCCATCGATAGCCCCGAGACCAAGGAAATCGAGCCGCTCATCGCCGCAGGCTTTGTGCTGGTGCCGAATCCGGATGGTCGCTCCACCTACTTCTACAAGGGCAAGGCGAACGGTCAGTTCGACGGTTTCTTCGCCCGGGGTTTTGCTGAGAACCAGCTTGCCCCGGTCTGGATTCCGCTGCCCCTGGAAGGCAAGGGAGAGCGCTGGTTCTACAGCGAACTCTCCGATCACATGCCGGCTTTCACGCGCATCGTCGTGCGACCGGCGCTGCCTTGAAAAGGGCGGCATAACACGAAGCACGCTCTCGGGGCGTGTTTCTTTCATCAACCAGTGGCTGTCGTGGGCTAGCCCACGACANGCCCAGTTTGTAGTGAGGTCAATCATGTATATCTGTAGCTGCCATGCCGTCACCGACGGTGCAATTCGAAAGGCTGTCATGGAAGGTGGCATCAGGCGCTTCCGTGATCTGGCCAAATCTACCGGTGTGAGCACAAATTGCGGG
>FSSH01001064.1_pt1 | contig 22335 bp, 24 predicted proteins | sample 1166101 | NCBI WGS metagenome assembly FSSH01 (sample SAMEA32972668, study PRJEB13176) | freshwater metagenome | biome: Drinking water system; feature: Biomass in drinking water that filtered by 0.45 um membrane; material: drinking water | place: USA | collected 2012-12-20 | depth 0 m | reverse complement strand
ACGGCCATTTTGAGCATCCTGGGTAACACATTAGTCTCACTTCGATCTTCGATGCCTATGATAGCCACAGGGGTCAAAACGAGTTTTTCCGCAACCTGTTAGGAGCGACATCTCTGTCGGTTCCACTGCGCACATTGAGCGAGCACAGCCCATACGACGAATACGATTATTCCGAGTGCGCGCTCAGTGAGCAAGGAAGCGACAGAGGTGTCGCTCCACTCCCTCATATCCCCCACCCGCCAGAAATTTGGATATTTGCGCCGTTCACGTACCGCGCCTCGTCGCTGAGCAGATAGCGGACGGCTGCGACTGTATCATCGACGGTGCCGATGTATCCGGCAGGTATGCGTTTGGTCATGCCGGCCAGTTCTTCCGGCGGCGCGCTCCCGGAATCGATGAAGCCCGGAGAAATTGCATTGACGGTGATGCCGTAAGGGGCCAGCAGCTTCGCCAGCGTGCGGGTCAGAATCAAGACGCCGGCTTTAGCGATGTAATGAGCGGTGACATCCGGTTGGGAGATCATCTGGTCCGCGTTGGCCATGCTGAAACTGATGATACGGCCGGACTTGCGAGCCTTCATCCCGGGAGACACTGCTTGAGCGAGATAAAAAATGGGGTGGAGATTGCCGTCGAACATCTCGTTCCAGCCGGCAACGGATTCTTCGAATAGATTGATGCGGTGGTAGGGGCCGGCGCCGTTGATGAGTGCATCGATCCGTCCCCATTGTTGTTCAACCTGAGTCACCAGGGCCTTGGCTGCTATCGGGTCCGACACGTCGCAACGAATCGCGAGAGCCCGGCCTCCTCGCTCAGTGATGGCACGGGCGGTCTGTTGCGCCTCAGCCTCGCTGGTCCTATAGCAGATCGCAATTTTCCACTGGTGAGCAGCAAGGTCGAGGGCAATGCCACGTCCAATGCCTTTGGCTCCGCCGGTGATGAGCGCAACGTGATCTGTCATCGTCGGTCCTCTGGTCCGGAAGTGATGATCTATTATGCTCTTGAACGCAGACGTTTGGCGAGAAGCTGGAGCGCCCCTGCTGTGCGGCTCGAAAACGACTGGTCGCGCTTCGGCTTCTTGGCATCGAGTGTGCTGGCTTCGACGAGCGCCTGGAGATCGTCGATGGTGTCGACGTCGCGCCACGGCGCGAGCAAGGCACTCTTGAGTCCAAGCGTAGACGCCTTTTCCTGCGTCAGTTTCAGCACCTGATCGGTGGACCAGGGGACGCCGGTAAAGAGGTCTGGGACCGACCGGTTGAGCGCGATCAGATAATAGCCGCCGTCGAGCGCGGGACCCAAGACGAGGTCGTGCGAGTTCAACAAGGTCAACGCCTGTGTGTACTGTTCGAGCGGCAGCGACGGCACATCGGTCCCGACGATCAACACATGTTTGTAGCCTCGCAAGAACAGATTCTCGAAGACTTGTGCCATGCGCGTTCCCAAGTCGTCGCCGGTTTGATCGAGTAATGTCACACTTTGCCGCTCTTCCATGATTTTGAAGAACACATGCGTCGAGGAGGGCGCACAGGCGAGGTAACGGTTCAAGGGCAATTTGAACAGTGTTGCTGCCGTCTTCGTCCGCTCCAATGTATCGAGGACAAAGCTCCCATGGAGCGTGGCTGCTTCATCCGGAGTCAGTGGAGGGCAGAGGCGCGTTTTCACCTGGCCCGGGATCGGCGCCTTAGCGAATACCACTAATGCAGCGTGGTGAGACGTCAGAGGTTTCATCGGATGGTCTCGTAGAAGTTGTTGAGGCGATGAGGACTGATGCCGATCCAGTACAGGAATCGGAGGGTCCACATCAAGAGGATCGTCCGTAGCGGCCCTTGCTGCTCCCATCGTCGAAATGACGTGGTGACGGTCTCGCGCAACGCTGCGATTCGACCGGCCCGTTTCAGGCGCTTGCTGAAGTCGATGTCCTCCATCAATGGGATATCAGAGAAGCCGCCGAGCTGTTCAAACACCTGACGGCGGACGAAGATGGCCTGGTCACCGGTGGCGATTCTGCTCAGACGTGAGCGCCAGTTCATGAATAGGCCGATCGTGATCCCCCACATGGACGGATGGTCGAAACAGACGTCGAATCGGCCCCCCTTCACTTTGGGGTCTGCTAAGGCCGATTCAATGATTTTCCCGGCATCGCCCGGAAGCTGTGTATCGGCATGTAAGAAGAGCAGCGTTTGGCCCTTGCCTGCCCTTGCGCCCTCATTCATTTGGCGCGCGCGTCCTTGGGGAGCTGTGATGATGCGAACCGTGGGGGTCTGCATGCAGTATGCTTCGGCAAGCTGGACCGTCCGATCCGTGCTGCCTCCATCTACGACGATGATGTCGTCAAATCCCAATGCTTCCGTGTGCGCCAGCGTCTGCGCCAGGACTGTTTCTTCGTTTAGTGTGGGGATGATGACGGAAATCGTCATCGCGACATCACGCGGTAGGTTTCTTCGGTTCGTTGAACATGAAGTACATGACGACGATGATGGTGGCCCAAAAGACCACCTGCTTGTGCCAGAACAATACTTCACCGTACTGAAAGAGTGCTAATGCCAGAGAGATGGCCACGGTCATAATCCCGTAGCGGATGGCCGGGGTTTCGACGGCGGCATTGGCCCATACGGTCAGGCCGCCGAAATAGATCAGAAACGGCACGACATTGATTTCGAACCCTCCGCTGATAGAAAGGAATACGTTAAGAAAGCCGATGAACATCAGCGCCGTCCCGACCATGAGTCCGATGACCTGCGTCGGGTGATCGCTGTCGCTTTCCTCACGCGTCGATCGGGCCGGTGGATCCGGAAGCTTCGGCGTTTGATCCTGCGTGGGTGGAAGGTCGGAAGGGGCCATGTGCTATGCCTTGAAATGCTTGCTAAGGGTGAGGGCTTGCTGCTGATAGGATGAGCCCAGGCCCACTCCGTAGAGCTGGCTCGGTATCTCCGTCATCTTGTCGTATTGGACCTTAAAAAATGTTTGTCCATCGTGGATAAGGAAGGGTACGTCGTGTGGACGGACTTCCAGCACAACCTGGGTTCCCTTTACCTCTCCTCTTGAGCCGTAACCAAATCCGGGATCAAAGAAGCCCGCATAATGTGTTCGTACTTCTCCACATGCTGCCTCATAAGCAACCATTTCAGCTGCATAGCCAGGAGGAACACGTATTCGTTCCTTCGACGCAAGAATATAAAACTCTTCCGGCTCAAGCAGAAGACTATCATCTTTTCTCCTGCGGATAGGTTCCCAGAATTCTAATGCTGGATGGTGGCCGATTTTGGAGAGGTCAATAATGTGGCTATTCTTTTTTGCCCTATATCCAACTATGTCCTGGTCAGAACCCTGGCCCTGCAAATCAATTTTGAGAAATAAGCCCCTGTCAATTCTTATATCTCGAGAGGGAACTGGCTCTTCAGTAGATCTGTTATGGAATAATAGAGGGTCAGCAGTGTGAAGTTTTCTGAGTTGCCCGTCAGCAACAGCTGCTGACCCAGCTATAAACCTCACCTGGTTAAGAGACATCCCTGTTTTTAACTTTATCGCGAAAGACCGTGGGACAATTTCCAGATAGAGCGGGCCTTTGTACCCTGCCTCGATGTCATCAAAGCTAGCGCAAAGGTCAGTGATCACTCTGGTGAAAATATCTAAGCGCCCCGTTGTGCTTTTTGGATTCGCTCTGGCACGGAGATCCTTAGTGAGCGTTAGTCTCTCCAAGAGTGGAACCAGGTAGACATGCCCTTTTTCCAGGATTGCACCCCCTCGGAGATCTATTTCGTACATTACTAGATCTTCCTGAAAGGCATCCATTACGCCAAGTCTATGCCCTATCTCAGAGCGTTCCGGGAGGAAACTGCTTAAAAGGCGGAAGGCTTTCACTCCAAGGCGTAGATCCAAACTGGCTGGTTGGATTTGCCGATCTTCAATAGGAGAATCAGCCGCAACTACACCAAGTGCAATGAGCTCTTTGATCTGTTGGTAGGGGAGAATTCCTGCCTGCCGCGTCGTAGTGCTCACAGATCGTCCGCATCTCCGCCGCAGCTGTTGCCCCAGGTTGCGTAGCCGTCCCGGTCCGGATAGCTGTCGCCGCTGGGTGCAAAGGTTTCGGACGGGCTTTCACGCGATGATCGCGCGCCGACCATCGGAAGTTCTCGCCCGTTGCCGGTCTGTGGCTGTGGGTAATGAAAGGTCTTATTCTCGTAATTCCGCAAGACGGCCCCGTCTTCGTCCATATGCACGAGATAGTCGTCCGGCAGCAGGGGGATCTTGCCGCCGCCGCCCGGCGCATCGATCACGAAGTGCGGGACCGCCATGCCGCTGGTGTGGCCTTGAAGCGACTTGATGATATTCAGTCCCGTTTCAACCGTGGTACGGAAATGATTCGTGCCCTTGGTCAAGTCCGCTTGATAGATGTAGTAGGGTTTCACCCGCGCGAGCAACAGCTGATGCATGAGCCGCTTCATGATGTCGGGATCGTCGTTCACACCTTTGAGCAGAACGGTTTGCGCTCCTAACGGCACGCCGGCGTCGGCCAACATGCCGCAGGCGGCTTTCACTTCCGGTGTGAGCTCGTCGGGATGGTTGAAATGCAGGTTCATGTAGATCGGATGATAGCGTTTGACGATCTCGCAGAGCTTCGGGGTAATTCGCTGGGGCAGCGTGCCGGGGACCCTCGATCCAATGCGGATCAACTCCAAGTGTGGAATCGTCCGAAGCGCTTTGAATATCCGTTCGATCAGATAGTCGGGGAGAAGCAGGGGGTCGCCGCCCGACAAGATGACATCCCGCACTTCTGTGTGTTCTCTGAGGTAGGCGATGGCCCGATCCAGCTCGCCTTTCTTGAGGAAGCCGGGTTTCCCGACCAGCCGTTTTCTTGTGCAGAAGCGGCAATAGATCGGACATTGGTTGGTGACCATGAGCAGCACGCGATCCGGGTAGCGGTGAACCAGATGCGGCACCGGGCTCATGAGATCTTCTTCGAGGGGATCGTCTTCCGCGTCGAGGTCGTCCAATTCGGCCATTTCAGGGATGACCTGTTTCCAGATCGCATCGCCCTTGGCTTTGATCGTGCCCAGGACGGTCGGGGTGATCCGCATGGGATAGGGCCCGACGATGGCTTCGAGTTCTTCGACGTCGAGCCCGAATCGTTCGGCCAGATCTTTCGGTTTTACAATACTTTCCGCGAGAACTTGTTTCCAGTCTTCCATTGAGCGCTCTCAGTTGATCCGGCAGGAAGGATGATCGTCATCGTCGCCCGGCTGATCGGGTATCGCGCGGGCTTGCGATGGAAACGACTCTGCGGCTCCTGCGCCGCCGGTTCTATGCCGCTCGTCCAGATAGGCCAAAATGTCGGCGGTCTCCGTCAGAACAAGATCGCCGTCCTTGAGGACGGGCACATAGTATTGGCCGGATACCTGGTGGACTTGCTTGCGCATCGACCTGCTATCGGGGACGACGATGTCCTCATAGGGCAGTTCTAGGTCTGCCAGTTTTTGACGGACGACTTCGCAGTCGGGGCACCAGTCGACATGGTAGAGCGTGATAGACATAGCAAGGTTCAAGGTTCAAGATTCAAGGTTGAATGAGATATCGGACCGCTACTGCTTGGCATCGGTATGGAACATTTAACGTCCATCACTGAGCATTGTCTGTGATAACGGCACAAGGGGCCATGATGGCGTCTTGCATGCCATGGATGACTTTCTTGTCGGCCGGGCAGACTGTGGCCAGGATACCAGCCAGTTCCACCTTTTCGCCAGTGACAAAATAGTAGGGTGAGAGGCGCGCCCGTCCAGCCATGTGGACCATCGATTGCTGGTGTTCGTCCATGTACTCCATGTCAAACAGCCGGCCTTTGTGAAACTCCTGCAAGATGTACGGTGTGGTCCGGAAAGATGCAAGCGCTTTGTGGAGCGCACCGGTCCACTCCGACTGCGGCAGGTCATGTCCGATTGAGACGCCTCGACTGCCCCACGCCAATTCAGAGAATCCCGACGGTTTGATGACGAAGTGCCGTTCTTTTTGGGTGGCTGTTTCCAGATCGGCCCAGTTCGCGACGGCGCGTTCTCCCAGGCTCAGGCCTGGTATCGTGGCCGCGGGTGGAAGAGTTGCCGGGTCGAGTATCCACGTTCTCGGCATGATTGTGGTGAGGTGAAGAAAGCAGTCCTCGCCAAGTTCCTTCTTCCAGTAGGGTCGTAGAATGGGATGGTGCAGCAGAGCAAAGGCAGACTTTTCCTCCAGCGCCGGTTTGTAGGGGGGCGTCACGGCCACCAAAGTCTTTTTTGCGGCATACTGGACGAGTTCAGATTTGGGAATATTCGGCAGGTCGAAAAGCTCGAAAAAACGGTAGATCAAAGCGACGGCTTGCTCGCCGTTGTCTGCTTTGAGGGAAAGGCCCTCTTCCGTAAATCGGATGTCGCGCGGCTCGACGCACCAGGCGGGTATCCCTTGTTCACGGAGCCGCGCCGCCAGCCAGGTCATTTCGGGCCGGTAGTCTTTGGCTTCTTCGGACACCAGGATGGCCACGCATCCCGCGTGTTGAGCTTGGGCGGACTGCAACATCGAAGCGAAGCCGCGCACCATGCCGTCCCGGCCTCCAACGAGCTCATGTCGTTGAAGGGGAAGGGGTGCGGAGTCAACAGGTGTGCCCGCGTAGATTTCGGACATGCATGCCGTCAGCCCGATGCCGCCGGGCACCGAATCAAGTTCGGTGATGACCATACCGTCCTGTGTGGGAATCACATCAGGCCGGATGACGGCCGGCAGCGAGTCTCTGAACCGCTTCATGCGGCTGTAGGTCACCAGTGCGTCCGGCTTGCCGCGATCCAGGTACTGCGCGACCCATGGAGGCTGAACACCCTTCACGCTCTCATTGTAGAGGCGGTTCAGCGCACGGTAGAACGACAGCAGTCGAGGCCCAAGCGCGGTGAAGAATGTCAGCTGGTCCCGGGACAGCAGCAGCGGGTCTGGGCTGATGCGCCAGGATGTACCGGTCTGGACGGCGGAACCGCTGCCATCCAGCGAGGGTTTGGCGGGAGAGGGGACCGATGGGTCTGCAAATAAATGTGCGGCTTGCAATTGTGTGCGGATGGCTGCGCAGCGGCTGAGTGCGGTCTCAGCCTGAAGTGAGGGGCAACAAGGTTCAGGGTGTGCCAATGAGAGAGTCCTTTACACGATTCTGCAGCCAGCAGGACAGCGGCTCCCGGAGTGGCTCGAGCAGGTGAATGCTAACACGGGGTGGTGGGTTCGACAAGGGGCGGGGGCTGGCCCGGGATTAAGTCGAGGGTAGGGTAAAGACTCCAGTGAGGCGATCGTTGCTCTGCTTGCCATGCTTGGACATGCATCGTATGATGGCAATCTCAATGGGTTTTCTTTCGATGGAGTCCGAACAGTCTGAGATCGTTCCGAAGCCACTGCCTCAAGTAGTGCCCAGCTCCGTCTGTTTTCAGTGTGACGTCTGTTGCCGGTTCCCGGAAGCCGACAGCTTTCTGCGCCCCTATTTTACTGAGCAGGAAATTCAGGCGGCGGTGGCGCATGGCTTGCCTGTCGGGTCTTTCCCTGATCGGTCCGGCTCACAGATCGATTTGGTCGAGAACCCTCTGGGAGAGGGGTATCTCTGCCCGGCGTTCGATGCCGTATCCGGTCGATGTGGCATCTATGAGGTTCGCCCACTGGATTGCCGGCTCTATCCGCTGGCCCTCATGTGGAATGCGGCTCATGAGGAAGTGGTGCTCGGTTGGGATACCAAGTGTCCCTTTATGCATGAAGCCGTTCCTGCAGAGATTATCTCGCATGCGGACCGGGTCGCCGATCAGCTGATGACGGGGACGATGACTGAGATGATCGTTGCCAATCCTCGTCTGATCGGACGCTTTCAGGATGATGTCGTCATCGTGAAGCCTCTTCCGCATCTGACGGCCCGCTTGTCACGCGTGCGTATTGATCCGCGCCTCCATGCGCTGACTGCGGAGGACGCGCCGCGCTTCACCCGGGCATTGGAACGGGCGGAGGTCCTCGGCCCCGATGCGTTGGCGGCCTATGCGTTTCCCTATCATGCCATCTGGACGCAATTGCTTCCCCATTGGTGGATGGAATCCGGTGAGACCTTCTTTTTGTTTGCCCGGTCTCTGGACGGATGGTTCATGCCGCTGCCTCCCTTAGGGCCGAGGCCGATCGATGAGACTGTGCGTGAAGCTTTTGCATGGATGCGGCGCTGGAACGGACCGTCGCCGGTGAGTCGGATCGAAAACGTCATGGAGCCGCAGCGGCGGGTTTTGGAACGGCGTGGCTTCTCATGCAGGCGGAAGGACGGGGATTATCTCTATAGGGCCGGGTCATTGGCAGCGTTGACCGGCGATCGCTACAAGGCTCAGCGGGCGCTGTGTAATCGTGCCGAACGTGAGCAGGTTCTCGTCACGGAGCCGTATTGCGCGCGGCATCAAGCCGGCTGCCTGGCGTTGTATGAACGGTGGGCTGTCCAGAAGCAAGCCGGGGCTCTCGATGCGATGGGCGTGTTTCTTCTTGAAGATGCGAAAGTGGCGCATAGTCGTGTGCTGGCGGAGCATGAGCAGATCGGGCTTGCCGGAACGGTGGTCATCGCCCAGGAGAGGGTCATGGCCTATACGTTCGGGTATTGGTTGACTCCACAGACATGGTGTGTGCTGCTGGAAGTTGCGGACCGGTCAATGCCCGGCTTAGCCCAATGGTTGTTCCGTGAAACCTCCCGCAGTGCAGTCGGCGGCGGTGCGATGTCGATCAATGCCATGGATGATGCCGGCCTCCCACATTTGCGCGAAGCCAAACGGGCCTATCGTCCTCAGGCAGTGCTCGACAGTTGGATCATCATGGATTGTGAGCGATGAGTATTCCTGCAGAATCACAACCGGCGTCAGGATTTCACCGATATGGATGGCTGACGGTTCTTGTTGTTGCGGCGGTAACGCTCGCGCTGAGCGGTGCAATCGTTCTGCGTGCCTATGCCGAGAGTCGTTTCCTTGTCATTGCCGGGACTATGATTTGGGTGCCGCTGGTCGCGCTTTTGTTCTGGGCGATGCTGCGATGGCGCGCGGAATACCGTCGAGTGTTGCAGGAGAGCGCATGGGCGCGGGCAGCCGAGGCGGCGTTGCTGCAAAGTCAGGAACGTAATCGGGCGATCATCGAGACCGCGCTTGATGGGGTGATCACCATCGACATGTCCGGAATTATTACGGACTGGAATACTCAGGCTGTGGCGATCTTCGGGTGGACCAGAGAAGAAGCCGTGGGGCGGTTACTTTCGGAGACCGTTATTCCCGTGCGCGACCGGGAGGCGCATGTCCTGGGTTTGCGGGAGTATCTTCAGACCGGAGTCGGCTCAATCCTGAATCGCCGCATCGAGGTGTCGGCGTTGCACAAAGACGGTCATGAGTTTCCAGTCGAACTGGCTGTGTCACCGGCGCGCGTCGGTGAGTCCTATATGTTCAGTGCCTTTGTCCGGGACATCACGGATCGTCGTAAAGCCGAACGGAGTCTGGCCTCGCAGTATGCGGTGACACGGGTTCTGGACGACGTCGCGACGCTGGAAGAAGCCGTGTTCAAGGTCATGCAAGCGGTCGGTGAAAGCTTGGAGTGGGAATTAGGCGCGTTCTGGACATTAGACAAGCCCTCGGGGCTTTTGCGCTGTTTCAACCACTGGAGTGCGGCGGCGCTCGATGCCGATGAGTTCATCGCGGCAACTCGGGCGCAATCCTTCAAGCCGGGTGTCGGACTGCCGGGCCGGATTTGGGAAAGCGGCCAGCCGGTGTGGATCAGAGACATTGCCACGGAGTTTGATCTCCCCCGGTCGGAGATGGCGGCGAAAGGCCGGCTCCACGGCGCGTTTGGATTTCCGGTTCGTGTCGGCGGCGAGCTCGAAGGGGTGATCGAGTTTTTCAGCCGGCAGGTCCGGGAGCCGGATGAGAGGCTGCTGAATATGCTGGCGGACGTCGGGCTCAAGCTGGGGCAATTCGGCGAACGCGCACGAGCCAAGGAGGCGCTGCATCAGGCCGAAGGCCAGTTGCGGCAATCGCAGAAAATGGAAGCGGTAGGCCGGCTTGCGGGCGGTGTCGCACATGACTTCAACAATCTGTTGACCGTCATTCGCGGGTACAGCGAGCTGGTCCTGAGCCGTCTGGCCCCGGATGACCATTCCCGACGCGACATGGAAGAAGTCAAGAAGGCGGCCGATCGAGCAGCCGGTCTGACGGGGCAGCTTCTTTCGTTCAGCCGGCGCCAATTCGCGGCCGTGAAGGTGGTCGATTTGAATGCCATTGTCACCAACATGGATGGCATGCTTCGGCGGTTGATCGGCGAAGATATTATCGAGCTATGGGCGGATCTTGAACCACAATTGTGGCCGATCAAGGCAGATCCCGGGCAACTTGAACAGGTCATCATGAATCTGGCGGTGAATGCGCGCGACGCCATGCCGACGGGCGGGCGGCTGCTGATCGAGACTCGAAATGTCACAATTGGAAGAGGGACTCGGTCACAATCGGTGATGGTGGACGAAGGTTCGTACGTCATGTTGGCCGTGAAAGACTCCGGCCATGGTATGAGCGAGGAGGTTCAGGCCCATGTGTTCGAGCCGTTCTTTACGACGAAAGAGAGCGGTAAGGGGACAGGTCTCGGTCTGTCGACCGTATATGGCATTGTCAAACAAAGTGGCGGGACGATCGGGATCGAGAGCAAGCCAGGGTGTGGAACAACGTGTACGATTTTCTTTCCAAGAGTCGATGAAGCGGAGCAGCAAGTCCCGGATGCCGGCGGGTCGACGGTCCAGACGCATGGGCGGGAAACTATTTTAGTCGTCGAAGACGAGCCGGCTGTTCGCGGTCTCGTTCATGAGACGCTTCGCGCGAGTGGGTACGAGGTGTTGGTTGCGCGTCATGGAATCGAAGCATTGCTGGCGGGCGCCAGGCACCTGGGGCCGATTCATCTGTTGCTCGCTGATGTCGTGATGCCGCAGATGAGCGGTCCGGAAGTAGCCGAAAAAATCGCCGTCCTGCGGCCCGGCATCAAAGTGCTCTATATGTCGGGCTATCCTGATCACCCGGTGTTTTCGAAAGGCGCAGGGACAGGAGGAGCGGCGTTTCTTCAGAAACCATTCACGATGGTGACGCTTACGAAAAAAGTGCGCGAAGTGTTGGATGGGGTGAGTGCGGTATAAGGCAGAGAACTGCTGCGTCTCACAGCCCTGTGCTTGATCTTCCTGCCGGGTTCCGTTTATGTTGACCGTGCCGGAAGCGAGGGGGGCTAGAAATGCACAGGCACGCGCCTCGACTAGACGAGGCGACAATCGGTCCCGCTGAATGGACCAGACAGACTAGATAGACCGAAGAGACCACCCAATGCAGGCAGGGCGCGAAATTGATATCGGGCGATCTCGGATCGAACGTGAGCCGTTTTACGCCGAAGCCGGCGGAGAAGTCGGGCTCTTCACGATCGCCGCGCGCAGTAAGATGGCGGTGATGCTCAAGGGGCCCACCGGCTGTGGTAAGACACGGTTCGTCCAGCATATGGCCTACAAGTTGGGCCGGCCGCTGATCACCGTTGCCTGCCATGAAGATCTGACGGCGTCCGATCTCGTGGGCCGGTATTTGCTCAAGGGGCAAGAGACGGTCTGGATGGACGGGCCTCTGACGGTCGGCGTGAAACAGGGCGCGATCGTCTATCTCGACGAAGTGGTGGAAGCCCGAAAGGACACGACCGTCATTATCCATCCGCTCAGTGACGATCGCCGTGTGCTGCCGATCGAAAAAAAAGGTCAGATCGTAGAAGCCGCAGACGATTTCATGCTCGTGATTTCCTACAATCCGGGCTATCAGAGTGTCCTCAAGGATTTGAAGCAAAGCACGAAGCAGCGGTTTATGGCGATTGAGTTCGATTACCCTCCGGCCGACGTCGAAATTGCGGTCGTCGAACAGGAAGCGGGGGTAAGTCGGGCTGTTGCCGGAAGTCTCGTCAAGCTCGGCGGCAAAGTTCGGAACCTCAAGAATCATGGGCTCGAAGAAGGGGTCAGCACGAGACTCTTGATCTATGCCGGCACATTGATCAAGCAGGGAGTGCCGGCAGAGCGAGCCTGCGATGTAACGATTGCCCGCCCGATCACCGACGATCCGGACATGCAGCGCAGCATTCTTGAACTGGTTAAAGCTGTATTCTGAGACGTGCCATCGTGAATTTCCGCTGCGCGATCGTGCAGGACAGCAAGATCGGGGCGGTCCTCAAGGTGCATGTCCAACCCAATGCAACTCGAACCGAATGTGTCGGAATTCATGGCGATGCCTTGAAGGTTCGCGTGGCGGCTCGCCCTCTCGACGGCGCGGCCAATGATGCTTTGATCCGATTCATCGCTGTCCGGTGTGGCGTTCCACAGGCGAGCGTGGTCATTCAAGCGGGAGCGGAAGGACGGCGCAAGCGGCTGTGTGTGAAGGGTGTCACGGCTGAGACGGTCCGGGCCCGGTTGATGCCCAACAGTTCGTGAAGGAGGGGTCAAGACGTGAAGCAGGCGTGGTTAGTTCCCGTCATAGGGCTGTTGCTTCTCACTGCCTGTTCCAGTGCGCATCCCGTCCTCTATCCCAACGGGCATTTCCAGTCAGTAGGGAAAGAGGTTGCCCAGCAGGATATCGATGCCTGCAGACAGCTGGCTGAGTCATCCGGTGCAGAGGAAGGCGGCGGAGGGCCTGGGCGCGTGGCGACCAAGACGGCTGTCGGGGCCGGCATCGGCGCAGCGGGCGGTGCGGTCGGCGGCGCTATTTCCGGAGCAGTCGGCCGAGGGTCAATGATCGGGGCCGCAAGCGGTGCAGTGTGGGGGTTGCTGTCGGGGATATTTTCTGCTGCCACGGGTCCCTCACACCCTAATCAGGCCTACACGAATTTCGTCAACCGATGCCTGCAAGAGAAGGGGTATGAAGTGACGGGGTGGCAGTGAGGGGAACGCAGGGTGCGCCGGTGGATGCTCCTTGCTCGCTGCCCGCCCACGCGGATTTCATTACATGTGTGGTTGTGGGCCGTGGTCGGTCAATGCGCGCAGTGGAGCACCCACCGGCGCACCCTGTAGATGTGAAGAGACAGAAAGATAACTTATGGAAATTGTGAGCGAGGGGAGGAGGCAGACCGGCTGGGTGGGTCTTGTGCTCGCTGTCCGCGCACGATCAGAATGTGCTCGGCCAATGCGCGCAATGGAGTACCTACCCATCCGGTCTGTAGTAAAGAGTGAAAGAGGTTAGAAGTCGGAGAGATACATAGAGTGTAGTGCTTACTCAACGCGCGGCCACCGGGAGAGCGGAGGCCTGGTATCCGCGGGGTGGGTGGGTGAGATGGGTGCCCCTCGTTGGATGCGCCTAGGGGAAACAACCTCGGTACCCAACCGGAGTAGTGAGGAGTGGGGAAATGGAATGTGCTCGGACAATGTGCGTGGGAGTGTGGTCTGCGCCCTCGGTGCGAGAAAGTGAAAAAGAGGGCGGAGTGCGGGCAAATAGGGTACAAAATGGTGCGTGAGACAACGTCAGTCCCAAGAGAGTCATCTCGGCGAATAATCAGAGAGGGAACCGGTGACGCCCAGTCGCAGAACGGTGGCCGTTCTTATTCTGCTGTCATGGTGCACGGCTTGTGTAGGGCCGGAACCCCAGTTGCGTTCAAACAAGCAACTGCAATTTTACGGGAAAGAGAAGGCTCAACTGGAGATCGATATTTGCCGCATGAAGGTGGAGGGCGCCGGGTTGCGCTCCGGAGTGCGTCAAAGTGGAAATGCCGCAACGGGTGCTGTGCTCGGTGTTACGCTCGGCGGGGCTGTGGGGGCCTCGGCCGGTATGGTCGGAGGTCTGCCCGGCGTGACAATTGGAGCAGCCGCCGGTGCCGGCATTGGCCTGATCATTGGTCTGCTCGGAGGAACATTCAAGCCGCTGGTTCCGGACCCGCCGTATGCCGACGCTGTCGCAAAATGTTTGAAGGAGAGAGGTTACGAAGTTAGTGGCTGGGAATGAGTCGGCGGAGAGTTGAGATGCCGCCAGCTGGTTTGGTCCAAGGCAGATAACCCTACCATCACACTATCGACGCGATATCGGACCGCAGATCCGGAGAGACATCCGGATTCCATGGGCCGGTGCGATTTCCTCACTTGACTTAGTTCTATCTAGTATTATCATACAGCTCGATTGCTCACCTATGCTTGGTCAGGATGAGGGTGACAACAGCTTGGCGTGCGATGCGCAATTGCGGGGCACAAGGGAAGAAACCTCCATCGGAAGGAGAGCGGCCATGTTTGTTGTTGTTGGAGCCACGGGCAATACGGGATCATCGGTTGCGGACACCCTCTTGAATAAAGAACAGGCTGTGCGAGTCGTGGTGCGGTCGGCTGACAAGGGAGCGCCATGGAGGGCCAAAGGGGCTGACATCGCCGTGGCGTCACTGGACGATGTCACCGCCTTAGCGAAAGCGTTCGAAGGATCGGCAGGCGTCTATCTTTTAGTACCGCCGAATTACGGGGCTCAGGCTTGGTTGGCGGATCAACGGCAGAGGATGGATCGCGCGGCAGAAGCCGTCCAGAAGAGTGGAGTTGACCATGTTGTGTTTCTGTCCTCGGTTGGAGGGCATCTGCATGGTGGGACCGGTCCGATTCGGGCGGCGAGTTATGGAGAACAGGCACTTACTTGCCTTGCCAAACGCCTGACTATCCTTCGGCCTTGCTATTTCATGGAGAACTGGATGCCGAGCGTCGGCATGGTGAAACAGCAAGGTGTGTTGCCGACGTTCATCGCGCCGGCTGCGAAGATTCCCATGATTTCGACCAAGGATATCGGCAGGATCGCGGCGGAGCACCTGATTGCCGGTGGACGGGGCAAGCAGGTCGTGGAAATGGCAGGTCCGGTAGAGTACAGTCCTGAGGAGGTCGCGTCAGCGCTCGGTCACATTTTGGGGAAAACGGTCACGGCCCAACATGCGCCTCTGAGTGCCGTGGTTCCGACATTCAAAGCCTTCGGCTTTTCGGATGAAGCCGCTCGGCTGTTCGAAGAGATGTATGCTGCCTTCTCGGCCGGCACGATTCACTACGAGCAGCCTGCATCGGTCGTTCTGGGCCGGGTGACGCTGGCCGAGGCTTTGAAAGGATTTCTGAAGGCCGAATGAACGTCGCGCGAGCGTGCGCGAGACAGAAGGAGATCATCATGAAGGAAGACCTCGACAAGGTCAGAACGCTGGCCAAAGATTTACGAAAAGACTACCCGCGGAGTCCTCGCGCGAAGCTGGGCGGCTACGTCATTGCGGCTCGTTGCGCGGATAAGTGTCGGGCATTTTTGCTGGGCATGAACGGCGAATACAGCTACTGGCCTTGTTCGCTTGCGAACCAGTGGTTTTCCTTCGCCGGCATCACGCCCGAACAGTTCAAGGACGTCGTTTCGACGGGAGCGACCGACGAAGAACTCGCGACATGGATTGCGGACGCGTCCAAGATCAAAGACGCGGGTGAAGTGATGAAATGGAATAATGCAATGCGTGATACGCGGTTGAGCGATATGAGTCTTCAGGCTCAGCAGTACCTGGAAGAGTATATTCCCCAGTTCGTGCCGACGCATCGTCCGGTCTATGTGTGGTTCGATGTGTACGACCTCGAAGAAAAGCGGTTCTGAGCGGAACGCGCGGGTCCATCGCTGAACGAAGGGAAGGAGACGCCGATGAGCAAGCACAATATGACCGAAGCGGCAGCGACAAAGGAACTGGTCGGACTTTACCAAGCAGGGTCTCAGCATATGGTCGGGGATGGATTTCCCGTGCGTAATATGATTCCGGGCTCTGGCGTAGGCGAGCAATTGTCACCATTCTTGCTCCTGGATTATATGGGGCCGGAGTTTTTCCCGCCCACGGATCGGCGTCTCGGCGTGGGTGAGCATCCGCATCGGGGGTTTGAAACTGTCACAATCATGTATCAAGGCAGTGTGGCGCATCGTGACTCAACCGGAAGCGGAGGCGTCATCGGTCCGGGTGATGTGCAGTGGATGACGGCCGCATCCGGAATCGTGCATGAAGAGTTGCACGAGAGCGAATTTGCAAAGCACGGAGGCACGTTGGAAGGGGTGCAGCTATGGGTGAATCTGCCGAGGTCGGTCAAGATGTCCCCTCCCCGGTACCAAACGCTCGTCCGCGATGAGATCCCGATCGTTGAGCTCGCCGGGGGAGCCGGCCGGCTACGGGTCATTGCCGGGGAGAGTCACGGGCGGAAGGGGCCGGCCAGGACCTTCAGCCCGATCCATCTGTATGATCTGCGATTGAAGGCGGGGCATCAGACGGAATTGTCCTTGCCCGAAGGATTCACCATGTCCGTATTCGTATTGCAGGGGCGGGCCGTCATCAACGGGGCACAGGCGGTGGGAGAGGCCGAGATCGCTCTCTTGGGGCGCAAGGGTGAGCGAGTGGCGCTTCATGCTGAAGAGGACACGACAATGCTCGTTCTCGGCGGAGAGCCGATCAATGAACCGATTGCTCGCTATGGGCCGTTCGTCATGAATACGCAAGCGGAACTTGCACAAGCCGTGGAAGATTATCGAGCAGGCAAGATGGGGCATTTGTCCTAACCTGCGTCGCTCGTGAAGCGTGAAGCGTATCTCGTCGGGAAAGAGAAGTTAGTAAGGATGGGACAGGATGAGCGAACAGAGCGAGGCGGTCCACATCGATATTTACTCGGACGTGATCTGTCCCTGGTGCTACGTCGGGAAGCGGCGGCTGGAGCGGGCGTTGGCGCTGCTGCATGGGGCGGTCCAGGCGCAAGTGCGTTGGCGGCCGTTTCAGCTGAATCCCACGATGCCGAAAGAGGGGATAGATCGTAAGGCGTATCTTGAAGCCAAGTTTGGGCGTATGAGCATCGTTGAGGAGATGGAGCATCGTTTGCTGGAGGCAGGAAGAATTGAGCGAATCTCTTTCGCCTTTCACAAGATGGCCGTGACCCCAAACACGTTCCTGGCACATCGGCTGATTTGGTATGCCGGACAACAAGGTTGTCAAAATGAGATAGTGAATCAGCTGTTTAAGGGCTATTTCGAAGAAGGCCTTGATATCGGGTCTGCACCGGTGCTCGCTGAGTTGGCTGATCGTGCAGGCTTACACGCAGGCCAGTTTCTTACGAGCGAAGAAGGCGTGGTAGAGGTCAAGGCCGAGGAATTGGGAGGGCACAAGTTGGGCATTCGAGCCGTGCCCTACTTCATGTTTAATAAGGCTGACGGTATTTCTGGTGCTCAACCGGTTGAGGTGTTCGTTTCTGCCTTTGAAAAGATTCGAATTGGTCCATCTGTTGCCGATCGGTTGTGAAAGGCAGGAGGTGACGCATGTCGGTTCAAGTGTATGGATGCAACCACGTGGTAATCGAGGTGACCGATGCGAAAAAGGCTGTGAAGTTTTACTCGGATGTGTTCGGCCTGAAGATGCTCAAGGGCGGAGAGGGGGCGGCCTGGTGCAAACTGGGCGAGCATCAGTTCATGGCCATCTTCGAAGTCGACAAGCTTCAACCGGATCGTACGAAGCATTTCGGATTGATGGTGCGTGACGCAGGACAGATTAAGGAAGTCCGCAGGAAATTGACGAAAAAGTACAAGCTGAAACTCCATCCTGATTTTCGATGCGACTTTCGGGATCCGTGGGGGAATCGGATTCAGGTGGGCGATCTGAGCGATGAATCGTTGGTCTGGCTGCTGCCTTACCAGGAAGTCCAGAAGGCCGGAATCGTCTTTTCGGGACGTCGGGGAGCTCGATAGGCAGTGGGCCGACATATCCAGGGAGTGCTCATGCCGGACGCACAATGGACGGATGTTGGCAATGTAGAAGACCTGAAGACGAAGCCGTTACAGCATGTCATATGCGGGACAACGCCGATTGCCCTGACGTACAAGGACGGAGCGTTCAGCGCCATATCCGGGGTGTGTAATCATGTCGGTGGACCGTTGGGTGAAGGCCGGCTCGATGGTGACTATATCGTCTGCCCTTGGCACTATTGGAAGTTCCATCATCGAACCGGCCATGGGGAACCCGGCTATGAGCAAGACCAGGTACCGGCCTACGAGACCAAGATTGAGAATGGCCGGTTGTATGTCGATCTCTCCTCTGCAACGAAACGGAAGAAGCAGGTGCACCAGCCCCATCCGCTGGCACGCCCCGTATTGCGTCAGGCAGGGCCGATTCGAGTCGTGGGGATCTCGACGACGGGAATGACATTGGAGCATCCACGGTACAGCACATCCGATGCAATGTTGGACATTGCGCTTGACCATGCCAGGAATGTGCTGCAACTGGAGACCCAATGCATCAAACTTCGCGAGTTGAACTTTCGCGCCTGCGAAGGGTTCTATTCCAAGTCGGCGCAGGCCTGTACCTGGCCCTGCTCGATCACGCAAATGGACCCTACGGATGAACTTGATCGCGTGTATGAGGCGATCGTTCATTGGGCCGATGTCATCCTGATTGCCACACCGATTCGTTGGGGTAACGCCAGCAGTTTGTACTATAAGATGGTCGAACGGATGAACTGTATTCAGAACCAGGAAACCATCGCCAATAAGCATTTGCTGAAAAACAAGGTGGCTGCATTCATTATTATGGGTGGTCAGGACAATGTGCAGGGCGTAGCCGGACAACTGATGACTTTTTTCAGCGAGGTCGGCTGTCAGTTTCCGCAGTTCCCCTTTATCGCCCATTCAAGGGGGTGGAGCGCTGAGGATATGGAGCGTAATGTCGCCGAAGTCCAGAACAGCCGGCGATTGCGGGAAGGGGCGCAGGAGCTGGTGGCCCGATCGGTGGATATGGCGAAGCTGATGGTCGACGGTCAGCTCCCTGAGCACCCGCTTGCCCGGGGTGGGCGCAAGGCTCATCAACTCGACAGTGAACCAACCGGATAACGAGAATGGTTTTTACGAGAACTCATTATCATGCCGGAACAAAGAAATAGAGACGGCTCCCTGGACAATGTGTTTCACGCGCTGCTTCGTCTGCATAAAGCGTTGCTCGACGACGAGCGTGTGGCTTATGAGCGCGTGCATGGACGTATCTCATCCAACGGGGAATTGTTGCAGTTGGTGCTGAACGACGCCTGGTTCGCCTGGCTACGTCCGCTGTCCCAAGTCATCGCTAAGTTCGACGAACTCAGTGAGGCGACTGAGCCCTCAACCAGCGAGGGAATTTCGGTTCTGCTCATCTCCGTGCAGACGCTCTTGATGCCGACGGAAGCGGGGGAGGGATTCGGCAGGCAGTATTATGACGCGCTTCAACGAAGCCCCGATGTCGTGCTCGCACATGCGGCGGCTAGAGCATTGCTCATGCAGACTGTTCCCAACAAGGGGTGAGTCCAATGAAAGCCCACTATCTCGGTCATGTCGTCTTTTACGTGAAGGACTTGGAGCGATCACTCGGGTTCTATCGCGACTTGTTGGGGTTCAAGGAAGTCGGTCGGATCTTCAATGGAATGGCGGCGGCGCTCACATCGGGTCGCACGCACCATGAGCTGTTGTTGATCCAGGTCGGTGACGCGCCGGGGCCATCGCCCGGGAGGCGACGGGGGCTCTATCACATCGGAATCAAGGTCGGTGATTCGCTTGATGAGCTGCGGGCCGCCAAGCGTGAACTTGAGCAGGCGGGGATTTCGATAGACGGCATGAGTGACCATACTGTCAGCCAGAGCCTGTATCTCCGGGATCCCGACGGGAACGAAGTGGAACTGTATGTGGATGCAGACGAATCGGTGTGGAAGAATGATCCGGCGGCGGTCCTGTCGCCGATCAAGACGTTGCAGCTGTAAATCCCGCGGTGATCATACGCATAAGCGGGCGCTAAGGCGCCAATTCAGATCGTGATCATCAGTAGACTGTCAGGCCCCTCATCACCATCGTGAGTGCTGCGCTCATTTAACTTGCATGCCGCTTCGTTTCCATAGATTGCCTGTACTGTTGCACATAGTCCAGAACGCGATCCTTCGGTACGCCGAACCAGTTCAAGGTATGGCGGATAAGTGTCGCCGACGCCTCGACTTCAGGCTGAATGACCTCGGTTACCCCGACGGCACCGAGTCGTTCCGCTTCCGCTACTCCATGCGCCCGGGCTAAAATCGGGACTTTTGAATTGAGGTCGTGGATGCGACCCACCGTCAGTGCAGCGGGCTCAATTTCAGGCAATGCCACGATGATCAGAGACGCATCCGCCGCTCCGGCCTTCACGATCAATTCGCGGTGGGAGGCGTTGCCACTAGAAAGTTTCGTCGCGGAGCGTCATTACACGACCTCGACGTCCCGGTCAGCCGGAGGTTCCTCGCCCGGCGAAGCCGGACGCCGGTTTTCGAGGATCGAACGCAATCGCAGGTAGGAAGGTTGATCCGTAAAGGCCAGCAGAGAATCATGGGCTTGCAGCACGGTCGTTCCGTCCGGAACAAAACACCGGCCGTTTCGCGCCATCAGCAGGATGAATGCCCCTTTCGGCAGGCCGAGGTCCAGCAGTCGCTGACCGATCGCCATGGATTGATCAGGAATCCGCACTTCCAGGAGCCCGCTCTTGAGGCTCGTCGGCGCGTCCCATACCGGGGAGGCCTCTGTACGCGGCGACAACGGCTCATCGACCTTCAGCCATCGGGCTACGATCGGGATAGACGTGCCCTGTAACAACACCGATGTCAGGACGATAAAAAACACGAGATGAAACGTCGTGGTGGCCTGAGGAACCCCGGCGAGGAGCGGGAAGGTGGCCAGAATAATCGGCACGGCCCCGCGCAATCCAACCCAGGCGACCATGGTTTTCTCCCTCACGTTGAGGTGCGTGAACGCCAAGGTCGCAAACACAGCCACGGGCCTGGCAATGAACATCAGAAACAACGCCAAAAGTAGACCGGTACCGGCGATCGGCACGAGCTGCGTGGGGAAGACCTGCAATCCGAGAGCCAGGAACATGGTGATCTGCATCAGCCATGCGAGCCCATCGTGAAATCGGGTCAGGCTTCGTTTATGGACGAATTCGCTGTTTCCCATCATGAGCCCGGCCAAATACACGGCCAAAAATCCGTTTCCGCCGAGCCATGTGCTGCCGCTGTATGTGAGGAGGACGAAGGACAGAGTCAACACGGGATAGAGGCCTTCATATTCCAGGCGTAGCCGGTTCACCAGCAAGACCATCAACTTGCCGATCCCGTACCCGATCGCTCCGCCGAGCACCATTTGCCGTATGAACATCGGTACCAGGTCGAGCGGGGAACCGGAAGCTCCCGTGATCAAGGAAATGATACCGATGGTGAGAAAGACCGCCATCGGATCGTTGCTGCCGGACTCCAGTTCGAGCAATGGTTTCAAGCTGCCGCGCAGGCTGACGTAGCGGGATCGCATCACGGCAAACACCGCCGCGGCATCGGTCGAGGACACGATCGCGCCGATGAGGAGCCCTTCGTGCCATGACATCTGCAATGCGGCCACGGCGAACCAGCCGACTAACCCGGCCGTCACGGCCACTCCCACGGTCGACAGGCCCACACCGATTCCCAAAGTCCTCCGCACGCTCTCCCAATCGGTGTCCATCCCGCCGGCAAACAGGATGAAGGTCAGCGCCACGACGCCGAGGGACTGGGCCAACCAGGGATTGTCGAAATGTATGCCGCCTGGACCGTCCGACCCCGCCAGCATCCCGATACCGAGAAACAATAAGAGGGCCGGAATCCCCATGCGACCGAACGCCTTACTCGCGATCACGCTGAGCAGCAGGAGCCCGGAAGCAGCGATGAGAATATCTTCGATCGTCAGCGCCATGTCTTCTTACCTATGAGAGTGTGCACTTTTAGCACCGGTGCGAGACGCCCGGCTCGGCCAGGGTTTATGTGCCAGATCGAGCTATGTAAATACCATAAACAGAGTAAGTAATGCCGCCACCGCATCAAATGAATCGGTGTCTGGCCTGGCAGTTCTTCGACGCGATAGTTGATACGCGAAGATGAAGCCTCCTGTTGGTTGCAGAGCGAAGGAAGAGATTCTGCGGATGCCGGCTAGGTCGGGGAAAAGGAGGCGAGATCTAGCAAGCGGATGTGCGAAGTTCGTGGGGAAACGGTATACTGCTGTCGCTCAGCGTGATCCTAACCACCGCAGAGGAGGACCTCCATGGAAAAGCCGCGCATCGCCGCCAAAGAGCCCTCAGTCATGTCATTAGATCCGGGAACTTACTACTGGTGTTCCTGCGGACGCTCGCGAGACCAACCGTTCTGTGATGGATCGCATCAAGGAACCGGATTCGAGCCGGTTGAGTTTATCGTGAAGGAGAAGAAGGACGTTGCGTTGTGTCAGTGCAAACAGACCAAGACGCCGCCTTTTTGCGACGGCACGCACCAGACGCTCT
>FSSH01000413.1_pt5 | contig 22357 bp, 20 predicted proteins | sample 1166101 | NCBI WGS metagenome assembly FSSH01 (sample SAMEA32972668, study PRJEB13176) | freshwater metagenome | biome: Drinking water system; feature: Biomass in drinking water that filtered by 0.45 um membrane; material: drinking water | place: USA | collected 2012-12-20 | depth 0 m | reverse complement strand
GACGGGCTGGTGCTTGGTCATTTCTCACTTGAAAAGCATCTGCCGGCGGCAGCCGGGCTTGGTGGCGGCTCCTCCGACGCTGCAGCAGCCCTCCGTCTCATCGCCCGGCTCAATCATCTCACGCTCGACGATCCGCGCCTGATTGCGGCGGCGCGCGCCACCGGTGCTGATGTCCCGGTGTGTCTTGATCCACGTCCCGCCATGATGCGCGGCATCGGCGACAGGATCGAGCGCCTGGACGATTTGCCGCCGCTCGCCGGCGTCCTGGTCAATCCGGGAAAACCGGTCGAGACCCGCGCTGTCTTTTCAGCCCTTGGTCTGGTGCCGGGAAGCGACGGTTCGGGCGAGGCCCACCCTGACCTGACGTTGATTGCCGACGCCAGCGACCTCATCGCTTGCCTCAAGCTTGCCCGCAACGATCTTGAACCGCCGGCATGCCGGATTGAGCCGGCAATCAGCGAGGTGATCGCCGCGCTGCAGGCAACAGGTGCGCTTCTCGTGCGCATGTCCGGCTCGGGCGCCAGCGTTTTTGCGCTCTATGAAACAGGCGCTGCCGCGCAGGAGGCTTCACAGCATGTCTGCCAACCGCATGCCGACTGGTGGGTCGAAGCGGTGATGCTGGCGTCCGGCTGAGGACACCTATTGCGATTGCTGGAACGTGTTGCACGCTTCTATTTTGCCAGCCTTTAGCCCTTGCTGGAACCATGAGGCACGCTGCTGCGCCGAGCCATGGGTGAAGCTTTCCGGCACGACGCGGCCGATGGTGCGCCGCTGGATGGTGTCATCGCCCACCGCCGAGGCAGCGCGGATGGCCGCCGCAATGTCGTTTTGGTCAAGGAAACCAGGCTTGATACGATTGACCCGGTTGGCCCATACCCCCGCAAAACAATCAGCCTGCAGCTCGACACGCACCTGCAGGCCATTGGCTGAGGCCTTGTCGAGACCGCGCTGCGCCTGCTGCACCTTGGGCAGAATGCCAAGCAAATTCTGCACATGATGGCCGATCTCATGGCCGATCACATAGGCATTGGCGAATTCGCCCGGTGCCTTGAATTTGGTGGCAAGCTCGTTGAAGAACGCCATGTCGAGATAGACGCGCCGATCATTGGGGCAATAGAACGGGCCCATGGCCGATTCAGCGTCTCCACAGCCCGAGGCGATCTCATCGCTGAAAAGGGTGAGACGCGGCTTTTCATAAATTTGGCCGTTTTCACGAAACACCTGTGTCCACGCATCCTCGGTTGTCGCCAGAACGGTCGAGACAAAACGCGCCAACGGGTCATTGGGGTCCACGTGGCGCGGCGCGCTTTGTTGGGTGGGCGCCTGCCCGCCACCGCCGATCAGGCCGCTATTGAGCAGGAAGCTCGGGTCGATACCAAAGCCGAAATAAAGAACACCCATCAGCAGCATGCCACCGATGCCGATGCCGCCCGTTGCCCGGCCAAGCCCGCCGCCACCGCCACCGCGATAATCATCGACATTGTCGGATTGACGATAATCATCCCATTTCATCGATGGTCCTCCCAAGCAGGCTGCAACCTATCCGTTTTCGCCGTCCACTGAAAGCCTGGTGATCATCCGCCCTCAAGCGACAGGCGCGCGCCATTGGCAAGAATATCGCGCGCCGCGCGGCTCTGCTCACCCTTCTCGTCAAACAGCACCAGCCCCGGCAGAAGCGATAGCGGCGTGCGCCTCTCCTTGATCGCCTGCACGATCACCCGGATCGCCGGTTTGCTGGCATGCGAATGCACCGGCAGAACCGTGATTCGACCGGCAAGTCCGACAAGCGCCGCCAATGCCTCATCGAGCCGATCAGCGCGCAGGATGAAGGTCAGGCTGCCGCCGGGCTTCACCCGTCGCAGGCCGACAGCGAACCATTTGTCCACGCCAGCCTCTCCCTCAACCAGCGCCTGCGCCCTTTGCTCCAGTCGCGGCAGGCGATGGCGCCTTCTGTCATGGAAGGGCGGGTTGGCCATGATGTGATCGAAGGTCTGGTCGGACAGAAGCCCGCGCCGGCTGATGTCGCCGGCTACAATCCTCAGCCGCGCCTCCCAGCCATTAAGCGCGGCATTGTCCTGCGCAAGCTGCGCCATGTCATGATCGATCTCGACGCCGGTTACGTGGCAATCACCCACCCGCGCCAGCAGACAAAGGCTCACAGCGCCAGCGCCGCAGCCAAGATCGAGCACATGCTCGCTGCTCATGGCCGGAATGGCTGCGGCAAGCAGCACCGCATCGAGCCCGGCGCGATAACCGTCGACAGCCTGCCTGAGGCGCACGCGCCCGCCCAGCAGATGATCTTCACTGAGCTCCATGGCGCAGTTCCGCCCCGAGCCCTGCTTGCGTCAGCAGGCGTCGTGCCGCCGTCTCATCGTCGCGATCAATCATCAGCCGCCGCGGCAGCACGCCCAGCGAACCCTCGACGATGCTTGCATGCTGGTCAAACAGAAAATGCCCGATCTCAGCCGCGTCGAGCAGCGCTTGGGCGGCGGATATTAACACTGGGTCATTGCTGCGCAGCAATTCAAGCATGTCGCGGGATCCTTATCGCTTGGCAGGAACACGTAGCCGACGTGGTAAATGACGCCAACCTGTTGACTTGTGACGGCGCTGTCACCTCTCTATGCTGAGTTTGATGCGCTTCACAAGCGCCGGAGATTGTCGACTTGAACCTAGCGCTGCCTCTCGAAAAACAATCACTGACCGGAATCGACCGTCTGGTAGCCCTGGTTGGCGCCGACATGGCGCGCGTCAATGCCATGATCCTGTCACGCACCGGCTCCGACGTGGCGATGATCCCGGAGGTTGCCAAGCACCTGATCAATTCAGGCGGCAAGCGCCTGCGCCCGATGTTGACGCTGGTGGCAGCCCAGATGTTTGGCTATCGCGGCGAGGGGCACATCAAGCTCGCGGCAGCCGTTGAATTCATGCACACCGCGACGCTGCTTCATGACGATGTGGTGGACGAATCCGATCTGCGCCGCGGCAAGGCGACCGCCCGCAAGGTTTGGGGCAATCAGGCAAGCGTTCTGGTTGGCGATTTCCTGCTCGGTCAGGCGTTCAAGATGATGGTCGAGGTAGGCTCCCTCGATGCCCTCGATATCTTGTCGTCCGCCGCCACCGTGATCGCCGAGGGCGAGGTCTTGCAGCTTGCCGCCGCCAAGAGCATGACCACGACCGAGGACAAATACCTGACCGTTATCGGCGCCAAGACAGCGGCGCTGTTTTCTGCGGCTGCCGAGGTGGGCCCGACGATTGCCGGCCTGCCCCATATGCGCGCGCCGCTGGCGCAATTTGGTACCGATCTTGGTCTGGCCTTCCAGCTTGTGGATGACGCCCTCGATTATTCCGGCCATGAGGCGATGCTGGGCAAGCGCATCGGCGATGATTTTCGCGAGGGCAAGGTGACGCTACCGGTAATCCTCGCCTTCGCGCGCGGAACGCCGGGCGAGCGTGCCTTCTGGCAGCGCGCCATCGAGGGTGGCGATGTGGGCGAGGGTGATCTGGAAATTGCCGCCGACCTCATCCGCCGCTACGAGGCGATTGAAGAGACCATCGCCCGCGCCCGCTCTTATGCCAGTTCCGCCCGCGCGGCTCTGGCATCCTGTCCGGTCGGCGAGCATCGTCTGGCGCTTGAGGAAGTCATCGACTTCACCGTCGAGCGGGCGTTTTAGCCTCAGCCCGCGATCAACCCGAAATCGGCAGCCGGCAGGGTGGCGGCGCGAAAATGTGCCAGCAGGTTGAGGCGGCTGGCGCGGATCGCCGGGTCGGGATCATTGACCAGGATTTTCTCGAAGAAGGCATCGACCGCAGGGCGAAGTGCGGCGAGCGCGGTGAGTGCGCCGGCGTAATCACCAGCAGTGATTTGGTCGCTGACCGCCTGCCAGGCAACAGCAATAGCAGCGGCGAGAGCCTGTTCTTCCGGCGCGCCACGCACTGCGATCAGCGCCTCGTTGACCACGCCATCGAAGGTCGTGCTGTCTTTCTTTTCCTCCGCCTTGAGGATGTTCGCTGCACGCTTGTAGCCGGCTAATAAATTCGCCCCGTCATCGCTCTTGAGAAATGCGGTCAACGCCTCGACGCGGCGCACGATGAGGAGGAGATCGTCACTTGCGCCGCCGGCGCCCAGTACCGCGTCGACAAGATCGTGCCGTGCGCCGGAATCGCGGAGCTGCGCCTTCAGGCGGTCATGGAAGAAGGAAAGGAGGTCGCCACCGAAGCGCGGCACGGCGTCAGTCAGGCGAAGATGAATGCCATTCTCCACCACCAGCCGGATCACACCCAGTGCCGCCCGCCTCAGCGCGTAAGGGTCTTTCGAGCCAGTGGGCTTTTCATCTATGGCCCAGAAGCCCACCAGCGTGTCGAGCTTGTCGGCAAGCGCGACCGCGATCGCGACAGGGTCGCTCGGCACGCGATCGCCGGGGCCCAGCGGCTTGTAATGATCTTCAATGGCAGCAGCAACGGACGCATGCTCGTCTTGCAGCTCGGCATAGCGCCGCCCGATCAGCCCCTGCAATTCCGGGAATTCCCCCACCATATCGGATGTGAGATCGGCCTTGGCGAGGCTTGCCGCGCGCGCCGCCAGATCGGGATCAGCTCCCACAAGCGGCGCCAGCTGGCCTGCCAGCGCCACGATACGCTGCACCCGCTCGCCCTGCGTGCCGAGCTTCTGGTGAAACACCACATTGAGATGGGCAAGCTTGCCCATGCGCTGGTCGAGCGGCTTTGCCAGATCAAGGCCGAGCGCCGCCGCCTCTTGCGCATAATCGCCGGCGTCAGGCAGCGGTCCCAAATCCGTCTGCCAGAAATGGCGCGCATCCGACAGGCGCGCCCGCACCACCCGCTCATTGCCACTGATGATGGCGGCGCCATGATCGCTCGCCTCGATATTGGCGGTGAGCAGAAAGCGGTTGGCAAGCGCCCCGGTTTCCGGCTGGCGCACCACGAAACACTTCTGGTTGGCGCGGATGGTGGCGCGAATGACTTCGCCGGGAATGGCGAGGAAGGCCTGATCAAAGCGCCCCATCAGCACCGCCGGCCACTCGACCAGCCCCGCCACTTCCTGCGCCAGCCCCTCATCATCGATGAATTCGAGGTTCTGCGCCGCGCACAGCGTGCGCGCTTCAGCCAGGATGATGGCCTTGCGGCGCTCGGCATCGAGCACGACCCTCGCTTTCAAAAGCTTGTCGGCGTAATCCTCATAGCGGCTCACCATGATTGCCTGCGGCGCCATGAAGCGATGACCATAGGTGATATTGCCGGAAACGATGCCATCAACCTCGAAGGGCACGATCTCGGTTGCCTCCGTCTCCGGCCCGAACGTGCACAGGATCGAGGTCAGCGGTCGCACCCAGCGCAGCGACGAAGACGATACCGAGGCTGCCCCCCAGCGCATTGATTTCGGCCACGGGAAGCTGCGGATCACATTCGCGATCAGCTCGCTCAAAATATCGACGGTGGCGCGGCCAGGTCGGTTGATAAGCGCGATATAAACCTCGCCCTTCTTCCCGTCGGACTGAATGGTCGCCTGATCAATCGAGGTGAGGCCGGCGCTTTTCAGGAAGCCTTGTATGGCGGCATCGGGCGCGCCGACGCGCGGCCCCTTTTTTTCCTCGCGCTGATCGGGCGAGAATAGCGGCAGGCCGCCCACCACCAGCGCCAGCCGGCGCGGTGTGGCAAACGCCCTGGCGCTGTCATAGGTGAGCCCTGCCGCCACCAGCCCGTCGGTGATACCTTTGCGCAGATCCTCCGCCGCTTTGGCTTGCATGCGGGCGGGAATTTCTTCGCTGAAGAGTTCAAGGAGAAGATCAGGCATCGTTCGACTTCACGAAAAAGACAGGGGCCAAAGCCCTAAAGCTCGTCTTGCCGCCTGTCGAGCCTGAGTTTGTGATCGAATCACAAGAGCTTGTGCGACCCATCGCACAGCGGCGCCTTGTAGGTGCCCTTGCAGCCGCAGAAATAGACGGTTTCGGTTATCGCTGCTTCAAATTTGACCGGCATGAAGCCGCTGCCCATGTGCGATCCATCGCATAGCGGCTGGTTTTTCGAGCGCCCGCAGGAGCACCAGAAATAGGCTTTTCCCGCTTCGACATCATAAGGAAAGGGTTCTTTTTGGGCGCAGACCGGCTTTTCCATCAATTTTCTCCTCAGGTGCAATCACGATGGGTTATGAAGCGGGTGAAAGCAAGGGCGAGATAATGCCGATGTCTGTCGATAGGAGGGAACGGTACTTGACAACGCAACGATGGGTAATTAGATTTTTAGGCACATCTAAATACAGGAAATCAAATGATGGCCGCCGCCAGCATCCGCCCCCCGGCCCCGGTCCGCACTCCCCGGGAAGCAAAAGAGCAAATCCGTTTGTACGCGAAGCTGGTCGATGCGCAGCCTGAACTCCGGAAAGTTATTTCCTACACGAAACATTGGTATGCTGTTTCCCATGACAACGGATGGATGTTCGGTCCAAGCAAATTTGTCGGCTATCTTGTGGCGAACGGACAGGATTACGCGAAATTTGCCCAAGCCACAGGCGGTCTCCATGGCAATGAAACTCAAAAAACCCTCACGAAATGGGCCGTGCGGGCGCAGGGCAAACTTAAGACTGAACTTGACCGGGCGCTGAACGCGTTCATCAGCCGTTTGGGACAAAACCGAAGAGGCGGTGGAGGCGACACGATTTGGATCTTTCAGGACGAGCTGGAGCGAGCTTCCACGGTCAAGCGAACAGGCGATGCCCGTTTTTCTGACCATATCTCCATCGACGCCGATATTTGCCACGGAAGGCCGCGCATTGCTGGCACCCGCATCCGGGTCAGCGATATCATTGACATGTTCGCCTCCGGCGTCAGTAAGGACGACATACTCGCAGACTTCCCGTCGTTGACAGATGAAGGCATTCTTGCCGCGCTTGCCTACGCCGCCGACAGTGTCGATCACCGCGTGATCCGTGCTGCCTGAGGACATGGAATTCCTCATTGACGAACAATTACCGCAGAAATTGGCGCGTGATCTACGCGAGGCGGGATACTTGGCTAATCATGTAGCCGAATTAGGTCTTAGCGGGGCCAGCGATAGGGCTTTATGGGCGCAGGCCCTGTCGCGCCAGGCCGTACTCGTGACGAAGGATGCGGATTTCATGAGTGAGGCCCGTCTTGCCAAGCCTGCTCCGAAACTTCTCTGGATCAGGCTCGGCAACGTTGCCAATCAACCCCTGTGGCAAAAACTCAAACCCTTGATGGAACAGGTGGTGGACGCCTTCGAAAGCGGAGAGACGATCGTCGAGATCAGTTGATCTCACGCCCCGCCATCCCTCGTCTGCAGATATGCCGCCCCGCAGGCTTTGGCAAGCTCGCGCACGCGTAGAATATAGCCTTGGCGCTCCGTCACCGAGATGACCCCGCGCGCATCCAGCAGGTTAAAAACGTGGCTCGCCTTGATGCACTGGTCATAAGCAGGCATCGCCATTGTGTGGCGGGTGTCGTTGGCACCCTCAGGCGGCTTGCCCGCCGCCAGATAGCTGTGACAGGCGTTCTCGGCCATCTCGAACTGCTTGAACAGCATGCCGGTGTCGGCGTGCTCGAAATTGTGCCGCGAATATTCCTGCTCGGCCTGCAGGAAGACGTCGCCATAGCTGATCTTGTCGGCACCCTCGAGCCCATTGAAATTGAGATCGTAAACGTTCTCGACGCCCTGCACATACATGGCAAGACGCTCCAGCCCGTAGGTCAGCTCGCCCGCCACCGGCGCGCACTCGAAGCCCGCCACCTGCTGGAAATAGGTGAATTGCGAGACTTCCATCCCATCGCACCAGCACTCCCAGCCAAGGCCCCAGGCGCCCAGCGTCGGGCTTTCCCAGTCATCCTCGACGAATCGGACATCGTGGATCGCCATGTCGATCCCGATCTGCGCCAGCGAGGCGAGATAAAGGTCCTGCAGATCGGGCGGGTTTGGCTTCAGGATCACCTGAAATTGATAGTAATGCTGCAGCCGGTTGGGGTTCTCCCCGTAGCGTCCGTCCTTGGGACGGCGCGAGGGTTGCACATAAGCAGCCTTCCACGGTTTTGGCCCCAGCGCCCGCAACGTCGTGGCCGGATGAAACGTGCCGGCACCCACCTCCATGTCATAAGGTTGCAAAATCACGCAGCCCTGCTCCGCCCAAAAGCGTTGCAGGGTGAGAATCAGTCCTTGAAAGGAATGTGCGGGATCGAGCGGGGAGGAAGAATGGGCCATAAACGCCGCATTACAGGCAGACGCGGTTCAGGACAAGCCGTCAGCTGCGCTGATCAGGTGATGATGACGGGCGATAGATTCCGGTTTCAGGATCGCGGATGAGCGAATCGACAGGAGCGCGCTGGCGCTGTGCCGCTGCGCGCCGCATGACAACGCGCTGATTCGCCTGACGAAACAGCCGATAAGCAAAGAACGCGCTCGCAGCGACCGCAGCGGCAAGCAGGATGGGCGGCATGCGTCTCTCCCTTGTCAGACACTCAGTCTTGCGAGGGCTTGCGGCAAAAGCAAGGCAAAAAATGCGCCTTCACAGCCCAAATCGTGCCCACAGGCTGCGCTCGTCGAGGCGTGCGATCACCCGGTCAAGCATCGCTTCAGCCAGTCGCGTGCTGATGTCCGCAGCGATCGCCGGCGAGCGGCGTGAGAAAAAACCGCGCTCCGACGAGATCAGCTCGATCTTGACCTTGTCGCCGAAGCGCTCCCGCAGCACGGCACGGATATCACCAAGCCCGTCAATGAGCCCAAGCTCCAGCGCCTGTGCGCCCGACCAGAATTCACCGGTGAACAGATCGGTTTCGCTCTCGATCAGCTTGGCGCCGCGCCGCGCGCGCACCAGCGACACGAACACGTCGTGGACCCGCGCCTGCAGGCGTTTCAACCGCTCGACATCGTCCGCATTAACGGCACTGAACGGATCGAGCATCCCCTTGCGCGCGCCGGCAGTAACGACGCGGCGCTCGATTCCTAGTCGTGAAATGGCTTCGCTAAAGCCAAATCCGGCGGAAATCACGCCAATCGACCCGACCACTGACGACGGATCGGCATAAATGTCGTCCGCCGCACAGGCGATCATGTAGCCGCCCGAGGCTGCCGCATCCTCTACAAAGCCGATGACTGCCTTGCCATGTTCGGCGGCGAGCGCGCGGATGCGCTTGTAGATCATATGCGATTGTACCGGCGAGCCACCTGGCGAATTGATGATGAGCGCGATGGCTGGCGCCTTTTTATCAGAAAACGCTTTCTCGAGCGCCTCGGCGATGACGGATAGAGACAAATTGTTGCGCGATAGCGGCGAAGCACTCTCGGCCGCAATAACCCCGCTGAGGCGCACAACCGGGATCACGACGCGCGCGGCGCGCAAACGGGCGGGCAGAAGCCAGCGGACCAACCGGTGATCAAGAATATGTGTTATCATGACCCATGGATTAGGTCGCTTTCACGCCACCCGTCAATTGTCGTGACGGTAGTCAGTACTGCGCACTCTTGCCCTTGATACCGCGAGCGGTCATGGTTGCGCCGTATTGATTGCCCAAGCGACGGGCCCTCTTCTTTCCGGAAATTGATCCAATGCCGTCACTGACTGTGTCAGCCCGCTTTTTTCTTGTCACGATCAGCCTGCTGCTGGCACCCGCAGCGATGGCGGAGCGGGCCGCACCCGCGCGCAGCTTTGCCGGCGTCGATGATGGGCGCCAGTCCTTGTTGGGAACATTATCCGGCACTTATCTTGCCGCCCGCTCCGCCGCCGCCGCGCAGGACGTCGCGGCTGCTGCCCGATTCTTTGACAACGCCTATCGTATCGATCCGGCAAATAACGAGCTTCTGGCGCGCGCCTTCCTTCTTCGCCTGTCGGCTGGCGATATCGGCCGCGCCAGCGAACTTGCAACACTCGTGATGGAGCGTGATCCCAGCGATCGTCTGAGCCGGCTGGTGCTGGCAGTGCGCGCCATGCGCAACCAGCGTTACTCATCAGCCCAATCCATCCTGTCATCGGGCGACAAGGGGGGAGATATCGACCTCACCGCCGGCCTGATGGCGGCCTGGGCAGCCCAGGGGGCAGGCTCAACACAGGAAGCTTTGACCATTCTGGCCAAGCTCAAGGGAGCGGAATTTTACGACGTTTTTCGCGACTATCATGGCGGCCTCATCAATGACGTCGCTGCCCGCCGCACTGAAAACGCAAAAGGGGCGCAGGACAATCGCCGCGACGAGGTCAGCCAGTTGCGTGCCGAAGCCAGCCGGCGCATCGCCGCAGCCTACAAGGCTGATCCCTATGGCCTGCGGCTTATGGAAGCGCAGGCGCGCCTGCTCGCCCGCAATGGAGAGCGCGATCAGGCATTGGTCGTGCTCGATAATTTTCTTAGCCGTGCTCCCGATAACCCCATTGCCAAATCGTTAAAGCAGGACATTGAAGCCAAAAAGCCGATTGCGCCGATGATTCGCGATGCCCGGCGCGGCGCTGCCGAAGTTCTGCTCGGGCTTGGCTCGGCGCTTGCCCGCGATGATGGTCAGGATATCGCCGCCATCTATTTCAACCTTGCCACTTACCTGGACGACGACAATGCGCTGGCGCTCTTGTCTCTGGGTGATCTCATGGACCAGATGAAGCGGACCGAGCGGGCGGTCGCGCTCTATGAACGCGTGCCCCGCACCTCACCTATGCGCCGCTCGGCCGACCTGCAGCAGGCATTGGCGCTGGATGATCTGGCGCGCACCGATGATGCCTTGCTGAAGCTGGACAAGATCATTGCCGCCAACCCGAGGGATGTTGATGCGCTGGTGACGCGCGCCAATATTCTGCGTGTCAAGAAACGGTGGGCTGAGGCAATCACTTCTTATGACGCGGCGATCGCCCTTGTCCCTGAACCGAAGGCCCGTCATTGGACCTGGTTTTTTTCGCGCGCCACCTGCCTGGAGCGCGACAAGAAATGGGACCTCGCCGAGCGCGATCTGAAGAAGGCGCTGGAGCTTCAGCCCGAACGCCCCGAAGTGCTCAATTATCTGGGTTATTCCTGGGTTGATCGCCATCTCAACCTCACCGAAGCCCTGGCCATGCTGCATCGCGCCGTTGAGTTGCGGCCGGAGGATGGAGCCATCCTCGATTCGGTCGGCTGGGCCTATTATCGCCTGGGCAATTACAATGAAGCATTGAAATGGCTGGAAAAAGCCATCGAGAGAATGCCCGGCGATCCGGTGATCAATGATCATCTGGGGGATGTCTATTTCAAGCTTGGGCGTGTCCTTGAGGCCCGCTTTCAATGGAGCCATGCCCGCGATCTGAAACCGGAAGAGGCTGATCTGGCGGTGATCGTGGAAAAACTGCGCACCGGTGAATTGCCAGCCGCTGAGGCACGGCCCGCAACGGGTGCTGCCACCCCGACCGGTCAGGGCGGTTGATTGCCGCGTGGTGATGGTAGCGTGAGGGGATGCCTCCCCGGCACCCTTCGTCGGATGGACAAAACACCACGTTTCGGCCAGAAGGTCGCGCGAATGCGGCGCCCTGGAGGCTGTTGCAAAAGAGTGTGAGCGATTTTTTGCGATCATCAGGCGACAAAAGAGATAGACAAAGCGCGTTTCGCTTTGAACGCTTCAAAACGAAACGTGCTCACGGGTGACAAGAGGACAGGTCTGATCATGACGAAGTGGGTTTATTCGTTCGGCGAGGGAAAAGCTGAAGGACGCTCCGATCTGCGTAATCTTCTCGGTGGCAAAGGTGCCAATCTTGCCGAAATGGCCAATCTCGGCCTGCCGGTGCCACCGGGCTTCACCGTCACCACTGAAGCCTGCACCTATTTCTACGATCACGACAGCAGCTACCCGCCACAATTGCGCGATGAGGTGGCAAAAGCGCTGGCCGCCATCGGCACACAGGTCGGCAAGGGTTTTGGCGACGCTGAAAATCCGCTGCTGGTATCGGTCCGCTCCGGCGCGCGCGCCTCCATGCCCGGCATGATGGACACCGTTCTCAACCTTGGTCTCAATGATGCCACCGTTGCCGGCCTGGCTCGCAAGACCGGCAATCAGCGCTTTGCCTATGACAGCTATCGCCGCTTCATCACCATGTATTCTGATGTGGTGCTGGGGATTGAGCATGCCCATTTCGAGGAAAAGCTTGAGGACTACAAGGAGCGCCATGGCCACGTCCTTGATACCGATCTCGGCGCCGCCGACTGGGAAAAGCTGATCGTCGATTACAAGGCGCTTGTCGAAAAGCATCTCGGCCGCCCCTTCCCGCAAGACCCGCTGGAGCAATTGTGGGGTGCCATCGGTGCCGTCTTCGCATCATGGATGAACCAGCGCGCCATCACCTATCGCCGTCTGCACCAGATTCCGCAGGAATGGGGAACAGCGGTCAACATCCAGGCGATGGTATTTGGCAATATGGGTGAAACCTCGGCAACCGGCGTCGCCTTCACGCGCAATCCATCGACGGGGGCTAACGAAATCTACGGCGAATTTCTCGTCAACGCCCAGGGCGAAGACGTGGTGGCCGGCATCCGCACCCCGCAGGATATTTCTGAAAAGGCCCGCCTTGCCGCCGGCTCCGATCGCCCGTCGCTCGAAAGGCTGATGCCCCAAGCCTACGGCGAATTCCTTGCCATCTGCGGCCGGCTGGAGAGCCATTACCGCGACATGCAGGACATCGAATTCACCATCGAGGAAAGCCGGCTGTGGATGCTGCAGACGCGCAGCGGCAAGCGCACCGCCAAGGCAGCACTCAAGATCGCGGTCGACCTCGCCGAGGCCGGTGTCATCTCGCCATCCGAAGCTGTCCTGCGCATCGATCCCTCGTCACTCGACCAGCTGCTCCATCCAACGATTGATCCCAAGGCCAGGCGCGACGTCATCGCCAGCGGACTTCCGGCCTCGCCAGGTGCTGCGACAGGAGAAATCGTCTTCACTCCCGATGAGGCCGAAGCGCTGAAAGCACAAGGCCGCGCCGTCATCCTGGTGCGTGTCGAAACCTCGCCCGAGGACATTCACGGCATGCACGCCGCCGAAGGTATTCTCACCACGCGCGGTGGCATGACCTCGCACGCCGCCGTGGTGGCACGCGGCATGGGCAAGCCCTGCGTTTCAGGCGCCGGCGGCATTCGGGTCGATTACGCCGCCGAAACATTGACCTCCGGCAAGGTGGTGCTGAAGAAAGGTGAATTCATCACCATCGATGGCTCTAAGGGCGAGGTGCTGCGCGGGCGGGTGGACATGCTGCAGCCGGAACTCTCCGGTGATTTCGCCCGTATCATGGAATGGGCGGATGGATCGCGGCGTCTGGGCGTGCGCGCCAATGCCGATACGCCGGCTGATGCCCGCACCGCGCGCCAGTTCGGCGCCGAGGGCATCGGCCTTTGCCGCACCGAGCATATGTTCTTTGATGAGGAGCGCATCCGCGCCGTGCGCGAGATGATCCTGTCGGAAGATGAAAAAGGCCGGCGCGCGGCGCTCGCAAAATTACTGCCTGTCCAGCGCCAGGATTTCGTTGATCTTTTCGAGATCATGGCGGGTCTGCCTGTCACCATCCGCCTGCTTGATCCGCCGCTGCACGAATTCCTCCCGCACAGCGATGAGGAAATCGCCGAAGTCGCCGCCGCCATGGGGGCAACGCCCGAGCGCCTGAAGCGCCGTGCCGCTGAACTGCACGAGTTCAACCCCATGCTGGGTTTCCGTGGTTGCCGGCTGGCGATCGCTTTCCCCGAGATTGCCGAAATGCAGGCGCGCGCCATCTTCGAGGCGGCTGTCATCGCCGCCCGCAAAACCGGTACGCCGGTGGTGCCGGAAATCATGGTGCCGCTCATCGCCACCCGCGCCGAATTCGATCTGGTGCATTCCTCGATCAAGAAGATGGCGGACGCCGTCATCGCCGAAAGCAAGATTGGAATCGACTATCAGGTCGGCACCATGATCGAGCTGCCGCGCGCAGCGCTCCGCGCCGCCGATATTGCTGTCAGTGCCGAGTTCTTCTCCTTTGGCACTAATGATCTCACCCAGACCGTCTACGGCATTTCACGCGATGACGCGGCCTCCTTTCTCGGCACGTACACGCAGAAGGGCATCCTCAAAATTGATCCGTTCGTGTCGCTTGATCAGGAGGGTGTCGGCGAGCTCGTCGTGATCGCCTGCGAGCGTGGACGCAAGACGCGGCCGGATATCAAGCTTGGCATTTGCGGTGAGCATGGCGGCGACCCGGCATCCATCGGCTTCTGTCATGAGATCGGCCTTGATTACGTGTCATGCTCGCCCTTCCGCGTGCCGATTGCCCGCTTGTCGGCAGCGCAGGCAGCGCTCGGCAAGGTCGCCGGCAAGGAGGGCTGAGGCGCATGCGGCTCACTCGCGAGCACATCTATTTCTGCCTGATGCTGGTGGGCGGCATTGCCTGTGGTGTGATTGCTGTTCGCGCTCCCGATCTGGCGCGCGGATCCTTCCCGCCTCTGGTGTGGATACTGGCTGTCTCGTTGATGCTGGATCTGGTGATGATGCGTCTGCCGGGCAATAAGGGATTGCAAACGATCACCATGCCCTGGCGGGTCGCGGGCTTCATCGCCGCCGCCTTGCTCTATCTTGCTATCGCGCAACTTTCCCCGCCATTGCCATGAACTTACCCGGCAATTGCGCGCATTAAGCCCTTTTAAAGCATGTTCGCACTATCATGGTTGCCAGATCGTTGCTGGTGATCGGCAGGCCGCGTGTGGCGGATGCCGGTGAGCGGCAGGGCGGTTCGGGTTGTCGCGTTGGCGTGGTCGGGTGATGTCGCGTTTGGCCGGGTGGAAAGCGGGAAGACTATGCGGGGGCGCCCTGGCGCTGATGACCGCTCTCCTCTGCGTCCCGCTGACAACAAGCGATGCCAGCGCTCCTTTGGTAGACTTACTTGTCAGTCTGCGAGCCCGCCTGGCGGTCACGCCGCCGCCCGCCGCGACTCTCGACCAGGCTCTGATCGTGCCGCCCGATGTCGCACCGCGCCTTGCACGGGAGCAGGAGAGCAGCGGGTTGATTGTGCTTGTCAGGGTCAATCGCGCCGCCAAGGGCGATCTGGCGATGAGCTATGCACAGAAGACGCCACCGCCTGATACGCCCCCACCGCAGATCGCAGAGGTTGACCCCGCCCCGATGCTTTTCGCCGATGATGGCGCGGCGGCGTTGAAGCGCGGCTTCCTGCGCAAATTACCAATAATGACCGCCCGCCCAGATCCGCAGGCACCTTCGGCTCTTGTCCATGCCCTGCGATCCGAGCCCGCACGCCTTGCTGATCTTTCCATCGTCTCCGCCAAAGACCTTGAACGGGCTCATGCCTGCCTCACCCAGGCGATCTACCACGAGAGCCGCGGCGAGCCGGTGCGTGGCCAGCAGGCGGTGGCACAAGTCGTTCTAAATCGCGTGAAAAGCGGCGTCTATCCAACCAGCATCTGTGGCGTCATTTTCCAAAATCAGCATTGGCGCAACCGCTGCCAGTTCTCGTTTGCCTGCGATGGCACGAAGAAGCGTGTGCATGATCAGGAAGCCTGGGAGACCGCGACCCGCATCGCCGATGACGCCATCGCCGGGCGCTATTTTCTCCAGGAAATCGGCGATTCCACCCATTATCACGCCGCCTATGTGGCGCCGCGTTGGCGCCGCTCTCTCCAGCGCATGAAGAAAATCGGCGAGCACATTTTCTACGCCATCCCCGGAGTGGCGATTAACGACGAGTGAAGCGCCGCTTACAGCGCGATATCAAGGCCCACATCGAAATTGGGCGCTGAGTGGGTGAGCGCCCCCGACGAGATGAGATCAACCCCGGTTTCGGCAATGCTTGCGACCGTGTGAAGCGTCACATTGCCGGACGCCTCCAGCACCGCCCGCCCGTTCGTCAACCGCACCGCCTCGCGCATGTCGGCAAGCGACATGTTGTCAAGCAGTATGGCGGTGACGCCTTCATCCAGCGCTTCCACCAATTGATCGAGACGGTCGACTTCGATCTCGATCGCCACGAGATGGCCGGCGAACGCCTTGGCGCGCCGCAGCGCCGGGCGGATGCCGCCGGCAACAGCGATATGATTGTCCTTGATGAGAATGGCATCATCAAGCCCGAAGCGGTGATTGCGCCCGCCGCCGCAGCGCACCGCGTATTTCTCCACCACGCGTAAGCCCGGCGTCGTCTTGCGGGTGCAGACGATGGCTGCCCGGGTATGGGCGATAGCCTGCGCGTAAGCTCTCGTCAGCGTGGCGATGCCGGACATGCGACCGAGGAAATTGAGAGCGGTCCGCTCGGCGGTAAGGAGCGTGCGCGCCTCGCCGCTGATGCGCGCAATCTCGTCCCCCGGCGCCAGTGCATCGCCATCTTTTAGGTGACAGGTGACGGACAGCCCAGGCCCCGCAAGGTGGAACGCGGCGGTGGCGAGCGGGCTGCCCGCCAGAATTCCCTTGTTGCGCGCAATGAGGCGCGCATCCGTGGTGGTTCCCGGTGCGATCGTTGCCTGCGAGGTGATGTCGCCCGCCCGCCCGAGATCCTCGAGCAAGGCGGCCTCCACCAGCCGCGCAACGATCAGCGATGGCAATTCCGGCATGAATATCTTGCTCACGCCGCCCCCTGTCGGGCGCTGGCGCGAACCGCTATTGCCTGCGCTTCGGCAAGCGTCAGATAGGTGCGCCGCTGCCAGTGCGGGTCTGTTTCGGGGAAATCACTGCGGTAATGCCCGCCACGGCTTTCCTCGCGGATATAGGCAGCCGCCGCGATCAGCTTGGCGGTAGACAGCATATTGAGGATCGGCATGCTGCGCGTCATGCTCTTCAGGGTCAGGATCTCGCCAAGCGCGGCGCTGAGACCTGCACGATGGCGGATGACGCCCACCTTGTTGGTCATGGTGTGGCGCAAACGCTCGATGATCTCGCCATCATTACCGGTTGAGACCATCTCGACGCCGATGCGCTCTGGCCAGCGGAGCAAACGAGGCACCTGATGGATCTGGCTGACATCCTCGGCAATCCGGCAGGCAAAAACCACCGATTCGAGCAGCGAATTCGAAGCCAGACGATTGGCGCCGTGCGCGCCGGTCGATGCCACCTCGCCACACGCCCACAATCCGTCGATGGTGGTGCGCCCATTGGCATCCACCAATACGCCGCCCATGTGATAATGGGCAGCCGGCGCCACCGGGATCGGTTGGGTTGCCGGATCAAGACCGACGCTGGCACAGGCTGCCGCCACGGTTGGAAAACGTTCAGAAAACTTGCTGCCGATTGCCTTGGTGGCATCGAGAAAAGCGCCACGCCCGGCGGCGTTTTCAGCAAAAACCCCACGCGCGACGATATCGCGTGGAGCCAACTCACCATCGGCATGCAGCTTCAGCATGAAGCGCTCGCCGGCGCGGTTGATCAGTAACGCCCCTTCGCCGCGCAGGGCTTCGGTCGCCAGCGGCGCGGGGTCGCGCCCGATATCAATGGCGGTAGGATGAAACTGGACGAATTCGGGGTCAGCAATCATCGCGCCGGCGCGCGCGGCCATGGCGACACCCTGGCCCACCGCCTCGTTGGGGTTGGTTGTTACCGCGTAGAGATGGCCAACGCCGCCGGTTGCCAGCACGACAGCGCCGGCAGGAACCGAAATCGGGTTGGCCGCGCCGCCAAACAACGGACGGGCGGTGATGCCCTTCACCTGGCGGCCCTCGGTGATCAGGGTTTCGGCAACGAAGCCTTCCAGCACGCGGATGGACGGCGTCTTGTGAACGGCAACCACCAGCGCGTTCATGATCGCGCGCCCGGCCGTGTCGCCCTTGACGCGGACGATGCGGCGCGTTGAATGCGCCGCTTCTTTCGACAATGACAGCTTGCCTTCAAGGTCGCGGTCGAAGGGAACACCATAGCCCAGCAGATCGTGAATGCGGGCGGGCGCTTCGCGCGCCATCAGCAGCGCCATGCGCTCATCGACGATACCCGCACCTGCCGTGACCGTATCGGCGACATGCGCTTCAGCTGTATCTCCCTCCGAGATGGCGGCAGCGATTCCCCCTTGCGCCCACGCCGATGAAGCGCCATCGCCAAGCGGAGCGGCTGCCAGCACCGTCACCGGACGCGGGCTGAGTTTCAGCGCACAGAACAGCCCGGCAAGCCCGCCGCCGACGATGACGATATCATCAGCACCCGAAAAACTCTGGGTGGGGAACAGATCATTGCCGGCGGCCGGAAGAGGAGAGGTCATTGGAAATCCTTGCAGCCGACAAGTGTGACCTGCCGGCGAGCCGGCCGCAAGCCAACTCCCTTAAGCTCAGCGAACCGCGATCATGCGCTCGATGGGCAGCCGCGCGCGCTCGATGATGGAGGGGTCAACCAGCACCTCGCCGCTCATGTCGAGCAGGCAATCGAGAATCTTCGGCAGCGTGATGCGCTTCATGTGCGGGCAAAGATTGCACGGCTTGATGAAGTCGACGCCCGGTGCTTCGGCAGCCACATTGCTCGCCATCGAGCACTCGGTGACCAGCAGAACCCGGCCATTGCCGGCCTTCTTCACCCAATCGATCATATGCGCGGTGGAGCCGGTGAAATCGGCTTCGGCAATGACGTCCGGCGGGCATTCCGGGTGCGCAATGATGCGCACACCCGGATCGGCGGCCCGGTAAGCCCTGAGTTCCTCGCCGGTGAAGCGCTCATGCACCTCGCAGGCGCCATGCCAGGCGATGATCTCGACACGGGTCTGCGAGGCCACCCATTTCGCCAGATATTTGTCAGGCAGGAAAAGCACGCGCGGCACACCCAGGCTCTCGACAATCTGTACCGCATTGGACGACGTGCAGCAGATATCGCTTTCAGCCTTCACATCGGCGCTGGTGTTGACATAGGTGACGACGGGCACGCCCGGATAGGCACGCTTCAAGCGCCGCACATCCTCGCCGGTGATGGAGGACGCCAGCGAACAGCCGGCTCTCATGTCGGGGATCAGCACAGTCTTCGAGGGATTGAGGATTTTCGACGTCTCGGCCATGAAATGAACGCCGCACTGGACGATGACATCTGCGTCCACCCGCGTCGCCTCGCGGGCGAGCTGGAGGCTGTCGCCGACGATATCAGCCACCCCGTGAAAGATTTCCGGCGTCTGGTAGTTATGCGCCAGAATGACGGCGTTGCGCTCCTTTTTCAGGCGATTGATCGCCTCCACATAGGGCGCGAAAACCGGCCATTCGACGGCAGGCACAACGCGCGCCATGCGCCCATAGATATGGGCGGTCCGGTCCGCCATGGCGGGAGTGAATGTGAGGTCCGGGCGCGGCAGCCGCTCAAAATGGCTGGCGCCGCCAAGCGGCATTGCCGGGCGCGCGAGCGGGGTGCCAAACTGGAAATCCTGGGTCATCGACATCACCGTACTCCCGTATAAAATGTCTGTATCCACATAATGCTCAACATGAGCATTATGTGGTCGTTTAAAAAGCACAAGCGGGCAAACGAGGCTTGCTCTGCTTATGCTGATTGAGAGCATAATTAACCGAAGATCGAACCGGACGCAAGGGGCATCGGCATTTCTCATAGCCGTCATGCGTTGGCAGGGCGGTCACAGGACGAGCAATCGTGATACGAGCGATCAATAAGACATTGCGGCGCCTGGCGCCAGCGGGGAGCGATAAGTCAATGAGCAAGCCTGTTTCCTCGAGTGCCAGCCCTCCCGCGCCTTTGCGCTCGCCACTGCTGATCTTGCTGTGCGGCTGCCTGATCGCCATGGCAACCTTTGGTCCACGCTCGACGATGGGGCTTTTCACCACGCCGGTCACATCCGAGCGCGGCTTCTCGCTGGAACTGTTCTCCTTTGCCATGGCGATCCAGAATCTGCTGTGGGGGCTTGGCCAGCCATTCGCCGGAGCCGTCGCTGACCGGTTCGGTTCAACACGCGTGCTGGCGGTGGGGCTGATCGTCTATGCCGCCGGGCTCGCGATCATGGCCTATGCCAGTGATCCCTGGAGCTTCAACCTGTCGGCCGGCGTCCTCATCGGTTTTGGTCTCTCGGGCTGCTCGTTCAACCTCGTCCTTGCCGCTTTCGGCAAGCTGATGCCCGAGCGCTGGCGTGGTACGGCGATCGGAGCGGGCTCGGCTGCCGGCTCATTCGGGCAGTTTGTCTTTGCGCCGGTCTCCTCGCTCCTCATACGCGAGGTCGGCTGGTCAAACACGCTGCTGATCTTTGCCGGCCTGATGGTCCTTGCCGTGCCGCTGACGCTGGCGTTGTGGACGCCGAGGCTGGCAACGTCACCAACACCGGGTTCGACAAATCAGCCAGCCGGCGTCGGCGCCTTGTCGCAGCAGACCCTGCGCCAGGCGCTGGCCGAAGCCTTTGGCCACCGCTCCTACGTCCTACTGGTCATGGGCTTCTTCGTCTGCGGATTCCATCTGGCCTTTGTCACCATCCACCTGCCGAAATTCCTGGTTGAGCAGGGGCTGACGCTTGAAGTCGGCGGCTGGACGCTGGCCCTCATCGGCCTGTTCAACATCGTCGGTTCGCTTGGGTCCGGCATGCTCGGTAACCGCATTCCCAAGCGGTGGCTTCTGTCTGGAATATACCTTGGCCGGGCGATTGCGATTGCCCTCTTTGTCTCTTTCCCGATCACCAACACCTCGGCCTTGATGTTTGGCGCCGCTCTCGGCCTTCTGTGGCTCTCCACCATCCCGCCGACATCAGGTCTCATTGCCATCATGTTCGGCACGCGCTGGCTTGCCATGCTCTACGGTTTTGCCTTTTTCTCGCATCAGGTGGGCTCATTCGTTGGCCTGGTGATTGCGGCGTGGACGCGCGAGGTTTACGGCAGCTATGACATCATCTGGTGGCTGGGCGTCCTGCTGGGACTTTTGGCGGCGATCGTCAACATGCCAATCCGCGAAACGCCGGTTGAACGAGCGGTGATGGTGCCGGCCGAATAAGCTGCTTCAAACCGCGCGCGGCCTTGTCAGCACCTGCCGGCTGCTGGCAAAGAAAGAGATGTAAAAGCCACAGACCCGCCAGCCGGAGGATCACCCATGTCGTTTCGTGCCATTGTCATCACCAAGACTGACGCCGGACAGTCCGTTGCACTGACGAACATCGATGACAAGGATCTGATGGAGGGCGACGTCACGGTGCGGGTGACAGCCTCCAGCGTCAATTACAAGGATGGTCTGGCGATCACCGGCAAGGCGCCGGTCGTCCGCCGTTTTCCGATGATCCCGGGCATTGATAGCGCGGGCACTGTCGAGCACTCGACAAATCCCAAATGGAAGGCCGGCGACAAGGTTGTTCTCACCGGTTTTGGCGTCGGCGAAACCCATCTTGGTGCCTATGCCGAGCGTGCCCGCGTCAGGGGTGACTGGCTGGTGCGGCTGCCGGCGGGATTGAGCGAGGAACAGGCGATGGCCATCGGTACGGCGGGCCTCACCGCCATGCTGTGCGTCATGACACTGGAGCGTCACGCCATCACGCCCGCCCATGGGCCGGCATTGGTGACGGGTGCCGCCGGTGGCGTCGGTTCGATCGCCGTCGCGCTGCTGGCAAAGCTCGGCTTCCATGTGATTGCCTCAACCGGGCGTCCGGAAGAGGCTGCCTATCTCAAAGCGCTCGGGGCGTCCGAAATCATTGACCGCAAGGAATTGGCGGGTCCGGTGCGAGCGCTCGCCAAGGAGCGTTTCGGCTCAGCCATCGACAGCGTCGGGTCAACCACGCTCGCCAATCTTCTGTCGATGATCAAATATGGCGGGGCGGTCGCTGCCTGCGGGCTGGCGGCTGGTGGCGATCTGCCCTCAAGCGTCCATCCCTTCATTCTGCGCAATGTGGCGCTTCTCGGTGTCGATTCGGTGCAGACGCCGGTGTCAGCGCGCGAAGCGGCATGGCAGCGTCTGGTGCGTGATCTCGATATGGACAAGCTTGCCGCCATGACCACCACCATCCCGCTTGATCAGGCGATTGCGGCTGGTCATGACATCATCGCCGGCAAGACCCGTGGCCGGTTCGTGGTGCGCCTGAACTGATCGGCCGCAAGGTCCGATGCAGACCGACATCCTGATCATTGGTGCCGGCCTGGCGGGTATGGCGCTGGCCAACCGGCTTCACCGAGAGCATCGCCGCGTTCTCCTTGTCGAAGCGCGCGAGCGTTTTGGCGGGCGTGTTCATGTCCATGAAGAAGGAGGTGCCGCCTTCGATCTGGGTCCGGCCTGGTTCTGGCCCGGCCAGCCGCGCATGGAAGCGCTGATTGCTGATCTCGGGCTGACCGCCTTCGAGCAGTATTGCCGTGGCGACCTTGTCTACGAACATCATGATGGCGTGGTCGAGCGCGGGCGTGGTTTTTCATCGATGCAGGGATCGTTGCGGGTCGCTGGCGGCATGAGCAGCCTGATCACCGGGCTTGCGCGCACATTGCCGGCAAAGCGGATA
>FSSH01000879.1_pt1 | contig 22450 bp, 20 predicted proteins | sample 1166101 | NCBI WGS metagenome assembly FSSH01 (sample SAMEA32972668, study PRJEB13176) | freshwater metagenome | biome: Drinking water system; feature: Biomass in drinking water that filtered by 0.45 um membrane; material: drinking water | place: USA | collected 2012-12-20 | depth 0 m | reverse complement strand
CATGCCAGGAGCGCGCTGGTGTTCGATGTGATTCGCCGGTATCTCGAACACTCAGGGTATTGTGTCGAGTTTGTAAAAAACTTTACCGACGTTGACGATAAGATTATCAAGCGGGCGAATGAACAAGGCGTGAGTTGCGACCAGATCACGGGCAAGTTCATTCAAGCCTATCATGATGACATGGGAAGACTGGGCGTACGGCCGGCCTCGATCGAACCGAAAGCCACCGAGCACATGGCCGAAATCGTACAGCTGACCGAAACATTGATCGCCAAAGGCCTCGCATATCAAGTGAACGGGGATGTCTACTTTGAGGTCCCCAAATATTCTGACTATGGCCGGCTCTCCAAGCGCCGACTGGACGACCGGCAGGCAGGGGCGCGCGTGGATGTCGATGAGCGCAAACGCGATCCCATGGACTTCGCGCTTTGGAAAAGCGCCAAGCCAGGCGAGCCTGCATGGCCGAGTCCGTGGGGGCAGGGACGTCCCGGCTGGCACATCGAATGCTCTGCGATGTCGATGAAACATCTCGGCGAAACATTCGACATCCATGGCGGAGGAATGGATCTGATCTTCCCTCATCACGAAAACGAGATCGCGCAGTCCTGCGGCGCGACAGGAAAAGAGTTCGCGCGCTACTGGATTCACAACGGTTTCGTACAGATCAATAAAGAGAAGATGTCCAAGTCGCTGGGGAATTTCTTCACGATCCGGGAGATCTTCGAGAAATCGGAATGGCCGGAAGAGGTCACGGGGGAAATCCTTCGATACTTTCTCCTCTCCATCCATTACCACGGGCCGCTGGATTTCTCAGATCAGGCATTGAAAGAGGCCAAGCAGGCACTGGATGGATTTTATGATCTGTTCAACCGGTTGTCGGAGGCGGGGCAGGGTTCGACAGACACTAATGGGGATCTCCAGCTCGCAATTGGTATTGCCAAAGGGACCTTCAATAGAGGCATGGATGATGATTTTAATACACCTGTGGCCTTGGCTGCGTTTCAGCAGTTACGCGGCGAAATTAATACGTTGATCCGGAAAGGAATATCAACAGAGGTGAGGAAGGAAGCAAGGGAAGAGTTCAGATCCCTCGGCAAGGTGTTCGGTTTGTTCCAGTTGGATAGGTGGCAGTTCAATCTGAATGTTGGCAGAGAAGCTGGTTTCAGTTCCGACCTTGAAGTCCAGAAGATGGTGGATGAGCGTACAGCAGCGAAGAAAGCAAAAGACTTCAAGCGAGCCGACGCAATCAGGCAGGCGCTCACCGCCCAAGGCATCATCATCGAGGACAGGCCCGATGGCACCAGCCGCTGGAAACGCTGACGCGCAGGAGATCCTCTACGGGCTCCACGCGGTGCGCGAAGCGCTCAAAGCGGGCAGCAGGCCGCTGCAGCGTCTCCTTGTCATCAGGACCGACAAACAGTTTTCGGATTTGGTCCAGTTGGCACGGTCGCTTCATGTTCCGGTCCATGTCCAACCGTCGGCTTCGCTCGATCGGCTGGTACCTGACGGCAGGCACCAGGGCATTGTGGCTTTTGCCGCAGCAAAAGCCTATCAGACAGAAGAGTCGATTCTTGCCCGCGCGGCAGAACGCAATGAACCGCCGCTGCTGGTCATTCTCGATGGGGTGGAGGACCCACATAATCTTGGCGCGGTGATCCGAACTGCCGAAGGTGCCGGTGTCCACGGCGTCTTCATTCCGGAACGGAGAGCGGCCGGACTGACGTCGGTCGTCGCAAAGGTTTCCGCCGGCGCGATCGACCATATGCCCGTGGCACGGGTGACGAACACGAGCCGGCTGATCGAGTCATTGAAGGCCGCGGGTGTGTGGGTCTATGGGGTAGAACCGTCCGCGAGCAAACTCTACACGGATGTCGATCTGCGCGGTCCGGTTGGACTGGTGTTCGGCGGCGAAGGAATAGGAATCAGGCCGGGGCTGCTGCAACACTGTGACGAACGCATTCGTATCCCCATGCGGGGCCGGGTCCAATCGCTGAACGTGTCGGCTTCTGCGGCGGTGCTGCTGTTCGAAGCAGCCCGCCAGCGAGGCCTCTCGGCAAAATCTTAGCGGATTTTGAGCATGCTGCCTTGGATGGCGGTCTTCAGCAGTTGAGCCGTATTGGACACCCGCATCTTCTTCATCATGTTCGCCCGGTGGGCTTCGACGGTTTTGACGCTGATTTTCAATCGCTGGCCGATTTCCTTGTTCTTAAAGCCCGCCCAAATCAATTCTAGAATTTCCTGCTCTCGCGAGGTCAATGCTTCCGGACGCTTTGCGCGCGGGGGAGGCTCAAGGTCGGCTAGAGATTTCCGAACCCGCGGCTTCCCAACTGCTTTTGCCATGTTGATCAGTTCTCCTTTGACTAACGGCCCATTCAGGTATACTGGGAGTCGATGGTATTCAACCTGCCCCATAGAGACGAATCTCGAGGGAATTATAGAAATGATCGTTGGTGAAAGTAAATGGTGGATCTTCAGCTCCACAGGGCTTCTGAATCAGTAAACAACCTGTCACAACACTAAAGAGCATGACGGAAGCGTCCATGTCCCACGCATGATTGAGCATCAGATCATGTTTCCGGTCTATCTGATCGTTGCGCTGTTTGGCGCCCTCATCGGCAGTTTTCTCAATGTCTGTATCTACAGGCTGCCCCGCCGTGAATCGATTGCGTGGCCAGGATCCCATTGTCCCTCCTGCTCTCATCCGATTGCCTGGTACGACAACATCCCGGTTGTGAGCTATCTGATCCTGCTTGGACGATGCCGAAATTGTCAGGTGCGCATCCCCATCCGCTATCCGGTCGTGGAGGCGCTCAATGCCTTAGGCTATGTCGGCCTTCTGTGGTTCTTCGGGCCCGGCTGGTCCACCGTTGTGTACGGCCTGCTCTATTCGGCTCTGTTGGTCGTGGCCGGAACGGATCTCTCCCACAAAATCATTCCCAATGCAATCACGTTCCCTGGCATCGTTGTGGGGCTTGTCAGCGCCGCCACCATCCTGCCGCTGGGGTTGGTCAATGGTGTAATCGGACTGTTCGTCGGAGGCGGAATCCTGTGGTTTCTTGCCTGGGTGAGTCCCTACCTGTTCGGGAAAGAAGGGATGGGCGGAGGCGACATCAAATTGCTTGCGATGATCGGCGCGTTTCTCGGTTGGAAACCGGCCTTGATGACGATTATGGTTGGTTCTCTCTTGGGTTCGCTTGTCGGTGTTACCCTGATTGCTGCTCACGTGATCAAGCGAGAGGATTACATCCCATTCGGCCCGTTTCTTGTCTGTGGCGCAGTCGTCTCGTTATTCTTCGGACAATCCCTCCTCGATTGGTATCTAGGCTTGCTGGCTGGCTAGTAGTTTCTGTTCTGCCTCACGCCCTTACGCTTTCCGTGTCTCGTCCGCTGTATCTCTTCATGAAGCACTGTATCTCCTGAGGCACAGCGTGGCGCGTACGAACTTTTCTCTCTCATAAGCGCTTCATCCGGGTGGCAGCGCTTTTGATTCATTTAATTCGCTTCGTTGATTCAACAACTTCAACAGTCTTTCCCAATCGCCATCACAAGGCAGCGCTATCCACATCATCGCACTCAAATAGCGGCACGACTCTTGAGATGCACTCGATTCCAAAGGAACTCAACTGAAACCGGAAATTTGAGAGAGGTGTATATGAAACAGGAAGGCCACACGTTGATGGAACTCATGGTGGGGCTTGCGGTCACCGGCATCATCTCGGCTCTGGCCATTCCCAATTTCCTCACCCTCAATTCAGGCGTGCAGATCCATAGTGCCACGGAGGAGGTTGCGTCTGAACTCCGCCTTGCGAGACAGCTTGCAATCGCACATCGCGATCGGGTTCGCATTACTTTCGATCTTGAGCAACAGGCGCTTGTCGTGCAGTCCATCAATGGTTCGGAGGCGACACCCCATCATGTGTATCGCTATGCAGACAAAGGGGTTGCCATCGAAGAACCCAGTACAGGTCCAGAGATTCTGTTTCATCCCAGCGGACGATCTGCCACGGCAACCACGATTCATCTCCGCAACAAAGAAGGACAGACTCAAACGGTAACCGTCGGCATTACCGGGAGGGTGTCGATTCTATGAGGAGGCAGCCACAGGATACAGGGTTCAGCCTTATCGAAGTGATGATCGCAATGGTGATTTCTGGGATCGCGTTCATAGGGGCAATAGGAGCCGTGCAGATCTCATCCGGGCATACTCGCCAAGGAGCGCTGGATAGCAGGGCGCTGGAGCTGGCGCAGGGCCGGTTGGAGGTCAAGCAGTCTGTCCGGTGGCTATATCTCCTTAAAGACGATCTCGATGAAGATGGTATTCCTGAGACCATGATGAAGGATGATGGGCAGAATCCCGACGCCATGGCAGACGACGGAATTTACACAGCCATGTTGGAACGAAATGGAATCACAGTGGTGTGGAGTGTTGAGACGGATCGTCCGGGCCCGCTAGGGTCGGTTGGGATGGTGGCCATCCGAGCGGTGTCCTCCTATGTCGGTCAGGGCAGCCCCAAAGAAGTCATGGTGGCAACACTTCGCGCCAATCCCGCATTTGTGGGGCAACGATGAGCCATCTCCGCGCGATCATATCACATGGAAAACGTGTGAAGAGGACTTCAGCTCTTTCCGGCATGAAGGGCGTATGCCTTGCAGAATTGCTTATCGGCCTTGCTGCGGGTGTCATTGTGCTCGCGACGGCGCTGGAGACCTTCAGCATCGTACGCCAGCATGTTGCCAGGCAGCAGCATGATCTGGCGCATCAGCAAGACCTTCGATTGGGCCTGGCCGTGTTTGAGCAGGAAGCGCGTCTCGCAACGGCTGAATCGATCGTCATCGCAAATCCGGATGAATTTCAATTTCGCGCGAATATCAATGCGCAGCGGACGACGACTACCGGCGACATTGTTCAGGGGCAATCGGTTCTGGCGGTGCAAGACGGCAGCGGGTGGGGTGAAGGCAAGTCGGTCGCCATATGCGGGCTGCGTGGATGCGAATTGCATCGACTCGCGCGTGCAGGACAACGCACTTTCCTTACGTTGGCTGAACCGGTTCAATCAGCGTTCCCAGCAGGAGCATCCATCGAAGTGAGAAACCATGTCGTGTACTACACCAGGCATGACGAACGGGGATTGTTGCGACTTATGCGTATGGTGGACGGAGGAGCCGGTACACTCGTTGGGGGACTGGAAAATGCCCGATTCGCGTATCGAGACGACCGGGGCCGCGCTACGTTTGAGCCGTCACAGGTGAAGCGCGTGGTGGTGGAGCTCGAAGCGAATCGTTCCACACATCATGCGGTAAGAGAGGTCAGTCTTCGATCGTAGGGAGGAAGGCATGGTACGCATCCGCGAAACGAATAACCAGCAGGGAATCGCGCTCATCGGGGCGATGGTGCTTGTGCTGATTCTGTCTTTGCTGGGAGCCACCATCTTGAATCTCGCGGGGCAGGAGGCAATCAGTTCCAATGTAGGGCGAGAGGCTGTGGTTGCTCAGCAGTTGGCTGATGCAGCCGGTGAAGTGGTCGTGTCATGGTTTCACAGCCCACAGGCGAAGTCGGCGGGATCGGCGTTCTCTGCAACCTTGGCAAAAAAGAATCACGATGCTGAAGGAATACTCTCATTCTTCGATCAAGCCGGCCGTTCACAATTTGTTGGAACCATGGGCCAGCCGGATGTCCTCTTGGAGACAGCGGCGGCATCAGACTATCAGGCATTGAACGACCCCCGGACGGGGATGTTTCATGCTCTGCGCCACCTGGGAAGGATCGAAGAACTCAAGGTCTACGCTCCGTCGACACCGGGGCTATTATGCACGGTCGATGTAAGGGTAGCGACGCACACGAATCCGCCTTTTCGGCAATCGGTATTGATGCAGTTGGGCAGTGTAGATCTACCGCCTCTTCGTGCTGCCGTGCAAGTGAAGCAGAATCTCGGTTTGTTTCAGCCGGGAAATGAGGCGTCGGTCAGCGTGCATTGGGGCGACCTCACGGTGGGGGGAGATTTTGTCGTCGGTCGGGCCGAAGAACTTCCGGTGCAAAGCCGGCTCGTGCCGGTAACCGGTCTGGGATACGGCGAGATGTCCCATCGAGAAGATCGGTGGATGGATGCCTGGATCGGCGGCGATGTGCGTATGACTCAGTTTCCTGCCGGAGAATTGCCGGCGCTTCCGCACAACATCCATCCGCAACAGACTCCGACGCCCGGCATTCAGCTCGATCGATGGAACTATGAACATACCAAGAGAATCGCGCAACGGCATGGCCGCTACTTCGCCATTGATCGAGACGGTTTCTTATACCCGGATGGTGTGGTGAGCCCTGGTCATGGGCTTACTCCGGATGCGGTATTTCAGTCGAAAGGCCCTGGAGATAACCTGGGCCTGATTTTCATCGATACGCTGGATCAAACCGCGCCCCGCGAGGACAATCTCGGAACGCTACGGCTTCACACGGCCTATTGGGAAGGTCACCTGGTCATGCAAGGTCATGTTGTGGTTGCTCCAATCGGATCGGGGCAGTCAATCTCCGCGTTAAGCCCTCCGGATACGGATCAAGTCGCAGATCAAGTTCGAACGCCCGTTCAGCTCTCGCGCGTGAATTTCAATGGCGTCCTCTCTGCAGCCGGAAACATTACCGCAGCCGGAAGCGCAAGAGTCTATGGGGCTGTCGTGACGGGGGGAACGATTCTCTCAAGCGCTGGCGGAAGGCTCGAAGTGTGGTATGACCACGATCTTTTTCAGGGGTTGTATCGAGGGGTTCCGCTGGTCTATCGCGCACCGGGCGCCTGGGTTGCTCAGTATTGAGAACACCGCACAATGTCATTGAAAGAGAACCACATCATGATTGAGCCGGCAATCTCACAGGACAGGCCATCGCACATCGTTGCGATGGCTCTCCCGAAGAAAGCGTGTCAGTCGCCCCAGTTCAAACGCACATGGACTCGCAGCATCCGAGACTATGTCGTCTATCGCACCCTCATCAGCCAGGCAACGCTAGACGACGCTATCGAAGCAGTCGTGAGCCAGGAGATTGAGCTGGAAGCGCTGCTGCTCACCCGCTACCACCTGTCAGAGGAAGAACTTGGGGCCGCACTCAGCCGGTATTATCACTGTCCGTTCCTGTCCCTTGATGAACACACGATCGTTGAAGCTGGCCTGATGAAGAATCTCAGCCTCGACTATCTGAAAGAGCATGCCTGGATTCCGTTGCAGCGTCACGGCGTGGTTATGCACATCGTTGCGAACGATCCGCAAGATTATGAGCGGGTTCTCGACATTCAACGAGCGTTTCCAGGAACGACCATCACCTTTTCCGTCGGGCTCAGGCGTGATATCGAATGCCTGCTCTCTGCCGCGACAAGCCGGCCTCGCACAGGATCGCTTGCCGACACTCTTGGAGAGTTGGCCATCGAGGCAGGGTCTGAAACGGCAAGCCAGTCGGAGAGTGCCAATGGCTACGAAAACGATTCCGTTATCATTCGGCTGGTCAATCAAGTCATATCCGAGGCGCACCGTCTGGGCGCCTCGGATATTCATGTGGAGCCGTATGCCGATCGGAAGGACGTGTCTGTGCGGTTCCGGGTTGACGGGACCTGTTTCACCTCCATGCGAATTCCATCGGCCTACCGGCGAGCCGTCGTGTCGAGGATCAAGATCATGGCGAATCTTGATATCGCTGAAAGTCGAAAGCCTCAGGACGGGAAAATTCGTTTCAATGTGACCCGCAATCACGACATCGAGTTACGGGTAGTGACGTTGCCGACGTCGGGAAATACCGAAGATGTTGTGCTGCGGCTTCTGTCCATGAAGGAAACGATGCCGCTGGAGGGCATGGAGTTTTCCCCCGGCGTGTTGCGCGCCGTGAAGGAGCTGTCCGAGCGGCCGCATGGAATTATTCTCTGTGTAGGACCGACCGGATCGGGCAAAACGACCACGCTGCATGCGGTGCTGAAACACATCAACACGGATGAACGAAAAATCTGGACGGCAGAAGATCCGGTCGAAATCACGCAGGAAGGGCTGCGGCAGGTCCAGGTACATCCCAGGATCGGCTTGACCTTTGCCGCTGCCATGAGGGCATTTCTTCGGGCTGACCCCGATGTCATCATGATTGGAGAGATGCGCGACAAAGAAACAGCGGATATCGCGATCGAGGCGTCTCTCACGGGCCACCTGGTGCTGAGTACGCTGCACACGAATAGTGCCGTAGAAACGGTTACGCGGTTACTGGACATGGGATGCGATTCGTTCAACTTTGCCGACTCCATGCTTGGGATATTGGCTCAACGGTTGTGCAAAACAATATGCAACGCCTGCAAAGAATCCTATCAGCCGTCACAGCAGGAATATGATGAGCTTGTTTGCGGGTATGGGACGGAGGAATGGGCGAAACTCGGGATTGTCTGTTCCGACCTCCAGCTCTACCGGGGGCGGGGTTGTGACTTGTGCAATCGCACCGGATTCAAGGGGCGGGTGGCGATCCACGAGCTGTTGCTTGCCTCGGACGAATTCAAGAGGTTGGTGCAGTCTCGATCCAAGACGGCAACCATGCTTCGACAAGCCATGCAAGAGGGTATGATGACGTTGGTGCAGGACGGAATTCGGAAGGTCCTCAAGGGTATAACAACCTACCGGCAGGTTCGGGCAGTGGCAATCAAGTGAAGGTAAAATTGTGCGCAATTATTCTTCAAAAGCCCTCCAGCAATAACCGCAGTCAACCGATAGTCTTCACGAGAGCCTGATAAATCCCTACGTGCCACGAGGTCCTGCCATCTGGGGACGCCACAGTAGGCTCTCGATCAGTACGGGAAAAGTAGGCCAAATCGGCTTGTGCTTTCCCTGTTCTTAGAGTGTGGGGCCAAAATCGTCCCGTCCTCCTTGCGCCGAAATTTGTCGTCGGGTTGCACGAAAAGTGGCGCGTCCCTCTCCCGCTGCAATTAAGTATCGAAGTAAATACAAAGGGTTAAGTTGTGTTCTTGCCCTACGTCTAGCGGCATGCCCCTTGCTCGATCAGGAGTCGCCATGTTGTATCAACGACGAACAGCCAGACGATCTGACACGAATCAGCGCGGGTTTACGCTGATCGAGATCATGATTGTTACTGTCATTATAGGGATTGCAGCAGGAATTGCGGCCCCGAATTTCACCGCGATGTATGCCCGCTACGAGCTCAATCAAGCGACAAGCAACCTCTATAACCGCATACTCTTTGCGCGCTCGGCGGCCATCAGTCGCAATGCCATGATTGTGGCGACGCCTGCTAATGTTCTAGGCGCTGAAAGCCAAGTGACATTCACGCCTCCGCTGGGCTTGGAAAAGTTGCCGCTCAGTGTCAACTTTGTCCTTCCCTTGCCGGCCACTCCAATCGGCTTTACCCCGCGAGGTCTGAGTACGCTGCCCCTGGCAACTCAGACGATTCAGCTGCAGAGCGTCCGTCTTCCGAACTTGATTTATACGATCTCTCTTGCTCCCTCTGGAAAGGTGACATGGTGCAAGCAGCAAATTACCCCCTGCGTGCGCAATGCCACTTAACCGAATGGCCAGATCGATTATTTATGTGGAGCCTTAAACGGAGCAGCAACATGAAGAAGCGAAGTGAAAGAGGTTTTACTCTTGTAGAAATGATGGTATCGGCGACGATTCTCGGCTTGGGGGTGATGGGAATGGCAGCGATGCAGGGCATGTCTTTCACCAAAAATGTGGACGCCAATGACCTGTCAATTGTGACCAATGTCGCGTCCGACATGATGGAACGGATCCAAAACAACCGCCGGTACGCCTGGGCCTACAATAATCTTCAGACGGTTGGTCCCGGCAATTGCTTAGCTGGAGGAATTCCTGCACCGCCCCCGCCAGCGCCCTTTAAGGCAGACTTGCTGCCAATTATGGCAACGCGAGCCGTTCAAGGCGATTGCACCCAGTGGAGAGCCCTGGTGCTTGCCACAAATCTGGCTAACGTGCAGGGCGTTGTCCAGGTTGGCCCGCCGGTTCTGCCGATTCCCAATCAGTCCAGAACCGTTCAAGTCACTGTGCAGCTTCAATGGAACGATCGCAGCCCAACGCAGCGGCTACGAACCATCGCGTTTCAAACTCAGATCGTTCCGGAATGAACGTGAAGAAGAGTATGGAAATAATGATCAGCCGATCGATGGGGGAGTCCATGATCAAGTCACAATATGTTCAGCGTGACAGGGAGCAGGGATTCACGCTCGCCGAGGTCATGATTGCAGCCGCCATGTCGACCGCGATCATCGCGGCTGGTATCGGCGCGTTGACAGTAAGCCAGAAGACGACCCAGGCGAGCAGCCAGGTAGGCAACACGCAAGCCACGGCAAGAAACGCATTGGACATGATCGCAGCCGATATCAAGCTGGCGGGATTCGGGATGCAGGGCCTGGTGGGAGTCCCCCCGCTCCCTGCGGCGGCGACGCTAGGAGCGGTCGGGAACTGTCAGATGAATGGAGCGCCGGCTGCCATCGTCCCTGGGGATAATAACGCTTTGGGAGCAGATTTCGGGCCGGACAGTATTTCCTTAGTCGTACCCATGACCAACTCAATTACCGCGGCTGGAGCGCTGTGGCAGGTGGCTACAGCAGGAGGACCGGCTGTGATCGGCGGGGCGACTGTTTCTATCGCAGCGATCCCACTGCCTGCCAATGCCACGACGGCCATGGGAAATGCCATCCCGGGCGGCGCCGCGGCTCTCGTAGGTATGGCCGTGTCTATTAATGGTGCCGCTGGTTCGAGAATTACCGGCACGACTCCTGTGCAGATTAACGTGAATCCTCCGATATCAGGACAGGCTCAGTTCGGCAACGGCGCGCAAGTGTATCTGGTGCAGTGCATCACATACGAAGTTATTCCGCCGCCGGATGCCCTCAATCTCTGTCAGGGCAATGCGCCTTGCTTAGTCCGTGGCGTGGGGGTTGTGGGGGCACCGAATACACCACCCAGGTGCAACGCAGCGGGGAATGCCTGTATTCCGATCATGGATGGAGTAGAGGACCTTCAGCTGGCCTATGCCTGCGACGGCTGTGATCCACGGGTCAATGCGGGCACTCCGGATGGACAGGTTGACGACCTCAATCTATCGAACAGCTTCGATCAAGCCGATTTCATTACGGATAGAAATTGGTTTGGGAACGCCGCTCCATACGGCACAAACATGCAACCGAAAACCATCAGGATGGTGCAGATCAGTATCGTGGCCCGAGAAACGAGGACTGAGCAGGGGATGGGCGAAGGCAATCAGGTGATGGTGCATGGGGGACCGGTTCCTATCGTCAGTGACCACAACCATGCAACCGGAGTATTTGCACTCGGTGATAATACGACGCCCGCGCAGCTGCAGGCCTATCAGCAATTCAGGAGACGGATCCTCACCAGGACCGTCGAACTGAGAAACCAAAGGTAAACATCATGACAGATCAGAGAACAGCTTCACGTATGCTCAAGGTCGCTGCTGACGAGCGGGGGATCGCGTTCATGACCGTGATGATCCTCACGCTCATGACCGGTGTGTTGGGGGTGGCCGCCCTCACCATGACCGGGCTGGAAAACTCGATGGCTGGTGCGGTGCGAATGGTCGAAGAGGGGACCCATGCAGCGGAGTCTTGTGTAGGCACTGCAGTACGCATCATCAACGTGGGAATAGAGGACCGCACCCTGCCAGGTGTTGTCGCCCCGCTGGGACCGGTTCCAGCGCTGAACGCGGCGTTTCTTGGTCAGGAAATCAGCGGTGCAATGACGCATCGAAATAGCACCGATGTGGCAGTGGGAGCCGGCAACGCGCCGAATCTCACCATGAATGTCAATAACTACGTGATCAATGGAGACATTGACTTCCTGTATTCAAAACAAAAGGCCGGTGACAATCTGGGTGATACAGAGGGACTCTCTATCAATTCCTTCTATCGGGTGGACTGTACGGCGGCCAACGCCACGACGGGGGCGACGAGCCGGGTCGTCGTCGTCTTCGATTGCTTGCAGAAGACGGGAGAAGGCTGTACGAAGCGAACCGGGATCTAGCGTTTCTCCTTGAAGGTCGGCCAGGGAGCGTCACGACAAATGGAGTACATGATGAATAGGAACATTGAAAGTCGAACCGAGGGTCTTCGCCATTCGCATGCGAATGTATCGGCTTGTCAGGTTCCTGCCGTCATCGCCGCCTTCGTGCTTGCGGTGATCCTTATTGCGGTGGTGAACCCACCCCTGTCCTTCGCCGAGGAGGCGCCGCCGGCAGCAGTTGTCTCATACAGAGACGGGAAGATAACCGGCGTCTATGAAACAACCATCCAGATCGACCATAAGACCTTCAGCTTTGCGCCTGAGGTCGTGATCTTGGATCGTCACAATGATCCGTTGTCTGAGCGCGATATCCGGGTGGACCTCGAGGTGAAGTACCATCTCCTCAAAGGGACTACGGATAAGATCGACCAGATGATCGTGTTTCTGCCTGAGTAACCGGTTGCAAGAGGGACCTGAGGCCATGAGAGCGATGAGAGAGAAAGAGGAGGGTGCCATGAGTAGCCGTATTACCGCACTTCGTGGAGCCGTTATGCTGGCGATGGTAAGTTGCTTCGCACCGCCCATTGCGGTGCAGGCCCAGACCATGGACCAATACTACGCCGTGCCGCCCTTCGTCGCCGATCAAGTGGCTCCGAACATCATTCTGGTCCTCGATAACTCAGGCAGCATGAGCGGTCTGGCTTGCGATCGCACTGACGACGGGGACTGCGTCGACGCGGGCGATCTTCCCTTCACGAACACCACGAGTTACTCAGGATACTTTGATTCCCTTCGCTGCTATACCTACGACAGCGGCGCCGACGCGCGCTTTGAACCGGCTACAGCGAAAGTGGCCTTGGCTACGGCCTGTTCTAATACAGAATGGGACGGGAATTTCTTGAACTGGGCGACCTTCAGACGATTCGACGCACTGAAGCGATCGATGATCGGCGGCGACTGTTTTGTTGCGCGCGCGGCCGACGGGACCTGCCCGGCGAACGGAACTCCGGCACTGAAGACGGTGAGGGCACAGGCGTCGGGAGTCAATACGGAGAGTGCATCGATTCCAATCGGAGCTTTAACGGGCCGAATCCCGTTAGCCGATAGGGCTGCCGGTCCAGCAACGGTATATATCCATACTTCCACCGCTTATTTTTGTGTCGAGAATGACAGCTCGTTCGATGCGGGCTGCGGAGATGGTTATAGCGTAAGAAGATACGAATTGAAGATCAGCTCCAGCACCGAACCGACCGGAGTGATTCAACAGATCGGTCCGCAGGCGCGTTTCGGACTCTTTGAATTCAAACCGGCGGGAGACGGAGCGCGGATGTTGGTGGGGGTCGGGTCCCGGCAATCCATCGATTTTGGCGGAGCGGCCGTGGAGACCTTCAATACCAATACTGCTGCCATGGTCGATGCGGTTCAAGAATCGTTTCCTTCGACCTGGACGCCCTTGTCCGAGTCGCTCTATGAGACGTTGAGATATGTGGCCCAAATCAACTCTACGTATTTGCCAGGCTCCTACGTGTACCCTATCGCCTTTTCCGGGGGAGTCTCCAACGGTGTGGGATTTCAGGCCAGTGGCGCCGGTTCGATCGGAGGGGCGGAGATTTCGGTTCTTACTGCCCCGGAAGTCTGTCCGGCCGGTTATATAAACAATGCCTGTGGCCGCGATCCATTCTTCTTCGGCAGCAACCATACCCCTTCTTGGGCCGCCAGTTCGGTCCAGGTTCCCTGTTGCAAGACCTTCGTGATTCTTGTGACGGACGGAGCGCCGACGCAGGACACGAATATTCCGGCGGGGCTCCAAGACTTCGGCCATGGCCAACATGGAATCCATTGCGTCGGGGCAGATACAAGCAGCCCCACGCCTCCTATCAATGGAACGTGTAATGCGCACCAGGCAACTACGGCCCCATTCCTCCTCGGCGAACACAAAACCGATTATGCGAATAGCGGAAATCACTATCTCGACGACATAGCCTATTGGGCCCATACGAACGATTTGCGGCCTTGCAACGGAGCGGCAGATGGAACGATCGCCGTATTGAACGTCACCGGCCATTGCCTGCCTGGCTTGCAGAACGTCACCGTATATACATTTTTCGCTTTCGGTAACATTGCCGCCCGGGAACTCCTGATGCACACGGCGCAGCTCGGCGGATTCGAAGATACCAATGGTAACGGCCTGCCTGACCTGGTTTCGGAGTGGGACCAGGTGATTAATGCGACCGGAGCGCCTGGAACCGACGGCATTCCAGACAACTACTTTGAGTCGGCGAACGTCGATGATCTGCAAGACCGGCTGATGGCCACCATTACAGCCATCCTCAGGAAAAGCGCCTCGGGTACCTCGATTTCAGTATTGGCCACGTCAGCCACAGGTGAAGGCAGCGTCTACCAAGCCTACTTTTTCACAAACGATGTGGGACAGGGTGGCGCGAACGTCAAGTGGATCGGCTATACGCATGCGCTCTTCGTCGATGCCTTTGGAAACTTTCGCGAAGATACGGTCCAGGATGGAGTGCAGGACTATACGCAGGATCTCATCGTCACCACCCGGTACGACAATAACCCCTTAAGTCCGACGTATAAAAAAGTGCTGGTCGATAAATTCAATGATTTGAACGGAGATGGAGTGGCGGACAGTGCGACTCCGTTCATCACCAGTGATCTCAAATCGATTACACCGATCTGGGAGGCGGGAAAGGAGCTGGCACTGACGAATTGGAGTTCTCGCAATGTGCTGACCTGGGTAGATCAGGACAACGACGGCTTGGTCGATGCCGGTGAAGAGATGAACTTCAGTACGGCGAATTGTCCGCAGCTGCGCGAGTACCTCCGCTATGCGGGCGACACCTGTGCAGGAGGGTCTAACGCTACAAACCTGATCGAGTTTATCCTTGGTCGAGAAGTGCCCGGATTACGGACGCGGATGCTCGAGGTTCCTATCGGCAGCGGATCATATAATGTCTGGAAGCTCGGTGATCCGATCCATTCGACGCCCACGGTGGTGGGCGCTCCCAGATCCCGATACGATCTCCAGTATGGAGATGGGACCTATACGGACTTTTATCAGCAGTATCGGACAAGGCGCCAGGTGGTCTATGTCGGTGCGAATGACGGTATGCTCCACGCGTTCAACGGAGGCTTTTATCATAAGGGAGACAACCCGGCCACGCCAGGCACGGTCGAGCACGGATGGTATACGAAAAATCCCACCGATAATTCGAGTGGAGCAAATCTCGGCGCGGAACTTTGGTCGTTTGTCCCCTATCAACTCTTGCCGCAGTTGCAATGGCTGGCCAGGACCGACTACTCGCACGTGTACTATGTCGATCTGAAGCCGACTATCGCTGAGGCGAGAATTTTTGCGGACGATGCCGACCATCCCGGCGGGTGGGGAACGATTCTGATCGGTGGATTCCGCCTGGGCGGCAGTTGTGGAAGCTGTATGGCCGGTGGCGGGGCCCAGCCGATGACGGTGACGATCGGCGGAGTGCCGAGGACCTTCTACAGCGCGTACTTTGTGCTCGATATCACCAATCCGGAAGTCGCCCCGAAACTCTTGTGGAGCTTCGGGTCTTCCGGGTTGGGATTGACGACGTCCTATCCGGCCGTCGCCCGTATGAATCCAACGACAGATGCCTCTATCGATCCGACAAATGAGAAGTGGTATGTGATTTTCGGGTCAGGTCCCAATAGTTATAGCGCAGATCTGCCGACGCCTCCTCTTCCTGCCACGGCTCAGACGGCCAAGTTGTATGTCGTGGACTTAAAGGCAGGGCCAGGAGTGGGGTTTGTCAATGTGACGCGAATGCCGATTGGATCGTGGAAATCATTTATGGGTCATGTTGTCGCGGTCGATAAGGATCTGGATTGGCGAACCGATGTGGCCTATGTCGGCCGGACGGCTCATGATGGGACGTTGCCTTGGCGTGGGAAAATGTATCGCCTGAAAATGAATTGTCCAGCCAATCCCTGTAGTCCGACCACGTGGGGAGTCCCCAATGGACCGGATCGCACTCCGACCGAGGTGATCGATACCTTCTTCGATACTCCATCCGGGACGACTTTTGAGGTCGGGCCAGTGGCTTCAGCTCCTGCTGTGACGATAGACGACGCCAATTTGATCTGGGTCTTTTTCGGTACCGGACGTTACTTTGCCAATATCGACAAGGTCGATAACAGCATTCAACGCCTCTATGGGATCAAAGATTCCGTTGTCAACGGCACCTGTACAGAGGTGGGTGTCTTTGACTGTCATAATGACAATCTTGTGGATGCGACGAATGCGGTCATTTGCCTGATTTGCAGCGGGGCGACTAATCAAGTGACTGATCCCACTAACCCGGGCGTCACGACGTTCAACGGCACCGGGGCCACGTCAATGGTCGGTCTTGTTCAAAGCATGGATGGATGGCGTGTAACCCTGCCTGGGTCTGTGACAATAGGAGGGGTTGTCTATGGGGCCGAACGGTCGGTAGTCAATCCCACGTTGATTGCCGGAACGATTTTCTTCCCGACCTTCAGTCCGACTAATGACTTCTGCTCCTCGGATGGCCAGAGTTATCTCTATGCCTTGTTCTACAAAACCGGGACAGCCTCGACCGCGCCGGTGATCGGCACGGCTGTGTCCGGCTTAAATACCAACGTGACGACAAAAATCAGTCTCGGCGTCGGGTTGGCGTCGGCGGGAACGATGCATCTGGGTGAGAGTGGAACGCTCAACTTCCAGCAAAGCACGGGAGCGTTCAGCCAAACGCAGACTACGACCCCCGACTACGGTAGTCGCTTTGTGAGTTGGGTTCATCAGCGAGATTGAGATCGTGGGAAACCGTAGGGAGGCATAACTACCCGGTCGTGGCGGGCAACGCGCGCCACGACCGGGTTCCCTATTCCAGCAAGGCGTTTTAATACTAGTGTCCTGAATATTCGCATGCTCCGTCCTGGCTCGGTACAGTTTGGCCTTCTCCTTGTCTGCCTGCCCATGATGCTGGCGGGAGCCGCCTGCACAAGAGAAGGCCCGGCGGAGTCTGCAAAGGCAGCTCCTGCCATTGGAAACAACGGACCGCCTGTTGTTACATCTGCCAGAATTCTGAATAATCCGCTGTCACTTGACTCGCCCGTGACCGTCACCATTGAAGCCGAAGACCCCGATCGAGAGGCAGTGTCCTTCCGCTATCAGTGGTATGCGGATGGGATAGCGCTCGCAGGCCAAACGTCTCCTGCGTTGGCGCCGGAGCATCTGCGGCGAGGACAGATGGTGAGTGTGGAAATTGTTCCTGCCGATGGGGCCCAGACAGGCAAGGCCTATCGAACGGCCGCTGTTGTGGTCGGCAACACGCCGCCCCATATATCCGGGGTTACTGTTACCCCGCAGCCCATCGTCATCGGTGAGAATATAGAGGCTCAGGTTGATGCGAGCGATCCCGATCACGACCGGGTAGATCTATCCTATCGCTGGTTCAAGAACGATGTCCTGATCAAAGAAGGCGATGAGCCGTTCCTTATGACAACCGGGTTCATTCCCCAAGACCGAATTGTGGTGGAAGTGACTGCGCGAGATATTTCATCGACAGGCAATTCCGTTCGTTCCGCTTCCTTGACGGTCGGTAACCGCCCTCCGACGATCGTGTCCATGCCACCCGCATCCGATACGAAAAACCCATATGAATATACGGTGAAGGCTGTCGATCTCGATGGTGACCGGATGGCTTTCCAGCTTGAAGCCGCTCCTCCCGGCATGACGATCGACCAACAGTCAGGTCGCATTGTCTGGTCTATTCAAGCAGGCCAGTCCGGGACGTTCCATGTCAAAGTGATTGCGCAAGACGGTCGGGGAGGGGCTGCCTATCAGGAGTTTGATCTCTCGCTGGCAGCCCAGGCTCCAGCCACACCGGCTCAGTCGTAGCGCAATCTTATTCAAATACGTAGCTTCTGCTTGTCTCCTTATTTTCTTGTCTGCTAGAATCGAACCCTATCGATATGTTGGAGGGAGACTAACTCGCGCTCGTGCGTAAGCTCAAACTCCGAGAAGGCACCAATACCGCCGTTCTGTTCGGCCACCACGATCAGCATCTTAAGCTGATTGAAGAGGGGCTGGGCGTGCGGTTGTCGGCGCGGGGTGAAGAACTTACTCTGGACGGTCTGCCCGAAGCGGTTCGTCAAGCGGAACGGATACTCCTCGAGCTCGCATCTCTCACACATGACGGCATCACTCTGCATGCAGAGGATGTGACGCATGCCCTGAGCGCGTTGCGCCAAAGCCCTGACGCCTCCCTCAAGGACGTGCTCGCCAGCCAGGCGACGATCGTCACAAAAAAGCGATTCGTCGGCCCCAAGTCGCCTACTCAAAAAGCCTACATCGAAGCGATTGAACAGCACGATATTGTGATTGCGATCGGACCGGCCGGGACGGGAAAGACGTATCTCGCCATGGCCATGGCCGTCAGCGCTTTGATGAAGAAAGAGGTGAGCCGGATCGTACTTGCGCGGCCTGCAGTTGAGGCCGGCGAGAAGCTTGGATTTCTTCCGGGCGACATGTATGAGAAGGTGAATCCCTATCTGCGCCCCCTCTACGATGCTTTGTTCGATATGCTGGATATGGAACGGGCCAACCGCCTGATCGAGCGAGGCGATATCGAAATTGCGCCGCTGGCCTTCATGCGCGGGCGGACGTTGAACGATTCGTTCGTCATTCTGGACGAAGCCCAGAATGCCACGGCGGAGCAGATGAAGATGTTTTTGACCAGGATGGGATTCCATTCGAAAGTCGTGGTGACGGGTGATATTACCCAAGTAGATTTGCCGAACGATCGGGTATCCGGTCTCATCGAAGTGAAGGAGATTTTGAACGGAATCGATGGCATCGAATTCGTTTACTTCGATGAGAGGGATGTCGTTCGTCATCGGCTGGTCCAGGACATTATCAAGGCGTATGATCGCCGCACGGAAGCGACCGGCCAAGCCCGGATTCAGACATCGTCTCAGCAGTTGACGTCCGGACCTCGAAAGTCCCCTCAGGGTTCCTCGGGCCAATCTCACTAAATGGCTGTCTATCTTTGCGTTCGTGTCAAACAGCCGGTCATACGGCGGGCGGCTTTGGTGCGGGTGGCGGAGCTGGTGTTGGGTGCGGTCGGAGAACGGCAGTCGGAATTGAGCATAGAACTGGCGGGCGATCACCGCATGCGCCGGTTCAATAGACAGTATCGCAAGAAAGACCGAACGACGGACGTGTTGGCCTTCCCTATGCGGGAAGCCCTCGCGCCCCATGCCGCAAGGTTCGCGACGAACATGCTTGGCGATGTGGTAATCTCGATCCCGCAGGCGCGTCGTCAGGCTATTGAAGTCGGGAGGCAATTGGACGATGAACTCATTGCCCTGCTGGTGCATGGCGTGCTGCATTTGTGCGGATATGATCACGAGCGAGGCGAAAAGGAAGCGGTCCGCATGCATCGGCGTGAACGGCAACTCTTGAGGGCGATTGGCCCTGCCCCGCGTCTGGTGATCCATCGAACTGTGAAGACGGAGAGGAGGCCCTGACGGTGGGATGGTTTCAACGTTTGAACGAGGGGCTTGGCAAGACCCGGCATGCGGTGCGGCAGTCGCTCGACCGGTTTTTGGGGCGCACTCCGGATCCGGCTCTTCTCGAAGAACTCGAAGCGGCACTGCTCAGCGCCGATCTGGGCGCTCGTGTCGTCGATCGGCTCATGCTCCAGGTTACTGAGCGCGTGCGCGGCGTTGATGCAGCGACGTCGCATGGAATCCAAAACGTGTTAAGCCGGACGCTGTACGACGTGCTGAAGCCGGTCTCCGGACCGTCGTTAGAACAGTTGATTGATCAAGTGCCCAAACCGTTCGTTATCCTGGCCGTCGGGGTGAATGGAGTGGGGAAGACGACGACGATTGCTAAGGTGGCTCAGCGGTTGGCGCAAGGCGGGCGGCAGCCGTTGCTTGTCGCCGGAGATACGTTCCGTGCGGCGGCGATCGATCAGCTGCAAGTGTGGGCGGATCGAATCGGGGCCAAAGTCATTCGTCAGCGTCACGGGGCCGATCCGGCGGCGGTTGCGTTCGACGGCATTGCGGCAGCGAAGGCGCGAGCGGCGGACGTGGTACTCATCGATACGGCCGGCCGGCTGCATACCAAATTGAATCTTATGGATGAACTGCGCAAGATCAAGCGTGTCATCGGCCAGGAATTACCGGGCGCGCCCCACGAAGTGCTGTTGGTATTGGATGCGACGGTCGGGCAAAACGCATTGGTTCAAGCCCGCCAGTTCCACGAAGCTGTGGGGGTGACGGGCATAGTCTTGACGAAGCTTGATGGCACGGCGCGCGGGGGCATTGTCGTTGCGATTGCCGAAGATCTCAACCTTCCTGTTCGTCTGATCGGTGTTGGGGAAGGAATTGAAGATCTCCAGGATTTTAATCCCGAAGCCTTTGTCGCGGCCCTCTTTGGCCAACCGACCGTCTGCTCGTAACTCTTCATTTTTCTTCTTGTCTTCCAGATTCCGTGCTAGTCTTTCTTCGCTGGCAGCTCATGCACGAGCGGTATGCGCGCGGGTCTGGAGGGTGAACGCCGATGGTTAAGATCTTGATTGTCGATGACGATCAAATGAACTGTGATTTGCTGCAGAATGTGTTTACCCGCCACGGGTACCAGGTTATTTCCACCACGAGCGGGCTCGAAGGTCTCAACCTCTTTCGCAAGCATGTTCCCCGAGTCACGCTGTTGGATCTGCGGATGCCGGAGATGGATGGGCTGATCGTTCTGAAAGAGATTCGTGCGGTCGATCCCCATGCGCCGGTGATCATTCTCGGTGGGGGAGCCACAGAGGTGCAGGAGAATCAAGCACGGGCTCTGCGCGTGACCGACTTTGTCCGCAAGGGACTGTCTCTGGATGTTCTGGTCGAAGCCGTCCAGCGGGCTGCACAGCTGCCCATACACCCGAATACGGCGCCGGTTCCGGTCGCCAACGGAGGCAAATCAGAACAGATCGATGAATCGGTTTTGGTGGTGGATGACGATCCCCTCGTCTGTGATCTGCTTGTCCAGTTTTTGAGCTTGCGCGGTTACCGGGCACTGGGTATCAAGGATGGACAGGATGCATTGCGGGTTGTGGAAGATGTCATGCCTGACGCCATTGTGCTCGATCTGATTATGCCGGGTATGTCGGGCATTGATGTGTTGCGCGCTTTGCGTGAAAAGGAATATCCGGGGGGCATCATCATCATGACGGGGAGCCACAATGAGGAATTGCTCGATGAGGCATGGGCGCTGGGCCCGCAGGAAGTCCTGCTGAAACCGATTGATTTGGAGTGTCTGCTGACCGCAATCCAGCTTGTACTCGTCTGCCGCGAGTGTTAATAATTCTCCCGATGTTTTCCAGAGCCTGCCCCGCGTCTGCCATCATCGGACTTCTCTGCATCGCCGGCATTTGGGCCCCCGGTGTGGCTGCGTCGTCTAATTCCGATCGCCCTGTCATACTTAGCCATGATCTCGCTGTCGAGTTGCGTCCTTCCACCCATGAATTGATAGGGCGAGATCAGATCGATATCGAATTGCCGCTCCGTGCGGCGGCGGTGACATTCTCGATCTCGCCGACCGTGAAGATCGATCGCATTCTCTTGAGAGCTCATCCAGCAGCCAGTACTGCTACCGTATCAGATACGGCATTGTCGTTTACGACAGAGCAAGTTGTGCAGCCGCCTGAGCAAAGAGTGACTGTCGCCCTTCCCGGGGCGCATGACGGGCGTGTGACTCTGATATGGATCTATCGGGGAACCATCGACGATCCGCCCAAAGAACCCCGCCATCTGAGATTTGTGACGCCCAGCGAGACAGCCGGACATATCGGACCAGAAGGCGTGTACCTGAGCAGCGAAAGCCAATGGTATCCGGACATCGAAGGGTCGCTCAGTGCCTATCGGCTTACAGCCCTGGTTCCTCAGGGATGGTCTGTGGTGACACAAGGGCGAAAAACGGAGGAGACGACGGATGGAGAGCACGTTTCCTCGACGTGGGTCGTTTCGGATCGATCAGAAGCGTTGACACTGGTGGCCAATAGGTTTGCCATCAAGTCGCGTGCGTGGAAAAGCCGCAACGGGCAATCGATTGAGCTGGCAACGTATTTCTTCCCCGACAATGCGGGGCTGGCGGATGAGTATCTCGACGCCACGTCGAACTACCTCGATGTCTATATCCCGATCCTGGGCGAGTTTCCGTTTGAAAAATTTGCAGTGGTGGAGAACTTCTTCGCCAGCGGGCTCGGCATGCCGTCATTTACATTGCTGGGCAGCGGCAGCATCAAACGGCACTATGTGCAGCCCTATGCTCTGGGGCATGAGATCGTACATTCATGGATCGGCAATTCGGTATTCAACCGAGCTGATCAAGCCAACTGGGTCGAAGGGCTAACGACGTACTTGGCGAATTACTATTGGC
>FSSH01004653.1_pt1 | contig 22470 bp, 15 predicted proteins | sample 1166101 | NCBI WGS metagenome assembly FSSH01 (sample SAMEA32972668, study PRJEB13176) | freshwater metagenome | biome: Drinking water system; feature: Biomass in drinking water that filtered by 0.45 um membrane; material: drinking water | place: USA | collected 2012-12-20 | depth 0 m | reverse complement strand
GGCGCCGCGCTGACGGCCGCCACACACTTCCGGTGAGCACGCCCATGCAACGCTTGTCCGACCGCTTCCGGAACCGCCCGGACAGCGAGCACGGGCAGGCGTTCACGCGCGTGGCGGTGGTCACGGTGATCCTGGTGTACCTGCTGGGCGTGACCTCGGGCGCGGCGGTGCGCAACGAGCCGCTGCAGCTGGTGTTCCTGTTCTTCGCCATCGAAGCGGTGGTGGGCATCGGACTGATCGCGGGAATTGCGCTGCGGCCCGGTGTGTCCCACGTGCGGCGCGTCATCGGCATGATGGCCGACTACGCCATGATGGGCGCGGCCATGCACGTGCTGGGCGAGTCGCTGGCGCCGGTGTACGTGATCCTGATGTGGGTGACGATCGGCAACGGCTTGCGCTTTGGCGAACGCTACCTGGTGGCGGCCATCCTGATGGCCAGCGCCAGCTTCCTGGGCGTCATCACCACCACCGACTACTGGCAGCAGAACCAGATGCTGGGCTGGGGCCTGCTGGTGGGCCTGACCGCCATCCCGGCCTACCTCACGTCGCTGCTGCGGGCCCTGACGCGGGCCACCGACGAGGCCAAGCGCGCCAACGAGGCCAAGAGCCGCTTCCTGGCCAACATGAGCCACGAGCTGCGGACGCCGCTGAACAGCCTGCTGATCCTGTCCAAGCTCCTATCGGAAAACAAGGACGGGAACCTGAGCGACAAGCAGCGCGAATTCGCCAAAACCATCAACGCGGCCGGATCGGACCTGCTGTCTCTCATCAACGACATCCTAGACCTCTCCAAGATCGAGTCCGGAACCGTTTCGCTCGAACTTGGCAACGTCGCCGTGCAGGACCTCGTCGATCACCTCGACCGCACCTTCCGGCAAGTCGCCGAAGAGCGCGCACTCGGCTTCACGATCCAGGTCGCGCCCGGCCTGCCCGCGGGGGTGCGTACCGACTCCAAGCGCCTGCAGCAGGTGCTGCGCAACCTGCTCTCGAATGCCTTCAAGTTCACCGAGAGCGGCAGCGTGACCCTCAAGATCGGGTCGGCCGAGGGATCGCCGCTGCGCACCAGCAGCCAGTGGATGGCCTTCTCGGTGCGGGACACAGGGATCGGCATCCCGGAGGAGAAGCAGCGCATCGTCTTCGAGGCGTTCCAGCAGGCGGACGGTACCACCAGCCGGAAATACGGCGGGACAGGTCTCGGCTTGGCGATCAGCCGCGAGATCGCCCGGCTTCTCGGTGGCGAGATCGTCCTGGAGAGCCGCCCTGGCCAGGGCAGCACATTCACGCTCTTCCTCCCCTTCGAACCCCCGGTGAACGCCGGGACGAATGGCTCGGTTGACGTTGGCGAGGTCAGCGGGTCGCTGCCCCCACATAGCCGCCAGCCCTCCACCGCCATGGCGCTGTCGTCCTCGGCCGACGACCGGCACGTCATCCACCAGCGGGATCACATCGTCCTGATCGTGGAGGACGACGCGATGTTCGCATCCGTCCTCCTGGAACTTGCACGCGAGCGAGGCTTCAAAGGCCTGATCGCACAGGACGGGGCGGCAGCACTAGCGCTGGCCCACCGCTACAAGCCCCATGCCATCACCCTCGATATCGGATTGCCCGACATGGACGGCTGGGCCCTGCTCGACCTCCTGAAAAACGATCCCAGGACGCGGCACATTCCGATCCATGTCATTTCGGTCAACGACGAGAAGAAGCGAGGGCTCAAGGCGGGTGCGTTCGGGTTCCTCGAGAAGCCGGTGGATCGCGAAGGCCTGCTGAAGGCACTCGAGCGGTCGAAGGAGTTCATCACCCGCCCGGTCCGGAACCTCCTTCTCGTCGAGGACGACGAAAACCAGCGCGCCAGCATCACGGCTCTGCTCGACATGGAGGATGTGAAGGTCTTCGGCGTCGGCACCGCCGCGGCCGCCCTTGAGGCAGTAAATGGCGGCCGCTTCGATTGCGCAATCGTCGATCTCGGACTGCCCGACATGAACGGTTCGGAACTCATCCAGCAGATCCGGGCGTTGCAGGGAGGCGAGGAGCTACCGATCATCGTCTATACGGGCCAGGAACTGACCTCCGCGGAGGAGCACCAACTGAAGCAGACCGCCTCAACCATCATCGTCAAGGACACGCTATCGTCCGAGAGACTCTTGGACGAGACGGCTCTGTTCCTGCACCGCGCCCTCGGCAACCTTCCCGGTCATGACCAGATTTTGGTGGACCGACGCGATCCCCAGTCATTGGAAGGTTGCCGGGTCATTCTCGTCGACGACGACCTGCGCAACATCTTCTCACTCACCAGCGCGCTTGAAGAGTATGGCCTGACTGTCCTGTTCGCTGAGAACGGTCGTGATGGAATCGAACTCCTGAAGGCCAATCCCAACGTCGATGCGATGCTGGTCGACATCATGATGCCGGGAATGGACGGCTACGAGACGATGCGCGAGGTTCGCAGCCACCATGCCTTCCGCGCCATACCCCTGATCGCCGTGACCGCGAAGGCCATGAAGGGTGATCGGGAGAAGTGCTTGGAGGCCGGGGCCTCGGACTACGTGTCCAAGCCTATCGACATGGATCAACTCCTGGCCGTGCTGCGCGTTCAGCTTGAACAGCGCGCTTCCGCGGCGAACAGGGACGGGCTCGGGCTGAATGGGGCGGCGGTCGCGGGACCGTCCCAATGACAGGGTTTTCAATGCATCCGTCATCGGAGCCGGAAATTTCGGACGCGATGGCGGACGACGGAACCCCGAACCTTATCCCCGCCAAGATCCTGATCGTCGACGACGATCGGCGTAACTTGCTCGCCGCCTCGGAGGTGCTCAACGAGACCGGACTCGACCTCGTCCTGGTGGATACGCCGGAAGAGGCGCTGAGGCGGACTTTGCGTGAGGACTTCGCGTTGATCCTCCTCGACGTGCAGATGCCCCGCATGGACGGCTACGAGGTCGCTGCGCTGATCCGGAGCCGCCCGAGAACCTCCGGAGTTCCGATCCTGTTCCTGACCGCCCATAACAAGGACGACATCCACATCTTTCGCGGCTACTCGGCGGGCGCCGTGGATTACGTCTTCAAGCCGATCCAACCCCTGATCCTGAAGTCGAAGGTCGGCGTCTTCGTCGACCTGTATCGTAAGACCGAAGAGATCCGGCAGAAGGCCGCCGCCGAAAAGCAACTGCTTCTCGACAACCTTCGGGTGCGCGGCGAGAAGCTCGAGGCCGAACGGGCGCTGCGCCGGGGCGAACAACATCAGGCCGCAGTGCTCCGCAGCCTCCCCATTGCGCTTTACACAACCGTACTCGGGGAATCCGACCGAAGCCTGCACTTTACGAGCGACAGCATCAAGCGCATCACCGGCTTTCCCAGCGAAGCATTCCGCGAGCCGGGATTCTGGCAGGCGCACCTGAATGCAGAGGACCGGGACCAAGTCCTCGACGCACTCCGATCCGTCGCCGAGACCGGCACGGTGGCGCTGGAATATCGCTGGCGTCATGCCGACGGGACCGAACGACACATCCTCGACCAGATCGTCGTGAACCGTAGCGACGACGAGGGGCCCTCGGAACTGTTCGGAATGTGGTTTGATGTAACCGAACGGAAGGATCTGGAGCTCAGCCTATTCCACGCCTCGAAGCTGGAGGCTGTCGGACGCTTGACTGGCGGCATCGCGCACGACTTCAACAACATGCTGAGTATCGTCATCGGTAACCTCGATCTGCTGCAAGGCTCGATCCGGGCAGACGAGAAGGCGCATCAACGCGTCCAGAACGCGATCGAGGGCGCTCAGCGCTGTGTCGAACTCACCAGTCGACTACTGACGTTCTCGCGGCGGTCACCCCTGCAGCCGTCGGCTTTGGATCTCGCCGCCTTCATGCCGGGGCTGGTCAAGCTCTTGCACCGCACTTTGGGCGAGCGCGTCAGCCTGAACCTCGCGATGGATGAGGCACTTCCGACAATCTGCGTCGATCATGCTCAGCTTGAGGCCGCCCTGATCAATCTCGCCGTTAATGCCCGCGATGCCATGCCGGAAGGCGGCAGCCTCGCTATATCGGTTCGGCTCCGCGACGACGCCACAGGCGATGACGATTTCGTCGGTGAGAATTCCGCGGGCAGATTCGTCGCGATCACTGTTTCCGACACCGGCACCGGTATGCCGCCTTCAGTCCTAGATCGAGTCTTCGAGCCGTTTTTCACGACCAAGGAGGCAGGGAAGGGCACGGGGCTCGGCCTCAGTATGGTGCATGGCTTCGTTCAGCAGAGCGGAGGCACGATTGCGGCCGAGAGTGTGATTGGACGTGGGACGAGCATCACACTGTCATTGCCGGCCACTGACCAGGAAAAACGTAGCCGAGTAACACCACTCGTCACCGATCGTTCTACGGCACTTCAGGGTGGCGGCCAGAGCATTCTCATTGTCGAAGACGACGCCGATGTTCGCCGAACTGCAATTGCGGCCTTTGAAGCCTTAGAATTTACAGTCCAGGAAGCCTGTAACGGAGATGAGGCCTTAGGAATCTTGGAGCAGGAGCCGGGTATCAGTCTCGTGTTCACCGATGTGAACATGCCTGGTTCTCTCACGGGTTTAGAGTTAGGTCGCCTCGTGAGGGAGAGATGGCCACATATTCACGTGGTTCTCACTTCAGGGTACTTACGCGAGGAGCAGGACGCGAGCGATTTTGACCTTCTACAAAAACCCTATCGTGCAGCAGAACTTGTCACCAAGTTGCGAGAGAAGCTGTTTTCGAAAACTGCAATTTAGATTTTTGTTTTTTGTTGTAAAAAGCTCAGATACTGAATTCATTGAGTAGTGATGACAATGTGGCAGTCGCACTGCCGACGCGATTCTCGAGGTGATCATGCTGGGGAAAGCAGTCCTGACCTACTTCGGTCCTTATCCAGGGCTGAATCTTGGAAGGCATGAGACCTCATCATGAACGACAAAAGTCCCACAGGCAGCCATGATAATTTTCAATAGCTCCAACTCGTTCTCAGCTTCCTGAAGAGTCATGAACCCTCGCCGGGCATAGACCGATTTTGAGCCCAGGACCACGACTGGGTCGAAGCGCCCGTCAGGTCGATCAGCAATCTGGCGAATCACGCTCTGCGCCATGACGCGATCTGCGCACGTCGCTGCTTGTAAGTTTCAAAGAAGATCGAGACCTCGCGCTCGTTACGATCCAGGCGAGTTGTTGCGGCAATGACCTCAGCAAGTCGAGGCTGTAAGATCGAAGTCGGTTGACGAGGCAAGAGCACGACCGTCCCGCGCGGTAACCCGCACCGCCACGGTATTGACGCCATCGAGCCGCTCGACCCTGAGTACGCTGGCGATAGACAAAGCGACGGGTCGCGTGGTGCGGGACGCATGGTGTCTGATACGGACGGCTCCAGCACCTGCTTTATCGCGCCTCCTATCAGCAGGCGGCCACGCATAAGTTAATTCAAGAGTTCAGCTTAGCCCCTAGCGTGCTCACGACCGCTCGAGCTCAGGGCCTATGACTGCGGAAATCTTAATCCAGGGCGTAAATTCTGAGGACGGACCGCGCTGCTATCGAGCTGTTGCTCTCTATAAAGATGGCCGCATTCTGCATGAAGTCACCTTTTCAGCCCACGGAGACGAGTCTGCGCTGGTGATTGCCAAGAGCATGGTTGACAGCCACGCCATCGACCTCTGGGAGGGCCTACGCTTTATCGAACAGTTTGAACCGGCAAACAGAGATGCGTGACGAGCGTCAGTACTTCGTCATCGGAGCGGGCGCGAGGCTCGCCTACCTCACTGTTGGTCCTGAACAGATCGAAGTGCGTCAGGGTTGATGTCCAGATCACGCGGAGGCGGGGTATGGGCGAGGCAGACGAGGACACTTCTGCCATTTCAAGCATCCTGATCGCGAAGGCCGAAGCGCACCGGGTTGATCAAATGCTGCGCATTGCCGGTCTCGACTCGGATGATCAACCGTTCGATCAAGCCGAGCGGGTTCCAAAGGCGATCGAGGGGCTGGTGTCCTCAATGCGAGCATGACGGTACTACGCGACCACGAGGCTCAGGGTACGGGTGGCGGGTGCGAGTTCGACCCGGCGGCCCCATTCGAGGGCGATGAAGTCCTGCTCCATCCCGTCGGCGAAGAGTACGCCGCCCTCGTTCATCCGCGATGTGACGGCGACCGCCGCGCTCGAAACCTTTCCGGCACGCAACACCGTGCCGGTGGCTAGGCTCGGGAATGGCTCGCGCACCCAGTAGCCGACCGCCGCCTCCTCGGCACCGATCGGAATTGTAAGATGTGTCGCCTCTCCGATCGAGCGGGCCCAGCCTGTCAGGCCGGTTCCCGAGGCGACGATGAGGCCGCTCGACGACTGATCTTCGGCAACGCCGCCGGCCTCGATCCTGTAGCGCGCCGATTGGTGGCTGCGATGGCCGACGAAGATCTCGTTCAGCGCCAGCAGCGTCTGGCCGTCGTCGAGCACCGCCTGCACCATGGTCCGCCGCTCGATGTCGACGGCCCCGGCGGCGCTGGCGGGGAGCAGGCGACCGAGGCGCTCCACAGCGACACGCGCCAGCACGCCGTCGTAGAGGTCGGGCGCGGGATTGACGCCGATCACCGGCTGATCGCGGAGGTACTTCGCGACATTGGCGACCAGCCCGTCCTGGCCGACCGCGACGATGACGTCTTCCGGCGCGAACAGGAAGCGGTCGAGATCGGCCCGCCGCGCCAGAGCCTGCCGCCACTCCGCGGGCACGCAAGCCCGCGCCTCCCCGAGCACCGCCTGGAAGCGCGTGTGTCGCGCTTCGATCTCGGCGAGACTCTGACCGCGGCTCTCCAGGAAGAACCGGGCCTGGCCGCGGGTGGCATGCCGGGCGAGGAGCGCCTCGTAGTCGGTGTCCCGGATCACGAAGACGGCGCGCGGTGTGACGACCGGCATGACGAGCCCTCAGCGCGAGGCCGCCGCCGGCAGGGCCGACCTGCGGAACTCGCCGAGTGCGGCCGCGAGCAGGTCGGGCGTGACGTTGACGTGCTCGATCGTCTCCAGTTTTCCGGCGAGCTCGCGGGCGGCCAGCCCGAGGAGGACGGCCGGCGAAAGCTCGCGGTAGATCGCGACCCGCTGCAGCTCGGCTTCGGCCCTGGCTCCCTCGACGAGGCGGATGCGCTCCGCCTCGGCGCTGGCCTCCAATCCCTGCGCTTCGGCGAGGCCGGCGGCGCGGTCGCGGGCATTCTCCGCTTCCCGCGCGATGAGCAGCGTCTCGCGCCGGGCGAGCTCCGTCCTCGTCTCCAGCTCGTTCTCGGCGATGGCCCGCTCCTTCTCGACCGCGAGCGCGCGGCGGGAGAAGGTCGCCGCGTCGGCCTTCTGCTGGAGGGCCTCGAAGGTCGGCGTCTGCAAAGCGCGTTCGAGCTCGCTGGTCGGCGAGATGTTGGTGAGCCGAACCGAGACCACGGCGACGCCGATCTCGGCCAAGGCCGGGGCTGCCCCGAGGACGGTTTCGAGCGCGACGCGCAACGGTTCGGGGCCGGCATCCAGCAGCGCGCCGACCGGGTTCGCGCCGATCTGCTGCAGCACCGCCTGGCCGGCGATGCCGCTGAGGCGTGCCTCTATGCGCTCGATCGGCTCGCCCTGCGACTTGCCGGTTCGCAAATCGATCGAGAAGTCGATGCGGGTCGCCAGCACTTGCGGATCGACGACACGCCATCCGATCGTCCCCTGCACGACGACCGTCTGGAAGTCCCGGCTGCGGCCGCGCACGAACAGCGTCATCTCGCGGTCGTCCATGGGCACCTCGCTGATGCTCGCGGTCTCCGGCCGGAACCAGAAGACCAGCCCTCGGCCACTCTGCCGGACGCGGCCGTTGCGGTAGCGGATGAGGTGGCTGCTCGCTTCGCTCCGGAGCTGAGCGATCGGGCCGAGGTTGCGGATCGTAGCCATGGAACCCTCTTCTAGGGGGTGGAGACCGGGATCAGAGCGGCTTCTGGAAACGGTAGAGTTCGGCCGGACGGAACGACGTGCCGGCTTCGCGTGCGCCGGTCGGCACGAGCCAGCCCCGGTCCAGCATCCGGCGGCGGAAGGCCGGCTTGTTGAGCGGCGTGCCGAGGATCGCCTCGTGCACGTCCTGCAGCTGGCGCAGGGTGAATTGCTCGGGCAGCAGCGCGAAGCCGACATCGGAATAGTCGAGCTTTCCCCGCAGCCGCAGGATCGCAAGGGCGAGGATGTCGGCGTGATCGAAGGCGAACGACAGGGGCGCGCGCTCGTCCCAATCGCCGGCCAAGTACGCCGCGACGGGGCCGCCCGCCTCGCCGGTCCAGGGCACCTCGATGACCGCCGCCGACAGCCCCGCCCCGCCCGCCAGCGACTGAGTGAAAGCTGCCTCCGGCATGAGCGTGAGATAGGCGACCGTGACGATGCGCATGCGCGGGTCTCGGTCGACGGCACCGAAGGTGTAGAGCTGTTCGAGGCGCGTGCCGGATCCCTCGGCGATGCCGGCCTTCTCTTGAAGAACCCGGCCGGCCGCTGCGTCGAGGGTCTCGTCGAGGCCGACGAAGCTGCCGGGAAACGCCCAGCGCCCCGCATGCGGATGCCAGCTGCGTTTCATCAGGAGAACGGCCGGGCGCCCCTCGAGAAGCCCTAGCAGAACGAGGTCGACTGTCAGCGCGGGCCGCTCGAAGGCAGCGGGATCGTAGGCTTCGAGAAAGGCGTCCTCGCTCACGGCGCCACCATATATCTAACTTGCATCTAACTAATATGCAGATTGAATATATGTCAAGCGATCCTTCTTTGCGGCGAGACCGAATGGCACTTCGCGCCCTCCGCCTCACCACCGACGGTGCAGAAGAATTGACGGTGCAGACGGGGTCGCGCGCAAAACCAGGTCTGGCTTATCCATGCCCCTGGCGAAGGCGGCCGACGCCTCCCGATCAGGGAGATGTCACAGGCGCACGATCACGATACGCGCCGTCGTCGGTCTGCTCGTCAGCGCCGCTCCGGCCTTTTCGGAGGAGCGGGAGGCTGCCACGGGCGAACGCGGCAAACAGGAATTCATCGGCCTCGATGGCGACAATGGCGGTGACTACTACAATGGCCGCAACTCGGGCCGATACTGCCTCCACCGCACGTCCGACGTGTTCAACCGCTCCACCGGGTATCCGCGCGGAGGATCGGCGGGTGCGCTGAATTCCGGTGCGACCTCGGAAGCCGGTACTGCGGTGAGCCGGCGCGGCGCGTCACAGGGCGGTCGCTACAGCCTCGATCGCCATACCCTGACGCTGATCGGCGACGATGGACGGAGCCCGCGGGCTCTCTTCGCCTACGGCTCGCAGGAGCACCCGCCGCAGCCGGGTCCGAATGCCTGCTCGCGCCAGGGCAGGAGCGAGGAGGGCGCGGCCCACCAGCGCGGCACCCGCTATCAAGGCGGACGGCATGCCTCAACCAGACCAGATGATCATCGACGATTTCCTTCGGCTCGCAATGGCTTCTCGATCGGAGTGCCGTCCGGTCTGCCAGACCGCTTTTGGGTTCGGCGATACAGTGGAACGCCCAGACGCCTTCTTACGGTGGTCCGAAGGCGCGGCGCGAACTGTGGGGGTTCGGTGCTCGGCCGCCACGCCCTCAGAACGCGCGTTGGCGCGGCGGGGGCCGAACATATCCCTGCGCCAAAGGAGCAAATACCCAATCGATGCAAAAAGCCCGGTGCCGTCGAGCTTGCCCGTCAAGCTGAATGGCCTATCTTGCGGTCGGCCCAGATTCGAGTTCCGGAAACTAAGCCGCTCCGCTGCATGAACCTGACCATCGCTCAGATCCTGGATCTCGCCCCTGACGCGGGAAGCCGCAAGTCGGGCCTGGATCAGGCCAAATCCGGCAAGTGGAGCGCAGTCGGCCGGGACGGATCGGTGATCTGAGGGGAGATCAAGGGCAGCGGCGCAAGCCCGTACCGCACCGTGGCGGATCTCGCCGGTCCGGCCTCAAAATGCACCTGCCCGAGCCGGAAGTTTCCCTGCAAGCATGCGCTCGGCCTGATGCTCGCCGATGCCGCCGCGCCGATCGACGCGGCTGCGCCGCCGGATTGGGTCGTGGCCTGGACCAGCGGCCGCGAGTCGCGCGCGGCAACGGCAGAGACCAAAGCGCGCGAGCCGCAGAAGCCGGTGGACGAGAAGGCGCAAGCCAAGCGCCGGCAGGCGCGCGAGGAGCGCGTCGCAACGGCGCTGGATGAGCTCGATCTCTGGCTGCGCGACCTGATGCGGCGCGGCCTCGCCGCTGCGCGGTCAGAACCTTACGCCTTCTGGGACCGGATCGCGGGTCGTCTCGTGGACGGGCAGGCCCCCGGCCTCGCGCGGCGCGTGCGCGCCTTGCCGGGCATCGCCGCGGCGGCACCGGCGGCCGGCGCGCCTCGGCGCGAAGAAGCGTTGGCGCTGGGGATCGGCCGGCTCGCGCTGCTGATCCAGGCGTTCCGGCGGCTCGATGCGCTCGCGCCCGAACAGGCGGCCGCCGTTCGGGCCGCGATCGGCTATCCCGTCACCGCCGACGAGATGGCGGCGCGGCCCGACCGATCCGACGAGTGGGCGGTGCTCGCTCACGCTGTCGAGGACGAGGATCGGCTCACCGCCCGCTCCCTCTGGCTTGTCGGGCGGAGAACGGGGGCGGTGGCACAGATCGTGGATTACGGCGCGCCGGGTTCGCCCTTGCCGGCGGTCCCGGCAGCGGGCCAGGATTTCTGCGGGGCGCTCGCCTTCCAACCGGGTGAACCGCCGCTGCGGGCGGTCTTCCGCGACGGCCGGGCCGTTGCCTCGGCCACGGGATCTCTGCCGGGCGGAACTTCCGTGGCGCAGGCCCTCGACGGTTTCGCCGAAGTGCTCGCCTGCGCGCCCTGGACGGAATCCTGGCCGCTGCGCCTCACCAATGTGCGTTTCGGGCATCTGCCGCGCGNNGACCCCGGAGGCGCCCGCCTTCGGAATCGGCGATGCCACCGGATGCCTCGCTCTGCGGGCCGACCCACGCCTACCCGCCCTCGTCGCTGTCGCGGCGGGGGCGCCGGTCGACCTGTTCGGGACTTACGACGGCTTCGGCCTCTCTCCCCTTGCCCTTGTGGCGGATGGGCGCCTCTACGCGGTGCCGGCTCAGGACCCGCGGCCCGTCCTGATGCGGGCGGCCTGATGGGTTTGGGGACGGAGGCCGTGCCCGGCTCGGCCTGGGAGAGCGCGATCGCCGCGGCCCTGATCGGGGCCGAGCGCGCNNTCGCAAACGGCTTGAGCACCAGCCGCGTGAGCCGCCCGGCGGCCCGCTCGCCGATTTTGCTTTCGATGACGATACAGGTGCGCGTCTGCTTTCGCAGCTTGCCGCGAACGGGGTTCACCACCTCGCCGGTGCCGGGCGGTCCGCCGAAGCGCTCGTTCCTCTATCGCCGCGCGCCGGAAGCGGCCCGGAATGCCCACCGGCTGCCGCGACGCGGCTCACCCTGCTGCTCGCCGCCGGCGCGGGGGAGCGGGCGCGGCTGAAGGAATGGTGCGATCTCGCCGCAGCGGCGGGCGTGCGCGCGCCTGTCTGGCTCCTGCCGGCGCTGGCTCCCTTTCGCCGGGATGTGCCGTCGGTCGAGGCGATCGCCGGCCCCGAACTCGATTGGCTGGCACGCGCCTGCGGAGGGGCCGAGGACACGGTTCCGCCAGCAGCGGATTGGATGGATGGCAGCGAGAACGAACGCGCAGCCGCCTTCACGGCTTTCCGCCAGCGCGATCCGGGCGCCGCCCGCGCCGCTCTGGAGGCTGGGTTCAAGGCCGAGAAGGCGTCCATGCGCGAAGCCCTCGTCCGCGCGCTGCAGGTCGGGCTCTCGGAGAACGACGAGCCCTTCCTCGAAGCCTGTCTCGACGACCGGGCAGGGGGCGTGCGCGAGGCCGCGCAGCGCCTGCTACCGCTGCTGCAGGGCTCCCGCTACGCCGCCCGCATGGCGGAGCGGGCGCGCGCCGCGCTCAGTATCGAGAGCAAGAGCCGATTCCTGCGCAGCGCGACGCATTCGCTCGTCGTGACCCTGCCGGAGGAGAGTCCCGACCTCGCCCGTGACGGCGTGGCGCCGAACAGTTGGGAGAGAAGCGGCGGCGGCACCCGGGCGGGACTTCTGTGCGCGATCCTGGCGCGCGCTCCGCTCAGCGCCTTCTCCGATCATCCGCCGCGGCTCTGGATCGAGCTGGCCCTGCGCAGCGAATGGGCTGAGCCGGTCTTCGACGGGCTCCTGTCGGCTACCCGGCGCACGCTCGACCCGGATTGGACACGGGCCACGGCCGACCTTCTGGCCGATGCCTACGCGGAGAAGGTATCGGGGATCCGGCGCACCGACCAACTCCTCGGGCTTTGGGTACGGGCTGTCGAGTTCCTGCCGGCCGCCGAGTGGGAGGACCGGGTCGGCGACCTGATCCGGGCTCGCAAGATCGAGCTGGTCCTCGCCATGATCGCCGAGGGGCCGGAGGCCTTCTCCCAGTCGTTCAGTGACGCGCTGCTCGACTGGCTCGCCTTCGTCACCCGAGGCTCGGCCGCCCTGCGGCGCGACCTCGCCAAGCCCTGGGTCATCGAGCGGCTCGGCGAGCGTCTCTGGCCGAGCGAGAACGCCGCGGCGGCGGCCTCCGCGATCCTGGCGCGGCTTTCCGAGGATGCCGACGATACGCGCCTCAGCGCGAAGTTCGCGCGGCTCGCCGAGACGATCGAGCTGCGCACCGCCATGCGCCGTGAATTCGCATGACGGATATCCATCGATGGAGATCGCCGCACGATGACCACGAACGGAGATAAAACCGCGCAGCTGCGCCGGGCCGCCGAGGACGCATTCGCCGAGGAACTGGCGGCCCTGAGGACGTCCGACGGCCGCCCTCGGCCGCCGAACTGGCAGATGTCGCCGCAGGCCGTCGTCACCTACCTGATGGGCGGGCGCCTTCCCTCCGGATTCGAGGTCAGTCCGAAATATATCGGCGACCGGCGCCTCATGGAGATCGCGGTGGCGACGCTCGCCACCGACCGGGCGCTGCTGCTGCTCGGCGTGCCCGGCACGGCCAAGAGCTGGGTCAGCGAGCATCTGGCGGCTGCGATCTGCGGCACCTCGCGGCTCATCGTGCAGGGCACGGCGGGCACCAGCGAGGAGGCGATCCGCTACGGCTGGAACTATGCGCTGCTGCTCGCCAAGGGTCCGAGCCGCGAGGCGGTGGTGAGCTCGCCGATCATGCGGGCGATGAACGAGGGCCGCATTGCACGGGTCGAGGAGCTGACCCGCATTCCGTCCGAGACCCAGGACAGCTTCATCACCGTCCTCTCCGAGAAGACTCTGCCGATTCCGGAACTGAACGAAGAGGTGTCGGCGCAGAAGGGCTTCAACCTGATCGCCACGGCGAACAACCGCGACCGGGGCGTGAACGAATTGTCGAGCGCGCTCAAGCGCCGCTTCAATACGGTGGTGCTGCCCCCGCCGGCCACGATCGAAGCCGAGATCGCCATCGTCGAGAGCCGCGTCGCCTCGCTCGGCCGCACCTTCGAGATTCCGGCGGAGCCTCCGGGCGCCGCCGAGATCCGCCGCGTCGTCACGATCTTCCGCGAGCTGCGCGAGGGCGTGACCGCGGACGGCAAGAGCAAGGTGAAGCAGCCCTCCGGCACTCTCTCGACGGCCGAGGCGATCAGCGTCGTCGGCAGCGGCCTGGCGCTCGCCGCGCATTTCGGCAACGGCCGCCTCTCGGCCGAGGACCTCGTCTCCGGAATCACCGGGGCGGTGGTGAAGGACCCGGTGCAGGATGCCATCGTCTGGCGCGAGTACCTGGAGACGGTCGTCAAGGAGCGCGCCGACTGGAAAGAGTTCTACAGGGCCGCACGCGCCGGCGCGTGAGGGAGCCCCGGCATGGCTGAGATCCAGATCTACGGCATTCGCCATCACGGGCCGGGTTCGGCCCGCTCCCTGCGCGCGGCGCTCAACGCCTTCCGGCCGGATTGCCTGCTGATCGAGGGGCCGCCGGATGCGGACGACCTGATCGGGCTGGCGAGCCACGAGGGGATGGTCCCGCCCGTCGCGCTCCTCGTCTACCGCCCCGACCGGCCGCGGGATTGTGCCTTCTTTCCCTTCGCCGCCTTCTCGCCCGAATGGGTGGCGATGCGGTACGGGATCGAGGCCGGCGCGTCACTGCGCTTCATCGACCTGCCTCACGCGATCCAGCTCGCCGACGGCTTCGGGGTCGCACGCGGCGAGTCCGCGCCGCCCGATATCGAACCCCACGCTTCGGCGGCCGACGCCCCATCCGAGGAGGTCACGGCCGTCGCCCCCGCCGCCATCCGTCGCGATCCGCTCGGAGAGCTGGCTGAGGCCGCCGGCTTCCCGGATGGCGAGCGCTGGTGGGACGCATTCATCGAGAGCCGCGCGGGCGAGGACGGCGACGTCTTCGCCGCGATTGCGGAGGCAATGACGGCCCTGCGCGAGGAAGCCGAGCCCGATCCGGACGACGCCTTCCGCGAGGAGGCACGCGAGGCGCATATGCGCGCGGCCATCCGCGCGGCCAGCAAGACGTTCGAGCGCGTGGCCGTGATCTGCGGCGCCTGGCACGTTCCGGCCCTCCTTCGCCACGACGCGCGCGGGCAGGCCGGCGCGGATGCGGCGACCCTCAAGGGCCTGCCGAAGACGAAGGTCGCCGCCGCCTGGGCGCCCTGGTCCTACGAGCGGCTGGCGACGGCCTCGGGCTACCGCGCGGGGGTGCTCTCGCCCGAATGGTACGACACCCTCTGGAACCATGGCGGGCAGGTCTCGGCCCGTTGGCTCTCCCGCGCTGCGGCGCTGCTGCGGGCCGAGGATCTCGACGCCTCTCCGGCCTCGGTGATCGAGGCTGCGCGGCTCGCCGAGGCGCTCGCGGGTTTTCGCGGGCGGGCCCGTCCGTCGCTGGAGGACCTCGACGAGGCCGCGCGGGCCACCCTGTGCTTTGCCGACGACGCGCCGATGCGGCTGATCCGGCGCAAGCTCGTCATCGGCGAGCGCCTCGGCGCGACGCCACCTGACAGCTCCGGCACTCCAGTCGAGGCCGACTTCGCGGCACAGTGCAAGCGCCTGCGACTGAAGCCGGGCGCGGATGCCGGCGAGATCACCCTCGATCTGCGTAAGGAGACGGACCTCGGGAAGAGCCACTTCCTCAACCGCCTGCGCCTCCTCGGCATTCCCTGGGGCGAGCGGCGACAGGCCCGCGGGCGCGGCACCTTCAAGGAGGCCTGGTTCCTCTCCTGGAAACCAGAATGGGTGGTGGAGCTGGTCGCCGCCTCCGCCGAGGGCGGCACCGTGGCCGAAGCCGCCGCCGGACGCGTGCGGGAGCACGCCCGCAACGCCACCCGCGTCGCCGAACTCTCCGGCTTGATCGCCACCTTGCTCGACGCGGATCTTGCGGACGCGACCGGCGACGTCATCCAGGCGATCAACGATCGTGCCGCCGTCTCGGCCGACGTGTTCGACCTCATGGAGGCGCTGCCGCCGCTCGCCGAGCTCGCCCGCTACGGTTCGGTGCGCTCCTCCGACACGGCCCCGGTGCTCGCAGTGGTCCGGGGGCTGGTACCGCGCGCGGCGGCCGGTCTCGTCGCGGCTTGCCAGAGCCTCGACGATGGTGCCGCGGCCGATGCCAGGAACCGCATCGTCGCGGTCTCGGGTGCCGTCTCGCTGCTCGAAGATCAGGACCTCAAGGCGACTTGGCAGGAGGCGCTACGAGCGCTCGCCGACCAGGAGCATGTCCACGGCCGGGTGGTCGGCCGGGCGGTGCGGCTCCTGTTCGACGATGGAATGATCGCGGCGGGCGAGGCCGGCGACCGGTTGCGCCGCGCCCTCTCCCGCGCGTCCGGCGCGATCGCGGCGGCGGCCTGGATAGAAGGGTTCCTGGAGAATAGCGGCACGGTGCTGATCCATGGCCGCGGCCTTCTCGATGTCGTCGACGAATGGCTCGGCGACCTCGATCCCGAGACCTTCGTCGAGTTGCTGCCGATCGTGCGTCGCACCTTCTCGACAATCTCCGCCCCCGAGCGCCGGGCGATCGGCGAGGCCTTGGCCCGGCCGGGCGGGGCGCCGCCCGGCGACGAGGACGGGACCCGTCTCTTCGATGCGGAGCGCGCCACCAAGGTGCTGCCGATCCTGCGTTTGTTGCTCGGGCCGGAGCCCGCGCGAGCAGCGGAAGCTGCGATCGAGGGAGACGCCACATGAGCGAGATCGAACGCCTGCGCCGCTGGCGCCTCGTTCTGGGCGGCGGCCCGGCCGACGGAACGGGTGCAGACCTCTCCGAGCACGACCTGCGCCTCGACCGGACCTTGGGCGCGCTCTACGATTCGGATCGTTCCGGCAGCCTCGGGTCCTCGTCTCCCTCCGTGCCGCGCTGGCTCGGCGACATCCGCGACTACTTTCCGAGCTCTGTCGTGCAGGTGATGCAGCGCGACGCCTTTCAGCGGCTCGACCTCAAGCGCATGCTCACCGAGCCCGAGATGCTGGAGGCAGTCCAGCCGGACGTGAACCTCGTGGCGACGCTGATCTCCATGCGCAGCCTGCTCGGCGGCCGCACCAAGGAGACCGCGCGCCTCGTCGTCCGCAAGGTCGTGGATCAACTGATGAAGCGGCTGGAGGAACCGCTGCGGCAGGCGGTGAACGGTGCGATCGACCGGGCGAGCATCAACCGCCGCCCGCGGCACGCCGAGATCGACTGGAATCGCACCATCCGGGCGAACCTGCGCCACTACCAGGCCGAGTACCGGACCATCATCCCGGAGACCCGGCTCGGCCACGGCCGCAGGAGCCGCGGCTCCCTGAAGGACGTGATCCTCTGCATCGACCAGTCCGGGTCGATGGCGAATTCGGTCGTCTATTCGAGCATCTTCGGCGCCGTGATGGCCTCGCTGCCTGCGGTCTCGACCCGGCTCGTCGTATTCGACACCGAGGTGGTCGACCTTACGGACGATATGGACGATCCGGTCGAGGTGCTGTTCTCGGTCCAGCTCGGCGGCGGCACCGACATCAACCGGGCGATGGGCTACTGCGCCTCCCGGATCACCCGGCCCGAGGATACGGTCCTGGTGCTCATCTCGGATCTCTACGAGGGCGGGGTTGAGGCTGGGCTGCTGTCACAGGCGCAGCGCCTCGTGGCAGCTGGGGTGCAGGTGGTGGCGCTCCTCGCTCTCTCGGATGAGGGCGCGCCATCTTACGACCGTTCGCTCGCCGCACGGCTCGTCGCGCTGGGAGTGCCCGCCTTCGCCTGCACGCCGGACCTGTTCCCGGATCTCATGGCGGCGGCGATCCGCAAGCAGGATCTCGGCGCCTGGGCAGCCAGCGTCGGCGCCGCGGCCGTACCCGCGGCGGAGCGTTGAAGCGACCGATGGCCATCGTTCCTGACAGTTCCCACCCGCGATCCGGCCTTCGGGGCGCCGGCTCCTCACGGTCCGACTGCCGTGGCTGAGGCAAAGTACTTTGGATGGCTGGGAATGAGCGTGCGCATTTGCGGAGATGCCAAGCCGAAAACAAGTCGCCGATTGGTCGGTAACGTGGTTTCGGTGCTGGTCCTGATGCATCTTCTGACCATCGTCCCGGTCCGAATGGCGTCGGCGGACGGTCGCACGGAAATCACCATCTACACCGCCATCGAGAGCGAGCAGATAGCCTGGATCACCGAGGGACTCGCTAAGGCGCTGCCCGAGGTCAAGCCGGTCTGGGTCCGCGGATCGACCGGCGCCATTACCGACCGGTTGCTCGGCGAAAAGGAACGGCCGCAGGCGGACGTCGCTCTGGGGATCGGCGCATCGAGCCTGATGCTGCTCGAACAAGCCGGCATGCTGGCTGAGTACAAGCCGGCCGGTGCGGCGGAGCTGCGATCCTTCTTCCTCGACCCAGCGCCGCCTTATACCTGGACGGGCATGGACGCGTATCTCGGCGCCGTCTGCTTCAACACCGATCTCGGACGGTCGCTCACCTTGATGCGGCCGGTGCTCTGGCGGGAGTTGCTGGCACCCGGCTTCAAGGGGCGCATCGCCATGCCGAATCCAAGGCTTTCGGGCACGGGATTCCTCCTTGTGGCCGGCTGGCTTCAGAGCATGGGCGAAACGGCGGCATGGGAGTTCATGGACGCTCTGCACGCGAATGTCGCAGCCTACCTCCCAACGGGCTCGGACCCCTGCTACGGCGCGGGAAACGGCACCTACGTGGCGGGACTTTCTTTCGACATGCGCGGAGCCGCCGAGCGCGCGAAGGGTGCGCCCATCGAGGTCATCGTCCCCGTCGATGGCGTTGGATGGGAGCAGGAGGCTTCGGCGATCCTGAAGACGACGCGGCACCCGGATCTTTCCCGTCGTATCATGGACTGGACTGCCTCGAAGGAGGCCAACGCCATCTACGCCCGCAGCTTCGCCATCGTGGCCCATCCGGGGGTCGCGAACGCTGCACCCGATTATCCGGCCCACGCGGAAGCCCGGATGATCAAGGTCGACCTTCAATGGAAGACCCGGAATCGCGAGCGCATCCTGCAGGAATGGACCCGGCGCTATGGCGAGAAGGTGCAGCCGCCACGGTGACGCCCGGTCGCCCGCTCACGCAACAATCCTCGCAATATCGGTGAAAAGCAGCGGTTCTACAGAGTCCCCCAGACGGTCGCGAATGACCGCGAAGGGGGAAGCACCATGATCGACATGCTTTTTCGCCTCGTACTCGCCGGCGGCTTGATGATCGGAACGGCCTACCTGCCGCGCCTCACCACCGGGGAAGCGGATCTATCACCCCGGATGTCCGATCAAGCCAAAGCGTTCCGGACATGTCCCGCGCCGCGGGCGACAACCGTCCGGGCCTGCATTGCGTGAGGAGGCTCGCATGACCTCGATCGTCCCCACGCTCCTCATTGCCGGTAACTTCATCCTCGCGCTCGCGTTCTCGGTCGCGGCCTATAGCTGCTGAGGGCTCGCTCCAGCCTGGGGATGCGCGGCCCAGGGGAAAGGCCTAATCCTTCAGCCTCACCTCCTCGAAGAGGTGTCGTCCCAGCGGATCCATCTGGAAGCCGACGACGTCGCCGCGCACGGCCATATGGACGAGGGTGTGCGCCAAGGGCACCCAGGGCGCCTCGCGCCGGAAGATCGCCTGTGCCAGCCGGTAGAGTCTCGTGCGCGCCTCGCGGTCCAAGGTCCTGCGGGCCTCCTGGATCGCCGCCTCGTAGTCCACGTCGCACCAGCGCGCGAGGTTAGCCCCTCCGATCTGTGCGGCCTTGCAGCCGAGCAACACGTTCAGGAAGTTGTCCGGATCGCCGTTGTCGCTCGTCCAGCCGTTGAGCATCATGGTGGGGACGCCGCGATAGAGCGCGGCCTGGTACGCGCTCCAGGTATCCGTCATCAGCCGCGTGCGGATTCCGATGCGCGCGAGATCGGCCTGGATCATGTCCCCGACCCGGCGGCCATTGGGATTATAGGGCCGGCTGACCGGCAGGAACCACAGATCCGTCTCGAACCCGTCCGCAAATCCGGCCTCGATCAAAAGTCGCTTGGCCTCGGCCCGGTCGAAGGCGATATCGGGAAGCGTGTCGTCGTAGGCCCACATGCCCGGCGGCAGGGGGTTCTTGGCGATCGTGCCGGCAGCGCCGTAGACGCCCTGCACGATAGCGCTCTTGTCGATGGCAAGATTGATTGCGCGCCGGACCCTCACGTCGGTGAGCGGCGGCCGCGTGGTATTGAGGGCGAGGTAGCCGACATTCAGCTCCGCGCGGGCTAGAAGGGTCAGGGCTCCATCCGTCCTGATGGCCTCGAGATCCGCCGGCGCCGGGAAGGCCATGACCTGGCATTCCCCTGCCTTGAGCTTAGTCAGGCGCACGGCCGCGTTGGATGTGATCGAGAATACGAGACCGTCGATCGGCTTGGCACCGTCCAGGTCGCCTGCCTGGGTTTTGCGCCAGTAATCCGGAAAGGACCGGTAGCGGATCGCCACGTCCGGGCGATAGCTCGTGAAGACGAACGGTCCGGTGCCGATCGGCGCCCGGGCCAGTTCCTCGGGCATTCCGGCCGTCGCGAGGATGTCGGCATATTCCGCCGAGAGGATGCCGCCGAAGGCTTGGGCGAGGTTGGCGAGGAACGTCGCGTCGGGCTGCTTGAGAATAAAGCGGACGTGGCGCGCACCGACCTTGTCGATCGCCACGATCTGGTCGGCAAGGCCGAGGTCGTGGAAATACGTGAAGGCGCTGCCGGCCGCGGGTCGGAACCGGTGTTCCGGCTTCCACTGCCGCATGAACGAAAACACCACGTCGTCAGCGTTCATCGCCCGGCTCGGCTCGAACCGCGCATTGCCATGGAAACGAACCCCCTCGCGAAGGGCAAAGACGTAAGTGCGTCCGTCCTCCGTGATGGTCCATGATTCCGCGAGCGCGGGCCGGATCTCGGTCGTGCCGGGGACGAACTCGACGAGATTGTTGAAGACCTGCCATGTGGCGTTCATTGCCGTCGTCGTGGTGACGACGGCAGGGTCCAGGGATTCTGGATTGCCTTCCGAGCAGAAGACGAGGGTGCGCGCCTGCGACGGGCCTGCTGCCAGGAAAGCCGCAAGCAGGAGACCCACACCCGGGGAGGAACGACGGTGACCTGAGATCATACGTTCGATGCCTCTGCGGGAAGATGTGCCGGCCCGCCGGCTTCGGCGGGTTTGAGGCTTACCGGAAACTCGACGCTGACCGCCGTACCGAGATCGGGCTCGCTCTCGACAGCGATCCGGCCGCCGAGCTTCACCGTGACCAGATTGTGGACGATCTGCATGCCGAGGCCAGTGCTTCCGCGGCTGCGCGCGGTCGTGAAGAAAGGGTCGAAGATCCGAGGCAGATCCGACGATCCGATGCCACAGCCATTGTCGGACACGTTCAGCCGAACGAAGCCGGTGGCAACGGTTTCGACCCTGACCGTGATCAGACCGTTTCGCTCCTTCTCGAAGCCGTGGACGACTGCATTCGCGACCAGATTCGTGACCACCTGGGCAAGTGCACCGGGATTCGTCCCCACGATCAGGGAGGGCGGACATTCGCGCTCGATCGTGTGCCCGCCCTGCCGGAGCATCGGCTGAAGGCTCGCCACGAGCTCGTCGAGCCAGACGTCGAGCACGAAGGTCCGATACTCGTCGCTGGTGCGGTCGACGGCGACTTGCTTGAAGCCGTGAACGAGGTCGGCGGCCCGAGAGAGGTTGGCACAGAGAAGATTCGCGCCCTCGTCCATTCGGTCGACGAAGCGTGTCAGCCCCGATCGCGAAAGCGTTCCCGCGGCGACGACGTCCTGGAAGGTCCGGGTCTCGTTGCGCACCGTCGTCGCCGTCGTCAGAGCGATGCCGAGAGGCGTGTTGATCTCATGGGCGACGCCGGCCACGAGCTGGCCGAGGGAGGCGAGCTTCTCTGCCCGGATGAGATCGTTCTGGGCCTGACGCAGGTCGACAAGCGCCGTATCGGCCTGATCCTTGGCGCGCCGCAGCGCCCGCTCGCGGCGCGCGATCTCGGTGACGAAGAAGTCGGTCGCACGTGCGATGTCGCCGAGCTCATCACGCCGACGTGTCCCGGTCACGGTCCGATCGGCAGGATTCGCCGCGAGAGCGACCATGTCGCCTTGCAGCCGCCGCAGCGGGACCGTTATCGAGCGGGCGACGACCAGCGCCACGAGCGAGCCGGCGAGCAAGCCGAGCGCAGCACCGACAAGCAGGATCCGCCTGACCGTGGTTCCAAAACGGTCGGCGTCGTCGATGAAGGCATCGTTGAGTGCCCGCGCGCTCTGGCTCACCGCTTCGGCCGCGCCATCCATGTCGGCGAGCATCTCACCTTGGCGGCGCAATCCCGCAATGGTCGTGGCGAGACGAGTACGCCAGCCGTCGATGGCATCGATCATCTCGCCCTGGATCAGCGGCGAGATCGGAAGGGCGGCGGCCTTCGAAGAGAGGCGCTCGCCCTCGCCGAGCATGGCTCTGGCGGCGACGGAGTCTCGGCTCGTCAATGCTGCGGAGGTCCGCTGTCCGAGCTTGAGCGTGCTGATGGCGATGTTCTGCGTGGCCTGCTCGGTTTCGTTCGCCTCGACCGAGTATGTCAGAAGCTGCGCCACCTCCTCGTGCAGGGTCCGTTGCCCGGACGAGTCGATCTTGAGAATACGCTCTCCCCATTCGGCCAGCGCCGTCGCTGGATCGGGCTGCACGCCTTCCGTGTCTGCAACCCCGCTGCCGAGGGCGATCACGTTCGTCGCGAGCGCATCGAGCTGGTCGGCCTCACGGATCCTCCCGTCGGCCCTCAAGGCGGCCGCAAGATTGCGGCTCGAGATCCGGAGCTGCACGGAGGCCGCCCCACCGGTGCCGGCCTGCCCATCGCGCCTCCGCTCGACCGCGACCTCGGCCATGGTTGCGTGGAGCGCATAGATGCCGGCGACGACGTCGCGGGTGGCCCGCAGCTTGTTCACCTTGTCGCTCAAGGAGCGGACGAGGTCGGCGTTCGATGCCTGCTGGCGCAGGCGTGCCCGGTCGGCGAGCATGATCAGGGTGTCGGCCCGTTG